>ENA-ORBV01009649-ORBV01009649.1-microbial-mat-metagenome-genome-assembly--contig:-NODE-9649-length-15738-cov-8.214354_pt1 | contig 15738 bp, 14 predicted proteins | sample MGYA00237777_ERZ505514 | MGnify/ENA primary metagenome ERZ505514 (study PRJEB26160, sample SAMN06269048) | microbial mat metagenome | isolation source: Oligotrophic lake microbial mat | place... | reverse complement strand
ACGATCACGGCCACGATGACGAGCGCGACAAAGATCGCAGCCCTCCAGAGCACGCCGCGGTTTGATGGTTGCATTTGCCTAATCGTAGGCATCCAGCTTCGACGCTTGTGTGACGTGGGGCACCAAGCCCTCACCAGCGCGAGTGATAGCGTCAGTTTCTCTCGCCGGACTTCGACCGAAATGCACCCGATGCTCTCCTCCTCCGCACCTCGCCGACCGTGGCACACCCCCCTTAGAGCGACCCTCGCGTTGGGAGTTGTGGTTGCATTGGCCGGATGCGCCGCCCCCTCGCCGGGAACGGCTACCAACTTCTCTACCTGGGACAGTGTCGTCACCGCGGCCGATGGCCAGACGGTGAACCTGTGGATGTTCGGGGGCGACGAGCAGGGCAACGCCTATATCGATGATGTTCTAGCGCCTGCCGCGGCCAGAGAAGGTGTCAATCTGAACAGGGTGCCAGTGACCGACACCAAAGACGCTCTTAACCGCGTTCTCAGCGAACTGCAGGCCGGGAGGACTGACGATGGCACCGTCGACCTCGTGTGGGTGAACGGCGACAACTTCCGCACGGGCAAGGAGGCCGGTGCGTGGCTCTGCGACTGGACGGCCATGCTGCCCAACATGGCAAACACGTCGACTACCGATCCACTGCTTACGAGCGACTTCGGTACGCCCGTCGATGGATGCGAGGCGCCGTGGAGCAAGGCGCAGTTCAGCATCGCCTACAACGCAGCGGTGGTGACGAATCCGCCGGCGACGGTCGGCGGCATCCTCGACTGGGCGCAGGCAAACCCAGGACGATTCACCTACCCGGCTCCGCCCGACTTCACCGGCTCTGCCTTCGTGCGGCAAGTTCTCTACAGCGTTTCTGGCGGTTACCAGAACGTGCCCGCGGAGTACTCGACGGACGCGTTCGACACCCTCACTCCCGAGTTGTACCAAGTGCTTTCCGAGCTCGCACCGTCGTTATGGCGAGGCGGTGACACCTACCCGGCCGACTCCACGCAGCTCAACAAGCTGTACGCGGAGGGCCAGATCGACATGACGATCACCTACGGGCCGGCAACGCTGACCAAGCTGGTCGAGGATGGCACGTACCCGCCCGAAACCCGAGTCCTCGAGTTGACGGACGGCACCCTCGGTAATGCCAGCTTCCTCGCCATCCCGTCCAACGCAGCTCACCAGGCGGGCGCAATGGTGGTCGCCAACCTCGCGCTCTCGGTCGAACAGCAAGTCGCGAAGGCCAATCCGGGCACCTGGGGCCAGTTCACTGTGCTCGACCTCAGCAAGCTCACATCCATCGAACAGCAACAATTCGCCGACCTGCCTCAATCAACTGTGGTCCCTTCGTTCGACGTGCTGTCGCGGAACGCCAACCCGGAGCTTTCTGCGGCATGGGTTCCGGCGTTGGATGAAGGATGGCGCACCCGAGTTCCCACTCGATGAAGACCGTTCGCGGTGCACGCGCGGTGCTCGTCATCGTGCTTCTGCCCGTTGTCGTCGTGGTCGTCGGTGGACTCGGGTCGGCAATCATGCAAAGTGTCGGCCTGATGCCCCTGATTGGGCCGGTGCGCTTCAACTTGGATGCCTATGCGGCGACGGCGCAGGACCTGCCGGTGGCAATCGGGGTTTCGCTCGCCATTGCGGCGTCGTCGACCGCGATCGCTGCGCTTGTTGGCACCGCGGCGGCGCTGGTCGTCGTTTCAGGGGGCTGGCTGGGGCGACTCGTCGGCATGGCCGGTGCGGTCACGATCAGTATTCCCCACCTCATTGGCGCCGCCACCATCGGCCTGCTGCTCGCCGACTCTGGGGTCCTTCCCCGGCTGCTTGGCATCGACGCCGACGCATGGCCCCCACTTGTTGGCGGTCCATGGTGGGTGGCGGTGATCGCCGGCTTCGCCTGGAAGGAGTCGGCGTTCGTCGCTCTCGTCGTTGCAGGCACCCTCCTGACGCGAGTCGCGCAGTTCGATGAGCCAGCAGCGTTGCTGGGCGCTGGCCGGATCGCGCGCATCCGAATGATCTTCCTCCCGCTCGCGGCACCGTCACTGATCGTTGCATCCACCATCGTGTTCATCTACACCCTCGGATCCTACGAAGTTGCATGGCTGCTCGGCCGCACGTACCCTGAGCCACTCGCCGTCATGGCCATTCGACTGTTCAACGACGTGAGCCTCACATCGAGGACCGAGTCGGCGGCCATTGCTGTCGTTACCGTGGTGCTCGCTTTCGCCGCCGTGGCGGTGGCGTCGGTCGCAGTGCGACGGATGGCGGTGTGGCGGTGACGATAACCACACGTGAGCTTGTGCCCGCGCCCGCGATCCCGCCAAGGCGGCTCCCGGGCGATCCCGGCCGCCCTCTGACGGCGTCGCGCACGGGATCTCGACTGGGGCGAGTTGGCCTCGTCGTCTTGCTGCTCGGATGGTTCGCCCTTCCGCTGTTGCCGCTGGCGCTGTGGGCGTTCGCAGACCAATGGTCGTACCCCGCTGCTGTCCCCACCGAGTGGGGCACTGACGGCCTCAATTCGGCGATAACTGCAGGTGGGATCGCTGCGTTCGGACGCTCAGCACTTCTTGGCGTTGCCGTTGCGGCGATCGCCACCCTGATCGGGGCTGTTGCCGCTCGGGCACTCGTCGCCGGTTGGGCGCCGTTCCCGAGACTCGTGACAGTGCTGCTCTTCGCCCCGGTCGCCATCCCGCCGTTCGCCTCGATTCTCGGAACGAACGTCATTCTGCTGCGTGCTCAAGTGCCATCGCTGCTCGGGCTCGTGATGGTTCTCGTGGTGGTCGCGCTTCCGTATACGACCTTCACCCTCCGCGCCGCCTACGCAGCACACGACATGCGATACGAGGAGGAGGCGCGCACGCTCGGGGCGTCGCAGGCTCAGGTTCTTTGGCGAATTCAGATTCCGCTCATGGCACCCGCGCTGGCACGCGCCGCTTTTCTCGCCTTCCTCGTCGGTTGGAGTGACTACATTGTGACGCTCATCGTGGGAGGGGGTCAGCTTGTCACCGTCCCGATCATTACCGCCTCACTTGCCGCAGGAGTTGGCAATGATTCGGTTGTCGCGGTGCTGTCCCTCGCCGCGCTGGTCCCTCCGGTTGCCCTGTTGATTGTCCTCGCCCGAAACGGATTTCGATGACGCCAATGACTTCTGCCATCGCCCTCCGTGAGGTCACGAAGCACTTCGTCGACCGCCAACCGGCCGCTCTTCTCGGCGTGAACCTCGATGTGCTGCCCGGCACCTGCACTGCCCTCCTGGGCCCGAGCGGATCCGGCAAGAGCACGATTCTTCGTATCATCGCGGGTCTTGAGAGTCCCAGCGGCGGGCAGGTGCTGCTGAACGGACGCGACATCACCAGCGTGCTCCCGGAGAAACGAAACGTGGGCCTCGTCTTTCAGCGCCCCCTCCTGTTCCCGCACCTCTCGGTCGTTGACAACGTCGCGTTCGCCGACCGTGCCGCCGGGCGGTCGTGGCGGGTGGCCCGCGAACGGGCACTGCCGTACCTCGATATGGTGCAGCTCGCCGACCTCGGGCGACAGCGGGTGGGCTCACTCTCCGGCGGTCAGGAGCAACGGGTTGCCTTAGCGCGCGCGCTCGCCGCTCAGCCAACCATCCTGTTGCTCGACGAACCGTTCAGTGCTCTCGACGCCGAACTGCGCCACGAGATGCACGAGCTGCTCGCCGACATCCGGCGTCAGCTCGCACCAACTGTGGTGCTGGTCACCCATGACCGTGACGAAGCGGCAACGGTCGCGGACCGGATCGCGGTGCTCGAGAACGGGCAACTGCTGCAGCACGACACCGTCGACGGCGTGTATCACCACCCCGCATCGATGGCTGTTGCGCGACTGATGGGAGGGGAGAACTTCATCAAGGGGGTCACAATCGCAGGCGTCCACCACTCCGGCCTCGGCTCGATTTCAGTGGATGAGAGCATTCCGGATGGGCCAGGGGTGCTGCTGTTCCGGCACGAGTCGCTGGGCGTCAGTGCGGGCCATCTGCTGCCACCAACCGGCAATCGCGTGCACGCAACCGTCACTGGGATAAGTCGCACTGGGCTTCGTCGGCGCGCTACCGTGCGCATCAATGCCGAGGAAATTCAGGTTGAGCTCCCGGCCACGCTCGACGTTAGCGTTGGAGATCTGCTGACAGTCGATCTACCACGTGGGATCCTGCACGTCGTATCGGAATCGAACCAATAGGCCGATTGCTCGCCTCCGATGAGGTCAGAGGAAGAAGCAAGCGCAACTGACGTGTTTCCAAGGCGCAAATTCGTGTCCCTCGGAGTGGGGTTGTTCGCTTGAACCCACTACCGCGCGGCCGAACGCCTTGCCGCCGACGTGTGCCAGAAGGTAGAAACGACATCATGTCGAATCGGATGCGTAAAACGGCCCGCACCGTTTCCGCAACCTCAGACAGATTTGACGGAGTCACCGTCATGGTGTGCGCCAAGTACGAACGCGCATGGTGGTCTCGCTGCAGGCAGCGAACAGTGCGAACAATGCGAACAGGTCAGGTTGCACGTCGGGAACACACAGTGAGTTCCTTCACAGCCGATTGCGCTGCGACGCGGTGGAAATACGCTTCGGCCGAGGCATCCGCGGGATAGAAGAGCTCGATCCGCAGCTCTTCGAGCGTCACGTCGCGAGGGGATCCGAATTGCGCGACGACGGATACCGTTCGAACGATCTCGTCACCGAGTTTGAACACCGGACAGACAACGCGATCAGAGGATCCTGCGACGACCTTTACTGCGCCTGCGGCCTGAGCGACTGCGAGCCCGACGAGAGATGTGAGCACCTCGTCGGAGGGGAATCGTGCCGCATCCGCTTGAAGTCGGCTGATCCCCGGCCACGCGATGTCGTCCCAGTTCAGGATGAGAGCTCGCCAAGCACCGGAGTAGGTGAGCTTGACGAGGTTGCGCTCGCCGTCGGCCGGCAGAAGCGCGGATGCCGCGGCGTTTGCGCGAACAATGTTCCAGTGTCCGTCGACAACGTATGCCGGATACGGGGCATGACTGGTCAACAGTCGGTCGATCACCGACCGGAATACTGCCAACTCGGCTGAGTCGAGCACGTCGTTGGGATAGGCCGGCGCGAGGCCCGCTGCCACATGCAGTCTGTTGCGCTCGCGAAGGGGCAGTTGTAGCGCCTCCGAAATGCGCTCGACCATCTCCCGGCTGGGCCGCGAGCGACCTGTCTCGAGGAACGACACGTGTCTCGACGGCGTTCCTACTGCGCTCGAGAGATCGAGTTGGCTGAGTCCGTGCGCGGTTCGTTGGAGACGCAAGGCTGCTCCGAACGGAGTGATGGTGTGGATCGGTTGGCTCACCCCTCAATCCTCGCGTAAGTCGTACCGCAAACCATTCCCTCTGAGGGAATCGTTTCGCGTAGCGGGATCCGCTGTGCTGAAGGCATCAACTCTCACCAGAACGGAGCACCATGCGAGTCACAACACGCATCCCCATCGACGCTGAGGCGCACGAGGTTTGGCAGATAATCGGCCCCGGATTCGGCCGGGTAAGCGACTGGGCAACAACTGTTGCCGAGTCGGATCTGGTCGGTGAGGGGCAACACGATGAAGCCCCGTTCACCGGCAGAGCCTGCACCATCGCAGAGGCCGGGTTCGATCGCCTCACCGAGGACATCCTCACCTACGAGCCGGCGTCGTTTCGGCTGTCGTATCGAGCGTCTAGCGGCATGCCCTCGGTCGTCGACAAAGCCGTCAACACCTGGTCGGTTTCGGGCGATGGACGCGCCGGCTCGGTCTTCACGATGGATGCCGAAGTCGACGTCTCGAGGCGCGCGCGCTTGCTCGGTCCTTTCGTCGGTATCTACCTAGGGATGTTTGCGCGACGCACCAGCAAAGACCTGAAGGTGTATGCGGAGACGGGGGAGGTCAGTACCGCGAAACGCATGCGGCGCTCTCGTCGTGTGCCAGCGCTGCTCGACCGACTGGTGACTGCCAACGCCGCGTTCTCGGCCCTCTGCGGCACAGCCCTCGTGGGTCTCTCCAACTATTGGTCGGCGCAATTCGATGGCGCGAGCGCTGAGCTCTTCGTGTTCCTCGGAGTGGGGTTACTGCTGTTCTCGGCGGTCATCGCAGCAATCGCCGGCCGCGGCGCATCACCGCTCGCAGGCAAGACGATCGCAGCGCTCGACGTCGGGTGGGTTGCCGCAACAATCGCATTGCTGATCATCGCCGGATCACAATTCACCACCGCCGGCCTCATCGCAGCGATCGGCGCGGGAGCAGCCGTAGGGGTGTTTGCCTGGACCCAGTACCGCGCAGCCGAACGTCTGGCCAACGGCCACGGCTAGGCCTCAAATAAACGGCAAGTAGGATCTGGTCCTACCGAGTTTGGAGCGATAGTGCGCACGACTCGGGCGCCTACGCCAACGAAGGCGAAGTATGCCGCTCAGCAGTGACGAGCTATTGGGTCGTATTGAGACCTCAAGCCCGTGCGCAGCCTGAGGAGCCGGACCGATAGGGAACAGAACCAGGACACGATGAAGATCATCTTGAGCCGGAAAGGCATTGACTCCAGTTTTAGTTCGCTTGTGAGTCCAATACTGCCGGATGGGACTCTGTGTTGGATCCCGTTACCCGAGAGGCCGCAGAGCAGCCCAAGAATCCCAGGGTTCGAGGAAATCAATACCGGTCAGTCCTCCATGGGCGAGGTGCTGGGCCAGCTTTCGGGTCAAACGTTCGACCGTCGCCGGAGGGCTCATCTCGACCCGGATTTGGTCGAATCTCATCTCAAGCGTGTGCGCGGTTGGAAGCCCTCCTTCGGACAGTCGGGATCGGCCGAGCGACACTTGAGGAACAATGGCGTGGCCGAGGGCGATCTCTTTATCTTCTACGGATCGTTCCGGCAGACCGAGCTCGTGAACGGAACATTGCGGTACGTTCGCGGCGCGCCGAGTCTTCACGTGATCTTCGGATGGCTACAGATCGATCAAAGAGTCGATGTTGCCACCCATGAACCGTGGCCAGAGTGGATGTTGACTCACCCCCACGTCCTCCGTGAGCCCAATGAGACCCTGGACGCGATCTACTTCCCGACACCGAAGCTAACCGGGCTTGCGCTCTCCGGCTCACGACCCGGCGCTGGCACGTTCGGAATGCTCCGACCTGATCTCGTCTTGTCAGATCCGAACGCGTCGAGATCGAGGTGGATCCTGCCGGGCGACTTCCTTCCGGGTGTTCGGCCCCCGCTCACCTACCATTCGAACGAGAACCGCTGGGACTCGCTCGGCGACACCGTCGCACTGCGAGCAGCCAGTCGAGGACAAGAGTTTGTGCTCGACCTAGATCAGTACCCGGGCGTGAAATCTTGGCTCGAGAATCAAATCTTCACTCTCTAGCAGAACTATCTCGCCCGAAGACGGCCATGAGGTGGGCAAGCAACGGTCGGCAGATGGTCCCTACATCGTGTCGAGGATGCCCACCAACTGTTCTCGAGTTGTCATAGGGTTCACGATCGCGAACCTGGTATTGGGCATCCCGAGGTGTGAACTCGGTGTCACGAATGCGCGCTGATCGTCGAGCAAGCGGGCTGACCAGGCCGCGTAGTCGTCGCGGGACCAGCCAATCCGCTCGAACACGACGACAGACAGTTGTGGCTGGCGCACGAGCTTCAGGTTCTCACGGCTCTCGATCTCAAGTGCGATGTTGGAAGCAAGCTCAATCGAGGAGGTGATCGCGTCGCGGTAGGCCCCTCCGCCGTAGGTAGCGAGCGAGAACCACAGCGGCAGACCTCGAGCGCGGCGCGTGAGCTGGATCGCATAGTCCGACGGGTTCCACTCGTCGCTGTCATTGAGCGCGTCAAGGTACTCGGCATGCTGCGTGTGGGCGCGCTTGCCGATCTGGGGGTCGCGGTAGATGAGGGCGCACGCGTCGTAGGGCGCGAACAGCCACTTGTGCGGGTCGACGATGAGTGAATCCGCGCGCCCGACACCCTCAAACCGTGATCGCGCGCTCGGGGACAGCATCGCTGCGAGCCCGTAGGCGCCATCCACGTGAAGCCAGAAGTCGAACTCGTCTTTAAGGGCGGCGATCGAGGCGATGTCGTCGACGATGCCGAAGTTGGTCGACCCGGCCGTTGCCACTACGGCGAACGCAGAACCGCTCAATCGCTCAAGTGCTTCCCGTACCGCCGAGCCTTGTAGGGCTCCGCCGACGTCTGGCGCCACCTTGAGAACATCCACGTCCATCACCGACGCGGCTGCCACGATCGAGGAATGAGCTTCGGCGCTGCAGATTATCGTCCAGCGGGCGGGAAGTTCTGCACCGGCATCCGCGCGCGTTCGCCGTGCATGGTCGCGCGCGGCGACGAGCGCCGACAGGTTGCCGATCGTGCCGCCCTGCACGAACGCTCCGCCGGCACCTCGCGGCATGCCGAACTCATTCGCGAGCCAGGTGAGCACTTCGTTTTCGGCGTGCACCGCGCCGGAGCCTTCCATCCAGGATCCCGAGTACACGGCAGTAGCCGAGACCACCAAGTCGAACGCCGTCGCGGCTTTGGTCGGCGCATTCGGAATGAACGCGAGGTATTGCGGATGATCCGAGGTGACGCATGCGTAGGTGGAAGGCTGGCTCGTGCGGCGATCTTCTCCACGGCCCGGCTTGCGTAGTCGGGAACCATCGGCGTGCCGTCCTCGCGGGTGAACAGTTGCCCGACTCCTCCCACACGGCCCCAGCCGCGAGGCGGTCGGTGTGCTGTGGGATGCCCGGCTGGCGGAGGGCGCGCACCGCACGTGCAGTGCGCAACGTCCGCAACAACACACCCGAGTTGATCGAGGCAGTACAGCCCTCGGACTAGATTCGTCGGATCTGCCGTGCTACACGGCTGACGGCTCGGCGGATTCGCGAAGGAGCCGTCGTAGTTGCCGGTCGGAGTTCGGCACGAGCGGCAAGCATTTCGGCGTAGACCGACGTGTACGGCACCAACTTTTCGCCGTGCGCCTCGTCTGACCGCTCGTGCGCCGTCGCCGCCCACTGCATGAGTCCGGTGACATCCCAGTCCCGTGGAGTGACGAAGTGGTCGACGACATCTTGCCGCTCGCTCAGAACTTCAGCGAGCACGACGCACGCCTGTTCGCTACGAGGAGCGCTGGAGTCGGGCCGACAGAATTCGCCTATCAGCAACTCTGCAAACAACTTCGAGATATTGCGGCGCACCTTGTCGAGCTGTTGAACGTAGTACCAGGGGTCGAATCGGTCCAGAACGATCGTGGCGGGCACGCTCAGTGCCTCGCCAAGGACGGCGGCATCCTCTTCTCGCACAAAGAACAAGTTGATGCCGTCCCAGAGTGTTCGTCGGTAGCCCAGCTTCAGCAGGCGCTCTTCCCACTCGTCGACCGATGGGCTGCTTTCCACGAGAATGACGCGGGGTCGCCACCGTTCGAGATCGAAGGCCCCGAGCACTTCGGCCTCGAGACCTTCGACATCGACTTTCAGAAAATCCACTTCACGTTCCTCGACGTGCTCGGCAAAAACGTCGTTCAGGGTGCGCACATCCACCTCCAGCTGCTGCGTGCGGTAACCCATCGAACGAACCAGTTCGGCATGGTTCTCTGAAAAAGTCGACATGCCTGGCGCATCGGGAACTAGGTAGAAGGCGAGTCGGCCAGCACTCAAGCCAATTCCGACATTGAGATTGAGGTCTCGGGGGCGCTCGTCGTGGAGCCGCCGAATACAACTGACCTGTGGCTCAATGTTGATGCCGGTCCACCCAAGGTCGTAAAAGTGTCGGGTGACCGAATCATGAGTGGGTTCGTTTGCGCCGACGTCGACCCAGAACCCATCTTTCTTGCCGGTAAAAGCTCGCGCGAGCACGACGTCTTCGGCGTTTTGCGCGTAAGAAATCATGCGGGAGTTCACGGTAATAGCCTAGGTGTCCGCGAACCAACGGCCCGGGCGGGCCCGCTCTGCCAGCCCGGGGCCGTGGCTCGGCCCGGTAAGACGCTCAACCCAGCCGGGGGTCCGCAGCAGATTCTGCAGCGGGCCGCACCCGTCGAGGATGCCTTCCACCGGTGGCGCTAGCGCCGCGGGCGTCGGCGCGGGCTGACGACCATGATCATCCCCTAGTATGAAGCGACCGGCTGGGCTCGTGTCCTCTGCCCAGTGCGGCTCACCGGCGGCGACGCGCCGAAGCAGCGAGCGGCCGACGTGCCCGGCTGTCGGAGCATCTTCAGCATCCGCGTCAACGACGTTGACGCGACGATCACCATCGGCAGCGGCGTCCAGCGCGTGCGCCCCACCCGTGGCGGTGTTGTCGACGTGCGGCCCATGCGTCTATCCGCGTCGATCCCGCCGACGAGCGCGTCGCGGCGGGCGAGGCCCGATCATCGCGGGCAAGTCCTGAATGCCTGCGGTGGACGCTCGATGAAGAACTTCAGCCGCGATCGCGGGGTCGACACCGTCGAGTTTCAGTGGCGCGAGAATCTCGCGGGCATCGTTCCGCCCGTTTCGGCAACGTGTCGTTCGAGGAGTGCCGCCATGTTGGTGGCGGTGTGTGCCTCGAGGCGCAGCAGCGTCCACTGCTCGAACGAGACTTCGTCGGGGTATTCGGCGAGAACGTCGATTTTGAGGCGCAGCTTGCCGCCGAGCTGGGATTCGTAGGGCAGGTAGATGTCGAGGAGCACGCCGTCGATGGTTCCGCGCAGCTTTTGTCTTTGGTGGTGCCCAGTGACCGAGCCGGTCGACGCCAGCGCGGATGACTCCGTGGTCGTCGTCGTAGAGGCTAGGCACTGGCGCGCTGCTCTCAGTCGGCGTTCCGGCTGTGTATGTGGCTGGCCCGATTATCCGGGGGCCGAAATTGTGCGCGCGGTGCGCCCTCACATCGTGTCGAGGATGCCCACCAACTGTTCTCGAGTCGTCATAGGGTTCACGATCGCGAACCTGGTATTGGGCATCCCGAGGTGTGAACTCGGTGTCACGAATGCGCGCTGATCGTCGAGCAAGCGGGCTGACCAGGCCGCGTAGTCGTCGCGGGACCAGCCAATCCGCTCGAACACGACGACAGACAGTTGTGGCTGGCGCACGAGCTTCAGGTTCTCACGGCTCTCGATCTCAAGTGCGATGTTGGAAGCAAGCTCAATCGAGGAGGTGATCGCGTCGCGGTAGGCCCCTCCGCCGTAGGTAGCGAGCGAGAACCACAGCGGCAGACCTCGAGCGCGGCGCGTGAGCTGGATCGCATAGTCCGACGGGTTCCACTCGTCGCTGTCATTGAGCGCGTCAAGGTACTCGGCATGCTGCGTGTGGGCGCGCTTGCCGATCTGGGGGTCGCGGTAGATGAGGGCGCACGCGTCGTAGGGCGCGAACAGCCACTTGTGCGGGTCGACGATGAGTGAATCCGCGCGCCCGACACCCTCAAACCGTGATCGCGCGCTCGGGGACAGCATCGCTGCGAGCCCGTAGGCGCCATCCACGTGAAGCCAGAAGTCGAACTCGTCTTTAAGGGCGGCGATCGAGGCGATGTCGTCGACGATGCCGAAGTTGGTCGACCCGGCCGTTGCCACTACGGCGAACGCAGAACCGCTCAATCGCTCAAGTGCTTCCCGTACCGCCGAGCCTTGTAGGGCTCCGCCGACGTCTGGCGCCACCTTGAGAACATCCACGTCCATCACCGACGCGGCTGCCACGATCGAGGAATGAGCTTCGGCGCTGCAGATTATCGTCCAGCGGGCGGGAAGTTCTGCACCGGCATCCGCGCGCGTTCGCCGTGCATGGTCGCGCGCGGCGACGAGCGCCGACAGGTTGCCGATCGTGCCGCCCTGCACGAACGCTCCGCCGGCACCTCGCGGCATGCCGAACTCATTCGCGAGCCAGGTGAGCACTTCGTTTTCGGCGTGCACCGCGCCGGAGCCTTCCATCCAGGATCCCGAGTACACGGCAGTAGCCGAGACCACCAAGTCGAACGCCGTCGCGGCTTTGGTCGGCGCATTCGGAATGAACGCGAGGTATTGCGGATGATCCGAGGTGACGCATGCGGGAGCCAGCACATGCTCGAACAGAGCGAGTGCTCTGGATGCTCCGATGCCGTTCTCGGTGACGGTGGTGCCGACGAGGCGGTTCAGTTCTGCCTCGGAGAGCGGCTTGTCAAGCGGAGTATCGGTGCCGAGGATGCGACGGCGCGAGTATTCGAGCACCGAATCAACGAGGGTGGTGGTCTCGTCGGTGACGGAATGCATGCGTTCCGCCCTCGTGACCTCGGGGGTGTTCGCGAGAGCCATCTGCGGCCTCCTTGCCTCTGTACGAGTTGTGGGTTGTGAGTTGTCAGTTGAGACAAGGGTTGCACACAGCGCCGCATCCGGATGCGCTCCCCGACGGAGCAGGCGGCCCGGGGACGAGTACTTGGCGAGCACGTACCGACGTGCGGTACCCACCAGCGCGGTATACCCCCTAGGGTATTAGCGTGGGCGACCGCGCACCGCCGGGAACTCCTGGGAGCTGCATTCGGGAGAGTCGTTGAGATTGGCGCGGGATACGGTGCCACATTTGCGCTTTATCCTGGCCAAGTCACCGGAGTGATTGCGGTCGAGCCCGATGAAACCCTGAGGACCAGCGCGAAGCAGGCCGCGAAGCTCGCGCGCGTTCCGATCGAGGTCGTAGACGGGTTCGCGAGTGCTCTCCCACTGGGTGACGGGTCGGTCGACGTCGCGGTGTCGATCCTCGAGGACCTGCTCACACCGGTGTGGTCCGGCCTTGCCGGGGGATGCCATCCGAACAGGGATACCGTTGCTGCGGCGAGGGCGGCTGGATTCGAGGTCCAGCATCAACGTCGGTTCAGTTTTTCGATCTTGGCGGGTATTCCGGCTGTAAGCCATGTGATTGTCTCGGCACGCAAACTTCCGATAGGGGAATGACGATGGGGCTGTTCAGAAAGCGCAGCAAGAACTTTGCGGATGTTGACGCTGCGGAGGCGATTGAGCTTGTGGCGGGGGGCGCGGTATTGGTAGATGTCCGAACGGGACTCGAGTGGAAGATGGGCCACGCGACCGGTGCTCGGAACATCCCTCTCGACCGCATCTCACGCCGATCGAGCGAACTACCAGCGGATGCGAACATCCCGCGATCCGGAACTAGGGCTTCGGACTAGCGCCCCACGGATCTCGGCGCGCATCGCGTCGACGACCGCAGTCAACTCACCGAGATGACGCCCATCATCCCGTTGTCTTCGTGGTCGAGGATGTGGCAGTGGTAGACGGCTGTCCCGGTGAAGTTTTCGAACGCGATACGCACCCGGGATTGACTGTTTGCCGGCACGTTGACCACGTCCTGCCAGGTCGGTGCCTCGACGGCTCGACCGCCGATCTCCATGACCTGCATCGGCCAGACGTGCAGGTGGAACGGGTGATCCATCGTGCTCGTGTTGACGATGGTCCACTCCTCGATCGCGCCGGCGGCGACGGACAGGTCGACTCGCGCCGGGTCGAAGCTGCGGCCATCGATGGTGAATCCCATCATCGATCCGCCCATGCCACCTCCGCCCATCCCGCCGCCCATAGCGAGCGTGAGCGTTCTTGCTCCATCGATCGGCTGCGAACGCAGGTCTCGTGGTCGGGACAGCGACGGTTTTGGAAGTGCTGCGCCGTCTGGGCCTGACACGGTCAGGGTTGCCAATGTAACGGTGCTGGTGGATGTCGCGTTCCCGCCGCCCATGCCGCCAGCGGAGCCCCGATCCACCGGCAGTGCCTCGAACGTTGCGATGCCAGCCGACATGGTCACGAGAACGTCCGCTCGGTTTCCGGGCAGCAGCCTGATGGAGTTTATGTCGCGGGGTGAAGCGAAGCGGCCGGAGTCATTACCGAGCAATTGCATGGCTTGGCCATCCAGCCTGAGGTCCAGAAAGCGCGAGGTGCAGGCGTTGACGATTCGCCAGCGTTCCAGGTCTCCGGGATGCGCAGTCATTGTCGCGTTGACTTGACCGTTCAGCAGCACGGTTGAGCCTTCCCGTCCGCGCATCCTGTCCATTCGGGATGCCGTTGCAAGCGTCCCCGATGCATCGAACGTGACGTCAGAAACAATCAGCACCCGCTCGGCCGTCACCGGAATCGGCGTGGTGTCTTCGACGATGATCGCGCCGTAGAGACCGCCAAAGACTTGGTCGGCCGCCATCCCGTGGTGGTGTGGGTGGTACCAAAACAGCCCGGGTGGGTGAAAGTCGGGGATCTCGTAGCGGTACTCGGCTGTCGTGCCAGCGTCGACGCGGCGGAACACATTGTCGCTTGATCCATCCGGAGAAACCAGCATTCCGTGGGTGTGCAGGTTGGTCGGATCTGAAAGTTGGTTGGTCAGGGTCACGGCCAGCGTATCCCCGGGGCGAACCACCAGCGTTGGTCCGGGAAGCGAGCCGTTGTAGGTAACGGCGTTGACCGTGGTTCCGCCGATAAGCACCGCGGAGGGGGCGGCAATGATGGCTACGTCGAGCAAGCCGTTGGCGCTTCGAACCTGTTTCGGTTGGCCGAGTTCGGTGCCGGACGGTAGCGGAGGCGGCGATTCGGAACTGTCCGGTGTGTCTGGAACCGGTCGAACGCAGCCCGCGAGCACGAAGGCGGTACCAACAACACCAAGCGTCAGTGCCGCGCGTCGGCTGATGAGTTCCATTACCGGCCGTCCATCCCGATGGCGATGTTGACGCGGACGGCCCACATCGAGCGCAAACCACTGGTGTGGTAGCAGCGTGACATCACTTCACTTCACTTCACTGCCTCGGCGGTGGGTGCCATGACCGGCCCGTTCAGCTGGTCGGGTCGAAGGTCTAGCCGGCGCAAGAGTTGAGCGTTGAGTGCGACGACAACCGTGGACGCTGACATCAACAGTGCCCCAACAGCCATCGGAAGGATGAATCCGATCGGAGCGAGCACGCCCGCGGCGAGCGGAACTGAGATCAGGTTGTATCCCGCCGCCCACCAGAGGTTCTGCTTCATTTTGCCGTAACTCTTGCGCGACAATTCGATGACTGAGAGCACTGAGCGCGGGTCGTCGCTCGCGAGGATCACGCCAGCAGACGCGATAGCCACGTCGGTCCCGGCGCCGATCGCGATTCCGACGTCGGCTTGAGCCAGCGCCGGTGCGTCATTGACGCCATCACCGACCATGGCAACTGTCTTGCCTTCGCTCTGCAGTTCGGCGACCTTCGCTGCTTTGTCTTCGGGGTGCACTCCCGCGAAAACCCGGTCAATACCAAGAGTTGCGGCCACGGATTGGGCGACGGCTTCGGCGTCTCCAGTGATCATGACGACTTGGATGCCGCGCGCATGCAGCGCATCGACGGCTTGCTGAGATTCTGCTCGAATTTCGTCGGCAAGGCCGATTGCGCCAATGACGGCTCCATCCGAGAGAACGTGCAGGATGATTGCCCCTTCGCTCTCCCACGCGACGGTTTCGGGAAGGGGTTGCTCATCGTGGCTGGCGAGCATGCCCGGGCCGCCCACGCTGATCTTCTTGCCGCCAACGCTTGCAGTGACACCGACGGCCGCTGAGGACTGAAAATCGGTTGCCCGACTCACTTGCAGTGTGCGCTCGTCCGCGGCGCGGATAATTGCTTTCGCGATGGGATGCTCGCTGTCGGCTTCTGCGGATGCCGCCAGCGCCAGAAGATCGTCTTCTGTTACGGAGCCGACGACGGCGAGACTCGAAACAATCGGTTCGCCCTTGGTGAGCGTTCCGGTCTTGTCGAACAACACCGAGTTCACTTTGCGCATAGTTTCCAGCGCCAGACGGTCCTT
>ENA-ORBV01009648-ORBV01009648.1-microbial-mat-metagenome-genome-assembly--contig:-NODE-9648-length-15740-cov-5.761668_pt1 | contig 15740 bp, 7 predicted proteins | sample MGYA00237777_ERZ505514 | MGnify/ENA primary metagenome ERZ505514 (study PRJEB26160, sample SAMN06269048) | microbial mat metagenome | isolation source: Oligotrophic lake microbial mat | place... | reverse complement strand
AAGAGACAGGCACCAGTGTGTCCCACCGCTGTCGTTGTGGTTGCTTGCGTTCTTCTGGTTCCAGTGCTTGTTTCATCCAGGCCTTGAGATGGTCGGAGGTCATTTTGGATGTGCCTGGAGCCTTGTTCCTTCTGAGTCAGTCTTCTTGCTGCTGCTGTCTCTGCTTCTTGAGGTGTGCTGTCATCCGCTGGTCTTCTGGGGGCAATGTTGGGGATCCCTGTGTCTGCGGGTGGCTGGGCTCTGCACAAATCAATCCTGGTCTGGGTCAAGGCTAGCATGTTCTCTCTGGTGGGCAGCGAGGGTCTGTCTCCTGCAAATCGACACCATCTTCTGGCAACACTCCAAGCTCCTTGCAGGTCTCCATTGTGCCTCGGTTGCCAGCTCCTCTTGGCGCCGTGTTCGGGCAGCTTCCAGCACAGTGTCCCATCTGCTGGCAAGCATGACAGCGCATGTCCGGAAACTTGTCACCAGTTGAGGCTCCGGCAGTCGTGAGGCAGTGCGTCTCTGACCCTGTGTCACCCACATTTGTGAACGCTGTTTCTCCTGTCCTCGTGGACGATCCACTTGGTCCCGGAGTCCTGATCACTTGGATTTGGTTCCTTGGGTTTTGCTTCCAGTTCACCAGCAACTTGCAGGCCATTGTCAGGTCCTTTGGGCACTTGTCTGTGCCCTGAGTGTGCGAGTTTTTGAGGTCTTCAATCAGTTTTCCGAACCTTCCTCGATCGGCACCCAGGATGAAAGCACAACCAGTCACTCGCTCTTGCGTCACGGGCTGCGCCTTGAGCTTCTCATCGTTCGAGGACCGCTCGTCGTGGCCCAACTCTGCCATCACGGTGTTGCGAAGGCCTGGCTCCATTCCGAAGGAGCCGCCGTTGCACTCAATTGCTTCCATTTTGTTCTTGGAATGTTTCAAAACATTCTGCCACGGGCTCGCGGTCCTGTCGGCACATGCACATGCACACGCTTCTCTTTGCTTTGCACAGGGCGTGTGCCGGGTGCTTCGCAGATTCGAAATTGTGCATGATCTGCTTGATGTTCTTCAGCAGTCCCACACAGTCACCGTCGTTTGCAATTGTTGTTGCGTTTGGCATGCTGTCGACCTTTTGGTGGATGCTGTCGCTGCATTGCCCGTGCATCAACGAGCACGCCTTCTGCATGCTGGCCTTCACAAGGGCCAGGTCCTTGACACGCAACCTGATCTCCACGTCAAAGATCGCCTTGTCCACAGGATCCACAGCAAGGTTCGGTGCGGTGCCCACCGTTGGTGTGGGCGCCACGGGTTTGTCAAGTGTCTTGAGCTCCATCATCTCAATGGATTGTTTGACGCACTTGCCGAGTTTGCAGTTTCTGCCGGCGCACTCGGCCATCTCGTCTGTGGTCTTCCTGCACACATTTGCCGTGTCCTTGGTCAGGTCACAGACGAATTCCTTGAGTTCGTTCACTCGGCCCTCGAATCTCCTGGCCGTGCTTGTTGCAGGTCGGTCCCTGTGACCTCGACCGCATCGGTTGCCGCGGCCTCCGCCGCGGCCGCCTCGGCCTGATTGCCCGCCCCTTCCGGCGAAGCTTCCTCCTGTGTTTGCCTCGGTTCTGGTGTTGCCGGTCATCGCGGAGATTCCGCTCGAGCCGATTGTTCCTCCACTGTCTTCGGGCATCTCATGTGGACACAGACCACGTTTCCACAGGCATGCAAAGCAGACCACCCCCAGCACTGATGAGTCAATCAATGACGAAAGAGCCAGCCCAACACACGAGTTTGCCACAGATTTTGCTATGTGAAATGTTTGCCTAGTTGATGTCCAACTGGGAGCACTTTGAGGACCAACAAAAAGAAATTGCTTTCTGTTTGTTTCCAAAGCACAAGCCTAAAAACAATTCCAACAATTTGCTACAAATCAGTCACTTTTTGTTTCTCAGCATGACTGTTTCATCTTTGCCAACACAAAAAACTGGTGTCATTCAGAGCAGTTGCATGCAATTGTGTGTGTTTGATTTGACAATGTGCCTGCATCTGAAAACAATGAGACTTGTTCAGTGATGAAGCACCATTTCTGCCCAGGTGCTGGACTCAAAAATGGATCAAATGTTGCAGAAATGCTCCTGTTCTGTCAATGCTGACACTGACACTGCACTCGAGACATCATTGTTGCTCTGCAATGTTGCTGACATCAGCTTCAGTTTTGCAATCCACAACTGATCATCAACTCTAACACTTAACCATGCGGTGTCTGACACATGTCCAGATTCCACAGACATGCAAAACAGACAAGCCCCATCACTGATGAGTCAATCAATGACAAAAGAGTCAACAAAACACACAAAGTTGCCAATTTTGTCAACTGGTGCTTGCTCAACTGATTCAAAACCAAAAGCACTGTGGCAAGCAACAAAAAGAGAATGCTTCATGCTCATTCTTCAAAAACCTTCAACAAATTGACACAAATCAGTTGCAATTTGAGCTCCACATGAGTTTCGCTGACTGACAACTCTGACAGCAACACTTGTTCTGCAAGCAATGTTGAGTGTTGCTGATGACGCTGCTTGAACTTCTTTCAAAATGACATTTGCAATGACAATCACATTTGAGGACATGCTGACCCGATAAGCAAATTTTGGAAGTGTTTGATTCCCTGCACGCAATGCATTTCAAAAGTTGCATTGTTGTCATGCATTCATCAGCTTGTGAAAAATCAATGTTGGTTGAAACTGTCATTAGCACAAGTCAACAAGCACAAAAAACAATGTGATCACCAGCTTCTGAGACAAATGAATTCCCTTGTTTCATTGGCTCAATCTCAGGTGTGTGTTTTCAAGAAATCACATGGAAACTTGTCCATTCCTCATCCTTCAAGTTGATGAATTGATTTCCTCATTTTAGCACTCCACTGCTTCCCGCAAAGTTGGGCAGGAAAATGTCACAGACTTCCCAATCACAATTCAGATCCCAAAACAGACCAGATGTGTTGCCAACAACTTGTGTGCACCGATCTTGTCAGCAAAACATGACAAACAAGAACTCTCACATCTTCGGAATCCCCAGAATGCAAGAGTCAGCTCATGACATCAATGAACCAAAAAAAGAAGACACAATGCAGGTCACAATTGAAAGGCTGCAATGCAACTGGCAGGGTTCCAGTGACAAAGGAACAAAAAGAAGCTCCAAATCCACTTTAACACCACATGGAATTAGACACCAGAAACAAGATTTAGCTACTCCAGTAGCAGTGTTGCAGGTGTCCCACTGAGGTGACGCTCTCTCCACTCCACACCATCTTACTCGTAATCCAACCGTTCCTGGTACTCCGAGTAGTAGTACAGTATGTATAGTTTCCCGACCTTGTATTCCAGCAAGAGTACCTTCTTTCTATCTAAATACGTTACTATTAAATATCGCTGCGTACGTTTCACTATATTCATCTATTCGTAATGACTTCCCTTTCATTCCATCTGCCTTGGCGGCGTCTACTGTAATAAAACCAGCAAAAGTCATCCTTGTTACACTACGGGAGTGTGAGTACGTCGAAGTCATTCTTTTTCTAGATACTGGCATCGTATTGCAAATATTTTATTAGCGTGGTGCAGTCTTTGAAACATGGTTTGCATGACTCAAAGACTGCTTAGTACTTAGAAAGGGATAGTCCCCGCCCCCGTTAGCAGTTTTTCGTATCGACGACTGGCAAACACTGTAAAATCACTTTTATCAATCATCGATAAACAGTCAAACACTTAACAGGCAGGCCTTTTAGTCATTCTAAATTACTCCCGTAAGTTGTTTGATGAGTCATTAGGTGATTAATTGCAAGAGTTTTGTAATTGTACTGTATATTCTTGGAGAGAAGAATGGGAAGGAAGATCCACGTTGCGCGATATCTAAGTACTATCTGCTCTATACTGCTGAATACCTTTGCAGCAAAAGTACCATTACTTACTTACTCGTAATTATAATAATGTCGACAGAGAAGACGTGGCCACTTATGGTAAGGATATGGACGATTCACAGTTTGTGGGTAAGTTGAGAGTTTCGAGGATCACAAGTCATCACTGTAACACCAGTTTATTTCCAGGCGATACTTACCCAGTAGCTGCATGGCTATCTTTTACCCGGAGCAGTAGTATTTACACAAAGCATCTTTACCAAAGAAAGTATATATTATATCATATAACCAAATAGCAAACTGAAAACCAAGTTAACAACTTGAAAAGCGGACCTCCACGCCAAGATACCTTCTTTAGATCAAGAGGAGCATTCCATCAGAGGATATCATCTTTATCCACACGACAATATAATATTCCTAGTTCTTCCAGAAGATGAGTGGAGGTGCCGTAACGCCTCCCGTGGGCCGTCGCAAAACCAAAGGTGCTTCCTTGCGAAGAAGCGATACTTCTGATGTCCATATCCTGGCCAAGTCGCCCATGGCCAAGTCTCCCATGCAACGTCGTTCTCAGTCCATCTGTAGTGCTTCCATGTCCAACAAATCACCGGCTATGAGCTTGCGACGAAAGAATTCTCGTTCCAACATGAGGGGCAGCAAGCTACCAACTCTTGGTGGTATTGGAGAAGACAATGAAGTCGAGGATGTCATGAAATGTCCGAGCAAGAAACGATTTTCCAAACACACCATGACCATGCGAAAGACCAAGTCCATGACCAATGTTCCGTCAGCTTCGTCCGATTTATTGGAACAAGAAGGAGAACCCGATATGGATTGGAGTTCTGTTGAATGCCTCAAGGCGGGTGGTGGCAGCAACAGTTCCATGGGATCCACGGCCAGCACAAGTAGTAGTGAAAGCAGTTCTTCTGGGTCTTTGGGGAAGAAACGCAAAGATAAACCCGACATGGATTGGTCTGCTCACAAAGCCAAGATTAGGCAAGAAGAAAAAGCTGCCAACAAAAAGACCAATAGCAACAATAGCAAATTGGGAGAAGCTCCCATCCATAAAGCCATTGGCAGAATGGTCCGACGACACAGCCTCCGAGACTTGAATGAATTGTCCACTGGCAAGGATAAACAGGATTCGGGACTTCCTGCGTTGAGTCCTTTGATGCAATCCATGGCCTTTGATCAATTTGAAGACAGTTTCAGTGGCGAATTGGCACTGGGCATGGTGGTGGGACACGGCAAGGACAAGTCCAAGGCGGCACCGAAAACCAAAACCAAAGAAGGAACGATGCCGGGCATTTTGGGGCTTTTGGCGCATGACGCTCGGCAAGCCTCCAAGGAAAATGTGGTCATGAACGACGACATTGACGAAGATTTGGATGATGATGATGATGATGATGCCTCTGGTTCCGAGTCCTCTGATTCCGAGTCGGATTCCGAATCGGATTCGGACTCGGATGATAGCGAAGAGGAATTGGCTGGCAATAAGGAAAACAAAAAGACCCGACAAAAGCGTGAACAGAAAAAAGGCAAAGGTAGACGGCCCAAATCATCGACAGACGGACGCGCCACCAGAACGTCCAGAGCAAACCGGCACAAGAAGGAGCTCCACAATGGTAGCGATCATAGCGGTAATAATGCCCAACTCAAGAGGAGTCACACTACGGGTCACTCCGCATGCACCCGAAGTCCCAAACGATCGAGCGATCCTTCTCTCAAACGAAAAGATAGCGGCCGCAGGCTTCGCAATACAGGTCTCACCAAGCGATCCAGTCGCAGCAAAATGTCCGCTGCACCCTCCGCAGATGATTTGGGGTATGGAGATGACAATCAACAGCATCATGGCAATAGAACACCCACCAAAGGCCGCAAAAAGAGATCCACATCCATGGGCGGCGGCTTGATGCAGTTGGTGGCCGCTGTCGAAGGGGAGGACCCCACCATGAATTTGAGCAGTGGCAGTCGAGCTCGTACCGGAAAACATCACGGAAAACATCATGGAAGGCCAAGGTCGAAGCGTAATCTCGTGGCGGCGGAAGATCAAGAGCTCAATGACGATAGTGATAAGATCATGAACCAGAGTGAACGGGGTACACAAGCATCTCGTCGACCCACCAGGGACACTGCCACGGCAGCCTTGATGGATCGCAGTGAATCGACCCGAAGTCTTCGCGGACGTCGTTCCCTCGCCATTGACGCTGGTGGGCCAGCGGCAGCATTGGATCGCAGCGAATCTACTCGCAGTCTTCGTGGACGTCGTGGTTCGATCGCAACAGACGCCCGACAAATGCGGTCTCATTCGGTACGCTCTCTTAAAGTCAACGATCAGGATGAAAGCTCTCGTGGTCGCGGCCGTGATGCTGTGCAAGACGATGATGATCAAAGCCGAACACGCAGCGCTTCTAGGAGCGGAAGGTACGGTTACGTCAAGGATGACCGATTGTGTCTTACAGCTCAAGCCGCTCCAAAGAAAAGCGTCAGTGGTCTGGCGGCGCTTTTGTACTGCAAACCAATGGACCTTGGAGGTGACAACAAGGACGAAGATAATGAGGATGATGAAGAGGAACAAGAAGAAAAGAAAGAAGCCGACGGTGCGGCAAATAGCCCTGTTTCTGTCGCATGTGTCGATGAAACGAATACAGAACCGGAAGTCAAGGAGGAGAAGCTAGACAAGGCCAAAGCCAAGAAGGATTACTGGAAGGCCAAGCTTGCAGGGAAAGCCGACGAACCAAAGACCCTCACCAAGAAGAATTCAGTCAAAAAAATGTCCAGCAAGAGTGAGGACATTTTGGCAAAAGCAGAGCAAATGAAACAGCAAGCCAAGAGAATGTCTGATTTGTCAGACCAATCCGCAAGGCGAATGAGACAAGTGAATGCTATGGACCATCAATCTCGTCGAGCAAGTGTCGCTCACTTTTAATAGAATACTGTAGATGTTGGATGAAACAATATCTAATTTAAAATGTTAATAGCAATTTCGATAGAAACTTTGAACAAGTACATTACGCTGGTCTTGATGTTAAGCTTGGCATGGCTAACAAAACGTTTTGCTTTCGCATTGCGAAGATTGGAATTTACGAGAACAAGTCTCAAGTCGATATGAACGGCGGCCTTCTTTGGCAATGACCGAGAAAAATTATCAAGTAATTATCACCGGCTGCGTTCTGCCAGTGCGACATTCACCACTAGCTAGCTAGTGATGAACAACGGAGTGCTTGATTAGTGCATGATTTTGTACTCCAGCGACTACGCTGTAAACTTGGACCGCAATGATCGATGCTCGTGGATACGCTCGATTTCATGCTTGACATTTTTCGCTTCCTCAAAGTTGTTTGGATCTCGTATCGGAGCATGGGGGTGATAAGGATGTGGCGAAGATACAACTCTGCTCCTGGACGCCGCCGCTTGCCTCTGCCCGTCACGTTTACGAGGATGATTCTGGTCGTCTCGCGTCGTACGAACGCGGGCAAGATTTGTATATGCCCCGGACCTTGCTGTGCGAAAAAAAGTTCCTACGTTTTCTTCATGAACCATTCTCTTGGCATGGTCAACGAGTATAGCAGAAGTGTATGGATCAATGTAAGGCTTCTTCATTGTGGTGGTATTTGAACCGTAGTAATGGATTTGGCGGATATACCCGTAGGAAAGGGGGGTGGTTGCAGTCGGTTGTAGCTGGCTTTCGTTACACTTGTTTTGTGTCTAAAAGACCAAAAGAAGCCAAGAACGTCCTTCATATTAGCTAGTTAGTATTGTGTGCAGGGAGCGCTGAATAGCTCACTGATTTGACAAGACACTTTTTCTTTGCACTTCTTCCTTGGTCTTTGCGGTTCTCGTCATGGATCGCTAACTCTAGATCGTGGGAATCTCTCGCATTATTGGAGCCTCGGCGCACCTCTTCCGGGTGCTACAATCGTACCAAGTAGTACCGTATTTGCTGACTGACACGATTGACTTGATGGGATGAAGGAAAGCATGAGCTGAGTTCTGTTCCGATTCCTTCCTTCATCACCGATCGCCAAAGGGCAATCATGACCTCTAGCTAGCTAGCTAGCTAGCTAGCTAGTCGTTAGTCGTGACAGTGTCGTGATACAAGCAGAATGGAAAAGCAAATACGGTATCAACTTTGTAGGTCACCAACGCGTGTCCAAGATCCATTTCATAAAATGCCATTCCACTCGAAAGATCTCATCCCATGCCGGCCCTATAGCTAGCTAGCTAGTTGTTGTAATCTTCGAAACTGTTGACTCTGCGCACAGTTGCTGCGGCTGCCATTCCGAAAGCGGCCCGTCAGTACCAGTACGGCGGGCATTCTTGTTGGCTACGTCTAAACCACCGTGTTTCCATCCAGTACAATATATCTCTGTCGACTAGTAGCTAGCTCACTTGCTGAATATTGGAAGGTTATCGGAAATCTACTATAGTAAAGCCATCACAGCAGCGAACTCCATGTGTGTGTTTGCCCTTGGCATGTTGGTGGCGGGACTTTGCATGCTGGCCAATTCAATGATCGAAGCTGTACCACTTCTCTACAAATGCTATTGTTATCGCGGTCGATCCAACCAATGTTGCGGACAGAAAGATGATCTCCTTGCTGCGAGACTCTTTTGTGGTGTCGTCCTCTGAAGCTTGGTGAGTTTGTTATTACACATCGGTAGGTGATTGAGATGATTTTTTTATTTCATGCCAATCATCCAATTGGCATGACTGAAAGCATCTGGTGAGCCGGGGGATGCTACCAGTATCTTTGGGGTCACTCAATTTGAATTTTAGAACAATCGTGGCGATGTCCGATGAAAAAAGTTTGCCAGATGCAAGAAGCATGCAATGAATGAAACTAATGGAAATGCAATGACACTTTGGCACATTTATAGCTAACTAGCTGCTATAATAAGTTGGAGCCTGCTTCCCTTTGCTTGGATTTCTACTACTACTTACTAGCTAGTAGGCAACTTCGAGCTAGCTAGCAGTAACATCTTTCTCCTATAGCAAAACACAAGATCCTTGCATCCTTGAATCATCCTTCCCTCCCTCACTATAACACGTAATAAGAAGATCATGCCGTCATCATCGTCCTCCTCCTCCTCCTCCGTTTCTGCACGCCACCAACCGGACGGCACTGTTGATCCTGGTGCTGCTGTCGCGGCAGCTGCTGCTGCTGTAACCACCAGTCGACGCCAGCCTCAAACTCAACAACCTCAACCACAACGCCGTTACGGGCATGAGACTACTTCCGTACAATCCGATGAATCTGCTGGATCCTCTTCATCAGCCTTTGAACCCTCCAGTCATAGTGCCAGATATACGTCTCATGTGTTGGATATTGATGCCAGGGATAGCAATGACCAAGATAATAGCGCGGACGATCTCAATTTTACCTATGGCTACGGCGGAGAGGATGAATTGGAGGATGATCGATCTTTGGCGAGTCGTCGAAGCATGGACACGACCGAATGGTTTCAGAATGAATTGAGCTACATTCCAGAACCCAAAACACCACGCACTAGCACTACGAACAACACACCGGGCTTGGAGGGATTCGAGGTGGATGCTTTGAGAACCAGCACCCGTAGTAGCGTGACTAGCACGAGTGCTAGTTCGGCCAAGGCTAGACATGCCAATATTTGGCAACGACCACTCCCGGCTCATCAAGTTACGGTCAATCAACAAGTCAATCTGATGGATGCTCGAGCTGCCAAATACGACGAGCCACTTTCTCCGGCGTCGTCCTCCTCCTCGTCCAGTGGATTTTTACGGAGTTTGTATTCTTATAATTCCAAAACATACCCAGAGCAGCAAAAGCAGCAACAGGGGTCCAATAATGACAACAAACATCAACCCAGCAACAACCGCTTTTCCTTTTTGCTGGGTAGTTTGTTATTGTCGGATGACGAGGACGAGGATGTTTATCCAACCCAAAAGACGACCAAACGAAAAAATAAAAAAGGTCGCTTGCGGATCCTCGTCTTGTTTGGATGCTGTTTGGTTCTGTTATTTGTGGTGGGGATCCTCTTCAAGGTCTTGAGTGCCAACTTGTCACAAAATAGCAATGCTGTACAAGAAGCTCGCGGCGAGATATCCCCTCCTTCCCAGCTAAACAACATTATGCCCACAATGGATACCACATTCTCCCATGCCTACAAGTCGTTGGAGACTGACAGCTCCACAACAGCGCCCAAGACTACGACCACGACTGTACCACCACGACCATCCCAAAATGCACCCAATACGAAGGACAGTGCCAACCGTGGCTCGGACTCGGATTCTGCTGGCACGAATCGTTCCAAGAAAGACGAGAATTTGGATCCTTCCAAACACCAGAATGCTAGTACTATCACCACTCCCCCCAACATGATTCATCCAACCGTCATGCTTCCGGTATCGACCCGCTCCAGAGCCATTGCCGCCATGATTTTAGAATACAAAGTTTCGTCGCCCGATCATTTATTTCAATCTCTAGGCAATGCCGACCAGAAGCCATCCGCATCTCGTCGAGCCTTGAAATGGATTTGTGAAGATGATCCGGCTCAGTTACCACTACCTGCGTCTTATTATCGGAACGATGAGAGTGACAAGGATGGGCAGCAGGACTCCTCTTCCACTCCTACTACGTCATCCATGTTGTTGTCCGACGACGCATTCCTCATTCATCAGGTCCTACAACGGTATGCCCTTGCCGTCTTGGCGTTCGCAATGTTGCCAGAGGAAATTCTCGCGGAAGATTCCAAGACTACGATTGCCAGTGTTGGAGGTAACGTGGAAGCAGCTGCCACGGCCACGGCCAACAACGATGCAGCACAAGCCAATCAGAAAGGATTTCAACAGAGTTGGTTGTCCGGAGATCATGTGTGTCATTGGCGTGGCCTGGACTGTGGTACCCACGAGTCACGTCATGCTCCAGGAGTGGAACGAGCGGGTGTCGAGTCCATTCACATGACCAGTGTAGTCTCCGTCAATCTTACCAATCACGCGCTGACAGGGACATTGCCTCAAGAAATCTTTAGCAGTGCTGCCATGCCAGACTTGATGGCAGTGGATATCTCTCATAATCAAATCCACGGAGGACTTCCATCCTTATTGGACGAGGAGGACACTGATGATGGTGATGCTTCCAAAGACAACAAGGGCCGCAAAAAGATCAAGACGAGTGCAGGCCACTATTATGTGTATTTTACGCACAATGACAGTTCGATCCATACCGTCTCCAGTCGTTCTGCTTTGAGGCACTTGGAATTATCGAGCAATCTCTTGACTGGAACAATACCAACAAGCTTTGTCTCCGAGCTGCAAAATCTAGGTAATAATGCGGCATGGTGTTGATCTCAAATCTAGCTTCGAAATGCTGCCCTCGCCGTCGTCCGTGTTTGACTCATTTCGTTTTTGCCGTTCCTACTCCTGAAGAGATTTTATCAATGGAACGAAACTTTCTCTCTGGAACATTGCCAGAGGTGTTGAACGAAATGAACCACATGGGTAAGAACATCAATTTGCAACTGAAGATATCCTTGCTGTAAGAAACAGAGACGGTTTCACTAACATTTCGTCGATCTTGGCTCAAAGTTGAACTTCGTCTGAGTGACAATATCCTTGAAGGTAGGAAGCAAGACATGCATACCCTTTTTGACATCCCGAGAACCATGTGACTGACTATTTATTCTGCAATCCAATTGTCATCGATTAGGCGCTCTGCCGGAAAGTATAGGGCATCTATCGTCTCTAGGTATGCTTTCAACATTGTATCGCGACTATTATCTATCTGCAACACAAATCTGAGACCTAACAACTGGACATTCGCCGCGGCAACATTTTAATTTTTTAACATGGTATATAGGAAAGCTATGGCTTGATCACAATGAGTTGGAGAATAGCATTCCATCCTCGTGGGAGAAACTGACCAAGCTGGAATTAATGTCCTTACACAATAATGCCATCACCGGCACCGTGCCTACGTTTGTTGGTTCCATGCAGCATCTTTCAAGTCTTTGGCTGCAGGAGAATCAGTTTCAAGGCAATGTACCCAGTGAACTTGGAAAATGCGCAAATCTAACCGATCTCTACTTGGATGGAAATTTCTTTCGAGGCTCTCCGCCATCATCCCTAGGGAATCTTCATAATCTTGGTAAGGACTCGAGGCTTGGCTCATCTACTGGCCCGCTGCCAATCGTTACTAACAACTTCGTCCTCGTCGTTCTTGGCTGATTATTCCTCAATAGAAAAGTTACGACTCTATGGCAACAGACTGAGTGGTAGTATGCCAACCAGTATTTGTAACCTGATGACACAACACCACCTTGAATTTCTATCCGCCGATTGTAAGAGCGGCCACATCAAGTGCGAATGCTGTAATGGCTGCTTTTAGGTCATTGCGCGAGGTGGGGATATCCAAAGTATTCCATGACTGATAGAGAAACCCATAGGGAGCTACGTTTCGCGATAATAGAGCCAGCATTTTTTCAGGCCACTTGCATGGTACTAAATTGCTCATTAGCACAAGCCCCATCCAGGAACGCTTCTACGGTGTGTAGTTGATTCTCGATTTCTAAATCCCACTCTTAAAGCCAGGGCGCATGACTTCTAACACAGAAAAGATCAAACCTCTGCCTACAAAGGATGCGGCCCCATTGCTGAAAGATAATAAGTTGGATTATCCCTTGTTCGTCTTTCAACCTTTTTCAAAGAAACATGCCTCGCGAATGGAGAAGCTCATTTAGAAATGGTGGCCGCTGTCGCCTCGGAATCAGCTGTTATGCTTGGCGTGCCCATTATTCTTTTCTTGGTGCCTCTTGGGTTGCAAACCAAACGGAGATAAAATAAAGCCCATTGCTGCGTGGCTTCAGTTTGTTTCGTTTTTCAAAAAATCCAAATGAAGCATACTCTCGTTCCCATCTACGGGTCGGCTCCCCGCTTGGAACTTTCCCACCAAGTAGGAATATCTTTTGGGGCGGAGACAGCCTTAGGTGTCATCCCGGAAGCCTCGAGTGGTCCATTGACCGCTTGGATGAGCCGCAGACGCGGATCTCCTACTGCCGACGGCAGGGACAATCCCAAAGTTTCCAAGATCCCAAAAGTTAATCCAATCCCATTGGTCGTTGCTGCAGAATCAAAACGATCCGAGACATATCCAGCCGTCATGAGTCGGCATTTGAGATCGGCATCAAAGAGAAGCGACCACGTTTCGGTCGATCCTCGATAGGGCCGACTGTCGGGGGGTGGGGCCAATTTGCCCAAGGCTCCACCAAGGGGTTGTGTGTAGGTTCCTGTAGCCCGAACCATAAGCCAAACTCGTAAGGGATCCTCTGGATCGACATTGTACCCAAAACAATTGGGATTCAAATCAGGAAAGGCCTTGTAGACGGAAAAATATTCCAGTACCGACTGATAATCGGATTTGTTGAGGGGTCCAATGGCCGGACCACGAAAAATAAAATCATCAGCAAAGAGAGATGCGTCCATGGGAGAAAAGTAACCAGTGTTGGCCATGACCTTTTGGGCTGCCTCGATTACGTTGGTTGTACCATCCTTGTTGTTTGTAGTGGATTGTGGAAACAAGGAAAATCCCGGGGTGGCGCCCTTCACACCAAAGGCATCGACGACACCTGTCCGAGAAAAGACGGAAACCAAACCCAAAAGGACGACAAGCGGCAAGTGCATCCGAACCATCTTTATGACGGCAACTGGAACAACCACAAAATCAATCGATAATAATGCGAGTGGCTTTATGAAAAAAGTCGACCTTTGATCTGTTGACTCGTTTCCTTGTCAGCTAGTAGCTACTGGAGTGGCGAAAGAGCCAAGTATCCTACATTATATCGAGGGTAACACAGCCATGTTTTGAAGCCATGTATGAGGCGTGCATTGGGTTGCAAACTGAATCAGATCCATCGATTCTGAAGTTGTAGTTTCATCAAGTTGTGTGCGTGAAAGATGACGGTTGTTCGAACGGATCGAACTGACGTCATCGATTTTCTGGCTCGCACACCTGCTCTTTTTCGATGTTACCATACCTACAATACCCCCCTTCGATTTGCATCAGTTGTTATTGTACTTGTGCCGCACCAGGAAGTGGCAAGGTTCGCTCCGTTCTAGCTGGCTAGCAGCTATTCTAACAGAGCAATGCTATTATCCAACCCAGCCAGACAGGCAAAGTCTGCGCCTCAGCCAATACAACTGAACTGAATCGGCAAGGCCCACCTTCAGGTCAACTGAAAGACAGTTCCAATAGTGTTCCAATACATTATATTGTTATCCGTCCGTCCTAGTAATACTAGATGTTTCGTGTCGGTGACCACTTCGTGTTCCAGGCGCCTCCGGGGCCGCCCCGCCCGACCCACCTTGGACATCCATGGTCTTGAATGGCCATGAGATAGAAGAGATACCAGCTACTAGACCTATTTTGCACGACAGATTACGTCCTCGCGCGGCGTCCTAACTAATCCCACAAAATTCAATTTCACTGCAAGATCAGTCTGCGTCTCAGCCGTGTATCCGTCGATCGGTCGAAGCACCTACGGAAGCAGTTTCAATACAAGTAGAACATTTCGTAGATGTCTCAAGTGCGCACTTCATGTTCTGCCTCCGCCCCGAATTCGAATCGCCTGGGATAGAATAGACTCCAATGTCCATGGCGCACAGGCATCAATCACGAACAAGAGATATCAGGTCTGCACCTTGACAGACTGATGGGCATGTTCAGTTGGACAGGATTGGTCGAAAAAACTGAAGTGCGCACTTGACAGTGCTGCTGACCTGTTTGCTGGTACCTGACAATCAAAGCCATTACGTACGAGTACGATTACTTTATCTTGTTTCGATGGTCGAAGATAAAATCCGTTGTTTAGTTGGCTATGCTTTAGTTTCCGTCGTCATCGTTCTTTTGGTGTTTGTTTTAGTATCGTCATCGTTCCTTGGTCCCTTACGCACTCTAGCTAGGCATTGCCTGACACAAAAGTCGTCAGTTCACTCAGCCAGTTGGGTAGACTGAGGCCTGCCAACTGAATAATAATACCTACTAGCTAGCAAAACTAATAGCTATTGGTAGCTCTGGACGACGGACGGAGCTCGACTGGCAAACAAAACTGAAACACCACTTCGACTAATGAAGCTACTAGCTAGCTACTCGTAGTAATGGGCGAACGTAACATGGGAGAACATTTGCGTGGCACATTATTGTCCATCCATTTAAGTTGTCTAAATCATCTCTGCTTACCTACTACTCCAGTAGACTAATCGGCAAAATTAGATGGGCCACGACTAGCTAGTAGATAGATAGCTACTTCGCCGATCGAATCTCTGTGCCAAAACGGAACGTTCAGTTTTGCTTGGTGCATGACATCATCGACTTGGTTGTTCTTGCCATCGATAAATACATCATTGTTCGATTCTACCCTCTCGTGTACGCATGTGGTGCGCACCTTTCACAAGAGCCGATCCCAATACAGCCGGGTTGAAAATGAGATGCTGAGGCGAGTGATGCCGCCCTGTGCTTGGCCACATCAGCCAAAACGAGAACACGAAGCAGAAGTCCATCGGCAACTATAGCATTACTCACTATGTCATTCTCAGTACACGAATCTGTTACTCCGAGCTTCTCTTTCTGTCAATTAAGATTTTTGAACGACCCATGTTTGGCCAGTGAAAGTAATCAGTTTATCGCGATTGACATTTTTTGTGGTGATCTTGTCATCTGAATGGCCGCTGACGGGGCGGCAGTTACTTCAAGGATTGTAGTAGAATAGACCATTTGCAATTCCATCGCCTTCGGGGCTGTTCCATGATGATCGATAATGTCGTCAGAGACTGTCTCTTATACACATCTCCGAGCCCACGAGACTAAGGCGAATCTCGTATGCCGTCTTCTGCTTGAAA
>ENA-ORBV01009647-ORBV01009647.1-microbial-mat-metagenome-genome-assembly--contig:-NODE-9647-length-15741-cov-4.158133_pt1 | contig 15741 bp, 18 predicted proteins | sample MGYA00237777_ERZ505514 | MGnify/ENA primary metagenome ERZ505514 (study PRJEB26160, sample SAMN06269048) | microbial mat metagenome | isolation source: Oligotrophic lake microbial mat | place... | reverse complement strand
GACTCTATCCGTCGGCGGATGGGCGGGGGTGGGTTAACTTCGAACTTGGACCGCCGCCTTGGCCCGGACGTCACGCCACCCGCGGGGCGTCAGTTCCCAGATGTCTTTCTGGGGATGTCGGCCCAACCGCGGCACGATGTCGCACAGGTACTCGTAGGGTTCCACGCCCAGACGTCGACAGGTTCCCATCAGGGTGAACAGATTGGCCGCCCGTTCGCCCCCGACTTCCTGCCCCACGTGCAGCCAGTTGCGCCGTCCCATGACGACACTGCGCAACGCATGCTCGATCGAGTTGTTGTCCAACTCGGCCTCCGGCACCTCCAGGTACCGCATCATCGAATCCCATTGGCCCTCCGCATAGCTCATCGCACGCCCGAACGGGCTCTTCGGCGGCCTCATCTTGGTGAAGAGCTTCACCAGTTCACCGAGGTTCTCCATAACGGGTCGGGCCTCCTCCTGTCGCACCGCCAGCAACCCGGCCCGATCCAGCTTCCCTTCCTTGGCCTTACGCTCGATTCGATAAAGTGCCTGGATCAACGCCACCAATTGATCGCACGCCACCGGAGCATCCTCGCGGGCCTCGAAGATCTTCCTTCGAATGTGCGCCATGCACGCAATGTGCAGCAGGCTCAGATGCCGCAACACCGGTTCGTAGGACCCGATCTTCACCAACGGTGGATGATCCCGGCAGTGAGGGCAGGTGCTCCGGGCGGGATCAATCGGGTGTTCCACCCGGATCCGGGGCAGATGCGCCGGAAGCGGGCCGCGTCCGTGGGGTCGAGCCTTCTTCTTGTCCTTCTTCGGCTTTGGCTCGGGTCTCTCCTCCTCGACCTCTGCGGGGGGATCACCCGGGCGCTTGGACTGGGCGAGCGCCTCGGCGGCCTCCTGCGCGTGTTTGGCGATGCGGGCTTCGAGTTCCTGCGCGCTGATCTTCTCCGAACGGGATCCGAAGAGGCATCGCTTCAGAAGCTTCAACTGATGTTCCAGATCCTGACGGAGCTGCTCCAGAGCCTGACGTTGCTGTTCCAGAGTCTGACATTGTCGCTCCAAGTCCTGACGATGTTGTTCCCACTGCTGGCGCTGCTTCTCCATCTCCTGATACCGCTCTTCCATCTCCCCGCGCTCAGCCTCCAGCGTCCGCACCTTCGCCTGCGCCTCGGCCAGGGAGCGTTGCAGCGACCCGATATCCTTCGGATCCGTGTGGGCCGCACCTTGTGGGTTCATGCCCGCAGCCTTTCGCGGAAGCCACGGTGCAATGGGTATACGTACACCGCCTTCTGCGGCACCTGCATCGTGGCGTACCGATCCCCCCGGCTGCGTCCCCGAGTCAGTCCCACTTCGACCCAGTTGCTTGCCGCATAGCAGGTGCCCTGGAATCGGCTCCGGTCCACGAAGGTCTCCACCAATTCGATCCCGTGGCCGTACTTGGCCTTCCAGTCCGCCACCAATCGGCGTTTCACCCGCGACCATCCCCAACTCGCCAGTCCCGGCACCTTCACCCACGACGGAATCAGAAAGCGGGTGTTGTTCGTGACCCGTGAGAGTCCGCGGGCCCGCTCCGCCTCACTCCACCCGATCCATCGGTCCCGCGACTCACACCGCCACGCTGCCGCCCCGAACAACCACGCCGCCAGAGGGCGTCCGTCCTGCTGGCACAGCAGGTACTTCAGGTTCTCCCCAACAGCGCTGCGGTATCCCAGGTAGTGCTCCTGCGCCAGGAGGGTCTCCAAGACTCCGCGTCGCCCGGCGTCGGCACTGACTTCATGCAACTCCAGCTTTCCCAGGCCTGCGAGTGCGCCGTGGATCAGGCTGCGATCCAGCGGGACGAACACCAACTTGCGATGATGCATCCGGTTGGGGCTCCGACGCCGGCAGGCGGGCAGGACAATCCATCCCCGCTCGTGCAGCTTGAGCAGGAAATGGCGGGCGGCCATGTCGGCCATCTGGCCGTTGGGCCGGCTCCATTGCCAGCGGGCGCACAGTTCCCGGGAGAGTCGGTAGCGGCTCCACTCGGGATTCTGCGCCATCCACGCCCGCAGTTCAGCCAGGTGGGAGAGTTGGCAGGGCGTGCCATCGATCAATTTTGGGGTCTTGTCCATCACCGCCGACAAGGAAAGCCGAGGGCGGGGACAGAGACCAGAAGAAAGTGATCAAACGGCGACGAATTCCCGGCGGTACCACTTCCGCTGGCGTGTCTGGATGAGGTCAATGCCGCCCAGCAGCAGGGTCAGTTCCTCGCGACTATAACGTGCACAGACCTCATCGCGTTTGGGCCAGCGGAAGGTGCCCTGTTCCAGTCGGCGTGTGCACAGCCAGTAGCCTCCCGGTTCCCAGAACAGGATCTTGATGCGGTCACGGCGGCGATTGCTGAACACATAGAGCGATCCATTGAGGGGATCATGGCCGAGGCTGTTGCGGACGAGGATGGCCAGACCGTCGAAGGCCTTGCGAAGGTCAACTGGGGCCGTGGCGACAAAGATGCCGGTGGTGGGCAGGAAGCTGGTCATGAGCGCACCCCCAGCACGTCGAGGAGGCGACGCAGTTCGGTGGGATCAAACCCGGGTGGGATGCGCAAGGAACGGTTTGGAGCCCAGATCAGAATGAACTCGGAAGCGGTAGGGCACGGCTCCAGTTCGATAGGAACGAAAGTGGGCGTGTGTGGCCGATCCGTCGATGGGACGGAAGGCTGGACGTCGGAAATGCCCCCGACGCCGGGACGACTGCGCCAACGCAGGAGAGTGGCGTAGCAGAGATCGTGTTCCCGGGCGAAGGACAGCAGGGACAGACCGCTGAGGCGATGACGCTGGAGAATGGACAGGATCTCGTGTTGGGAGCGCCGAGGACGTCGCGAAGACCGCTCGGGCGCTCCATGGTTGGACTTCATTCACCCATCCTGACGGATCCTGCTGCCAAGCGCATGACGGGTCCGCCGGACGGTTACACTGTAACCGAGCGCCGGGACTTGGTGGACGGGGCCGAGATGATGAGCGTGCGAAGCCAGTGCGAGTTGCTCGGAATCGCGCGTAGCGGGCTGTACCACGAGTGCCAGCCCGAGACACCGGAGAACCTGAAGATCATGAGCCGTCTCGACAAAATGCACATCAAGCGCCCGGTCTATGGAAGCCGGCGTTTGATGCTTCTCCTGGAGCGGGAAGGCTTTGTGGTGAACCGCAAACGGGTGATGCGTTTACTCCAGATCATGGGCATCGAGGCGATCTATCCGAAGGCCCGCACGAGTGAGCCTGCAGCTGGCCATCGGATCTATCCCTACTTGCTCAAGGGGTTGGAAATCAATGGGCCGGACCAAGTTTGGTGTACCGACATCACCTACATCCCACTGCAGACGGGCTTCATGTATCTGGTGGCGGTGATGGACTGGTGGAGCCGTCACGTGTTGGCGTGGGAGATCTCGAACACGATGGACAGCGAGTTCTGCGTGAGGGCCTGGGAACGGGCGCTCGCGGCGGGGAACCGGGTGCCGGACATCTCCAACAGCGACCAGGGAGCGCAGTTCACCAGCGACGTGTTCCTGGAGGCGGTGGAATCGGCGGGCACGTCGGTGAGCATGGACGGCCGTGGGCGGTGGATGGACAACCGGATGATCGAGCGGCTGTGGCGGAGCGTGAAGTACGAGGACATCTATCTGCGGGACTACGCCGACGGTCGGGAACTCGGGCGAGGACTGAGCCGGTGGTTTAAAGAGTACGGGGAACTGCGACCGCACCAGTCCTTGGGCAACGCGTGTCCGGCGGACGTATACCGCGATCCGGCGGCGCATGGGGCAAGGTCAAACAGGCGATGAGAACGACGGTCCAAGAATGGGGCGCCTGCGGGCGTGTGGGACCGTCAAAAGACAGGCGGGACGGCTGCGTTTGAGAAACTTTTCCAGACCTGCAAAACCATAACTTAGCCGATGGTCCTACGCTTGGGGACCACTTCAGGAATACTGGCCACCGTGACCCGTGCGCGGTCGGTGGGCAACGACACGGACTGCGCGTGCGCTGCAACAAACAGGAAGACTCCGAGGGCTGTGGACAGGAAACCTTAAGACAAGAAGATCGGGAGCAAGCGGATGCTTCGTCCGCGCACGGTTGCCATAGTCGCTGAACTTCGCGTCTTCATTTTCTGCCTCAATTTTCCTGTCTTACTCCTTTTGCGGCGTGCCTAGAAACTGCCGCAGGCGGATGTTTTTGAACTGCACTTTCATCACCGGACCGGTGTGGACTTGCAGGGCGAGCAGGCCACTGAGGGCGCGGCGCGGGTCGTGGTCGCGGACTTCGCTCATCACCACGTCGTTGATGCGGAGCAAAATCAAATTGCCGCGCACGATAACGTGGTAGTCGTTCCAATCATTGTCGCGCACGACTTTCAGCAACTCCTTCGGGTCGCCCACGGAGCCGGCGTCTTTGCGTTCGCCCTGCTCGGTGTAGATGACTTTGCGGCCGCGCTCGGCGAGCTTTTCGCGCAGGAGATATTCCATGACCACGCCGGTCCAGACGTGGTCGGCGGAGAAGTCCGCCTGCGGGCCGACGAGCATTTCGGCGGTGCTGCCGGGCGCGCGTTCCTTGCTGTGAAAATAGATGCCGGAGTTTCCGCCTTCGAGTTTGTAGGAGAGCTTGATTTCAAAATCAGCCGGCTCGCCGCCCGTCCAGATGAGGAAGTTGTTTTCCGATATTCCACCCTGCGGCGTGATGCCGGTGATGCAGCCATCCTGCACCGACCAATACTTTGCATCCCCGCGCCAGCCGGTCAGGTCTTTGCCGTTGAAGAGGGAGACGAAGCCTTTCTCCAAATCCGTTTTCGGCTGCGGGACGGGCGTGGTGTTGGCGGGCAAATCGCCGAGCGCGAATTGCACGCCGTCTTGCAACAGCCGGAGAAACGCAGGTTCGCGGAAGGCATTTTTATTGTGGCCGAGCGCGGTGTAAAAGCTGCGCCCTTTGCCCACGGATTGAATCCACGCGAGCGGGTAATCCTTGTCCAGGCGCTGGCCTTTGTCCGCCGTCTCGCTGAGGTCGAGGCCAAAGAGCACGCGGACTTTCTCGCGCGAATACGGCGGGTCGAATTGATACAACTCATCGCGCCACGGCAGCGGCAGCGCGGCTTTTCCGGCCCACGCGGCATTGAGCGGATGCGCCGGGTCTTCCACCCGAAAGTGCGCCGCGTCGAACTCCCACGGATGATTGCGAAAGCGTCCGCCGATGAGTTGACGGAACTCCGACTCGGTCGCGTTGACCGCGTCCTTCTCCCACACGTTCGCGGCGTGGATGCCGACGACACCTTTGCCACCGCGCACGAAATCAATCAGCGCCCGCATCCGCGCTTCCTCGGTTTCCGGCGGGCCGAAGACATTCAGCATCGTGTTGTTCATCACCACGGCGTCGAACTCGCGCAGTTTCTCGGGCGTGAAGACGCTTGCATCGATGCTCGCCGTGGTGGTGAATGCCGCGGTCTTTTCCCCCATCAACTCCAGCGCCCAAGTGGCCCACGCGATGGCTTCGTCGTGATAAGTGCCGCGCGTGAAATTGTAGATGAGCACGCGACGGGGCGCGGTGGGCTTGGCCGTAGCTTGCGCGGAGATGCTTTGCCGCAGGTGCGCCACTTCGGCGTCGGACACGGTGGGCATCGCTCTTTGGGCAAAGGCAGACAGGGTGATGGCGAACAGGCTCACCGGCAGCAAAAGATGGTTGGTTGGCTTCATTGGTAGAGATTAACAGAGCGATTTATGGGTTTATTCGGGAGACCAGATTTCTCGGGCTTGGAGCTGGTTGGTTTGGTTTGGGTGGCTTTCCTTGCCGCCTGCCGCTTTTCGACCACGGCCCAGGCATCAGCGGGGCGGTCCGTAGGATCTATAGAGCGGGCGATATCACGGAGAGAAACGCCACGATAGCCCTGGGTTTTCAGCCATCGCATATACCTGGAAACCCCCTCTGGGGGCGGCTTACCCAAGGGTGCTCCCTGTCAGGCACGCCGTGGAATTGCAGCACGGCGATACGCCCGTGGCGGGCCCCCTCCACCGCCTTGCGCAAATCAATCAGGGTCCAATCCGGCCGGGCGTCCCCACTGGTGGGCAGGAGCAGCGGGTGGTCCTTCATCGGCTCGTAAGCGATTCCCTCCCCGCTCCCATAGGGGCGTTCCGGTTGAGCACCGCGCCGGGCCCATTGCAATCCGAGTTCCTGGCGGATCGGCAGCGCGGCAGGGTGAATGGCATTGCCGGGATAGGCAAAACTGACGGGCCGCGGAATGCCGTGAGCCGCACACCGGTCATTGATGAACCGCACTTCCTCACGCAGCCCGGCGAGCGTCTCCCCGGTGATGGAGGTATGGCTCCGGGTGTGGTTGCCGATCTCGAATCCTTCGCGGTGAAGCACAGCAATCTGCTCCCATGTCATGAAAATCTTGTCCGTGGGAAATCCAAACCCCCCGGTGATGAAAAAGGTGGCACCGAAACCCAATTCCTTCAACAAGGGCCGGACGGTGGTGAAATGGGAAGCCGAACCGTCATCGGAAGTGAGGACGACGAGTTTGTCCGGGACAGGTTCCAAGGTTTTGGGCGCAGCTGGAACGGGAGCCTCCACATAAGTTTTCCGCATCCGTTGGAACTCGCTGCCGACATCATCGCCCTCGTAGAACCACAACCACCCGCGCGCGGTCCGGGTTTCACCGGGCGGACAGTCGGAGAGCCTGGGATCGGAATGCAGGCAGGGCACCGGCGGATTCTGCCAGGCGCGGTCGAATCCGTCCCACGCGGTGATGGTCCAACGGCGGCCCGACGGATCATGAACGGCGGCGAAAGGCGCTTCGATCCGTTTGTTGTCCGCGCTTTGGGCAGCGAACCCGTCAGCACGGCCCAGCATGGCGCAAACCTGGGCACGGAGATTCAGCAGCGGAGCCGGGGTGCCATTGCGCAGCCACCAGAGAAAATCCACATGCCCTGCGCGCGGCACGGCCCGCACGCCGAAACTGATTCCATTGGGCAGGCGGCGTTCCGAGCGCCATGCCCCGTCGGCACGATGGCTCCACTCCTGCTTTTCCATGGTGATGCCTTGTGAAGACCAAATGGTATCGATGTGGCGGTGGGCGAGATACGTTAGCCCGAGATTGGACCAGATGGCTTCCGGGGTGTCCACCACGACATAGCCGCCATCATCCCACGGGGTGAATACGCTTAGTTTTGTGTCCCGCTGAGGTTCAATGGCCCCATCCAAAAAGCTCAGCCGCGGGTGCCGGCCGCCAGGATAGGGCAGCACCTTCATAGGCGCTGACGGACTGGACTTCTGCGGTCCGTCCGGAAGATGCAGGCGCTCGCGGGTGCTGGCGATTTCCGCTGGGGTGAGCCCCGTCACGGCGGCGGCTTCCTCCGTGGTATAGCGATGATGAACGAGCATATTCTCCATCCAGAACCGCAAGTCCTTTTCGCCCTGCGGAGGTCGTGTTTCTGCCGCCGCCGTGTGCCCGGCTCCGCATACCAGCGCGATGATCACGATCACAAGCCAGAGGCGGGACTGGGCCGGAGAAATGCGCAACATATCAAGCATCTAAAATTGTTTTTCAGAGGCTCCAGCCATTGTGCGTCGGGCGTTTGAGCATCGCATTCGCGGCATCGTTACCGATGAACTGCTCCGCCTTCGGGTCCCATTTGAGCTTCGTTTTCAGCCGCGCGGAAATGTCCGCGACCATACCCATGTATGACGCGGTGAGCGTGGCATCCACGTCCGAGACCGGGTCTTTCCGCGAGCGCACGCACTCGATGAAGTTGCCCTGATGATGGTCCGATTTGTAAAGCGGCTGGTCCTCGGGCTTGAGGTCGATTTTGAGATTCGCGTTGGGCGCTCCTTCGATGCCGGGCCGGTCGGCGTGAACCCAACCCGTCTCGCCGTAGAAACGGCAGCCCGTCTTCATCTGATACTGGTCCTTAAAAATCAGCTTCAAGCCATTCGCGTAAGCATAGGTCGCGTTCCATTGATTCACGTTGTCGGTGAAACCTTCGTTGCGGTAATTCGCCTTGCACTCGACCTCGAACGGCACCGTGCCCAAGTCCGGCAAACCCCACAGCGCGATGTCGAGATGATGCACGCCCCAGTTCACGATGAAGCCGTTGCTGTAATCATTGATAAGAAACCAGTCGCCGGTGTGCCGCGCGGGATGGTAATCGCGCTCCGGGGCCGGTCCCTGCCACATCTTCCAGTCAAAGCCCGGCGGCACTAGTGGCACGGGCTGCACCACGCGCGGACCCTTGTAGCCCGCCTTGAACTGCGGTCCATCGGTGGAGACTTCGACGGTGTGAATCTTGCCGAGGTAACCATTGCGCGCGAGTTCGCATGCCTGCCGGAAATGCTTCTGCGACCGCTGCCAGGTGCCCGCTTGAAACACGCGCTTCGCGTCGCGCACCGCCTTGCGAATCGCCTGCCCCTGCTCCAGCGAAACGCCCATCGGCTTCTCGCAATACAGGTCCTTGCCCGCCCTCGCGGCGGCGATGGCGAGGAAGGCATTCCAATGGTCCGGCGCGGCAATCGAGGCGGCGTCAATGTCCTTCCGCGCGAGCAGTTCGCGGAAGTCGGCAATCATCGCACAGCCGGTGTCGCCGTATTTTTCATCCACGAGCTTCTTCGCCTTCGCACGCTTCTCTTCCGACACATCGCAGACGGCCACGACCTTCGCGCCCGACAGGCCGAGAAACTTCTGCATGTTGCTCGTCCCCATCCCGCCGACGCCGATGCAGCCGACGGTGATTTGATTGCTCGGTGCCGTCTGGCCATCCGCGCCGAGCAGTCGCGACGGAATGATTTGCGGCAGCGCCACCGCGCCCGCGAGCAGCGATGAAGATTTGAGGAAGTGACGACGGTTGATGGATGGGTTCATGGATTACTTCTTGGAAATGGTTTTGAGCTTTGAGGAATTCGCCGCAGCGCTGGTCCGAGTGCTTTTGACGGGAGCGGCCGCCCCATCGCGCCGACGCGCTTCCGTTTTCAAAAACTCGACGATGTGATTCGAGTGCGACGCCAGCAGCAAGGCCGCGAGTTTCGGCTCCCCGCTTTCGAGTGCATCCACGATGGGGATGTGCTCCCGTGCGATGGCCAGCGGGTCGAAGCTCTGGAGATAATCCATCGTCCAGCGCGTCCGCACCTGGAAGAACAGCGAGTCCCAAGTCTTGAGCAAAATCCCATTCCCCGCCGCCTCGACGATGGCGCGGTGAAAAACCTGGTTATGCTCCTGAAACGCCGCGAAGTCCTTACGCCGCGCGGCCTCTTCGATGCCTTTCACCTCCCGCCGCAACGCCGCAAAACGCCCCTTCAACCTACTAATCGCCGTGTGCCCCGCGAGTGTCTCCAGCGCCGCCCGCACGAGGAAAGCCTCAATCGTTTCCTCCAGCAAAACCTGCCGCACCGACGCCCCCTTGTTGTTCTGCGCATCCAGCACCCCCATCGCCACCAGTTCGCGAATGGCCTCGCGCACCGGCGTGGCGCTGATGGCAAACTCCTTCACCAAAACCGACTCCACCACCCGCTGCCCGGGCGGCAAATCCCCGCGCGCAATGCGGTCGAGCAGCGTATCGCGGATGAACTCCCGCAAGGACCTGATGAAGGTTGGCGACGGGAGGGGAGGGCTCCCCAAATGGGGATGATAAGCCTTTGACTTCTCGGTGGCGGCAATTGGAATGGCGGCCGTTGGCATCATGGATCATCTATGATCTATTAAGCAGAGGCTTGGCAAGAGATGATTTTGCCGTATCCATAGACATCGTCGCGACCCTGGGTGCCGGCATCGCGGGCCAGGGCAATGGCACCATCCCAGCCGAATACCGAGTGGCGCTGGTAGGTGGTGCCATCGGTGCCCACCCACACAAACGGCGCACCCGCCTCGGCTACGAGGGCCGAGAGCAAGACCTGCGACTTCCCTCCGCCATGCGGCGAGCCGGAACCGGCGGGAAGAAACAGCGCGCTCATGGGCGGGGAGTGGTCCGCCAGCCAACCCCCGGTGCGTTCCCTGTTGGGCCAGGCCGGATTACCGCCGCTGTAAGCGGTGAACTCGTAAATTGTCTTGATGCCGTCGTGGCTCAGACCGCGGGCGCGATAGGTTCCCGGAGCGACTCGCTTGCGGATGAGATCGCCTTCGGCATTGCGCTGGCCGTCATCAAATCCATCCCAGCTCAGCCGGTTCCGCCCAGCCGGCAATTGCGTTTCCGAGACCAGATTGCACACGCGCTGGCCCGCCGCGTCTTCGATGACGACCGTCACCAGTTGGGGCTTGTCCAACTCGATCCAAACCGGGAAGTCCGTGGTGCTCGCCGCAGCGGCAGCCGTGGTCGGGCGGGCGGAGCAGATCAAAACGGAAGCGAGCGCGAGGCTCCGCCACCAGCATTTAGTCGGAGTCCTCAGCTTCACGGCCGCGCTCAAAATCAGGCGAGAAAGAGAATGGATGTTCATTGGCGCTTCGTTTCAGTGATTGGTACCGGGTGATTTGATTGGTTCAAACATCTGATGGAGATGATGCGGCGTCGGTGGCCAGGCCAGTGGGCATGGCTTCTTGAGCGCCGGATAGGAGAGTGCTGAGGGCGGCGGCGATGTTGGCGGAGTGGAGGGATGCCGGAATGGGATGTCCCGCCAGCCGCCGCGCGACGTAGGTGCCGGCGAAGGTGTCCCCCGCGCCTACGGTATCCACGGGGGTGACGCGGTGCGCGGGGGTTTCCCACGTTTCGGTAAGGGTGCAGGCGAGCGTGGAAGCGGCTCCGCGGGTGATGACGAGGCAGCCAATGCGCAGGCGGTCCAGTTGAGCGCGCCCGGCGGTGAGCGATGAAGTTTCCGACAAGGTGGGAAGGCCGAGGAGTTGCGCCGCTTCGGTTTCATTCACGATCACGGTGTCCAGGGCGTGGCGGCCCCACGGGAAATCATCGCGCCACGGCGAGGGATTGAAATAAACCGGAACTCCGGCTTCTTCGGCGAGGTGCATGGCTTCGAGCACGGCGGGGAGCGGCACTTCGAGTTGCACGAGCAAGGCACCGGCGGCGGCGATGACGCGCCGACGGCGACGGATCATTGCGGGACGTGTACCGCATGTTTGGACGCCTGTCCGACGGGGGCGTTCGTCGCGCCGTATGTGCTTGATAGCCGGAAGTGCATCAGCTATTTGACAATCGAACTGCGCGGTGCAATCGAACCGGCGTTGCGCGGACCAATGGGGGAATGGCTCTTCGGCTGCGACATCTGCCAGGAGGTGTGTCCCTGGAACCACCGCGCTCCGCTGTCGACGATCGAGGCGTTTCAGCCACGTGCTGGGTTCAATCCGGCGCAGTTGCGGGAGATGTTTGGCTGGAGCGATGCGCAGTTTCGGGAACAGTTTCGCGCAACGCCGCTGTGGCGCGCAAAGCGGCGCGGGCTGTTGCGCAATGCGGCGATCGTGTTGGGGAATCAGCGCGAAGAGGAATCGTTAACGGCGCTGACGCTGGGATTGCGCGATGCGGAGGAGTTGGTGCGCGGGGCGAGCGCTTGGGCGCTAGGACAAGTTGGTGGCGCGGGTGTTGGGCTGCTACTGCAGCGGTTGGAAGTTGAAGGGGATGCGGTGGTGGTTGAGGAGATCAAAGCGGCGATAGCGCGCTGCGACGTCGAATCCCAGGGAAGGCCTCCGGTGGTGCTTGAGTGATGGTGGGGTGTTGAGGGCCTTCCCTGGGCTTATGCGCTCGATGTTCATCAATCATCATTCATCATTTTCCTCGCAGTCCCACTTCCGCGAGCAGTTTGTCCGTTTCGCGGTACGCTTCTTCGACCCAGTCGACGATTTTTGCTGGGTCCGGCGAATATTCCAGTTCGATCGAGATCGCGCCGTCGATGTTGAGCGCTTTGATTTCCTCCAAGTACGGGCGGAACGGTACGACGCCGCGCCCTGGCGGGAGGTCGCCGTGGACTTTGCCGTCGCAGTCGGAGATGTGGACGTGGCCGGCGCGGCCTTTCAGGCGGCGCAGTTCTTCCGGTTTCACCTGGGAGAGAACGAGGTGCGAGATATCGATATTGGCTTTGACGTTTGGCAGGTTCACGTCGTCGAGGAATTGGCACATCGTGTCGATGTCGCGCACCAGCGAGAGCGGGAATGGCTCCAATTCCAGCACGATTTCCAGATCGAGCTCGCCGGCGCGTTCGCCGAGTTTGCGCACGCCTTCGACGCCCCAGCGCCATTGCTCGGCCGGCGGAATCACTTCGCGATTCCAGATGTATTCGCCGATCACGAGCAGCACGTTGCGGGCCGCATACGCATACGCGAGGTCGAGATATTTTTCCACGCGGTGCAGATGAAAGTCGCGCACTGGGCGATTGAAGTCGATCAAGCCGACGGCCACGCAGGCCAGCGAGACAATCGGCAGGCCGAGGCGATCGCATTCCCGTTTGACGAGCATTTGCTCGCGGACGTCGGCTTCGAGGGGATCGATGAAGATATCGACCGTGTCGAAGCCGAGTTCCTTGGTTTTGCGGAGGCCGAAGTCGGTCGGCTGCCCGGCTTGCACCCAGGCGGAGTTGATGAGTCCGAGTTGCATGGAGTACTGAAGTGAGTTGCGCGATGATGCGGGGGGGGGGGCGTGGCGCGAACTAAAGCGCCGCGCTGATGTAGCGCATTCTAACGGCGAAGGCCGGCGGAGTGAATCGACCCGCGGGGAACATCTCCAGGTCACGCGTTCAGCAAGAACTGCCGCCCGTATTGCAGATGGTCTGTCATCGCTTGAGCGGCGCGATCGGCCTGGCTCTTGAGAATGGCGTGGGCGACGGCGGAATGATCGGCCTGACTCTTGGCGAGGCGATTCGGCGCGAGCCGGTTAATCCGCAGGATGGCGCGTTCCAGTTTGTCGAAGCAGCGCCGTAGCCAGGCGCAGAGTTCGCGGTTTTCGAGCAGTTCCGCGAGCAGCAGGTGGAATTCGATATCGAACCGCGTGGCCGCCCGAGGATCTTCGTCGCGGACGGCGGCGCGTTGTTGTGTCAGGCTGCGCTTAATGAGCGCTCGCTGTGCCGTGGTCAGTGTTCGCTCGGCAAGGCGGCGTGCGACGAACGGTTCCACGGCCAAACGCATGTCGAACAACTCGGCGATTTCCCGCGCGGACAAGTCTTTGACGACGATCCCCTGCTGCGGCGAAACGGCGACCAGTCCCTGGGCTTCCAGATGTTCGAGCGCCGAACGGATCGGCGTCTTGCTCATGCCGAGTTTTTCGACCAACTGTCGTTCAGAAAGAAACGTATCCGGCGCGTAGGCCCCGGACTGAATCAAATCCTTAAGCTGGGCGTATGCGCGATCCTTGAGCAGCGGACGCGGCGCGGTTTCCTGGCGGGCGGCGGAAGCGGCGCGGCGTGAGGTACGAGGCATTGGTTCATGCTATCCCGACCGGGCGACTCGTCAAGATATATTTGACATCCGACTGAGATATCAGTAAACTCCACGCCTCGTCCGGTCCGTTGCTTGTCTCCTCGCACGTGGCGGAAAATGAAAGCGCTGCTTCCCTCGCTGCTGGTGGCCTGGGCGTGCCTCGTCACGCTGAGTTGCGGCACTCCGACGAACGAGCCCGATCAAACAACGATCGGCGTGGCCTTCGAGACGCTGCAGACGGAATACTGGGTGGCCAGTCTCGACGCGATGAAGGCGGAAATGGCCAAACGGGACGTGCGGGTACTGGAAGCGGTCGCGGACGGCGATCCAAACCGGCAGTTGGAGCAGGTGCAGAGTTTTATTGCGCGCAAGGTCGACGGCATCATCGTCGTTCCCAAGGACGCCGAGAGCGTGATCCCGATGATTCGCGCCGCCAACAAGGCGAAGATTCCGATCGTGCTCTATAACCGCGGCCCTGGCGAAGGCGCCGGCCCTTGCGTGACGGTGGTGGCGGACAACCGCGCCATCACGCGCGACACAGTGCGCCGCATGATTGCCGCCGCCGGCGAGCGATCCAAGCCGCTGCAGGGAATGATCCTGATCGGCGATCTGGGCGACAGCAATGCCATCGAGCGACGCGCAGGTTTTGATGAGGCGATCGCCGAGTCGAACGGCGCGGTCGAGGTGTTGGCCCGCGTGCCAACGGAGTGGAATCAAGAAAAAGCGCTCGCCGGCGTGACCAATGCACTGCAGGCCAACCCGGACATGGAATTTGTCTTCACTTCGTCGGACTTCTTGTTTCCTTCGATCGTCGCGGCGCTCAAGAACGCGGACAAGTACCATCCGATCGGGCACGAGCGCCATGTCATCCTGGGTGGCTTTGACGGCGACGCCACGGCGTATCGCATGTTGCAAGACAAGTATCTGGACGCGGACGGCGTGCAGGACGTGTACTTCGAGTGCTCGCAGGCGGTCGACGCCGTCTTGAAGATGTCCCGCGGCGAGACGGTCGAACCGGTGTTGCAGGACCCGGGCGTCGTGATTCATCAAGGGAATCTGGACCAGGAATCGCACCGGATGTGGGGCGCGCAGACGGCCGCCAAACAGCCATGATCTCACGTGCGCCCAGTTCTGTCGTGCGGTTTGCGGCTGCAGAGCTCAGCGTGGCGATCCTGGCATTGGTTTACGTGCTCGCGGTGTTGCCGTTTTGCCCTGAGTTGGCCACGCGCGATCAAGCGTTCGCCGTGTTGTTGAACGCCGCGCCCTTGTTGGTGTTAGCGTTGGGGCAATCGTTCGCGCTGTTGATCGGCGGCATCGATCTTTCCGTGTCCGGCGTGATTTCGCTTTCCGGTGTCGTCGGCGCGATGATTTTGACGCGAGACGATGGCGCGCTCGCAGATTCGTCGCTGGCGATCCCGGTGGCACTCCTGGTGATGTTGCTGATTGGCGGCGTCGCAGGCGCTACGCAAGGCGCCGCGGTGGCGTACTGGGAACTGCCGGCATTTATCGTCACCATGTGCGGCATGATGGCCTTGGGGGGCGTCGCTGTCTGGCTCACCGGCGGCGAACGACTGGGGGGCTTGTCGCTGCCGTTGCTGGATGCCATGCAAGGAGATTGGTTGCACGTGCCTGTCATGCTTTGGATCGCGGCGGCGTTGGCCATCGTCTGCCACCTGCTGTTGCAACATACCGTGCTCGGCAAGCACTTGTACGCTGTGGGGCACAATGCACGCGCGGCGCGCGTGGCTGGGATCTCACTGGGGCGAGTCACGTGCTTCGCGTATGGCGCAGCGGGAACGTGCTCCGCACTAGCAGCCTTGCTTTACACGTGCCGCACTGAATCGGCCACGCCCAGCTTCGCGCGTGAGATCTTGCTCGATGCCATCGGCGCGGCGGTGATCGGCGGCGTCAGTCTGAGCGGCGGTCGCGTGAGCGTCGTGGGGATTGTCTGCGGCGCACTGTTGATCACGCTGGTCGGCAATAGCCTCACGTTGTTGAACCTCGACTATTGGCACGTCTTGATGGCCAAGGGGGGCGTGATTCTCGTCGCGGCTCTGCTGGATGCGGCGCGGCGGGGCGTTGTCGGAGGTCGCGCATGAAACCCTTGCTGGAATGCCGGAAGATTCGCAAGTCGTTCGCCGGCGTACGCGTGCTGAAGGACGTCGACTTGGAGCTCGCCAGCGGACAAGTGCTTGGTCTGGTCGGGCAAAATGGCGCTGGCAAGTCGACGTTGATGAACATCCTCGGCGGCGTGCTCCCTCCGGACGACGGCGCGATGTTGCTTGCGGGAAAACCGTATGCGCCCCGGAATCCAGCCCAGGCCGCGGCGGCGGGCGTAAGAATCTGTCTCTTATACACATCTCCGAGCCCACGAGACTAAGGCGAATCTCGTATGCCGTC
>ENA-ORBV01009643-ORBV01009643.1-microbial-mat-metagenome-genome-assembly--contig:-NODE-9643-length-15747-cov-6.921570_pt1 | contig 15747 bp, 11 predicted proteins | sample MGYA00237777_ERZ505514 | MGnify/ENA primary metagenome ERZ505514 (study PRJEB26160, sample SAMN06269048) | microbial mat metagenome | isolation source: Oligotrophic lake microbial mat | place... | reverse complement strand
GCTCGGAGATGTGTATAAGAGACAGGTAGTACTATTACTAGGTGGCATGGGAGCCGTGCGGACGGTGCGGGTAGTATTTGTACGTGCTGCTGCTGGTGCAGAAGGGTCTTTCTTTGCGGCGCGTGCCTTTGCGGTTCGGTCCCTTTCGTCCCTGTTGTTGGATTTGGACTTGTCGTCGTCGTCCAACTTGGCTTTGTCTTTGGCCTTTTCGTCGTTCTCCTTTAGCTCCTTGCCGGACTTTTGCTTGTCGTCATCCTTGTCGTCATCGCCATGATGCGATGACGCCATGGCCAGAATGCGTTCTTGTACTAGTTCGACGGCAATCCGAGCATCATTGCGAAGTTCTTCCGACGTTTCCATGGCTGATGAGATTCCAATATTGGTAGTGGGATGGGGATGACGAGGTGGACTGCGGGGTGCTCGTCGGCTAGGATCCTGTCCATTTCTTCGGGCACTGTGACTCATACTACTACCAGCACTGGTATCCATCATATTTGGTGTTGCTGTTGGTTCCCTACTGGTGCTTGCGCCAGCCGCTCTTTCTCGCTGTCGGTCGTCATTGCGACTACTAGAAGAGGCAGGAGTAGGTTCGCTAGAGAGGTTCATGGTTGAATGAATGGGTTTTTCAGTCATAGAGGTGTTTCCATCAACCATCCCATCAATGAAGAAAGAATAGCTGAAGGGAAAAGGCATCACTTCTTGTCACCATAATTTTCAAAGGTTTGAGTTGGTCTTGCCGTGAAGTGAAGTACGACGTACATGTACCAGTGATACCAGCCATGCCAGGTACCGTACTAGTTAAGTACTATTGTTAGCGAGTTGTTTAAGGAGAATACGGTAGGCTGCTGTGTACTGTCCCTGTCCCCAATCCTGGAAACCACTAACCTTGAAGAAGTGAGTTACCGTGTAGTACTGTAATTTTCAAATACAAAGTTACCAGTGAATTGTGAGTGCAAGATAACATACAAAGGAATAGCGACCAATAGTAGCGGTGTCAGTGGTCGAAACCACGGAGAGTACAGGTTTGCATACACTCTTTACAACATCACGTTGTGACTGGTTCAATAATTCATTATCTTTGCGAAGGCAATGATCCAGTGGTTTTCGAGCTCGGCGACACACATGTGTTGCATGCGATCGATTTGTGAGCAATCGTACATAGTTTAACATTTTTGTTTCCGTAATAGCACGTGAATTTAAGCTTATACGTCTCGAAAGAAAGACTGCACACCGCTGTCGCCACACATTCACAATGCCGGTTAAAACACGGTTAAGGTGGCTGGAACGATCGCCCAGATCCTTTTTCAGAGTTCAAAAAGCCACAAACACAACCACTGGCATGAGCACCAGGAATCAACAATCTTGAATCCACCAATCCAATGACATGTGCCCTTTGAGAATTGGAACTGGAATGGCATGGCTCCACCCACTTCCAGTGATTTGGAACATTGTTGCTTCTGCTCCCTTGCTTGGAGCAGCTTCTCAGACGCGACACCTTGATCCCTTCGGCTGGCCGCTGATGTCCCTTGTCACCTGCAATTCCAAGACATCAGATCAAAAAATGAATGATCAAAACATTGACGTCATTCACACCAATGCATGTTGAAAAATTGTCCTTTTGGGCAACTGCAAAAAATCATCCAACTGACAATGATCACTGAAGCAAACAAGAACCAATCACCACAAAATGTCTGTCAACAATGCTTCAAAGCCTCAAAACATGCCAGTCTTGTCTCTAAAAGATTCAAAAACAGCCATCACACAACAAAGAGGCCAAAACGCTCAAACAAGCTAACAACAATTCCAACAATTGATCAAGCAGATGAAGAACAATCCGCTTCTGCATCAGATTCTCTGAACTCTGGTCAAAACTTGTCAGCACTTGCCTCAAGATCATCAAATACAAATTCAATTTCCGATGGATGAGAGTCGCTGTGTCCTGTCACAAGTTCGCTAACTTGAGACAGATCTTTCAATCAGCTTGACTGAATCCAGTGTCAGCACAATGTCCAAAGACTTTGAACCCTTGCCATGCCAAAGCAGCTAGATGAGGCAGAGGAGCTGGTGTGTGTGGCTGCAACAACATTTGCAGGATCTCAATGGCAGCACACAAAGCCAAATGGAAGAAATCATTGAAAGTGCACACAGGGAGCATCAAACAAAAGTTCAAAGCCAGAACACAACAACACTTCAATGAAGTCAGAAGGCTCGTCACTCTTGACAAGAAGTCTGAATCATGTGGTAAACATTTTGCAACCCAACATTTTCCTAGCTGATGTCTGACTGCACTTTCAAAAATGACTTTAAAAAATAATTCCAACAATTGAGTGCAAGTCAGTCACTCTTTGCTGTTCAGCACAAAAGGGACATCATGGAAACAATCAAATGCGAATGTCCACAATTGAAGGCATGGATCCCTGTTGGGCTACAACACTAAAAATGATTAGTAGTTGCTTAACAGCAGCAAGTTGAATTCAAATTATGATTGTGGGTGTTCCTACAGATTCCTTGATCCATTCGATCTGGTTGTCTTGCAGTCTGTCAGTGTGTGCGTCAAATTGATCAGGTAAGACGCACACATTTTCCAACAGAAACAAGAACAAATCAATTCCCGTTTGTCACTCGCTCGTGAATCGACATTTTTAACTTGTGTGTTCTGCCGCAATGCTACTCCTTGATAGATGGCCGTAGTCATGTTGTGTGCAGACTCAACGCGCCATGATATGAAAGCAATGCAACACGGACGATACCGCCAGTCAAACAATTCAAAACAATTCACACACGCAGCTTGCGATGTGATCTCGCAGAGAACGCAGGCGTCGGTGGACGATTTTTGCCTCTGTTCTGGTGAAGGCTCGCGCTGTTTGCTGACGAGCATTGCTGTGCCTGTTTTGGTGCATTGAATAAAAAGCCGACATCCAGAGATTCATTTTCTCAGGAGCTGGCATTTACAACGACATCACCTTGCCACAATTCGTCAATTTGGTCGTGCTGGTGCTATAGGAAGAGGGCAATCAGAGTCGGTTTGCACACTCTCATGACTATTCCAGCAAGCACCAACCAAAAGCTTCAGTTATCTTTCATTTTCCCTTTTTATTTTGTGCTGCCATTCACGTGCACGAGACGCGTCTCACACCACTGCTTACAATTTTGAAGGCGCTCCCACCGGTTCATGATTTTACTCTTCGGCTCAAGGCTGCCTGCCTGTCTTCTCCCCGCTGCCAGGAATTTTAGGGGGGGTCAGGCAGACCGTGGGGGGGAGGGAGGAGAAAGAGGAGAGGAAAAAAGAAGAGAGTGATTCCCGGTTCATTTATGAATGGTGAAACCGTGACCCAATGAGTGCCACAAGACATGCCTCTTATGTCTCCGACAACATTTCTAGTTATGCTCAAGGGGTTACAGGCAGGAAATAGGGGAGATCCTTAGTTCTTGCAGTAGCTAATCAACTAATTTAGCGAATTTGCTCGCTTGCCTACACTAAAGTAGTACATGTCTCTTTTTTTCCTATCCCCATTCTGAACGCTCCCTGATCAAGTCTCTAATAACCCGATCAACAGCATCTGCACCAACATCGCATGTCTATAGCATTTCTAGAGTAGTGACACAGCAATCAGAATGTGGAGGTTAACATTGTAGCTGCTAATGGTGAGCCAGGCATTTATCGTTTAGAGCACAGCGGATCATGGGGTGGCCTTCCTACTCGTCGCGCTCGCATTGACCACTCCTTGTGTTTCCAGCAACAGGCAGTAGGTGAAGTAAACATCGGAGGAAAACACCAACAAGGGAGAAGGATTGGCTGTGTTGGTGTTGGCGCAATCTGCAAATTGACATTGTTGTGATGTTGTTGACATTGGGCGATGACTGGTGCGCCAACCCTGTGAGTAAAGCCGTTGGGAGATCTTTCATTACTTTTCGGAGCAGGTTTCGTTATTTCTGATGCTCTTATGTTAATGTCTCGTTGTTGTTGTTGTGGTGGTGACATTGTTTGTTGCTGCGTTTGTTTCTGTGGTGGTGGTTTTGGTTGTGGTGTTTCACTCGGGCCGAGACACAATCTGCAAATGCATTTCCCCCCGACGATTTGCTTGTTACCAATTGCTTTTAATGTCGCCATGCACTGAGAAAAGAATCTCTCACCATTATCCTTTGGCAAAATTTCAGCTTTCGGGAAGGGATGTGCACAGCCAATTGACATTGCAAGGTTGTTCACGTACCATAATTCCGTGTGGTTGAAGTGGGGGACAATCTTTTCCCACGCGGCTGGCATTTTCTTTCGATATTCCAGAAGTTGCTTCTGGTTTCGAGGGTTCTCGTCTGTCAACAGCAACCGCTTGTGGCGTATGGCAATGTTAAATTTCGCGGTTCCAGCCAAGTTGAGGTTGTCTGCGAGTCGCTCTCGCATGCCACAGTTGGCGAAATGAGCCAGTCTGTCATGGAATGATTCTAGCTTGGATTCCCCTCTCTTGGACAAGAACTCTGTAAGTTGATGCTTGGAATTTGGATTGGGCAAGATCATGTCGCACATCTCTTCAAGTGGACGTGGGTCTGATAAGTGCTGTGCTTTTTCTTTACAATTCTCCACTGCCGACTTGGTTTCTTCGGTGAAGAGCGACATTATTCGAAGCGGATCCAATCTTCCATGTGCCGGTTTGTTGACAGGGTCAGACGAAGTGACCTTGTGTTTGCAGAACCAATTGTCGAGGTTTTGTACTGTTGTCTGTGGTTGGTGGATCACTTTACGGAGATACTTGGCATGTCGTTCGCGGAATGCTTTGCTGGCTTGTAATTCGGCAATGTCTTCCGATGTGTGCTTCTTTTCCTTTGGAGAAAGACGACCTTCTTTTAAAGCTGACAGCAGCTTCTCGTAATCAGGGGCATAACAAACGCACAAGCAAGCGAGAAGATCGGTCGTCGCTCGACTACAATCAACGTGTTTCTTTCGGAGTGTTCGGAGGATGCGCTGTTCGAAATGAAATAAGCCAAGACGCCCTTGGATGTTCATCTCTGCCCAATAGGCTTCTTTGTGTGGCCAAGTGTCGCTGTGCATGAATTCTTGAACAAAGTTCGGCCTCCTCCGTGTTAATTGTTGAGCCGCATGCGAGAAGTGTTCGGTTTTGGTGGATGGCACCAAGGCGACAACTGCAATTTCCCCTGTTTGTGTGCCACAAGTCCACGCGGCAGTAGCACCAACATTTTTCTGGTAATTTTTGATTGGTTCAAATGTATGATCCTGTGAGAAGATGCCCTGACACTGCACTGCTTGCATCTCTCTTGTATGTCGGTCATAGTCACTCAGCCGCCAGGGGTTTGTGTTGCTGGAAGACGCCTCGTCAAACATGTCCCGAATTGTGTTACCAAGAGGAGGGAATGTCTTGATGTGCGTGCCGTTCTTCTCAATGCAATTGGGAACCTGCTTCCCATTTTCTTTGGCCTTTGAACAGTGCGATTTAACTCGTTGAACGTAACTTCTATTTAGACAGTCGTGCAGTGGTCTGCTGCACATCTCTCCATTACCATGCGTTAGCATTAGAGAACCAAAAACGTCTGTGGTGTTGCGTGACAGATGACACTGATTTTTCCGGAATGCGTAGGTTGTTTCTACCGGGTAGTCGTCAGCCACATAATCAGGAAGATTTACCAAGACTTCCCCTTCATTTGCTCCAAACCTTCTAGGGCATTTTGTACATAGCATTGACTGCACAACACACCAATGAGGGGCACCGTTCAAGTTGAAGACAGGGAATAACGTCTTGTTCTTTGACCAATTGGTTCGATCGTTTTGCAGCATTCCTTGACAACAGGCGTCCGGACAGGGGATTTCCATGCCGTGCGTTTGTTGCCAGTCGACCAGTAAAAGCTTCTGACCGACAATAGAATGGCATTGTGGATTGTCACATTGTTCAGCACATGCAGGCACCTCCATGCAGATGCCATTGAAATAATCAGAATGTTTTTTCCTTTGAACAATTTTGGAATAAACTTCTTCAGCAAATGCCATCATTGCCAATGGTGCTTGTTTTGCTTTGTGCTTCTCAGCAAAGGAAGCGTCGGAAACCAATGTAGATGCGACGTTGCAGAAATGGCCTGGGCTTAATTTTTCTTCAGCCACCAATTCTCCTTCAATGGTTGTTGTGGTTGTGACTGTCATATTTGCTTTTACTCTTGGAGCGAAATAGGATTGCCCGCGATCGCTTGGCTGATGCCGGGAACTCCCTTTTTCGGTATCCGTGATAGGCGCGATGAGTGCCTTGTAACGTTTGTTATCTTCAAGTGACAGTTTTTGTTGATCTGACAGCACACCCTTTCCCTTGGTTGTAGTGTTTCTTGCACAAAGCGGATGGTGGGCTCTATTAGGGACTCTATAACCTTCAATAAAAGTGCGCAAATGTCTTGCTTTGCACACTTGACAGTCTTTTATGGCGTCGAACGCGTTCGCCCCAAACAGAGTCTGCTGACCTTTCTTCTTCTTGGGATTGTTGTTGCCGGCAAGCTTGCATTTCCTCTTGGTCTGATTTCCAATCCTTTGTTGAGATTGGGGACCCATAATGGCTCCATTAACATTTTTATGTGCGGCTACCGCCGCCCTTTTTGCATGCGGATTGTGCACGCTAGTGCCGTGGCTAGTTGCGGTCATCTTTGTGTTGTTTTAGTGCTGTTTTAGTTGTTAAATCCATGGCAAACAGCGGCTAATATCGTCATTGCCGGCATGGAATCTTTCGTTCTAAGATAGAAAACATTTGAGTGCGCCTCTAATGGGTATGGGTAGCGTAGTGGCCCTTTAAAGTAAGTGCGTCACAGCCATAAGTAGAAGCATGTCGTTCGGAAGCTCTCCGCCAATCAGATTGCTGCCTTTCTAGCGTTTGAGCCCTAGTAGTGGCATCCGTCCCGGCCAGGGGTAAGCGCTCTGCCCGGGATACTGGGATGTGGCTGCCACGCTCACACTGGTGCCCATTCCAAAGTTTCAACTTACACTGTAGTAGCTGTAGCAATCCCGGGAACGACGTAACACGCAAGCGTCTGACAAAGTCAATCGCCCGGAAGCGACGTCACACGCAAGCCTTCGCCTAGTAGGTCGCCATTGTCGCAAGTTCAGTTCCTATTCGTCTTTTCGTGGTAGCGACTGTACGCGAAAACCGATGTTCTTCTTCCTGAAACAAGAAGCCACCATAGTCAATCCTCATCTTCATAGATTGATTGGATATTTCGCCATGACCTCTCCTTACTTACTGGACATTCTTTTGGCCAGCATGGATCCAGTGGCCACCACTAGTACATCACTTCAAGGTACATTGACAACGTCCATCTATTCAACTGTGCCCCCTATCTCAGTACTACTGTCTCCCTTGTATTGACTGTACATTCCAGCAACTCCAGTGACTCTCTTTCGCTGCTGACGCTGCGGCATCGACAGAGTTCTTGCTTGGCCTGTTCTTTCTTGGCCTTGTTCTGCAATACCAGTACCGGCAGGGATTGGCTCTGGTAGTTTGCCATCTGCTACGTGGGCACTCAGATAATGATATTTTTCCTGCTTAATGATGTATGGGGCGGTGGATGCTGCAACCATTTACGGCGGTGACTATTTAATTATTGCTGACCCTGAGTGCTTACCTGAAGTCCGGTGCGTAAACACCGTTGCATTGAGGAAAATACTGCAAAGGGCCTGGAAGGGAATCTGAATCCGAATGGTAAGACAAAATACTCAGAGTAGTTCTTTTCCTTCTAGTACGAAGTCCAACGTTTAAGCCAATGGAAATGACATAAAGCATCGAAAAAGAAGAACCAAAATGGGTTTGTAAATAAACTTACTTCAACCCATTGATTGAGGAAAATAATGCAAATGTCCAATCAACTGGTTAGCTTCTGCCATCAAAATCACACGACTACAAAGGGGCACCGGAATTCGGTTTGTGCGACATAATTTTCTACAGTCAAAACAGGCCAGCAGAACTCTTGCCTCATGTATACATCTACGACATTCGTGCGCGATTCCGCGAAGTTGACCACGTATTTTGCCAGTTTCATAAAAACTAAATCTTCAAATTTATTATGGAACTTGTTAACGGTACGACACGTATATTGAAAAATATAGCTCTTCCTTCGCATACATAACAGGTTCTTTTCTGTTCCCGGCAATCATAGAAGGATTCTGAAGAAGGAAGCAATAGTCACCGATATTAGTAGTCATATTACAGGCAAAAAACAGCAACCTGTCAAATGAGAAGGGTTCTGGTGAGATTCATTACAGTAGAAATGTAGAATTGCCTCGAGTTTCGCTCCTTCAAGCCAGGTTGCTACGCTACAATTGTACTACTGTAGCCAGTTCGTAGAGCATTCCTTTAACTTCGTTCTACATTTTTCCCCGTCCCGCTGATCCCACAAAACTGCAACAACCTTGTTTTTCACACCTCTCTCATCACTCATTCGAGAATCTTCTCGGCAAAAAAACCGGCATCAATTCCTAACTTCAAAAATCTCGATATGGACAGTCTCATCCTCCAAAAAGCTGCCGACTGCAACCGCAAAGGTGCCGACTTCTGTGCCACTGGCAACACGCAAAAGGGCATGCAGTACTATCGTCAGGCTTTGAATATCTTACTGAACGAAGTCATGATCCATGATATCGAGAATCATGGGGTGGACCCTCCATCTCCGGCAACCAAAGAAGGTAGGTTAACGAGACGCTCCCAAGACGGCGATCCTATGTGCCTCCATGTTCACAACCCCGAGACGTTGTTCATGTACGAGACATCCATTCTGTTCACTCCCAAGGTGGATGAAAGAATCACGCACTCTACGGTTGCTCTTTTCTTGGCCGTGATCGAATTCAACATGGCCCTTGCTTTTCATGTGCGAGTCGTGACGAAGAGAGGGGTTGACGGCATCAAGAAGACTAAGCATCTGACCAATATGGCTGTGGCACTTTACGATTGTTGCGGCCAGCATGTGGGCCATGCCCTGCAATGCAGCGAGGCATCCACTGTTCTAGTAGCTGCTCTGAAGAATAAAGCCCAGCTGATGAATCAAGAGCTCGTCGTGGGGATTCAAGAGATGAAAGGACTGTTGGATACCCTCGGGGGCGCTCTCGTTCACTGTCGCCAAACGCCGAGTATCTTTTCCAACGAAGAATTGGAGGAGTTTGTGCTCAATGTCATGGTGTTCCCCCAGCTCAAGTTTGCTGCTGCCGCCTGAGAAGTTTCTTCACAGCACCGGCCAGCTCCAAGAATGTACAGCAGACCACAGACCAGCACACTACCGTGCGTGATGTGGTACCCTTGCCACACAAATTCCTGCAGATGGCTTCTTAATAAGATCGTTCGCAGCCTCTGAAGGAATGATATCTGCATATTCTATTATTACGATTCTAATGCAAGGCTTTCATGCCATGTATGAATCGACAAGGCTTTCATGCCATATTTAAATCCATTATATAAATATGTTTTCTTAGCTTATTGTGATATCAGGTTTCCAGAATAGGGTGACAAAGGACTAGCCAGCTCCCACTGTACGGTCAGCAGGGCTACATGTGGCATGATTTTTCATCATGAGTGGCACTAGTAGGAGTTGTATTCAGTGCAAAGTGTTATATCGTTATAGTCTAGAAGTTAATGAAGACGAGTTTATGAAAAGATTGAGGAGTTAACAGATACAGGAGGGCATCAACCTCTGGGATGTCTGTCCATGGCTAAAATCCCCAGGTCGTAAGTGTGTTTCTCCTTGGGGTCTTACTTGGCTTCCCTGCCTTCACGGGCGACAAAGAAATGGCTTGACTCAAATAGGCCGTATCGATGCTGTCGTTACGTCGAGACCTGCGTGGAGGACTTGCTGTTGCTTTCCTTTCGTCATCACGGATACTAGTACCACTATGCTTGAGTGCAGGCTGGCTTTCCCCTTGTTCTGTGTTGGCCATAGACGTGTCAAGGTCTTGTGTTACGACAGGCACCAGACTTGCTTGTCTTCGCGGCAGCGGTGGCAAACGCCTGCTGGAATCCGACTTGGAGTCAGTGATACTGACCCTCTTAAGGTTCACCAAAGCACCGGAGCTTAGCTTGCGTTTTGGCATCATTGGCGGACCTTGGTCCTCGCCCGTCATGGCGGAACCAATTGGCCCTTGTAGGCTTCTCCGATGACATGGGTGCAATGGCGTCTCTTGTATCACGGCGGGGCAAGGATCCATGTCCCATGTACTAACGACAGAATCATTGTCACTCAAACTCTCCGCTTGTGGCATCCGACAAGACGGGGTGGTGATAAAGCTGATCTCCTCAGGAACACAGTTATTGTCATCTTGGTATACGGTCATGACGCCACGCTTCATTGCTTGGTTGCTGTTACTAGTCTAATAGATTGAATGGATTGGTTTTTGTTTTTGTATTTGTGCGTTGTTGTTGAACAAGTTGTGAGGCACTACAGTCATGGACTTCCATAAACGGAGAAAATGGATACGTGCGCGTGATTCTTATCATCACAGTGTTTGTTGTACCTACGCTTGGTACTAATACTCTTCGACTAAGTACGATACTGTAGTACGAGAAAAAGCCAATGCATTCCTGATCGAAGGGGACTTTTTGGAAACCCTGGGCAATAAGAGATTCCTCAACGTGGCACAAATGACCTCGAAGAACTTCTTTTCTTCTCGGATTGAGCAATTGGAGAATAAACGAAAGCAGGTTTTGGAATGTCTAGTGAAAATAATTACCCAGTACTCCGCATCCCAAAAATGACCACAATTCTTGTTTTCTGCGGATATCTCTTAGTAGTGAAGGTTCGAGCGTTACATTCCGCATCATGGAAGTACATACGTTCCGGGTCATAGCCGACGACCTGGAACAATATCAAGGACAATGACAGAGGACTTATGTACTCGTTTCCATGTGACATCTCTTGTGGAAGTGCTGTGTGACGTACGAGGACGTTTGCATTGGTCCATGGTTCCGTTTGTGTTTATGGTAGTAGCTCATAGTTCCACGTGTATCTTGCTACAGTACTGTAGGTTCTTGCCTCACACGGCATGCCGATTGTCAGTAACGATAACCACTGGCAACCGTGGCGAGTAGCAGCCTTCTACTCCGGAGTAACTACCTTTAGTACTCCGAGTTCCACACACCCTACCCCAGCCAGGGGATGAACCTGTGGCTGCTGGTTTATTCACGTTCACGTCACGTTGACGAAGCCTTCTTGCAGGGTTGTCTGTCCTATCGTTTCCCCGGAAATTTGGTTCCCACGTCACAAACATCGAAATTGCGTTTAGTATGAGTAGGTTGTGGGCAATGACTGCGTTTCCTTGTTCATTCAAGGTCGGTCCACTGCGGATTCACTATAAGGCACGCCTCCCTCTGGCTGGTCATCCACGAAGTCTTTCTTGCGCCCTCGAACCATGGCCCAACGAAAATCTCGGCAAAGCATCCCATCGTCCGGCCTGTTGAAGCACGCACGGATAAAGCAGAGCTCTAAAGGTATCATTATCCCCTTCCGCGGCACCGGATCAGTGAATTCAACAGGCACGACCAGAATGTACCGGCCGAAAAGTTATGAGCGTCATGGGTGTAAACTGGTGAACGCAGAGGCTCCGCTCTACTCAAGGAACGGACGATGGCGATTACCCTTGAAACTTCATTGCTAGAACTATCTCAAGCTACTTTATTTCTTCTAGCTAGGTGTCTGCGGTGTCCTTGTTTTTACTGCCCCTGCAGCATGTTGGCCGGTCTCCAATGCTCTCTATTCAACTCCCGTCTCGCAAACGGTTTGAGAAAATCGGTCCTCAGCTACATTGCTTCCATTCACATCGATGCAGAAGTCCTTTCAGTTTCATCTTTAGCTGTGAAGGATCCACTGGGTTCATGAGTAGCAGGGCTGGTAGTTGATGCCGTGCCGCCACCGAGAAGACCATTCTTGGCCGCTGCCGCTTTCATCAACGCACCTCCCGAGAATAAGCGATGGGATCTTGTTGGCCTCTCCTTCGATGCTTCAACGTCATGACGCTGCGCACCAACCTTTTCGTGAATTGTAACGCAGCTTTTTCGGAAATGATGCTGCCCCACGACAAAGGAACCAGAGGACGACCGAGAAGGAAATACAAGGGATTTCATTTTTCTGCTCTGGTTGAGGATCAGGCGATCTACCTTCGCTTGGGCGCCCCAAGACTTGTAGTAGTCGACAGCACGAGACATGTAGCTGCTCACCCAGTAGTCGTCTCCTTTGCACCGCTCCAAGAAAATGCTGGTTCGCTCGCATGCCAAGGCGGCATAGTTCGTAAATCCTGATCGAATAGCCGTTGCTATAGCTGTATCGTATAATCCCCGGACTGTGAGAAGGTCTTCTTTCTTAGAGAAGCAGCGTCGCTTCCAATGCAAAAATTCAAATGCCTTGAGTTCAGCCTTCAAGATCAAGACCTTGGCAAGGCAGTTGAGCCCCCCATGCCGGGCCCATTCCTCCATCTCGTTGATAACCTTCCTCGCTTGTGAAACATTACTCCTCCGTGCCTTCTCTTCTTCGGCGTCCATAGCCGCTCGTAGCGCAATCAAACCGAAGAAGAACTTTCGAGCGACGAAGAGGTAGTGGGCATTGAACGATTGGCTCACCTCTTGTAGTCTGGTTGACATGTCTTGTGCCAGCTCCATGTCATCAAAGTAATAGGCAAGCTGCATTTGATAACTTTGAACGGTAGCGTTGGAAATCTTCTTTTCTTCGTAGTCCTCTCTAGTGATCGCTTCCCCATAGAGCAAGGCAGCGTTAGGTGATGCCCCTGTCATATTCAGGAGGCACTGAAATAACGGCAGATAAATTGCAAGCGCCTTTTCCTGCTTGTATTCCCTCATTTGTGCACAAAAAGATCTCATATCGTCTGCCCCAGACATCAAGTCGTCCTGCACAAGGCCATCAGGGCCCAGGAAGCAGAAGTCATTGTCAGGGTAAGCTCTGTTCAATGCGCCGATTAATGTGGGTTATCTTGAATATTGCGTAACTTACCCCGCCGTACCAGCTCAAAGTTAAGAATGCCCCCGCTGCCTGAAATGCATAGTCGATGTCACCACGTTCCATCCCAGCAGCGTCTGTATCCGCAAACAGGGCGCACATGTTGTGAGAAAAGCCTTGACGGTGATATCGTTGCAGAGCGAAGACTTACGAGCAGTCAAGAGTGGCTTCAGGCTTTTTCGCAGAGGTTCTTGCCAATGATTTAGCAAGACATAGACAAACACAAGAACTCGGCACTCCCATTCTTTGGCTGCCGTCCTTTCTTGAACCAGCAACGCCAACTTTCCATATCGATAGTTCTCCCTTCTATCGCCATTCTTCGAACTCAGACTAAAGCCGTAGAGAGCGAAGGCAACTCCAGACGCGTCTCCCAAACCGTGCTCGAGAGATATACGAAGCATTCGATTGATGAAGAGAAATAGCTGTTGTAGTGCTCCAAGGTGAAATGCAGAGTCTACCACAACTGCGGGTCAGTGGACAGATCGCGCATGTTAGTTATGGTGCCATGAATACCATCTGCGATCCTTCAGCAACTGGGTTAGGCACTTACCATTTATTATTCTCAGCGCATACTCTTTCCTCCTATCTTGAAGCCGAGGCAGCGCAAGAATGGTTGCATCACTATGTGGGGCCAAAAGACGTCTCGTCAGCAACGCATCCCGCTGCACTGTGCGCTGAAAGTGTCTTCCTGTCGTTTTCTTCGGAAAAGCTTCGCCAAGTCCATCAAGGACTTCATACGCAAGTTTCAGAGACTCCTGCAATTTGCCGCCAACACCCAGGGACTCAACAAGCGTTGCATAAGCCGGCAGCTTGTCGTCGAATGACTTGGCGTTTTTCAAGATTATATCCACCAGCTTTTCACTCTCCTCTCGGCGTCCAACGGAAGATTCGAGCTGCGCCAATTTCGAATGAAGCGTCAGACACAACGTGTAGCATTGGCTCCATCGCTTATCTCCCAAAAACTGGATACCTGATTGCAAATATTGGATGGCGGGGAGAAGCGCCGCCACATCAATGGCACATTCGGCAGCTTCCAAGTTAATCTCTGCAAGCTCGTAACGAATTTTCACATCATGAAATTGATAGGAAACCTTGTCGAGTTGATCCACCGACGAGAACAGCATCCACTGTTGGCTCTTTTCTGAATGGAACATGCACCATAACAATTCCCCAATGACCAAATGCATGGAATCTCGCTCTTGTCCTTCGGCGATTAGAGAATACGTGGCTTCTCGTATTCTATCATGAGCAAATTTGAATCCATTGGTGCCCACTTCGTCTAGCAAGCCAAGTTCTGCCGCGCGCCTCAATCCCTGTATCACCGCGGACTGGTGTTGAGCATCCACCTCCCGTTGCAGCTCACGGCTGTCTTCCAAGGCTAGTCGCAACGTGCCCGCTTTCTGCTGGAGGCGGTCTTGTGCATTGGCCACGATAAACTCCAAAACGGGCACTTCAAAGGAATACCAGAGACACGAAGCAATCTTGAGAATATCAATCACCTCCTCCGGCAACTGGAGTATCCGCGAGGCGACCAATTCCACAACATTTTCCGATAAATCTGTTGCGCCCACAATTTCATCTACCTCCCACGTCCATTGATAATAGGTCATATCGTAACGAACCAGCTTCTTGTCCACCAAGTGCTGCAGTATTTGTGATGAATAGAGGATATTTCCATTCGTTTTGCTCTGGAGTACTTTGGAAAGAGACATTGTCTTCTCGGGAACAAGATCCAAGGTGTGGGCCAAGAATTGATTCAGATCGTCAAAGCTCAAGTCGGAAAGCACCATTTCGGTAAGTTGGGCTCCTCCACGGTAGCTTTCGTCCAAAATGTGAGCAATAGTCCAAGATAAGGGGTGATTATCATCAATCTCATGCCCTCGGTAAGATCCCAAAAGGAGTAAATTGCGGGAGTTTCCGTCACTCACGAGTGCCTTTAAGAGTTCCAGGGACGACCTGTCGGCCCAATGCAAATCATCCAGGTAGAGTACGACTGGAGCAGTGCTGCAGGCAGCGCGGACAAAGCTTTTCAGGCGGAATTGAAACTGGGCCATTCGCTTGAGCACGCCGGCATTCACAGAGGTTCTGCTGCCAGTGTTATTGGTTAAAGGCCCTTTTTGTTGTTCTTGTTCCGTGCCTAGTAGCAGCTCGCGAAGGTTGGGAATGATCTCTTGAAAAATCTCCCACTCGGAACCAACGGCTTGCCTGATGTTCTCAATGCGCTCTTTCTCTTGTTCTTGATTTCTCAACAGATAGGTTGTAAAATCTGAAAAGGCCTGCTCAAAAGCAGCATAGGGCTTTTGATTCTGTGCGTCGAATTTGCCCCTAATAAAGCGAGGTTGCGCCTTGGCGGCCTTTGGCTGGCCGTCCAAAGGGCAGGTTTGACGGTGAAGAGATTTTCCAAAGTGATTCACAAGCGTAGATTTACCATTCCCGGCATAACTTTCAAGGAGAACAATATGGGACGTTCCTTTTTCCATCACATCTCGGTAGATCCCGTTGAGCTCACGAATTTCTTGATCTCTCCCGTAGAGCTTGTCGATGGACCTCAGTCTCATGGTGAATTGTCAATGTAAAATCTTGCAGACAAAGAATAGAATCGTGCAAGTATCGGTATTTGTAACTGCAAGGTCTCTGCGGAAGGTGCTGTCTAGCTAGGCAGACAGCTAGCTATCACACTTGTCAAAGTTTTGATCTGTTTCATCAAGTCGGATGGCAGTGCAGCCAACTAGTAGTCTAGTAATCTAGTACGAAGCATACACGTGACCAGTAGAGAGG
>ENA-ORBV01009640-ORBV01009640.1-microbial-mat-metagenome-genome-assembly--contig:-NODE-9640-length-15753-cov-7.851174_pt1 | contig 15753 bp, 17 predicted proteins | sample MGYA00237777_ERZ505514 | MGnify/ENA primary metagenome ERZ505514 (study PRJEB26160, sample SAMN06269048) | microbial mat metagenome | isolation source: Oligotrophic lake microbial mat | place... | reverse complement strand
TTTTCAAGCAGAAGACGGCATACGAGATTCGCCTTAGTCTCGTGGGCTCGGAGATGTGTATAAGAGACAGGTCCGAATCCTGGCGCCCATGTTCTGACGTTCGGCTCGTTCTCCGGGAAGTCGATCGCACAGATCGATACCGAAAAAGGCCGTGAATTCAGCGTGCAGTACCTGATCAAACTGAAGGCCGCTCCGAATGAACCGCCGTTCAGCACGGCACGTGATGCCCTGGAAAAGTTCCTGAGCACCGGAAACCCCGCAGTCGCGGATCTCTGAGGTCATCATGCCGAAAAAGAAGAAAGACGCAAAAGAACCGATGCCTGCACCGTCAGACGTCGGTTCTTTGATCACTCGCACTGTTTGGGTGCCTATGACTCCTGAACAGACTGCGCACGCTGGTCGGCAGCTGGCCGGCTTGGAACTGCGGTTACAGGATCTCAGGAAGTCGCTGGTTCGCGCACGGCGGGATCTGAGGTCTAGAATCAAACTCACTCGGAATGAGCGCGCCATGTTGGCTCAAATCATTCTTGAGGGAAGGGAATCCCAGCAGGTCGAGTGTGAAGCCATTCTCACTCAGAACGGTCGGGAGGTCGCCTATGTGACGCCAGGTGGCGTCCTAGTCGATACGCGGGCCGCAACGGACGCGGATCGCCAGCACACTCTGTCGAACTTGATCATTCCTCCGAGTGCGGCAGATAACAGTGCGACTGGCGAAAAGGCGAGGGCGCTTGATCTCTGATCTTGCGCTCCGGGTTCTTCGGCTGAGCTTACTCAATAGCCATCGCATCAAGGCCGAACCCTATCCTGGCCCCGTTGGGAATCTCTGTGTTCGCAACGGGTCCAGGATTACCTTACTTATAGCTACTGCAAACCTCCCGGATTACACCGGGAGGTTTTACCCTGATCAAGACAGGCACCACTGGGGTACTCGTATTACAATACCAGTCGAGCTTCTACCGACAGAGCGTGAGGCTGGATCCGAATACGTCTGCTTCCTGTTTAATAAGAGTTCTACAAACGCCTACTCATTCAAGCGATCAGTGCTGAAACATGCCGATTACTCAACGGTGGAGTTCGGCGTTATCATGTTGGACGTTGGGTATTGTAAATTCTACGATTTTTCACGGTTTCTAGCGCGGAACTTCCATGAGGAATCACTGCAAGAGGCCATCAAGGATCTCGATTTATGATGACTATCTTACTTGCGACCATCGCGCAGGTTGCCATGATTATCCTGGTTTACCGTATTGGCTACAGGCGTGGCTGTAAGGTTGGGTCGCAGTATGCGATCAACAGGATGCGCGAAGGCTTGACCGGGCTCGCCCTATCGGCCAGAACCGCTCGAAGGACGACGCCCGTTAATGTTGTCCCGCGCGATTAATACGGCGAGATCGACATAGGATTTCGACAGATCCTTCAGCATTTCTTTTATTTCCGAGATATCTTCTTTTTGCCGGAGTTCCACTGTATCAACGCGCTTTTCTAGCTTCTCACCTTCGGTGCGCGGATACAGGAATTGGTTTGCGTAGAAAAGCATCACCACGGCACCGCACGCCGTCGCCAAGACGGTTTCGATTCCAGTGGTGATGCTGTCTTTCGTTTTCTGGCTCACTGCCATCTGCGCTCTGAAGTGGCAGAGAAACCCATATCGACGAGCTGCTGCCACACTGACTGTATGCGCGTGTCGTACAGATCTTCGCGCTCTTCATTTTTAGTACAGAGCCCTAGGAACTTTTTAACGCAAACGCGATAGGTGTAGTACCAGATCGCAGGAGCGTTAGGTTTTGGGCGGATCCGCCTGTCCGGGAGGGGGCGGGGATTCAATGGCGCTGCGGAGCATGAAGAGGCGGCGCTCAAAATCATCCAGAACAGACATGTCCGGATTAGGTTTTCCCTTTTCATCCGAGTAACCCTCCTTCACTTCCTGAATTTCTTTTCTGATTTTGAGAGCCCAGCGCCGAAGCTGAAGGTCCGGGTTGCGCTCGCCTGCGAGCAAGTTTAACCCGGCACCTAAAGCATCAGCAATCGCGGTGACTGGATCAGAGGCCATTACGCAGGCGAAGCCACGGCAGCGGCGGCCTTGGCTTCCTTGGCCGCGCGCACCTTTCCGAAGGCCACGGCGAGATCGAAGGCCAGCCCGAGTAGCTCTTCCGCCAGCATCTCGACGGCATCGGCGTCAAGGTCGAGTTCGAGGGCGAGTAGCGCCTTACATTCGGCGGCCTCATCGTCCTGGAGATCCGCCAGCTCGGTCGGGATATCGGTCATGCCGGCGAAGGCGGCCGGAGCGGCGAGCACTGGGCCGACGAGATCCGGCAGCGCGCCATTGAAGCCATGCTTGGCCGCACCTTCGGCCAGGTTCGCCACGCGTGCCACGAAAGTCAGCATTTCCTTGGTGTCTTTCACGTCGGCTTTTCCGCTCATAGATTCCTCTTTCTAGGTTGAACTGCTTTTCCATAGAGTAACGAACCCATGGCGGCCGGCAAGTCTTTACTGGTCTTCCATCGCTTTTTTAACTGCGGCACTGAAGTCGGCATCCTCGTCGTAGTCGGCCCCATCGGAGCTAGCCCCAGTCATGGTGCTTGTCCGGTCCTCATCTCTGGACATGGCGCCAGGGAGGTTCCGGGCGGTGGCGGCGGCCCCAGCTTTCGGCAAGTTGACGTATGCCTTTTTACCTCCGGCCGTGGTACGCAGGATAGCCGTATCGTACAGGCTTCTGTACTCCGAAACCATCTTGGCGAGACCAGTGCGCGCGCTTCCACTGGGTGCGCTTCTGACCATCTGCATGAATCCCTCATCCATCAGGTAGTCGGCAGCTTGAGGTTGCGATCGGGTCAGATTCCAGAGCACGCGAGCTTGATTGATCGGAAGCAGGTTTTTGTAGACGGCTAGCGATGCGATGGACTGACCGAAGTTCGCGAAGCCGGCGCGCTTCTTGAGATCTGAAGTCTGGATCTTCGAGGCTTGGAGCGCGAGTTTGCGCATCTCGCCCAATTCCCCTGGCTCAAAGACTTCGCGCAGGGTTTCGTCCCCGTAGCCCTTCATTTTCTTCAGGAGCGCAGGAGCGTTAATCAGGCCTGTGGCCTCATCAGTGTGGGATTGCACCAATGAATCGATCCAGTGTGATTTGACCGTGTTCCACACAGGCCCTTCTGCAGAATCCCAGCTTTTTCCGTCACCGAACAGCCTCTTGAAATCACGAATATCCTGGGCTCGCTTCGGCCGGACGATCGCCTGCGCCACCAGTTCTGGGTTTTGCTGGGTCCGGATCGTCTTTTCGATTTTTTTGAGTGCGTCGGTCCGCTGGTAGTATTCGTTGAAAGCCCTGGTTAAAAGCTGTTCCTGCGGGTGGCCCCGGAGGGCTGCGGCGGCAACAAGGTCGCGGTCCGTCGCTGCGGCGTAGCCGATTTTTCTGGCGACCGTCGTCGCACGAGTGCCGAATGTCTTCTCGAATCCCGAGGAGTCCTGGTAGAAACTCGTAACATCATATAAATCTTTTGCCGATACTCCGCCTGCTTTTCCTTCTGTGAGCAGGCGATTGTAATCGGACACAAGGCGGTCGAGTAGCGGCCCACCTTCGGTGATCCCGAATGGCTTCAGCGGCTCAGGGATTGGATCGCCAGGGATGGTAAATGAAGCCGTCTTTGTTTCCGTTACGATCAACGGCTGGCCCTGTGCGTCCACGAGAGAGGAAGGGCGCTGCACTTCGGTTGGGTATCGGAAGGTCTGGTCCGGCTGTGATCCCGACAGGCGTGCGGTTCCGTCTTTCTCGAATGTCCCACCCTGCTCTTCGATCATCTCCTTGAGCGTGCCCATAGTTCGGCGCATCTCAAACTTCTGTTCGCCGGCACGCTCGATTACGGTTTCCCGCGACAGCTCGACTTGGGTGTTCAGAATGTTCCGCTCGTGCTCTGCTGCGCCCACCACGCGGTCAGTGACATCAGATGCGGTGACAGCACGGTTGCTGGGCCGGTAGCGCGCCGACAGATCGGTAAAGGCGTTCTTGATCTCTGCGATGGCCTTAATACGGTTGATGGGGGCTTCTTTTGCAGCCCACTCCAAGACGCCAACGACCTTCTGGGCTCCCATCTTCAATACGGCGCCAGCTCCCATTCCGACCACATTTCCGGTAGCGCCATAGAGACGTTCCTGGTTCAGACTGACTTCTGGGTCAAGCGTGCCTCCGGCGCTCTGGATGGCTTGAGCGCGCAGGTCCGCGCCGGCTACGCCTCCCAGAGCTGCGCCAGTCATGACGCCGGCAGCGGCACCATAACCGACTCCGGGAGGGCCACCGGCCGCTCCACCGGCCGCTCCCGCGAGCGCGCCGGCAGCCTCAAATGGGACAGCTGCGCCGGCCTCAAGGATCGCGCCGGAGTTGTCGGCAAGGTCGCTGAAGAGGTCGGCGAAAAAGCCCAAGTCTTCCGGTTCAACTGACTGGAAGCGACCGCCAGCTTCCTTACGAAAGTAAATCTTTCCACTTCGTATCTTAACGTTTTCTTTGCCGAAACTCTGCTCAAACAAGGACGCCTGCTCTTTTGGCGTGCGGCCGAGTCCAGCACGCAGCCGAGCCATGAATCCTGCACCGGGGTCGCCGGGTGCGGGCTCCACCGGGGATGTGTTCGGAGCTGGGTTTGGGTCCGCTTGGCCAGCCTGGTCGAATACAGCGAATGGGTCGGACGCAGGGTCGGTGCCGGTATCACCGAAGGCCGCGAGCGGATCCCCGGATGGTGAAGGAGACGGCTGCGGAGAGGTATTCGGCATGGGGGTGGGTTGCATCGGCGCACTGGCCGGCGCACGGCCTGGAGAAAGAAAATCCCCGGTGTTCATGCCGGCCGCTGGATTAGTCGGTGCTGCGCCGAAGATTTGATTCATGGTCATGTCCGACTGGCCGGGGATGGGGTTCCGAAGATCGGTTGGCTGCGGCATGAATTATCCTCCGGTGATGAGTGCGCGCTTTTCCTGCGGCGTCAACTTGCGCTTCAGGCGGATCTCGATTTTAGTGAAGATTTCTGCGCGCTTCACCGGGTCTGCGCCGGCCTGTTGGAATAGCGCCTTGCCCTGCTGTAATTGCGGTGCACTGAGCGCCTGAGTTGGTACCGCAGCCGGAGGGGTGGCCTGCCCTGCTGTTGGCCTCTGTGCAGGCGCGGGAGGCTTCGCGTTCACCGAGGGCTTCGTGGCGCCCTTCCCGAGAAGCCCAGCGGCTCCGAGGATTCGGAATTGATCCGCCGTGAAGATATCTTTCGGGGCGAACTTCTCAGAATTTACGGCCTCCAAGGTCGGAGAGATCCGATCCATATAAGCGCGGATATAACTGACTTCCATTTCATTGGCGGCGCGAGCGAAGTCGGCGCGAGCTTTCGGTCCGAGCGTGCCATCACCTTTTAGGTTGGATAGTGCGCCCTTCATGCGGTCGAAGGCTCCACCAGTAGACCCGAGTCGTTTCACGTCCTCCTGACGAAGTACGCTGACCTTTCCTTCTGTGAGAACCTGGCCGGCGCCGAGAATGGCTTGATCTCCGACGCCACTTGGGTTGGCCGCGAATTTCTTAATACGCTTCAAGGCGGCGAGAGGATCGCGGAAGTCATCGTCCGCTTTCTTTGTATCGACCTTGAGCGTTTCCATTTTCTTATTCCGTTCAACGATGAAGAATTTCTTTTCTTCGAGCTTTCGGTTGGAGTCGTTCTGATCACCCGTGAAAGCCTGTTGATCGTCCTGACGAGTTTTTTGCCCCGTCATGGTTTCATCGTGCATCTTCTTGGTGATTTCACGCTGCGCTGCTTTATCGGCGGTAGTCGCAATTGACGTCATATACGCGTTCTTCTCGCGCGACCGCCGATCCATTTGGTCCTTAAAAAGACTGACAGTACCTTCGCTGCCGATGAGGTAGGGTAGCGATGCTTTCTGGACTGATCCGGCAGGATCCTTCTCCATGTCGCTCAACTGCTCAAGTAGTCCAGCGGAGAAATTGTCGTCATCAAGCATCGCCAGTGTGGTCGGGTGCGGAGCGAAGCCGGCACCTTCCCAGCGCGCATGGAATTCCTTGATGGCGACTTTCTTTGTCGGACCCTTTGGGAGCGATAGAACGGACAGCATTTGTTTGTGCATATCTTCGCCCATCTTCATCTGAGCGGCGACACGTTGGAGTTTAGCGGCGTCGGCGCGCTGTTTGATCGCATCAGACTGACTTGCGAGCTGCTGACTGCGTGCCGCCCATTCCATGCCGTTGGTGATTCCGGACATGACTCCACCAGCTGGATTCGAGTCCGCACTGACCTGCACAGTTCCGACTTGAGCTTGAATCGCCATGGATTACCTCCCGCCGATCTGCCCGAAGAGGGGCGAGTTATAGCTCGACGGAACATTGGATCCGCCGTAGTTAAATCCGCCTGCAGCGCCACCGCCACCGATATTCACATGTCCGCTGACGTCGGAGCGCGCGAGGTACTTGTCCAGCATCGAGTTCTGCATCCCGTAGCCGGCAAAGGATCCGCCAATTTGCCCGATGTTCCCAAACAGGTTTCCGAGAGCTTGCGCGCGTCCAAGATCGCCGACGTACTGAGAGCCAGACGTGTTCACCACGCCTTGATAATTCACGGCGGATCCGTTGTAGGCAGCGACCTGTCGGGCTGCCACATTCTGAGTCCCCGCGAGCGCGGAGGCCGCAATCTGCGATGACGTCCCATAGGCGCGGGCTTCTTTTCCTGCCACGTCTGGGCGAACTCCGGCTGAGAGTCCGAGCAGAGCGCCCATGGTCTGCTGCTGGGCTCCCGCTAGAACCGACTGCGATTCAGCGTCGAAGCGATTGAGTGCTTCCATGCCTGCGCTGGACGTATTGAATCCGGACCCGAGCGCGTCGCGCAGGTTTGACTCAAGCATGTCACGCTGGCGGGTTCTCTCCGCCTTGAGTGGGCCGAGTGCGGCGGCTTCCTTCCCTTGTAAAAGCTGCAAGGCTTGATGCCCGGCCTCCTTCAGTGCGGGATCGACGGCATTCATCAGCTCTCGATCCTTCTCGATGGATTCAAGCTGAGCCGACAGGGATTGTTCGGCCATCTGGTACTGGCGTGCGATAGCGGCGGATTCCGACGGGCTGGACTGAGCCAGTTTGAGCGCGAATTCCCGATCCTCGCGCTGCATTTGAAGCACGCGCTCTGCCATCGCTGCCTGCTCCTTGGCGATATTCTCGCTAGCTTGAGCAGCATTGTTCCCGGTGATGATGCCACCGACCGTACTGCCAACGATAGACGCACCACCAATGATGAGCGCGGCCGTTGTGCCAATGAACATTTATAGATTCCTCCAAACGAGTTGGGTCATTCCCGTATCGCCCATGATGAATCCCTTGCGACGAAAACGCTCTAAGAGAGACGGGTTCTTGCCTGACGTAAATAATACAGGCTTCCCGAAGGCCACGGCGATTTTCTTGAGCGAGTCAATCAAAAGATCTAAAGCCTCCCCACGTTTGACCTTGTCAGATTCAGGGTCCGAAACGACATACTCCACCCAGCCGATTTCCGAATCCGTCAGGTAGAGAAACCCCAGGCAGATCGGCCTACCGGCGACCGTCACAACTACTCCATTTTTAGGGAGAATCGGCGGGGTGGGAGCCTCCGGCCAGCCATGGGCAAGCCACCATTCCTGCGCCAGTGCGTAGTGCTTTTCGTAGTTAAACAGTTCGGTATCCATAAAGACAGAGCCTAGCTGCTCGTGCCGCGTGAGTCCAGAGCCCGCGCGGAATTACAGGCCTGACTCGTAACTTAAGGTCATCCGGTTGGTGTCGCGGTAGAACGTACCGACGTGAGCCGCGTCCCCCACTTGAAAATTGGGAGTCATACGGACCACGCCGGCAGGGAAAACCTGCTTGGTGGTCATTACGAGCGCCGATCGCCCGTCCACCAGGCCGGGTTTCATCTTCTTGAGTAATGCCCCGCTGAGCCTTGCACTAGATTCGGTCAGGTAGGAATCATGGACTATGCTTCCGCCACTGGTATCGAATCCCATCAGAAAATACATGACGGCAGCTGCGTTATCGACGGACATTTCTGCTTCCCACTGGACCGTGATCGGCGTGATTCCGTCTGACGGGAAGTCGTAGACAAGCCCACCGGCCCCCCCTCCCCATGTGACTGCAGAGGTTCCGATACTCGGAGAGCCAGTGGACATGGAAGTTCCGAGAGAGCACCTAGCAGCGTATTTCCAAAACCTACCGCGCGGCTTATCACGACCGAACACTGTCGCGGCCTTTGACGTAGTTAGGCCCAGCTCTATTCCGGAGTCGTTCAGGTAGTCCGTGATGAAGGCGATATCATCGAGGTAGCCCAGCGTCCCGACTTTCACCGGGGGGGTCGCTTCGGAGCCTGTGTAGGCGAAGTATTCAATTTCCACGGAGCATGTGTGCCCAGTGCTCGCGGATCCGATGAGGTCGCCGAACTGAATCATGTCCCCTGCGGTAACATCGTTTCCACCAATGATGCTGTCCAGGATCAGTACGCCGTCAACATACAGCCTTAAAATCCCGGTTTCACATGTGATCCTATAAACGTGCCACTGATGCAGGTCGAAGGGTAGGCGATGGATGACAGCCGTGCCTGTGAGTAGGTATCTAAACTGAAGGCGGTCCTTGAAGAAATCCAAACTGAAAGACTTATTCGTAGAATCGTCTCGCATCTGAACCTGGAAAGGCGCATTATCATAGGTTCCGGTACTCCCGGTTCCGTGCGCGTAAGCGGACGTCAAGCGCATCTTGAATTCGATGGTCGTACTGGTCGATTCAATGTTCGTCGTCAGACTGAAGTATGCTTGATGGTTAGTGATTCCATCAGTGTTGATACTGAGGATTCCATCACTTGAAATCGTGGTCGCGGCAGCCTGGCCGGTGAAGGTCCAAGGGCTAGAAGACTCCGAGCTAGGGAGAACCTTCATGGGCGAATACTTCGCCCATGTCGGGTCATTTCTGGAAGCTCCGAAGAACCAGCAACCGCCGTCGCCCACGTTGACGCCAATAGTCTGATTGGCGAGCTGAGTGCCATGAGCCACGCCATCTACATTCATGCCTAGCGCATCCACGCCAGATCCGTTGATTCCGTTCAGCGCGTACTTTAGCGCCGCGTGCTTCCATGTTCCTGATCCAGATATGGTGCCTGTCCCAGCGATGGTTGCGGTTGCCTTTGCGGTTTCAGAAGCGGTCGTCTTTTTCGTAATTTTCGACTGAATCACGCCGGCTGCATCTAGATACAGTTCGATACCTAGTAACGGGTTGTACGCAAGGTGCTGCGTATTTCCGTAGTTTCGAAAGTGCATCGCAACAGTTCCGACGTTGCGCTTCGTTGTCGGAGCTGGAATGCCCATGATCTCGCCTACGACGCACGAGTAGTTTCCGAACTTTTTCTGAGCACTACTCATTGAAGCCACTGTGAAGTCAGGGGCGAGCTGCGTAAGAGCATTTGGGATCGCGCCGCGAGTGATTGAGTCGGACCATGCATCAGTGGTGTCTCCGCCGTCGAAGGGGAGATAGAAGCCCAGCTCATACTGTCCAGCGGCGAGAGACTTTACCGGAGCCTGAAACCAATAATCCACTCCGAGTGCGCGCGCGAGGACGAATCGGATGGCCTCTATCTCTTCGGCCACCGATGCGGCGAGAACTTCTGTCCCCAATGCACCTGGATTCGTTTGCTCCTTCATCTGCGCCACATTCGTCGAATGACCGATGACGTAAGCGGCTGCGTAGTGGTCGATCAGGTTATTAATCTCTGCGTCGAGATCAGTGTTGGTAACGTTCTCATTGGTCGTCCATGAGGCTTTAATTCGAGAGAAAAGCGCCATTATTCTTCCCCATCCTTTTGCTGCTGACCGGAGTAGCGGTAGTACACCCGGAGTTTCACCAGCCGAATGTTTTGATAGCTCCCGCTATTATAGCACCGGAAGCTGATTCGACGGCCCATGCCGTGTAGTTCTTTTCTGGCCGATCTAGGGACTGGAGGTGTCAGTCGGCTGGTGCCCAGTGGGAAGTCTCCTAAAACATTGCCCCACGAGGCCTGGAAGTTGATTGTCTCACTGAATTTTCCATCGATCAAAACGTCAATGCTGACGCTCCATCGACCCGTTGGCTCGAACACGACTTCTAAGAAGTCGAAGAGCTTGTTAGATTCAGCCTGGGCAGGATCTCCCCCAGCAAAATCCATGTGGGAGGTCTGTAGGTCCATCGAGTACGCTGATCCGTTCACGGCTCGGCCAGTGCGATCCATCAGATAAATGAAGCCATCTTCAGCACCATAAATCGGGCGGTCGATCCCACGAATATCCTTCCGGAGCGCAAGGCAGTTCGGCTGGTCTTTCGTGAGCCAACTCACGCGCGCCTTCTGCGGGTTAGATACGTCCATCATCAGGAGGCGGTCATTCCGCGTGCCAGCGGCAGATCGGTAGCTGAAAAAAATCTGCTTTTTGTGCTTGTAGTAGATCGCGTGCCGGTCTGGATTCCCCACCGGGTTGCTGTTCTTGAGAATGTATTTTTCGCAGCGCAGGTTATTCAGAACGTCACCGGATCGAACATCGCCGAAAGCCTGCGTGGCCTGTAAGGACGTTACGGATCCCTCCGCGTTGGCGAGCAGGAGGTCATCCATGGGCTCGATTATCGCGTGAGGTGATGCGACACCGAAGGATGCGGAGGCGCGCTTCGGAATCCATGTGTCCGGCGTGGACCCGCCAGAGTCATCAATGAAGTAAACCCCGATTGGGTACTTGAAGAGAAACGCGCGACCCTTGTAGACGTAGCCGCCGAAGAGTTTATCCCCCTCGCCTGGATAGATGGCGATCGTCCCACCTCCGGACGCGAATTGCTCATGATCGTCGTCGTCAGAAACGTAGACCCGATGAGGGTTGTCGTCACAGCCGATGGCGATAACCCTATTGCGGGACATGAACGCGAATGACGGGTAATTTCCAATTGCCCAGTCGGCCGCAGGGCTGGTGATGTTTGAGCGAGTCAGATTATCGCCTGAGATAATCTGGATCGGGTCGTTTCCAGACAGGATCATAAGCTTCTTAGATCTGCCGGAAGATTCATTTCCGACCTGAAGAATCTTTACCTGACCGTTAATCGTGAGCGCGGTAGGGGCATCACCATTTGGGGTGATTTCGGTTGCACTGGTCCTGTTGCGAAACAGCCAAACTTTTCCGTCACGCGTGACCGCAACCATTCGTTGCTTCCATGGCATAGGCCACCAGTCGTACACTGCGACAACTCCAGAGGTGAGCGCGCTTGAGTTATACCGGATCGACCCTGGAGCCTTCTCTGCTACATTATTCTCGAACGTGACGTTCGTTGATTCAAGTAGGTCGCCGGGGGGGATATCGTCCTGCGGGTCATCAGTGTGCAACCCTGCCTTCCCTAATGGGATCGTGGCGACTTGGCCTTGGTATCCCATGGATTTTTCCCTCTACTGGAAACGCCTGCGACTCGTGAAGTCCGACGATTTCCTTTCGACCAATCGGCCGCGATTTTCGCCCCCCGAGGCGGCATTAGAGCGACGCGTTTGGAGTCGCAAGGCTCCAAGGCCTGCGATGGCCCATTTTGCATAGGCATCCGCACGGTCGTCCTGCTTGTCGAGCATGATCTTGGCCGTTGCTGCGTTCACCATGATCGGCCTGGCAATGTGCGGGAGGCGTGGGATACTCCCGACTAAGTTTTCCAGAGCGGTCGGAATCGGAACGTATTCGTATTCGACGCGCATTTTCTCGGTCGGGAAAGCGTTCATCCGGACCGTGATCAGGCCATCGGTTTCATAGAGCTGGCAAAAATGGGTCGGCGTACCTTCCGGTGTGCCAGAGATCGGGAATTCACGCTGGAACCTGGACAGCTCAATTCCGTGAACCTCTGGGCTACCCTGCGTCGATTCTCCACGCGCGAGCAGCATTGGCATGACGAGACGGATGATCAAATCACTGCTTGCCGGCACAAGGTTGTAGTCCGTCTGAAACGCGACGAATTCGCCAGCTGCGACACTCTTGTCGGTGTACTCGGAATCCAGCACGAATGCCGCAAATGGCGTGATGTGCGTTTTAATCCGGAAGGCTTCGGCGCGACCTGGGATTCTAAGATACCAGCCGGCGAGGGATCCGCTGGGCGGGGTGCTGAATGTCCCGTTGGGGCTCCCCAAGGTGAGCGTGACGCCGCCTGTTTTGTAAGGGGGGTTAAGGATCAGGACGCCTGGATACTGAGCCTTCGCCCATGTCCAGACGTCCGAAAAATCCATGTTCAACTCGTTTCCGCCAGCATGAAATGCCCGGTGAAACATATCGAGGTACTCTAGGGCGTCATCGGCTTTGTCCGAAGTTCCGTCCGTCAGTTCGCCGCAGTTCCGCAGAACCGCTGCAATCAAATCAGGCGTAGTTCGGAGGTTAGCCATTAATCACCCTTTCCCCTTAGAGGCCGGTAACGCTTCCGCCAGCATTCGAGGGATGTTTGGGGTCGTTGAGGGCCGGCTCGGTGTTTCCAGGGTCATTCCCGAGGCTGGCCAGGCCTGGAACAGAGGTAGCGACTGGACCGGCAGGCTTCGGAGCGGGAGCCGAGGGACGCGGAGGCGTGGCGGAGGTTGGCCCTTTCTTTTGAGTCGGAGCCGGTGACTGAGCGGCGGATTCCTTCAGTGACCTGATGTACCCTTCCAGTTCGGCCTGAGTCTCGAAACTCTGTCCGTCGATGAGCAGAGGCCGCCCGAGTTTCGCCCGTTTTGGCGCCAGGACCGGGGCTCCTTCGATCGGGGATCCGTCCGGATGGTACTGGACGCCGGTCGTGTTATCGATAAACCGGATCCGGTCGCCTTCGATTTTCGCGCTGTATCCTTGGATCGCTACGAGAGCGCCGGTCTTGTCGCGGATATGAACACGGGTATCGAAAGTCGTATTGCCTTCGCTGTCCTTACGCTGCCTCATGTCTGGGATTTCCTTTCGGGGTGTGCTGGGATTACCAGCCGGTGACTTCGATCTTCAAGGACTGAGCCGCGATGGCGACAGCCGAAGGTTCGGCGGCGTTCGCCGTTGCCGCGACCACGCCGCCGTTCGCACCACTTCCGGTGATGGTGAGGTCAGTGCCCGTGTTTGCCCCGAGCAGGTCGGTTCCGGCATTCACGCGAGCGCCAGCACTGTCCACAACTGCGGCATTCTTCAGAAGCAGATTGTGCGTGTGAGATCCGGTGCGACGAGCGACGAGCTTCTGATTCGTCCGGTCGTAGGTCCAGACGTAGCTGGAAGTGCCCTGATCGAAGACTTTCAGGGATTCGATGATGTTCGGGCACCCGAGCTTATCCTTGTTGATTGGGACGCCGCCGACCGGGTAGGTCAGGCTGCTATCACCGAAGGCGAGGGTGGCGACCACACGGCGCTTCGGAGCGTTCCCCCCGGTCAAGTCGTTATTGAGAATCGTGATCGTGATATCGGTTGACGCAAGATCCGCCATCGTAAACCTCCTGGAAAGTGTGTTTTAAAGCACTGCTCCGCTGGTAATCCCAGAAACCAGCGGAGCAGGCGACCGGCCGGAATGGATTACGCGGAAGAAACCACGTCACTCAGGTTGGCGTCGGCTTCCGGGTGATCGACGGCCTCAACGAACCACACGCCCTGTCCGGTGGGGGTGCCGGTTCCGATGACATGGGAGATTTCGAGGGAGTCGCCCGGATTGAACGTGACGGGCGTGATGACCTTGACCGTCGACTTGCCAATGGCGGTACCAGTGGGAACGATGGCGGTACCGATGACTACCTCACCCGTGGCGGATAGCGGCGTCGGGCGCTTCGTGAAAACCGCACGCGGAGCCACGGAGGTTCCGCTAGCGGCTTCGCTAGTCATGATGATTCCGACCCGAACCACCTGACAGCGGCGGAAGCAGACGAGTTCACCGTGATCGGCACTTGAAGCGCCGATATCGATCTCCTTCAGAACTTCTGCTGCGTTCTGAGCCAGGGTGATGATCGGGCGGAAAAAGGCTTCGGAGCCCATCGTTTTTGACATCATAAGTTTTTCTCCTTCGTGAGCTGAAGCGTTTAAATCGCTGCGGTAATGATCCCCGGCCCATGTGCGACCGGGGATCTCTGTGGGGTGTCGCTTACGAGCTGGTGACGTGAACGATGCGGGCTTCGCCGTCGTTGGCGGTGTCCCACACGATTCCGTATTCCATGATCGCGTACCACGCGACCGACTGGAATCGACCGAAGTTGCGCGGCACTTCCGCACGCAGCTCCGGATCGAGGGCCACGGCCATCGTCACGGAATCAGCGCCAAACACGACGGCTTCACCGAGAACGCCGCCCGTACCTTTGGCGCCCGAGAGGCAGTTCGTGTTCGATACTTCCTTGAACACGATACCTTCGATGCGGCCGACTTCGCCCTTGAACTTGGCTTCCGGGTCGGTATGGATCTTCCACATTTCCCACTTCGGATCGTTCTTGATCCCGCGCAGGAACTTCGTCGAGGCGAGGCAGATGTAGTTATCCCCCTCATAGGCCGGGACGTGAAGTGTGGTCTTCATGTAATCCCGAATCTGCTCGACGTGGTAGAGGTTCGCGTTCACGGTCGCCGCCGTCGAAGGGGTGCCGTCCGTGTCCATCGTGATCGATGCCACACCATCGGGGATCGCCTTGACCTTGGCCGTCTTGTAGGCCGCAGCCGCAGCGCGATCCATAGTCAGGCGCATCTGATCCTTCAGTTTCGCCTGGATCTTGCTCTTCAGATCGAAGAACGCCAGATCGGCGGCGAAGCTGGTGAACGGCAGGGAACGGCCCCACTCAGTCACGGTGATCGAGGTCGTGCTGAGAGAGAATACGTCTTCAGGAATGTCCTGAAGCTCGGTGATACGACCTTGGGTCGGCTCTTCGACGTTCGAGATCCGGGTGATAGTGACATTCTCCCCTTTACCTTTGCCGTAGCCGGCTTCGGCGGAGACGAACATGCTGAAGCACGATTCAGCGACAGCCGCCATACGGATATCGCTGGAAAGCGCGTGGTTTTTGTAGACTCCGGTGGGCTGATCGTAGGCCCAGCTGTGCATTGACATATTGCGTCCTCCTGCCTAATTGGCTAAAAACTATCTCCCCCGTGAAGCCTGAAATTTCTTCACTTGATCAGTGAAGTTTACAGGCTCTTGCGGCGCCGGAGTATTTGGGGCCGGCGACCCGGAAGCTCCCAATCCCGGCGCTCCGCTCGCCGGCATCTCGGTTGTACGAATTCCACTGGCCTGCCTAACGTAATCGACTGCTGACCGACTGTGCTGCGCAAGGTCTGCGTGAGCCTGCTCAACATTCATCGTCCGTAATTCCGCCCACCTCTCGTTGAAAGTAGATTTTACGACCTTTTCCAGAGGTTTCAAGTCCGGATTTTTCTGCCAGAACGTATCCCAGAAAACGCGTTCATTCTGTGCCTGTTGATTGACAGTCGTCGCAGCGGCGGTGGCGGCCTGGGATGCCTTGTCCGAGACATATTTATGGTAGCGGAGAGGATCCTCGAACATCACGACGTCCACGGGCTTGCCGTCGATCAGCTCAACTTCCGTGAAGTCCGGCCGGCGAGCGGGCGCGGGCTGAGCTGCCGGAGCGGGCTGAGTTCGTGCTTCGAGCTGAGCGGTATAAGCCGCCAACTCTTCGGGACTATTGAAGGTTCTAATTCCAACGGTGATCGGCTTGGCGGCGGGAGCAGCGGCGGTAGGCTGTGCCACCGGGGGGCCGCCTGCCGGATGCCCACCAACAAGGTGAGCAGGGGGCGGGCTTCCATGGG
>ENA-ORBV01009639-ORBV01009639.1-microbial-mat-metagenome-genome-assembly--contig:-NODE-9639-length-15753-cov-8.368015_pt1 | contig 15753 bp, 16 predicted proteins | sample MGYA00237777_ERZ505514 | MGnify/ENA primary metagenome ERZ505514 (study PRJEB26160, sample SAMN06269048) | microbial mat metagenome | isolation source: Oligotrophic lake microbial mat | place... | reverse complement strand
TTTTCAAGCAGAAGACGGCATACGAGATTCGCCTTAGTCTCGTGGGCTCGGAGATGTGTATAAGAGACAGATGTTAAAGATGCCGGGAGCATCGCGCTGAATCGCCAAGGCGAGAGCGGCGATGGCATCCGCTTCATGGACGAATTGCCACAGCGGATCGAAGCCGAGCACCGTTGGCACTAAGCGGCGTCGGAAGTAATGCGCGATGTAATCGTCGATGTGCGGCCCGATGATCGGAGCCATGCGCAAAACGGTGGCAATGCGGGCACTGCCCGGCGGACCAAAAGCCAGGATCTGCTGCTCGCTCTGAAATTTATCCCGAAAATAAGCTTCCCCCAAGGGCGCTTTGATCCCGTGCGTCTCGCTCAGATAATTCGGATTGGTCGGGTGCGCGCCATACAGAAACGTTTGGCTCTTCAAAATCAGCTTGCGCACGCGCGTTCGGCGGCAAGCATTCACCACGTGCATCGTGCCGACGCTTTCGAGCTCATGCTCCCAAGTCGGATCCGAAGACGGCGAGGACAAGAGCGCGAGGTGCACCAAGGTGTCCACCTTCTCCGACATCAGCACCTCCACCAAGCGTTCTTCGGCGCTGCGACTCGTGAGGTCCAAATTGTAAGCGTGGGTTTTGTCACCCACGGGTTCCGATTTGCGTACATCCAGGCTCACGATAGCTTCCACGGCCGGATCCGCTTCTAAGACTCCGCGCAGGTTGCGTCCTAAAAAGCCGGCGCCCCCGGTGATGGCGACTCGACGTGCGTTTCGGCTGCGGAAGCCGCCGTTGGGATCCGTAGACAAGGCTTGGTTGTTATCGGTGGTCACCAAAGTCACAGAGCTAGGACCGTACTTCCGTCGGCACTGGCTGGCAATCTAGCGTCATCGGAAAAGACACCGGGTTCACTCATATTTTGGACAAATCTTGAGAGTTGCCCCCTCTCGCCTCGCTTGGGCGAGGCGGTCTCCCCCAAGCACGGCGCTCGGCGCGCACGTGCGGGGGCGACGTGAGGCTGTGTGGGCTTTTGTCACAGGAGATTTTCAAAATTCAATGAATAGCGGTCGCGCGTGCTGCATGCGTCCCGTAGCTTAGTGGTGGAGTAGTCGTTGAGATGCACCCGGACTTCGATCTGAATCCTGAACGCGTTGGCCCGTATGAGCTCGGTGAGCCCTTGGGCGTCGGCGGTATGGCTGAGGTTTTCAAGGCTGAACACGTGGATCGGCCTGGCGAATGCTTGGCGCTCAAGCGCATCCTCCGGCACCTGGCGCGCGACCCACGCTTTGTCGATATGTTCCGCGATGAGGCTCGCATCAGTTCATCGCTCACGCATCCCAACATCGTGAGTGTGCTTGATTTTGGGTCCGATGCAGGGGAGCTGTACCTCGCGCTTGAGTACGTGGACGGGCAGTCGTTAGCCAAGCTGCTTCGGCATGTGGCCGCCCAAAAACGCCGCTTCCCGCTGTCTATTGCGCTATTCATCGCACGCGAAATGTTGCGCGGCTTGGCGTACGCGCACTCAGCAACGGATGCCCAAGGACAGAAGTTCAATCTGATCCATCGCGATGTTTCGCCCGGCAATATTCTGCTCGGCAACGATGGCTGCGTGAAGATCACGGATTTCGGGATTGTGCGGAGCACCGTGGTGGATCGCCGCACGCGGCCCGGCGAGGTCAAAGGCAAGCTTGGCTATATGTCACCCGAGCAAGTCGTCGGGCAAGATGTGGATCCGCGGAGCGATCTTTTCAGTGTTGGGATCATCCTCACGGAGATGCTGTTGGCCCGTCCGCTGTTTAGCGGCAAGAGCGATCTTGAGATCCTCACACGCACCCATCAGGCAGACGTGAGTCTTTTGGAACGTTTTGCGCCAAGCCTGCGGCCGGATCTGACGCGGGTGTTGTTCAAGGCGTTGGCTCGCAAGCCCGAGGATCGTTTTCAGTGTGCTGATGATTTCCTATCCGTGATTGAGATCGTGGGGCGGCGCGCGGGCGTGGCGCTCCGGCAAGAAACGTTTGCGCAGTGGATGTTGCAGTTTGGTGCACCGCCCGAACGAAAGATGAGCGGCACGCGCGAAGTGGTGCGAACGCAGCGCTCGTCGTGCCCCGCCACGACGCGTGAGCCCAAAGCCCAGAATCAATAAATAGCCCGGCCCTAAAGCGTTAAGCGGAGAACGGGATAATTGGCGACGCGGGCTATCTCCTGAAAGCCGGCCTCCAAGAAAAGACTGGGTGGCCCAGCTAGCAGCTGTTCGGGAGGAATGTCTGGGGTGGTGCAGGGGAAAGCTTCAATTGCAACCGCGCCGCGCTCTTGGGCGAGCAGGATCCCTTCTGCCAACAAGGCGCGTGCAATGCCGAGCTCGCGCCACTCGGGCTCCACCAAGAAGCACGCCACCGTGAAGACCGCGTCGCGATGGGGCTCATCGAAGCAACGCAACCCGCGCACGCTGCGTTGCGCGTACAGCTTCGGCAAGCTGGGCGCCGGTGCGAGCTTCATCCAGCCCACCACGCGTTCACCGGCAATCGCCACGAGGCCGCTCATTTGTGCAGAGCCCGAGCTGAGCGCTGCGACCATCTGGGCGCGGTTCTCCGCTTCACGTTGGAAGAGCTGTTCGAGCCAAGAATTAGCATCGCCTTCGTGGTGCCAATAGCGACAAAAACAAGGGTGCCGTGAACGTTCAAAGAGCGCCAGGAGTGCTTCAGCATGCTCCGGGCGGGCCTGCGCAACTTCCAGCTCTTCGTCTTCAGGGGATGGTGTGTTGGCGGAACTCATAGGCTTCAGACAGCACCAAGTTCTGTGCGGAGCTCTTCCCAGCGCGCGGCCACCGAGAACAGGCGCTCTTCGGTAAAAGCGGGCCCGAGCAGTTGAAGCCCAACGGGCAAACCCGGCTGCTCGGCGCTTGGCGCGAGCGGGCGACACGGTACCGAAAGCGCACAGATCCCAGCCAAACTGGCGGGAAGCGTGTAGATATCGGCTAGGTACATCTGCAGAGGATCGGCTGTCTTGGCGCCGAGCTTGAAGGCCGCTGTCGGGCTGGTGGGCGTCGCGATCAGATCCACGTGCTTAAAAGCTTCGTCAAAATCGCGGCCGATGAGCGTGCGCACTTTCTGAGCCTTGATGTAATACGCATCGTAGTACCCAGCGCAGAGTACGTAAGTGCCCAGCAAGATGCGGCGTTTCACCTCCGGTCCGAAGCCAGCGTTGCGAGATGCGCCGTACATCTGGGCGAGGGTGCTGCCCGGTGGTTCGCGGCGGAGCCCAAAACGCACGCCGTCGAAGCGCGCTAGATTGCTCGAACACTCTGCCGTAGCGAGCACGTAATAGGTAGCGACGCCGTAGCGGGTGTGCGGCAGCTTAACGGGCACGATCGTAGCGCCGTCCCGCTCCAGCGCTGCGATGGCTTCTTCCACGCGTTGGCGCACGTCGGCAGCCAGCCCTTCGGCAAAATATTCATCCGGCACGCCGATCCGGAGGCCACGGATATCGCGTCCGCAGGCCGCTTCGTAGGCGCCCACCGGGACGTTCGCCGACGTCGAATCTGCCGGATCCAAGCCTGAAATGGCTTCCAACACGCGGGCCGCGCCGCGCACATCGCGCGCAAAGGGACCCACTTGATCGAGACTCGACGCGAAAGCGATCAAGCCAAAGCGCGACACACGCCCATACGTAGGCTTCACGCCGACGATGCCCGTCAGCCCTGCGGGCTGCCGGATGGAGCCACCTGTATCGCTGCCGAGTGAGCACGGCGTGATGCCGGCCGCCACCACAGCTGCACTGCCGCCGCTCGAACCACCCGTGATCCGCGAACGATCCACGGGATTCTTGACCGGGCCGAACGCGCTGTTTTCGTTGGAAGAGCCCATGGCAAATTCGTCCATGTTCGTCTTGCCGAAAATCAACGCGCCGGCTTGGCGCAGACGGGCCACGACCGAGGCATCGTGCGGGGAGCGCCAGCCATGCGTCGTGGGGTTCAGCGCGGGGACGGGCGCGTCTGCCTTGAGCAGCATTCTGGAGGCGCACGTGGTCGGTGCGTCGTGAGTACACAACGCGTCTTTGATGCCAATCGGGATGCCGGCGAGCGGCCCCAAAACCTCTCCCCGAATCCTGCGTTGATCGAGGACATCCGCCGCCGCCAGGATCGACTCGGGCGAAAGGTATAGAAAAGCGTTGAGGTCGCGGTTTTTCTCGGCGTTAATCAGTGCTGCTTCGGCCACTTCGCGCGCGGAAACGGCACCTGCCTGGACTTGCTGGGCAAGCTCCGCCAACCCGAGTGCGCTGAGATGCATCTGCCTTCAGCTCTCCACAAATCCGGGAACCACGAAGCCTTGGTCGGAATAACGGGGCGCTTCAGCCTCGAACGCCTCGCGGGGCAGACTCACCCCGACGCTATCCTGACGCAACGGCGCGTTCTTGACCGCAACGTGCGTGGTTGGCTCAACCTGAGACGTATCCAGCTCGTCGAGCTGCGCCACGTAGCCGAGCACGCTATTTAAGTCGAAAATGATGGGTTCGATTTCCGAAGCTTCGAGGCTCAGATGGGCCAGCTTGGCCACGTGGAGGACGTCGTCTTGGGTGATCGGCATTGTGACGGCTCAAAAGGGGGCGCTGGTGCAGGAAAACCGCTTCTCGATGGCCTACCCAGGCCGCAAACGCAAGTCGAAACGAGCTTGCCTGGAAACAATCTAGGGATATGCTCCGCCCAGCCAGGGAAAAGAGGCGCCCTCACATGAATTACACGCAACGACAGTTCCAGGACGGCGAAACCATCGCCGGAACTCGTTATCGCGTGTTGGGTCTCCTTGGGATCGGCGGCATGGGCGCCGTCTACGACGTGGAGCACACGGAGCTCGGTAAGCGCTTCGTGTTGAAGGCGCTGCATCAGAATCTTTCCACGCAGGGCGAGCTCGTGGCGCGGCTGAAGAACGAATGGCGCGCGCTCGGTCGGCTGCATCACCCGAATATCGTCAACGTGACGGATGCGGGCAACGCGGCCGATGGCAGTGCGTACTACGTCATGGAGCGCTTGGAAGGGGAGCCGCTGGCTTCGCGGATGGCACGTGTTGGGCGCCACAGCATTCCCGAAGCGATCAGTATCGCTGAAGGGATCTTGAATGCCCTGGCCGCCGCGCACGACATTGGCGTGATTCACAGGGACGTCAAACCTCCCAATGTTTTTGTCTCGAAAGATGGCAGCATCAAGCTGCTCGATTTTGGCATCGCGAAAGTTGCGGAATCAGAAGTGGGGCCGATCACGATGCGTGGCATTGCTATCGGCACGCCGAGGTATATGGCGCCTGAGCAAGCGCGCGGCGACGCGGTGGATAGCCGAGCTGATCTGTATGCAACGGGCTTGATTATTTTTGAGCTGATCACGGGAAAGAGCCCGTTTGAAGGCGCCCGGGACGCCAATGAGCTGTTGCTGGCTCAGCTCACCAAAGAGGCCCCGGCTCTCGGCAGCCTGGTGCCCGGTGTGCCCCACGAGCTCGAGCAGCTGGTGCAAAGTTTGCTTGCCAAAGAGGCCGATAAACGCCCCGCCACCGCGCATGAGGTGTTGCAACGTTTGGAGCGCATTCTGGCCAACCAGGCGCGCAGCAGCGGGCCTTCACTCCAGGTTTCTCCGCTAGGCCTCCAGGCCATCACGCCGGCTTCGCTACAGCGCTTAGCCGAGAGTGCCACCGTTTACCAAGATATTGCGGCCGAGCGCAGTTCGGGCAGCCAGCGGCCAGCAGCAACTCAGCCGCTCCCAGCCGGAGAGACCTTTCGCCCGCCAGGTGCCAATTCGCGTCGCGACAGCGCTCCTGCAACGAGAACCCACACGCCGCTTCAGCTGGGTGCTTCGCTGGGAACGCTGGCCTCCAACGCCGTGGCGTCGCAGCAGCCACAGTTCACACCGCCTCCGTTGTCGTCAACGCTGGCGACGGGTGCAGCACGGGCTCAGCGTACGCGCAGTTGGATTTTGGGCGCGGCGATTGGCACCGGTTCTGCGGTGGCGGCGTTCTCAGCGGTCATGCTGTCAGGCGTGCTGTCCAAGCCCAGCGCGAGCGAGCCTGCTTCAGCGGGTTCCCAAGTTCACAGTGCAACACCGGTTAGAGTGGCTGCGCCGGTCGCAGTCCCTCCCACGCCCACGATAGCTCCCGAGACGCCCTCGGCGATCCCCCCCACGCCGACTGCGGAGGAAGTCAGTCCTGCAGTCCCCGGAAGCTCGGCTCAACCCAAAACGGCGGCACCCCGCAAGCCTGCAACAGCTCGCGCCACGAGTCGCCCTCCCCAACAGCCGGCACTGGCGGAGGCTCCAGCCCCGCAAACGCCGCGAAAGTCCCGAACCCGGGTCGAATCCATGAGCCAGGGTGCTGGAACACCGAGCCGATCGAAGCTCCCCGTCTCGGGCCTCTGACGAGCGCTGGACTCCGAACCCCGCTTGCCCTAGGTTCCGCGCCCCATAGGCCCACCCCAGAAGGGTGTGCCGACAACCCAACGCCACACGCCCCTACGCGACTTCAGATTCGGTGCCCCAAGATTTCGGGGTTGGTCTGAAAAGGGGCGGAGGTAACAACCGGAAGGAAAACCCTGCGTCATGACTGAAAATATAGAATCCGTAGAAACAACAGTAGAAGCCACTCCCGCCGCTCCCACAGGCTCACAGATTTTGCGCACCATGCGCGATCCCAACGCACCGATGACCGTGCGAGAGCTGTTCGATGCCGGCGTCCACTTCGGACACCAAACCAAGCGTTGGAACCCGAAGATGCGCCCGTACATCTACGGCGCACGCAGCGGCGTCCACATTGTGGATCTCGATCAAACAGCGCGCCTCTTTAAGAAGGCGTTCGACTTCATCAACGACACCGTCTCTCGCGGCGGCTCCGTCTTGTTCGTGGGCACCAAGCGCCAGGCGCAGGAAATCGTCAAAGAAGAAGCGATTCGCTCGAACATGTTCTACGTCACCAACCGCTGGCTCGGTGGCACGCTCACGAACTTCAAAACCATCAAGCAGGGCCTGGATCGCCTGCGCAGCATCGAGCGCATGCGCGAAGATGGGACGTACGAGCAGATCCCGAAAAAAGAGACCGTTCGCCTCGAAAAAGAGCGCGCTCGGCTCGAGAAATACATCGGTGGTTTGAAGGGCATGGGCTCATTGCCGCAGGTGATCTTCATCGTCGATCCGACGCAGGAAACGATCGCCGTCAACGAAGCTCGCAAGCTCAAAATTCCACTGGTGGCCATCACGGACACCAACTGTGATCCCGATGCTATCGATTTCCCGATCCCGGGTAACGACGACGCGATCCGCTCGGTGCGGTTGCTCACGGGCGCCGTTGCCGATGCCTGTGCACTCGGGACACTCCGCCGTCGCGATACAGCGAATCAGTCGCGTGGCGATCGTGGGGAATCTGGCGGCGGCGGCAACCAACGCCCCGAAACCACTCAGGTCTATCAAGCACCTCGCATGCGTCAGACCGAAAACGCCGGCTGAAAACGGAGAAATAGAGAGCCATGTCTACAGTCAACATGCAGCAGGTCAAAGAACTTCGCGATCGGACCCAAGCCGGTCTGAACGATTGCAAGGCAGCACTCCTTGAAGCCGATGGCGACATGGAGAAAGCCGTCGAGGGCATCCTCAAAAAGGGTCTCGCGAAAAGCGCGAAGCGCGCCGGGGCAGTTGCTTCGGAGGGCGTGGTGGTCACTCAGGTGTCCGCCGACGCGCACAGTGCCGTGATCGCCGAGGTGAATATCCAGACAGATTTCGCCGCTCGCAACGACCAGTTCTTGGCGTTCGCGCAAGGCGTGGTCAGTGTGGCTGCCAAGGCCAAGCAAGGTGCTGACCTCAGCTTGGAGGCTTTCCCCGGAGGCAGCGCCACCGTCGAAGACACGCGCCAGGCTCTCGTGGGTAAGCTCGGCGAAAACATCACCGTTCGGCGTTGGGAGCGCATTCAGCTCGATGGCGCTGGCAAGGTGCACTCGTATGTCCACATGGGTGGCAAGATTGGCGTGCTCTTGGGCGCGCGTCTGGGCGACCAAGCCGCCGAGGCCAAGCCGGAGTTCAACCAGTTCTTGGACGACGTAGCGATGCAGATCGCCGCCATGGGTCCGCTCTTCCTCAAGGCCAGCGTCGTTTCTGACGATGCCAAGAAGAAGCAGACGGAGATTTACGACGCACAGCTGGCTGATGAAGGCAAGCCTGAAGCCGCCCGGCCGAAAATCATTGAAGGCAAGCTCGGCAAGTGGATGAAAGAAGTCTGCTTGCTTGAGCAACCGAGCGTGATGGAGAGCGAGAAGACGGTCGAGGCCATTCGGGCCGAGGTCGAGAAGAAGCTCGGCACCACGTTAGAGCTCGTGCAGTTCGTTCGCTTCGAACGCGGCGAGGGGATCGAAAAAGCTGCCGGTGATGACTTCGCGACCGAAGTCGCCAAGATGGCTGGCGGCGCCTGAACGGCTGTTTGTAGTCTGCAGCCCCCGCGGTCGAGGGCTCCTTAAAACAGCTCAGGAGCTATCTTTAAGTTCCTGTAATTGTTGATGAATGTAAGTAGTTTCGAACAGTTCTAGCCGCCCACGCCGGGGAGGGCTAGGCTGCCCTCCTCCTCCATAGTGTTAGTTGCCAAGGCCCGCGCAAGCGGGCTTTGGCGTATCTAGGGATCCTCAGTGTTACCGTCGACTGACGCCGCAACCGAGCAACAGATCACTGTTCGCAATCTCCTTCTACAGGGGGAGCTGCTCAAGCTGCTGAGCGTTTTTTCGAAGGCAGTCATCCCGTGCATCGTGCTGAAAGGCATCCCGCTTGCCAAGCGCCTCAACGTCACCCTGAATGAGCGCCGCATCCTCGACAATGATCTCTTGCTCAAGCGAGCCGACATCCCGCGGGCCGTTCAGCTGCTCAGCGAGCTCGGCTATCAAGCGCGCCCTTTCTCCGATCTTGACACGAACCTGAAGTTCAACTTCCAACACGCGCTGTTCGCGCGACGCCACGGCGTGCCGATGGTCGCCGAGCTGCACTGGCAAGCCTTCGCTCCCAATCTGTTCTGCGTCGACGAAGGCCTCGCCTGGGAGCGCACCCAGCTCATCGAACTCGATGGCCACCGAGTGCAGGTTTTCGATGAAGCGCTCACGCTGATTCACCTCGCTGCCCACTACCTTCAGCACTCCTTTAACGAGTCCCGCATCCTGCGCGACGTCGCCCGCGCCTGGAACGCCTTCGGCCCCCACCTCGATCTCACCGATCTCGTTCAACTCGCGCGCCAAACCGAGTGCCTCCCAGCCCTAGAATTCGCCCTCGCCACAGCGCTCGATCTTGGAATGATCCAAGACAATCCACTCGGAGCCTCCAGGCGCGTGAAGCTCCTCCGAAAGCTCCTGCCCGCCCATCAACTCGCCGCCGACAGCGACAAGCGCGACTACACGCGCGTCCTCCCCAGCTTCCTCCTCGGTAATCCACGCCGGGTGATATTAGCCATTCAGCGCGCGGTTCTTCCTCCGGTCGCTGCCATGCCCAGCATTTATCAGGAGGCACCCTCGCTTCGCCTGTATGGGCGTTACCTCACGCGGCCGTTTCGGCCGATCGCGCGCGCTTTGGGTTGGAAGTTGTAGCATCTGGTGCTCCCTAGGGGGTGAGAAGGTGTGGCGGCCTGCCGTGCTCGCGTTGCTGCGCGCGGCAGAGGCCCTCAAACCTGTGCTCGCGCGCGTGATGCCTGGTCGCTTCGGAATGCCTGGCGCGCTGCGCGCAGGCGAGGGACCTAACGGTTGGGGTGCGGAGGAATACGGCCGGAAAGAGAAGTCCTCACAGGTTAACCTTCGAAGGTCGAAAGACCTCCGCGGAGGCTTCTTCTGGCGCTCTTGCACGGGAAGCATCTCGCCCGGGTCGGCGCCGAGCTTCTTGGAATGAGCGCACGCTGCGCGCCGCGCTGACGGCGAGGGGAGTAGGCTATTCGGTGTGGTAATCGGGAGGTCTGAAATGTGCAGTGGCGCGTCACGCATCCTGCGCTGTGGCCTGCGAAGCTCGGCGCCTTTGCCGGGCTCGGGAGACCCTCATGCGTGCAAGAATCGAAGAGAAAAGAAGAGAGTTGCTCGAAGCCCGCGCGGCGGGCATGCGCTCGGCGCTGAATGGTGCGGAGGCTGCGCTCTGGCGCGAGCTCTCTGGGAGTAAGCTTGGAGTGGCATTTCGGCGCCAGGTTGTGGTCGGAGAATTCATCGCTGATTTCATGGCGCCGTCCGTCAAGCTCATCGTAGAGGTGGACGGGCGCTCTCACGCCAGTCGCGTCCAAAATGATGCGAGCCGAGATAAGCGGCTCGGAAGGCTCGGCTTCCGCGTCCTCCGGCTCCCGCATGAGGTTGTTCTGCGGAATATGCCCGCTGCGGTCGCGCTTATCGAAAAAGCGCTGGCTGAGGTGCGGGGCGGATAACATGCCGTGCGTCTCTCTAGCGAAAATCCGAGCCTCTAGCTATCGGGCGCTCGTGAAAACCTACCCGGTAGTGGCTTCCGATCATTGGCCGGCCGAAGCCCGAGCTGCAGTGCCGCACGTTGTGGGCTTCGCTCAATATCTGTGGTGGCACTTTGTGGCTTGGCTCGAAAACAATCGAGATCCGAAGGCGAGGCTGTTGGCGGAGGTGCTGGTGTTGAAGGCCGAGGTCGCGCGCCTTCAGGAGGAAATGGCTATCAAGGATGCTCGCATGACCTGCCTGCCGCCGAAGCGTCGCCCGCACTACTCGCCCGAGGCGCGGCTTCGGATTCTCGCTTTGAAAGCCGCTCGTTGTTGGAGCCTGGCTGCTGTCGCTGCGCGATTTCAGATCACCTCCGCCACCGTGGCGTCTTGGGTGTCCGCTTCGACCGAAGCTGGAAGCACGCTCCTCAGACAGCGCGACGCGGTCAATACATTTCCTGAATTTGTCAGCAGCATCGTCCAACAGTTGAAAGCGACCGTGCCGATGCTTGGAAGGAGAAAAGTCGCAGACTATTTGGGCCGTGCGGGCCTCGCGCTGAGTGCCAGTACGGTCGCTCGCATGCTGAAGGAACCCCGCACGGTGCCGCCGCCGCCTGAGGTTTCGAAATCCAGCGCCGCCGTCGAAGCCATGAAACCTGCGGGGAAGAAAGCTCAGATCGTCGCGCGCTATCGAGGTCACGTTTGGGGTATGGACATCACACTTGTGCCGACAACTGGCTTCTGCGTGCCCTGGTGGCCTCGAGTCTTGCCTCCCATTTGGCCTTTCACTTGGCACGTGCTGCTCGTGATCGATCACTTTTCCAGAGCCGTCGTGCACACGGCTGTGTTCCTGAAGAACCCTACGGAAGCCCAAGTCCTGAAGGCCCTGGGGCTCGCGGCCTCGGTGGCTGGCCTGGTGCGACGACCATGACATCGGGCACCGCTACGGGGCTCTCGGCCGTCACGGCTCCATTGCCGTGGTAGAACGCGTCTTTCGCACAATGAAGTACGAGTTTCTGAAGCGGAAGCTCTTGCCGTTGAATTGGCGCCGCATGTCGGATCTGGTCCGCTCCTGGCAGCACCACTACAATCGCTTCCGCCCTCACACGCGGCATGGTGGCGCGACACCAGCGGAGATCCGGGATAGGCCTCAACGTGCGAGCAACTCCCCCTGTATTGAGACCCGCCCCCGCATGCCCTGCGGAACGCGGACGCGATTGCCCGAGGGGCAGCGCCTGAAACTTGTGGTGGCATGCCACAACGGCCACCCTGAGCTCCCCAATCGTGTCGCTCCGCGTTGCCGCGTAGCGACACGATTGCAAGCTCGCGCCCCGAGCCGTCACGCGTCCGATGAACGGCGCCAGCGGACAGGTTTGCTCTGGCGAGTATCTGTGCTGGCGATGGGACGAAAGAGAGGGGAATCATGGCCGATTGAGTTTTGGTTGAAGCGTAATTTTCCGGGATTTTCTGGGTGTCAAGATTGCTGAACCACTACACGGGATGCCTTATCAGAAGTTTTCGGCGTCATAATCTCGAAGATGGGAGGATAACTCCTCAGCTGTCGGAGTGACTCCACTGCCGGTTGGAGTCGGGAAGATACCGGGCAAGATGTTGCTCTCAGCAAAGTCTGGCAGCATTTGTTCCAGCAGGTCCTCTAGGGCGATGGATTTGGGTTGATAGTGCGCCCAGTCGCCCAGCCGATTCAATTCGGCGTACTCTTCGGCAGGCCAAAGCGGAAATACGGAGGTGCCATTGTCCGTCTCCATCAGTGCCCAACCGTCATCCCAGAGGCCCCACGCTATTTCTGAGTCAACAACTTGCTTGATGAAGTGATTGAAACGCGCCGCCCCGTCAAGTAGCAGGACGGCGTTAACTTCCTTGACTGATTTCTCACTCATGGCCTTGGTTTGTTCCTCCGGCCACCATTGTCGTACTTGTGTTGCGTCCTGTGAAGGTCACGATCCTGAAGCTTAGAGGGGGACCGGACATGATCATAGCCCTTGGCGGCCTCCCGTCCTCTTGTGTGCGCCAGGTCCTTTCCCGGAGGATTCCTGATATTCGACCGATGTCCGCGTTCGATTGCGTTTCGTTCCTGCTTGATCCAGCCGCGATCCGCTGAGGATGTGTTCGGATCCGTGGCAATCTCCTTGAGCCTTGCCTGCTTCCCCGCGCGGCCAGGGGCTTCGCCACCCCCGCACTTGCACGCATTATGCACCCAGTGCCGCGACATCCCAACAAAGTAAGTGTGGGTGTCGGCGACTTCGAAGTTGTAGACGGTTTCATGTTCTAAGAGCGCCAGTGCTGCCGTCAGCTGGGCCAAGCCGGCCTCGGCGGTTTGCACGGTAGTCCCGAGCGCAAGGTCGCTAGCTACCACCCAGCCCGAGCCTTCGACGTAAAACGGATGATTGGGTGTCGCGCGGACAACCTCGTAGGTGCCGTCGAGTTGCTGGAACGTGAGATCGAGCAAGGCCTTGTCAGGCGTGATGAATGTCCTCGTTACCGCGCGGTAAGTCTCTTCACCGGTGGCTTCGTCTTTGGAGAGCACAAGGTCGCCAACGCGAATGTTTTCGATGGCTTTCATTCCCCCGAGCACTGGCACCAAGGTGCCAGCGGCGAAGCACGGGCACAGGACGGCCGCGGCTCCTTTGCCGACGTCAGTAGCGTCAACTGCGCCTGCCTTGATCTTGCCGGCGATGGACTTTGCCGCACCCACTCCCTTCACGGCGCTCTGAGCGGCCCCCTTGACGGCAGTCACGAGGTCAGCCGTGTTGAGGAGGACGTCGACGCTTCTGGAGATGATCTTGTCCTTGCTCTTTTCGCCGTCGTAGTGGGTAGACTCGTAAGCAATGTCACCGAGAGCTTCGCCGGTATCTTTCACCAGGTTTGCGGCGCCGGCGACGGTCCCGACAACAACGGCTTTTGCGGCAGCGCCTGGGTCCTCCAGGGCCAGCTTCCCGAGGCTGACCGCTCCATCGACTATTCCCGCGCCGCGATTGGCCAGGTTGTTTAGTACCGGATTATTGCCAATTGCGACGACGACGTCGAGGTCCCAATCAAGGCCCGTGGCGTCGACAGCAATCAATGCTCTTCCCCTCACATACGCATAAACATTCAAGTCCCCGCTCCCCGGATCATGAATGGCAAGCGGATCCGCACTAATCCAGCGCTGTAACAGCGGATTCAGGTACCTGAACCCAAAGTAGACCAGCCCAACCTCAATATCCTCTTCCTTGCCGGTAAACTTATACGGCTCGCGAAAGCTGCCCCATCTGCCGGGGCGGTAGGAGCTCTCGACAGCGCCGTAGGATTGGTAATTTTCCTGCTCCCTTGAGGTTGCGGAGAAGTGGCGGCCGTCCGTGCTCGCGTTGCTGCGCGCGGTCGAGGCCCTCAAGCCTGTGCTCGCGCGCGTTGTGCTTGCTCGCACGAGGCTGCCTGGCGCGCTGCGCGCAGGCGAGGGGCCTAACGGCTGGGGTGCGGATAGGGGGCGCTCGGAGGCACAAGGTAACGTCTGCGCTTCGTGTGTGAGTCGCGGATTAACTTCACCCTGTCTTGGCGCTACTTGCACAAAGAATCTCGCCCGGGTCGGAGCCGAGCTTCTTCGAAGGGGCGCACGCTGCGCGCCGCGCTGACGGCGTGGGGAGCAGGTGATTCGGTGGTGGAGGCGAGAGGGCGAGAATGTGCGGTGGCGCGTCACGCATCCTGCGCCTGGGGCTTGGAAGCTCGGCACCTCCGCCGGGCTCGGGAGGTCTCTGTGCGAAGAATCGAAAGAAAAAGAAGCGAGTTGCTCGAAGGTCGCGCGGCCGCAATGCGCCGCGATTTGAATGGTCCCGAAGCGGCTTTGTGGCGCGAGCTCAGCGGGAGTAAGCTTGGAGTTGCATTTCGGCGCCAGGTTGTGGTCGGCGAATTCATCGTCGATTTCATGGCGCCTGCGGCCAAGCTCATCGTAGAGGTGGACGGGCGCTGTCACGCCAGTCGCAAGAAGCTGGATGCTCGGCGAGATGAGAGGTTCAGAAGGCTCGGATATCGTGTCGTCCGAGTTTCGGCTCAGCTCGTCATCAGCGAGCCAGCTCGCGCGGTGGCGCTGATTCTGGAAGCGCTGGCCGAAAGCTGAAGAGGCGAAATTCACGGGGAATTGGGCTTGTAACACAGGTTGGAGCCTAATTGCGACGCTGAAGCAGAGAGCGGCTTCGCCGCCGCAGCTTAGCGCGGGGCACTAGGGGGAATCTGATCTGACTATGTCGCGCCAGTAGTCTGGCTCTATCCCAAGTCGTCCGCCCAGATCTTCAAGGCGGTTTGCCACAAGTACCGGGATTGACTTCCCCTCTTCCTTGATAATTGAACAGATCGTTTCGAAAGCTACGCCGTACTCGCCTGCCTCAATAAATACGCGGACCTCCTTCCCTTCCTCCTCGTCAAATTGGTCTTCAAGCAGCGCCAAAACATCTAATAGGTCCGTTTCTAGCCTCCCGTAGTCGTAACTCATGGGTTCCTCGGAACATTTGTTGGAAAACCTGTGACTATTCCCCCGCCCTTCTTCTGCGCTTCGAGTACGACCGTGATATCAATCCCGTCGCGCGTGCCCTGCGCTAACGTACGACCGCCCCGCCCTGGAAGAACTTTCGATGCCGGGTCTCTTGCTACACTAGATATCTCATGCATCGCTTTCTCCGCGGACCAATCGGCGGGGAAGGGACTTTTGCCAGGATTCCCTGGAAAAAGATGGCCGCCGCCAGTCCTATCCCCGTAGAGGATGTGTTGGGTCTGCTTCAATCCAGCTAGATTTACATAGGTCGCCTTGAGGTCATCAAGGTGCTGTGCCGCCGTCTCCAGAAGCTCTCGCGTTCCCGCCTCGGTCCCCTTTCTGATCCCCTGCACAACACCTTTAGCTGCGCCCCAAACGGCTCCAAAGATGTTAACCAGAGCCGCTCCAATCTGCGCGGCTTCGCTGCGGATACAGCTGTCCCCCGTGCATCCTCCCCCGAAGGCTCCCAATTTTTCGCCATTCTCGTTGTTGACGGGCGGCTCCAGCGTTGCGAACGCGCTGAGGATCGTGAGGTTCTCTCCGATGCTGGTATTGCTCCGCTCAGGCGGTGGAGTTGATGCGCGTTGGTGCTTTGGTTCGCGCCGGGGCATCTTGAACGTGGTTCGTTTGCCGCCAGGCCCGAACGTGTATCCGGTTCCTTGCCGGCCTCGTGCGTCCTTTGGAACGCCCTCAAGCCCGAGAGGATCGACCATGCGAAGTGGTTTGCCACTCACATACGCATAAACATTCAAGTCCGCCTTCCCCGGATCATGAATGGCAAGCGGATCCGCACTAATCCATCTCTGTAACAGCGGATTCAGGTACCTGAA
>ENA-ORBV01009634-ORBV01009634.1-microbial-mat-metagenome-genome-assembly--contig:-NODE-9634-length-15756-cov-6.768990_pt1 | contig 15756 bp, 14 predicted proteins | sample MGYA00237777_ERZ505514 | MGnify/ENA primary metagenome ERZ505514 (study PRJEB26160, sample SAMN06269048) | microbial mat metagenome | isolation source: Oligotrophic lake microbial mat | place... | reverse complement strand
CTCTGTAGCTCAGTTGGTAGAGCGCACGACTGAAAATCGTGAGGTCACGGGATCGACGCCCGTCGGAGCCACCAGTAATTGCCTGAGTTTTCAGACTTTCTTCGGTCGGCTCAAGCTCACAGGTTCAGCTCGTGCCCACAGTTTGCCCACATCTGAGGCACTCGCATCGCGATCGAGGGCGTCGGCAACCGCGTCGAGGTCATCCTCGAAGAGGTCTGCATAGACGTCGAGAGTCATTGCGGCGCTCGAGTGCCCAAGCATCCGCTGCACGGCCTTGACGTTCGCTCCCGCCGAGACCGCGAGGCTGGCAGCCGTGTGGCGAAGATCGTGCGGGCTCAGAGCTGGGAAGTCCGAGTCGGATTCCTTGCACGTGGCGATTGCATCCGCGAACTGACGTCTGCGGAAGTTGCCGCTGCGCAGGACGCCGCCGTCGGGCCCCGCGAAGACCAGATCGTCGCGCTTCTTGCCCTCGCATCGCTGTGCGAGCGCGTTGGCCAGCAGCTGCGGATACGGCACCGATCGACTGCTGTGGCTCTTGGGCGTGCTCCACACGAGTTCACCCCGCGGCGCCGACACTGCTTCTGCGACGTCAAGTCTGCGTCGCAGGGTGTCGATGCGCCCGACCTTCAGCGCGGCCATCTCGCCCCATCTGAGCCCGGTGTATGCGAGGAAGAGCACGACGTCGCCGTACTCGCCGCAACCGGCCGCAAGCTGTCGCACCTGGGCGTGCGTGAGGTAGCCGTGCTGCTTCTTGAGCACCCGTGGCAGTTGAATCCCCTCACACGGGTTGCGACTTAAACGACCGTCGCGAATCGCGTACTTGGTGAGGCCGGCCAGGACCAGATAGATCTGCCTGACGGTGGACCCCGCGAGCCCCGTCGACAACCGGGCAACCCAGGCCTGAACGTCGGCGTGGCCGATCTCAGCGAGACGAACCGCGCCCCACCGGGGAAGCACGTGAGCGTCGAGCGAGTAGCGGTAGCCGGAGAGCGTGGTCGCCTTGAGCTGCAGCTGCGCTGAGTACCAATGCTCCGCCCACTCCGCGACAGTCACCTTGGATCGCGTCGGGTCGACCCACTCACCCCGAAGCTTTGACACCTCGACCGAGGCCATGAAGTCTTCGGCCTCGCGCTTGGTGCGAAACCCGCGCTTGTCCGTCTGCGAGTGGTCGGGCTTTCGATAGCGGACTCGGTAGCGCTTGCCCACCGATGTTTCGTAGGACGATATCGAACCCATCGTGACTCCCCTATCGTGGTGTCTCTTGAGGGTACGTCGAGCCGGGGACGGTGGCGGGACCCCGTCGGCAAGGGAGCACTCCCGCGGCAGCCCCGATGTGTTCCTTTGGGTATTCCAAGTGTCGACGACGCTCGAATTCTGGTCGTTTCCGACGCTTGAAAAGTGAACGGTTTCCGGCAGTCTAGTTCTCTGTTTCGTGGGCTGTGGTGCGGGTGCTGGGGAGGCTGTCGATGCCTCTGCCGCGGAGGCGGTAGCTGGCGCCTTTCAACGTGATCACGTCGGCGTGGTGGACGATGCGGTCGATCATCGCGGCCGCAACAGCTTGGTCGCCGAAGACCCCACCCCAGCTGGAGAACGGCAGGTTGCTGGTGAGGATCAGGGAGGCGTGTTCATAGCGGGATGAGACGAGTTGGAAGAACAGGTTCGCAGCGTCTTGCTCGATGGGAAGGTAGCCAACCTCGTCGACGATGATGAGCCCGTAACGTCGAAGCCTTGCCAGCTCTGCGGGGAGCTTGCCGTGCCGGTGCGCGTCGGTGAGGCGAGTGACCCAGTCGGTTGCGGTTGCGAACAACACCCGATGCCCAAGCCGGGCGGCCACGACTCCAAGAGAGGTCGCGAGGTGAGTTTTGCCCGTTCCGGGCGGGCCGAGTAGCACCACGTTGCGGGCCTCGGTCAGAAACGCCCCAGAGGTCAAGGAGCCGACCTGCGGGCGGACCGCGGATTGGGTGTCCCAGTTGAAATCCTCGATCGTCTTGACGGCTGGGAACCCCGCAGCGCGGATCCGCAGCTCCGCTCCGGATGCGTTGCGGGCCGACACTTCGCGTTCTAAGACGGTGGCGAGGTAGTCCTCATGGGTCCAGCCTGCATCGCGGGCTTGGTCTGCAAGCCTGCTCGCGCCCTCGAGAATCCGTGGTGCTTTGAGGGCGGCTGCGAGGTAGGCGATCTGTTTCACCGACTCCGGAGGTGCTGTCGTGGTGGCCATCAGATCGCCTCACCGGTCAGGCCGAACGCGCGGTCGTAGTCGCCCAGATCGCGGGTCAGATCGTCTGCGAGGTGAACGGGCCGAGGCTGCTGAAACTGTTTGCGAAGCCTGGCAGCAGTCTCGACGTGGACGGGATCGGTGATCGTTGACCCACGCGCCCAAACCCTGACATGATCGGCGACGATGCGCCCGTCCGCGCGAACCCGCACCCGATCCAAATCAGCGGTGACATCAACGAGGCGCCCGATCATGGCCGGATCAACAGAGTAGTCGTTCGTGTCAAGGCGGACGTAGTAGTCGCGGCCCAGACGCACCCTGTTGCGCCAACCCAGATGCAGCGGGATCGGCGGCAACGGCAGCATCCAAGCCCGGTCCGCATCCAACCGATCGATGGGCGCGGCCTTGGTCGTGCGCACCACTCGTTGGTTAGCCCTGCCGAGCCAGTCGGTGAACTGTTCGTTGAAGTCCGCCGGCGAGATGAACGAGCGCCCGGGCATGAACGAGGTCTCGAACCACCCGTTGCGTCGCTCGACGAGACCCTTGGATTCCGGATCCCTCGGCGGCAGCAACACTAGCTTCGTTGCCAGGGTTCCCATGAACGCGGGAACACCTTCCGCGTGCCTTTTCCCACGCCCGATGCCGGGCTCGTTGTCCCAGATCAGCCGCCGCGGCACCCGACCAATCTGCTGGATCAGCTCCCACGACCCCAACAGCAGATCCTCCGTCTTGCGGGTCGGAATCATCCGACCCGTCATGAATCTTGAGTGCGCCGGGGTGATCACCAGCACCGGCAGCAGCTTCGTCGTGCCGTCCTCCAAGGGGATCTTGCGTGGCGGGAACCACAGGTCACATTGCGCGGCATCCCCGGGCTCCCAGATCAGCCGGTCCGCAGGATCGATCCTGCGATGCTCCGGCCGCAACCGCTTCACGTTCTGCCGAAACCATGTGATCGAGCCCGCCCAGTTGACACGTTCGGCGATCACCACTGCTGGCAGCTCCGGGTCATCTTCCAGCAACGCCCGCACCCGCTGCTCGAACGGAGAGAACGACGTTGGCGCTGACGTGCGCTCATATCGTGGCGGTGAATCAGATCCCACAGCCCTCGCGACCGTGGTCCGCGAAATCCCCAACCGCTCCGCGATCCGCGCTTTCGGCACGCCCTCCGCAGCCAGCCTTCGAATCAATGCCCAATCTTCCAAAGTGATCACACTCCAATCGTCGAGTGTTCACTTTTCAAGCGTCGAAACTGACCAGTTTTCGAGCGTCGTCGACAGACAAGCGCACCTCGAAACCAGAAGGCAAGGATCGGGCTCTTGCTCGCGCAAGCATGTCTTGAAGAGGCCCTCTCGTCCCAATCTAAGGCAACCTTCAACAACTTTCTTTTTCGCTACGGTGCTCACCTGAAGGCGAGTGTCAGTGAACCTGGTTTGACCCCTGCCACGCGCCTTTGCTTAGCCCTCGCGGCAGAACATGTTTTCGATATGCTCCCGAGCGCGTCGCCGGGTCAGCGGGCTGAGATTTACTCGATTCGAACTCGACTTGCGGGACCCGATGTCACAGATCGAGAGTGGCAGGTCACCGTTGGAGTCGCGAAAGCCGATTTCGACGAAATTATTAAGCAGATATCCCGCCACCTTGGCGACACAGCACGAACTTCACGCAAGATTGACAAAACGGCGCCGCGAAAAACGGCTGAGGGCGCGCTCCTTCCGCAACCAGCAGTAATTCCAACGTTGGTTGCACCAGGGTGGTTGGTAGCTGACTTTCCCGGCACCGCCGACCCATTGGTAGGCGCAACGGCAAACTGGCGGCGCCCCCTCCCGTCTGAGAAACTCGAACCAGACCTCGTGCTTGCTTGGTCCGCCTTTTGCGCTGGTGATCACTTGACGGCGCATTCGTACTTGAGTGGCATCCTCGCTCGCCTAGAAGATGATTGGGGACCATCGAGTGGTGTTGACACGCTTAGGACTTGGAACTGGTTGCGCCTAGTCACGGAACTCGCGGCACTCCAACGTGGCACCGTGGCCGATACCCGCCGATCGCGCACCTCAGCCAGCATCTTTGCATCGCGATGCCTGCCCGATGACGAAAACTTGCTCGATGCCCTCGTGACGAGCGCGCTAAACGACTTCGCGGCTGGAGATGTGGCGAGCGCTCGCGCCTGGTGTGCGTACACAGTCCGACTTGTCGGGGACCTCGGCCATGAAACAGCCCTGGCTGGATACACCAATCAGGATAAGGCTCAGTTACGGGTAGCTTGGGCGAGTCAGTTCAACTTGAGTGCGGACGATAGTCGAAGCACGGCCAGCGCGGCGATGGCAGCAGCGCCAAGACTCAAAGCCGCGACTCAGCGCCTCTATGTCGGCGCGCGGGGTGCGATGAACGCATCCCGGGTCCTCCGAGAAGTGGTTTATGACATTGCCGCATTCCTCGATGAGCAGGAAAACGAGCTGTTCCAAGCTGCCCTCGACGCTGCCGAGGACGCCCAACGTGTGATCGACACCGACACAATTAATCACCGAGACTTACAAGAACTTGTGACAAGTCTCACTGGCATTCGAGAGACGATTGCGGCCTCCGGAAGTTCGATCTTGCAGGACTTCGTAGCGCCGCTGGTGCAGCGCTCGCTCACTCAAACTGATCTTGCTTCAGAGCGCCTCGGGGACCTCTCGCGTCCTCAGGTAAGCGTTCAACTTACCTCGTCAAAGGTCCCTTTCAGCGCCGCCGCTGGCTCCACTTATCAACTTCGGTTCCTCGCACAAAATACGGGGAACGCGACGGCTGAGGTAATCAGACTTCGCGTCACTCAAATCGACATCGGCCTGGACTCAGTGGGCGCACTAGACGCCCTCGGACCGGGCGCCGAAGCGGAGATCATCGTCGACGCCGAGGCTAACGGAAAGGGCGGGGGAGCGGTTACCCTCAGCTGCGAGATCGATTGGTCCGACGCAATGCTTCAGCAATTTTCGACATCTCAACAAGTCTCTGCAGAGGATCAGGGGCCAGTCTCCTGGACCGAGCTTGACGTGAACCCATTCAGCCTCGGCACCATCTCCGATCCGCAGCGCCTCGTGGGGCGTGATGAGGATCTCTTCTCGCTAGACGCTTTGATCGCCGGTGGGGCTTCTGCGTACGTGACGGGTCACAAGAGGGTTGGGAAAACTTCGCTGACGAGAGTGCTCTTGAAGTCACTCAACGAGAGACGAGGCTGGGCGGGTAGCGTGCTTGCGCTCGGTCGAGCGATCGTTGAGGCACAATCGGCCTCCGACATTGTTTCCGCCTTGCTCGATGAGATATTAACGGCGTCGGAGGATTCATACCCCACAGCGGTAAAAAACATCAGCGCGGTCGAGTTTGATGACTCTGGGAATTTCGCTCGAGCGGCCAATAGGTGGCTTAAGACGTTGTCCCGGTCGCTACCCGATGACGCGCGTGTAATCATCGCAATTGATGACTTTGATGAGTTGCCCACCCATCTCGTCGAGGGGCCGCAAGCCGATGCACTGTTCCTATTCTTGCGCTCGCTCGTCGACGAGCAGTGGCTGAACTTGATAGTGGTGGGCAGCGAAGTATTGCCATCGATCATCCAAAAGCAGGCCCACAAACTTAACCAAGTTGTGCCGGTATCGGTGACGAATTTTGCTTCCCGCGAGTCCACCGCAGCCCTCGTCGTGGCGCCGAGCGAAGATCGGCTCGAATGGATTTCCGAGGCGATCGACCGGTTGCACTACCTCTCTGGAGGGAACCCCTACTACGAAACGCTGGTGGCGCAACGTTTGTGGCAGGCCATGCGCGAGCAATCGAGATCGATCGTCACCCCCGGCGATGTAGAAGCGGCCGTCGCGGCCGTTGCTCATGAAGCGTCCGAGTCCCATTTTGTCCACCTCTGGGCTGACAGTTCAAACGGCTTGGATCACACGGCTCGTTCAGCGGTCGTGGCAAGCGCGGTGCTGCGCTCAGTTGCACGTGCGGGCGGAGTCCAGCTTGCGCCTGCAGCCAACGACGAAGTAGTGCGTATTGCGGGCACATGGATTCAGACCGCCACGACTGACGAGTTGAATCGCGCGATCGCGGTGCTCAAGGCGCGGGAGATCCTGCAGAGTGGGCCATCCGACGGGAGCCTATTGATCAGCATCCCGTTAGTTGCGGTGTGGCTGCTTGATGCTGGGAACAAGGTCCTAGATGGTGTCTATTCTGCTTCGAAACACGCGACGGCAACTGCGCGCATGGTGACGGACTCTGAATTTGTCACGCTGTCAAAGCAGCTGCGATATCAGGGAGAACACGTCACTGAGATTCGTTTGAAGGCTTGGCTCGAACAGTTCGGCGATAACTACCATCAGTACCTCGCGTTCAGAATGCTTCGTCGTATGGTCATGGACGGATACTTCACATCTACCAGGCTTCAGAACACTGTTCTGCCGCGACTTGGCACGAATGTCGCTGAACTCGCGGCTGCACGTCACTTTGTGCGGGATACAAACAACCTGACACTCAAGAATGCGTACCTCATAGATCACGGGGTCCCTGGGGACAGTACCCAAGGCACGCTAAGTGCGCTAGCCAAATCACTGCGAGTGAAGAAGGCGAACATTGTTTCGACGGATCTAATCTCCGCGAAACTGAAGAATCTCGATTCCGGGGCTGTGCTTTTTCTACTAGATGACTATTCCGGTACCGGCACGCATCTCGCGAAGACTCTTGATCAACTCCTCGACGCGCTCGACGAGCTCGGCGCCGAGGCGCATGACGACCTCCACATTGTCGTAGGGGCTGGGGTCGTGGCCGATGAAACCGACCTGCCTCACCCGAATTCGGCGATCTCGGTGGAGAGAGTGGCTGGCCTCTACCTTGGCGACCGGTTGCGACCCTTCACTGCCGAATCTGGCGTCTTCGGAACGGAGAAGGAACGACTCGACGCTGAAGAAATGACGACATCTATCGGCAAAGCTCTGATGCCGAGCAACCCCTTGGGATTTGGCGGGCGCGCATTGCTTACGCTTTTCGAATTCAATTGTCCAAACAATGTCGCGCCAGTCTTCTGGCGCAGCGGCTCGGTGTCGGGGACGCCATGGGTGCCGCTCTTCGAGCGAATGGTCTAGCTCGAAAATTCGAGGGGGGCCGAGTCGACCACATCGGGGACGTACTTTCCGGGGTGCAATCGGTCAGGGTTTCACACCAACAAGCTCGGGTTCAAGACCAAGCGCGATGCGACCGCTTCTGCGCGTCGGTCGAATTTGCGAATCACACCGCCCGATACATTGATCCAAGTCGCGCGAAGGCGTCCTCGACGGCTGGATGATCGCGTGGATCGGTAGTCGTTCTGACCTCCGGCCGACGCAGCGTATATCTTCAGTCCCATCGCATCTGCATTGCGATTGGTATAAACTCAAACCCGCGAGGGGCAATAGCCCTGAGAAGTAAGCCTGGCAGTCTTCCGGACGGTACGACGAGCCAGGCTCGCGCATTTAACCGAGCTTCGTTATCTCGCCTACGAGCGGGTCCGCACGCTTGATCCACTCGCCGCCAGCTTGATGGCACCAGGCCACTGCGTCACTGACCCACAGCACGGAGTGATCGGCTGGCGAGACGTGTTGGTAATGAAGTTGATCGAGGTATTCATTCTCGATTAGGGATGCTCGGATAATCCTGCGGTCAGCAGCCATGATCGAATCGTCTCGCTCGATGAGTAAACGAGTTACACCTGCGCCAGCGAGGTCGGATACCAACGCCTGGAGGCACATGATCCGGGCAGCCTTGTCGGAGTACCCGCGAACTACGTAAAGCTGAACTTGAACATCCATCTCGGCCATCCGTGCCAAAAGCGTGCGCCGGGACGGGTCACTCTCCGAATTGAAGTGCATCCTGGACTGGCCGCGACGCGTGAGCCTTCTCAAACCCTTGTCGATATTCGTTACGTTCTCGGGCGCGGCCGCGGCCGCGGCGACGAAGTAGCCCTTCGTCTTTGATTCGTCGACGAAAACGTGGGTGCGAGGCTCGAAGATCGACATCACGTCGATCCTACGGTCGGCCACCGCGACGGTTCGATCCTCGAGGTTGGAGCCGAACCCTGCGTTTGCCTATTCACCTAGGGCGAATAGGCCGACGCATACCCACTGCTTTGAGCGGGATTTACGCCCCGCCACGGCCTCGGCCGCACTCCCCAGTATTCCTTTGGGTATTCCAGGGGTTGGAAGGGGCAAAGGAATAGCTGTGGCGGGTTTTTCCCTGATCAGCCGCCACCCCCGCGCTGCTCGCGATTCCCAACCTCCCCCACCCAACAAGTTGTCAGAGGGAGGTTGGGAATTGAAGGGGTGGCGGCAGATCAGGGAAAGGAAATGGGCGAAATGCGAGAGGTGCCTAGCAAGGACCGGGACAGGGGGTCAAGCTGGTCCGCTGAGGATTAGACACGCTGAGAATTGACATGATCGGGGCCAGGACGCGCACGGTGCTCCTCGCCCGCCTCGATCTTCTTCTTCAACTCCTCCGTCCATACGATGAAGTCCCTCTCGCTCAGCTCGCCCGACCTCCACTTCCGAATATTGCCGACGACCTCGCCAAGATTCCTGACCTGCCAAGAGGTAAGCGCACGCTTGAAGTGGTATAGCACGTCCGCGACGGCAATGGCCACTGGCCGATCCACTTGTGTTGAGGCCGCTGCCGTCACGTCTGCCGCGGTCTGAAGCTCGACGTCTAAAGGGCCTCCTGTTGTTTTGTTCTGATCGCGCTGCTCGTAAACAACGATCCCGTTTTTGTCGAAACCCTGCGTCGCGGGTGAATTCAGCCAAGCGTGGAGCTCCTGCGCCCGGCTACCTATCACCGACATGAGATGTTCAAACGCAAGGTCGGAGCGGTCTTGACGCTTCTGCTTTCGCTCGTACTTATTCACCAACAGCAAGCCGCCGAGACCGATGAGAGCGGCGACAAGAACTGCGGTCGCATTCAAGAAGATCCCGAGAATGTCGGGCGCGGTCTGCACTGTCACACTGATGTCGAGGGGAGCCATGTTCGGACTCTACTGGGGTCAGTATGAACAGTGAATACATCAGTCGACGGGGGGAGTCGGCCCACCGCCGCTACATGAACGGCGACGGTGACTGAGGCGGGCGATAGTGGATGGACCCCGTGGGCGGCGTCAGATGGGTGCCGCCCTTCAGGAGAACCAGCCCGGGGCTCGAGTTTCCCCAAGCCGGGCGGGCTGGTCATGACCACAACTACGATATCGAGAAACGCTATCCAGCGCTGCGTATCGAGTCGACTGCCGTGCGCGACGATCGCCCCCGTCGCAGGCATGGGGTCTACTTGAACCACGAGCGAAGGCGGACCCACCGTGGCAAGCATCACCCCTTACGAGACGTCAGCAGGCAAGCGCTATCGCGTGCGATACCGCAAGCCCGACCACAGTCAGACCGACAAGCGCGGGTTCAGAACCAAGCGCGAGGCCGAACTGTTCCTCGCCTCCGTCGAAGTCGCGAAGCACACCGGGCGCTACATCGACCCGAGCCGATCGCGCGTAACCATCGGCGCGTGGATGACCGCGTGGATCGACAGCAGGTCCGATCTCAAAGCGTCGACCCTCGACCGCGTGCAGGGCGTTATCCGAAACCACATTGTCCCCGGGCTTGGCACGATCGCAATCGCGGATCTGGGGCGACTTCAGGCGCAGCAGTGGGCGTCGAGGCTGAGCGCCACGCAGAGCCCCGGCTCGGTGCGCAAGATTGTCAATGTGCTGTCGGCTGGGATGCAACTCGCGGTCGACGACGGACGCATCCCGTCGAATCCGGCGTCCCGGCTCAAGCTCCCGAAGCAGACCAGGTCGCAAAAGAAATTTCTGACACACGAGCAGGTCGCCGATCTCGCAGCGGCGGTCGAGGCCAAGCCGTCGGGGGAGGGGTTCGGGCTGTTGATCCTCGTGCTCGCGTACACCGGGCTGCGGTGGGGCGAGTTGTCCGGACTGCGCGTACGCGACCTCGACTTCGTTCGAGGCCGCCTCGAAGTTCGGTCGACCATGATCGAAGTCAACGGCTACCTCGAAGAGTCGACCCCAAAGAACTATGAAGCCAGGTCGATCCCGGTACCCGAGTTCATCCTCGATCAGCTGACCGAGCAGGTCGCGAGCAAGGGCGGCGACGAACACGTGTTCGTCAGCTCCAAGGCCGGTGCGGTGCTGCGGAACCGAACCTTCAGACGCGGCTGGTTCAACGACGCGGCCGCGAGCATCGGCGTCCCGGGTCTCACGCCGCATGAACTCAGACACACCTGCGCGAGCCTTGCTGTATCGGCCGGCGCCAACGTCAAAGCTCTCCAGCGGATGCTCGGACACAGCTCCGCGAAGGAGACCCTCGACACCTACAGCGACCTCTTCGATGATGACTTGGACAGTGTTGCGGTGGCCCTCAATGACAGGGGGGCCGCTCTGAGTGTGGGCAAATGGTGGGCAAAGCGTCCCGCGAAGGGACGTGCAGCAGCCGCAGTCTCAACAAAATCAAGGCCTGACCGGCATTTCTCCCGGGGCCCCCTGTCGGATTCGAACCGACGACCCCCGCTTTACAAGAGCGGTGCTCTGGCCAACTGAGCTAAGGGGGCGAGACTGAACTCGTGAATAACCATACCCACTCGCGTACGGCGGTTGCGCTGGCGGTGGCCGGCGCCGTTCTGTGCGGTGCGCTCGTTGCGCTGCAGTCCAGGATCAACGGTGAACTCGGGGCGGAACTCGACGACGGATACCTCGCGGCATTCATCTCCTTCGGTTCCGGGTTCGTCCTAATGGCGGTCATTGCGGTCATGGTGCCGAGCACACGCCGGGGGGTGAGCGGCATCGTCCGCTCAATTCGCGCGGGGGAGATTCCGTGGTGGTACGCGTTCGGCGGAGCCGCCGGCGCGCTCTTCGTGCTGTCGCAGGGACTGACGGCGGCGATCCTTGGGGTGGCGTTGTTCACCGTAGCGACGGTCACCGGCCAGACGCTGAGCGGGCTCGTCGTCGATCGTCGCGGGCTTGGCACGATGCGGCCGAAACCCGTCACCGTGTTCAGAGTGATCGGCGCTGCGCTCGCGGTTGTCGCGGTCGTGTTCGCGGTGTCGCCGCAGCTGCAGAGTGGCACGCCTCCGTGGACGCTCATCTTGCCGCTTGCCGCTGGCCTCGGCCTCGGCTGGCAGCAGGCCGTGAACGGTCAGGTGCGGGCGGTCTCTGGTTCGGCGCTAACGGCGACCTTTTACAACTTCGCGGTCGGCGCGGCGGTGCTTGCGGTGGTGCTTGCCGTGCACGCGATCGTGAGTGGATTGCCTGAGCAGCTGACGGGCAGCCCGCTGCTCTACACGGGCGGGCCGATCGGCATCATCTTCGTGGCCGGCTACGCGATCGTCGTGCGGTTCACGGGGGTACTCCTGCTCGGGCTCGGTGCGATTGCCGGGCAGCTCGCGGCATCCGTCGTCTTCGATCTTGTCGTACCGGTCTCTGCACGACCGCTCAGTTGGACCACCCTTGCCGGCACCGCGCTGACCCTCGTCGCGATTGGTATCGCCTCGATCCCGGCTCGGCGCGCTACGACCACCGCCCCGTCGGGCGCGACGCGTCGCACTACGTCGTCAACTCAATGATGACCTCGTCGGCATCAAACTTCGCTCGCTTGTCATGTCGTTCGCGCTCCTCAACGCCGCCAACGTACAGCCACCCCAACAGCTTCTCGTTCGCGGCAAGCCCGTGCATTGCGTGCACCTCGACCGAGCGCACGTGACCTCCGGTGCGCCACATGACCCCCCAACCAGCCTCGTCGAGCAACAAGCTCAAGGCGTGAGCGACACCGGATGCCGCGGCCTCTTGCTCCCACGCTGGCACCTTGATACTCGGCACCTCTTTGGCCACGATCGCAATGAGCAGGGACGCCCGCAACGGTTTGGCGGCGAGGGATTCGGCGTCGCGCCCGGTGAGGCCGCCTGCGGCGACGAAGGCCTCCCCAAGCCGTCGCCGCGCATCGCCGCGCACCTCGACCAGTCGCCACGGTCGCAACGAGCCGTGGTCGGCAACCATCGCGGCCGCCTCCACCAGGGGCAGGAGTTCTGCGTGGCTCGGGGCATCCGCCGTCACCCGAGGGTGGGAGCGGCGGCGACGGATGGCCTCAAGGGCACTCAAGCCGGTGACTGGTCTTCGGTGAACTCCAGCGAGAGCGAGTTCATGCAGTAGCGATCGCCGGTCGGAGTTTGGTGCGCGTCATCGAAGAGATGCCCGAGGTGAGACCCGCAGGTGGCGCACAGCACTTCGGTGCGCACCATGCCGAGGGTCTTGTCGGTGTGCAGTTCGACCGCATCCGGGTTGATCGATTCAAAGAAGCTCGGCCAGCCGGAGCCGGATTCGAACTTCGCGCCACTTCGAAACAGCGGGGAGTGGCAGGCGGCACACTCATACGTGCCCGGCCGCTTTTCATCCAGCAGGGCGCCGGTCCAGGCACGTTCGGTGCCCGCCTGACGAAGCACCTTGTAACGCGGCCCGAGCTCTGTGCGCCATTCGTCTTCGGTCTTTACCACTTTGTAGTTCATTGTCTTCTCCTGTGCTGGAAGGGGACGAGGTCTTCCAAAGCGTTAAACTCATTCTCGTGGCCGATTCTTCCGTCGTCGTCAAATCGTGGGGCGAACTCACAACAAGCGAACTGTATTCGTTCGTCAAACTGCGCACCGATGTCTTCTTCGTCGAGCAACAGGTTGATGAAGAAGAACTCGATAACCGCGACCAGGAACCGACAACACGCCACTACTGGCTTGCGGATGCCGCTGGCACCTCCGCCTACCTCAGGGTGCTCGTCAATCACACTCCTGAGCACCTCGACGCTCGCCGTGTAATCGGGCGGGTCGTCGTTCGTGCCGACCGCCGCGGGGAGGGGCTCGCGCAGGTGCTCATGCGCCGGGTGGTCGAGGATTTCGGCGCAGAAGCGATGTTGCTGCACTCGCAGGCCTACGTCGCCCCGCTCTATTCAAAGTTCGACTTCGTACCGTTCGGCAAGCCCTATATCGAGGCGACGATCCCGCACATCTCGATGTACCGGGCAGGTCGCTGAGACATGAGAGTGCCCGTCTTCACCGTCTTGACCGTCTTGACCCTCTTCACCCTACTCACGGGTCTGCTTGTCGCCACTGGACTGAGCTTCGGCGCAACCAGCCCGAGCGCTGCCGCCGCTGCTGCCACCGCCGCCGAAGACTGCACGGTGGATGCCGCGACGATCGATTGGGGCTTCAAGGAGTCGTTCCGTAGCTACGTCAGCGGCTCGATTGCCAACGGCGAGTGGACCGTCTCGGATGGCGCCAGCTACGAAACCCCGAGCTTCGCCTTCCCAGACGGAGCCGGTGACTACAACCCGGCGAACTCGCTCGGGTTGGTCAGCTTCCCCGGAGCGATCACCTTCACCGGGCACGGTGGCATCCTCAACACAACTGTCGCCAACCCGCAACTGAAGTTCATCGATGCGGCAACAGCCATCCTCGTGCTCGACGTAACCGGTACGACACAGAACGGCGTGCCGATCGACAGCTCCGGCGTCGAATTTGCAACCCTGGACCTGAGCGGAGCGAGCGAGCTGACGGACAACACGCTTACGATCACCGAAGCCCCTGCCGCGCTCACCGCCGCGGGCGCCGAGGCATTCGGCACCTACGAGGAAGGGGAGGAGTTCGACCCGCTCAACGCTTCGATCACGATCGCCGCCGACTGCGAGCTCGCAGCAACTGGCGACAGCGGAGATTCTGCGACGCCGGTGACGGCAGGTGACGGTGGCAACCCGTGGGCGTTGGTCCTACTGCTTGCCTTCCCAGTGGCAGCGCTTGCGTTCGGGATCGTGCTGCTCGCGCGAACGCGCCCCTGGCGCCTGTAGCCGCTACTGCCCGGGAGCGTAGATGGCGCGCGCGAGAGCATCGAGCACGTCGGCAGTGCGCGGGCCGAAGCTCAGCACCTCGCCGTCGGCCATGTCGACGAAGCGGCGATTCTGCCCGGCCGCGGTCAACGCAATAGCTGGCTTGTCCTGAAGCAATCCGTCAACGCCGCCGACGCTCTCCAGCCCGCCAGTCATCACAAGAATCAGGTCCGGGTTGGCCGCAACCATTGCCTCGTCGGTCATTGGCCGCATGTCCTCAAGCCCGATTTCGGCCGCGACGTCCACCCCGCCGAGCGCCATGACGAGCACGTCAGCGCCCGAACTCTCGCCGAACAGGTAGTAGATTCCCGAGGATCCTCGCAGGTACAGAAACACCATTCTGAGCGGTTTTTTGGATGCCACGAGCCCACCGATCTCGGCAACCTTCGCCTCGATCCCCGCGACGAGCTTGACCCCGAAAGCATCGCCTGCCGCGGGTGCACCGAGTGCTTGTGCCACTTGGCGCGCGAGTTCGCCGACCCCATCGATGCTCGGCTCGGTGTCGACGAAGACAATCGGGATGCCGGCGTCCCGCAGTTGCAGCACAACATCGATCGGTCCGATCGTGCCGTCTGTGATCACGACGGTCGGGCGCAGGGCGAGAATCGCCTCACTGTTGACCGTATGCCCACTGGAGGTCACGACCGGGAGGTCGACAGCCTCACTGAAGGTAGTGGACACGTCGCGGCCGACGACACTGTCACCGAAGCCCAAGCCGAACACTGTCGCGGCGATTGAGCCAGAGATGTCCATCGCCAGGATTCGCTCGGTCGATGTGACGGTGACCGTGACGTCACCGGCGAGGTCGCGCGAGGTCACTGTCGCTGGCAAGGACTGAGCTGGGCGCTCGCCGGTGATCGAGGCATCCGCGAGAATCGCTGTCGACTCGCCCTGCCACGAAGTCGGGTCATCCAGAAAATTGAGTTCGGCCAGTGGAACTCGCGGGTCACTCGAGAGCGTCGGCTCCGAGACAAACACCGAGCCAGGTGTCGCGGGCAGCGCGCTACACGCGGACAGCGCGAGGACCGCGCTCGCGGCGATGACAGCGATCAGAGAGGCGGACGAAGACAACCGGCGGTGCATGCTGGCCTTACGTTGGGCGCACCGAGAATCCGGTCGGACAGGCGGTGCGGAAAGTTGCTTAGGCTATCCTAAGCAGTCAGGTTTGGACCATCCTGAGAATCGCGTCGAAGGCGTGGCAGCAAGCGCCCGCGCGAGAGCCTCACCCTAGGATGAGACGACGGTGGGAGGACCTGTGGCCGGAATCGCCAGCACGCTCGCGCCGCGTCACAGCCGCCTGCTTGAGTTCGAGCGCGAGTGGCGCGCACACAACGCAGCCAAAGAGGATGAGATCCGCCGCGAGTTCGCACTCTCTCCTGCCCGCTACTATCAACTACTGGATGTCGTGATCGATTCGCCCGCCGCCGTGCGCTACGACCCAATGCTGGTCGGCCAATTGCAACGGTCACGAGCGGCGCGGAGTTCCGCCGGATCGAGCCGAACATCCACCACCGAAATCCTCGAGGGCGAGCGCATCCCTCCGCACACCGAAGAAACACGTGATTGAGCTACTGTCTCTTATACACATCTCCGAGCCCACGAGACTAAGGCGAATCTCGTATGCCGTCTTCTGCTTGAAAA
>ENA-ORBV01009631-ORBV01009631.1-microbial-mat-metagenome-genome-assembly--contig:-NODE-9631-length-15758-cov-6.225623_pt1 | contig 15758 bp, 15 predicted proteins | sample MGYA00237777_ERZ505514 | MGnify/ENA primary metagenome ERZ505514 (study PRJEB26160, sample SAMN06269048) | microbial mat metagenome | isolation source: Oligotrophic lake microbial mat | place... | reverse complement strand
AATCAATCATGACATTGGCAACTGCGCAACTCCTAACAAAGGTTGTCAACCTTTCTTCCCACCCAGGTCACAACAGTTAGCGATCGTCAATCATGACTTTGGTAACCCCACAACTCCCAACAAAAGTTGTCAACTTTTCTTCCCACCTTTGGCCCAACCTTTAGCGATCATCAATCATGACTTTGGTGACCGCGCAACTCCTAATAAAAGTTGCCAACTTTTCTTCCTGCCCTTGGCCCAACTGTTAGAAATCAATCATGACTTTGGTAACCGCACCTTCTGACAAAAGCAACGAACTTTTCTTCGCATGCCAGAACCATTGGTGATCATCAATCACGACTTTGGTTGCCTTGGCCTCATGTCAAAAGTTGCCAACTTTTCTTCTCGTGGTGCAACTGTCAGTGATCATCAATCATGACTTTGATTGCACTGGCCTCATAACAAAAGTTACCAACTTTTCTTCCCATGGTCTAGACCATGCACATAGTGTCGCATGTGCAACGGTAACGAACCGGAAAAGAAAAAAACAAAACATGTGAGCTTTTGTTGCGATGGTCACGCTCAATGTTCCCTGTTGTGCCGGTGGCAAGCCGAGATTGTGACATGAACAATGACAACGACAACAAATTGTTAACGTTGTTGACCCCTGCCTAGAAAAGCTGCTCCGGGGACCCTGCGGGGCGCGCGCCCAAATTTTTTCTATTGGTAGCGAGCGCCCAGGTCCCCGGCCACCCACTTCGGGTTGGAGTTAGAATGCCGGTCCCTCTGCTGGTAACCACAACAGCTAAAAGAAATAAACAGTTACACTACAATAATCAACTCAATGATATTTTAATGGATTCCATGAACCGAAGAAAAGATCTGTTAGATCTGGAGATACTTGAGATTCTCAAAACACGAGGAACTCTCCGCCTCGACGCTCTCCGGAAGAAATACGAAGCGCGATATGGGCATTACCTTGACTTTTAAGGCTGCAGGATTCTCAAAATTGGGCAAGCTGGTGGAATCCTTAGATTCGGTCACAGTGACGGAAAGAAACAAATTTGATTGGGAAATAAAGATTCGAGATTCAAACGGCACCAGCACCGGCTTTTCCAAAAGCAAAAACAGCAGCCACATTGTTCCAACCGCCAAGATGAAGTCGACCGGCGGTACCACCGCCAGCTACAATATCGACAATGGAACCCAAAAGAATAAATTTCAGTTGATAGAAACTCCCAACCAATTGGCAGCCCTTGCCAGGTCGGGCATATTTATTCCGAAGTCCAGTGATCTAGGAGCAATCGTCGCTATGGAGCAGTTTGGAAGATTTGGATCAGACAACCGTGCTGGTATTGAACGACAACTGCATCGCATCTCTGCTATTCGGAATAGAGAAAAGATGCGATCGTCAAGGAGTAACCAGCAAGCCATGGCGTGGTTCCATTGCCTCCCTTTTTGGCTTGCCGTCCAGTGTTTTGTCACTATGGCAGATGCCATCTCCCTGGGTCTGAAACCTACCAGTGTCGAGCCAACGACAAAAATCACGATGACGACCACAACAGACACATGCAGTTCCCGACGCGGCTGTCTGTTCGGTTTGGGTGGCTTGGCTGGTGGACTTGTGCTCGCAACGCGGCCAGCTCATGCCACTCGAGGAGCCTTTGAACTGGACAGTGAATATTACATTCGAGACTTATTAGGTGGAAACAAAAAGGAAGGCAACATTCTACCATCCCAACCTCCCGCCATGCCACCTCCTCGAACCTTAATGGGTCCCTTGATCCCTTTGCTTTTGGACAGTTCCTATGCAACCTCGTGCATACCGGTGCAAGCCTTGGTGGAGCAATTAAAAGGCGACAACGAGGAAATGGCGAAAAAGATTGCAGCCACTGCCATGGACTATCGAACCAAAGCCAGTCGCAGTTTTTCCAGTCTACGAAAATGGGATACTGAAAGTGTCACGGATCAATATTATTTTGATATTTCCGCCTATGCCTTGTGGAAGACGGCTGCCGACGTGTTGCCCAATTATGCTGAACGAGATAAGTTTGCCCGAACTGTGGGACGTCGTTTGTACACGAGTACTCAACCCAAAGACAAGCAACAATCCACAACAAGCAGCAGTGCAAGTTTGATGGCGTCGGAAGCAGAAATGGTCTCTCTTTTACGGCTATTTCAAGACTCAAATTTTTGCAAGGGATTTAAAATCACCGGCAGTGATCCATCGGTGGATTATAACAGCAACAAGAAGAAAGAAGAACAAGACTTGGTGTTTGATAAATTAGATGATGAAGCCCTTCTGAGTGGAGCCTCGGTGGATTGTTTGGTCAGCGTGTACGAACCCGCCACCTTGGGAGCAAGCCTGCAAATTACGGGAGAACAGTCCCGATTTGCCCCGGATTATGTGGGAGCTACCCTGGCGGCCATGTGGGAATCCAAGGGCATCAAATCTTCGTGGGAAGTCTTTTTTGTCGATCCCGAGTATCGGCCCAATCCCAAGGATTACTATCCCAATGAGAAACTACTTCAATTTACTTTGACACTGGCTTGACATGTTGATTGCTTGAATAATTGAATAAATCGAACCTCTTCTCCATAAAACCAGTGCATGCATGATCACGGATCTCCTACATTCTCAGACTCATCAAGAAGCTAGTATTTTATTCCTTGGCAAACCAGGTTCTGTAAGTTGCCTTCGTTCCTTTTTTGTTTCCTTTCGTCCACGCTTCTTATCTCTACGCACCGTTTACCATTCCAGGGCAAAACCACCACTGTTCGAGAGGCGAGTCGTATACTTTCAGAGAAACACAATGTATTTATCGTGGATACTAGCAAGGAGATTGCTGGGGATGGGGACATCAAGCACAGCTGCGTTGGTGAAGCGAGAAGAATGATGGTAAAATCACTAGATGAATAGAGCCAAGTTGTGGTTGAATGCGTGCAGAATCACACGCCCCAGAGAATGGTTATTGATGAGATTGGTAGGCCCACGGAAGTGGAAGCGGCTCGGACGTGCAAGAATCGAGGCGTTCGTCTCATTGCATCTGCTCATGGAGGCCTCCGAAGTCTTGTAAAGAATCGAGCTCTTAGAGGCCTTATCGGAGATGTACAACAAGTAACGGTAGGCGACGAGCAAGCCAAAGCAGACGCCAAACGGCATGGCGGGCCACTCGAAAAAACAAAAGCTGAAAGAGCTGGTCCGCCGATCTTCGAAATCATTGTGGAGGTGGAACCGGGAAGGCACAACGAATGGACAATCATCATGAACAGTGGAGAGGCAGTTGATCGTATACTAATGGGAGAAGAGTACAAGGTTCAGAAGCGCGGTAGAAATCCATCAACCGGGATGGTTCACATGGCCTTGTCCTTGGCATAACTTTACAAGGCATAACCATTTTCGAGCACAAACGACTAGAATACAGATACGTACAACAATTCGTAGCAAAAGATACTGTTATATATATATTATTTATATAAACAAATGTACACACACATAAGGTATTGGAACAAAAGCGTGGAAACAGATTTCTGTTCATATTTGTTTAGGCACTTGGAGCGGCGAAGTAGTGCGTAGCCGCCAAGTCAGTACCATCCGTTTCCGTGGAAAGGTTTCCCATAAAGTTCAATATGATATCATACTCCTCATGAGACCACGCGTCTCGGTTCCGACAATGTCGAGCTTGATGAATCAAATCTGCCATCTGCTCGAGAAGGTCAGACGCCTCTTGTATCCTTCCTAGTTTCTTCAACAACCAAGCTTGGTTGTTCATGGCTGCAAGAACGACCAGGTTAAAGCCATGCGATGCGAGAAGGTTTTCGCCTTCGGCTGCTTGAATGGCTGTTTGGTAGATGGAGCATGCTTTTTGCAAGGTCTCCTCTCTGTTCGATTGGGTTAGAAGCAAACCCATGTTGAACAAGCTCAAAACGATAGAAGCAGTCAGTTTTTGCAAACCGTCGTTGCACGTCTCCTGGCCATCATCAGATATAAGAAAGGCATGTCGATGAATGTAGAAATCTGGGTCATTTACGCCTGGAACCTCCACCATTCGAACCGGGTTGCAGGTACTACTTGCACAAGTATTTGTTTGCGGCGTGGGGGGCATAGCTGCACCTTGATGGTCGAAATCTACCAGGAGAGCCTGAAATTCAACTAGTGCTGCTTTCAAAGACCTCATTGCTTCTGGAAGCCCTCGTCCTTCCACAAAGCAAGTCAAACCTTCATGTTGCAACTGGGACGCTCGGTCAAACGCGGCGCTGGGAAATGCCATGGTCAACTTGGGCAGCATGAATTATCAAATGTGTTCTTTAAACTTTTTGTTCGTTTGTTGATGGTTCTCCTGATCACACTCCCTTCTATTTCAATTCTTTGCAGTTTATGTTTAGTATGAGCTGATGGTCTCTTATTTTGTCAACTTTGTTTTGTATTCGGGCGATCCGAATGAAGAACTCGGCTACTGGGATGATTCACTGGATAAAGTATTTTTTACCAAAGCTGGTCACCGATTATTGTGTGACTGTGCAGCTTCACCAGCACCTTTCGCATTCAGCTTCACCTTGATTTGGTGCTTCTTAAAGGAGTCATAAGGCTTCTTCGGTTCTTCCAGCCATAAAGCTGAACAGGATCGAGAAGACCCGAGCTTCTGCTTTGATGTTATACAATTCCGGAGGTTCTTTTTTAATGTTTGCTACTGGAGTACGAAGGAATTTTAGTACGACGGATGCGACATGGTGCCCTAAATAATGGCTCCGACGCTTTATAAAAGCGTCCCATGAGACACCAAACGGGAAACCGATTTAACAAATATACTCCTGACATCAGCAATATCAACTAGGACGGCGAGTACGATAAGAATTAGTTATACTGCCCTTATTTGACCGACATGCTTATGGCTGATGGCTAAGCGCCTCACTGGGGAATCAACTTCCTGTTCTCTTCAAAGTGAGAATGGCATCTTCAGTTACCCCACCGGTACGCTATAAAAAGACAGGAATCCGTAGAAGATCACAGGCCAATTAAATCCAAGACTACTGTAGCTGTCGTTTACTTCCTACTCCGAGTACATTGAGTGACTTACTTGAACGAGAAGCAATCGAGCGCCTGTGATAACCTTCCGGGTAACCGGATGACGTTATTAACTTATTATACGAAGCGAAGCACACAAGATCACCGTTGCCAGCTATGGCCACTGTCTGCCTTCTTTTGTTTTTCACATATTCTTTCGAAGACTCGGATGCGAATTTTTAAGAAGAGGGATCTTCCGGAGATGACTCAGTAGGAGATTGGGGCAATAGCCATAAAAAAGAGCGCACATTAGTTCCTTCACATGTGTCACAATCCAGTTGGATCCTCCTCCCACCGAACGATCGAGTTCTTTTGAACCTGTTGGTCGCCCCCTGCCTCCCTTATGCCCCCATGCCAGCCTTACGCCCCCATTCCAGAACTCACGAACTCTCGCTCCAGGCAGACAACAGCTGTTGAGGCTGATAGTTGATGCTCAATGTCATCATGCTAGCTACTAGCTAGCTAGCTGATGACACAAAGAGATGCAGTTCAAATTGTTCATGTGGAAAAGAGGGGGGAAAGAAAAAGTACCTAGCTCCCCCTCCGATCCTAACCTCCCCCTCAGAGTCCATCCCTGCTACACAGTTGGCGGAGTAAAGAATTTGAAATCGGTTTTGTGTAGAAATGAATTGTGGGAAAGTCTTGTCTACAGTGATCAATCCACATGGAATGATCAATCCTCCGGTCATGCCTTGGCCGAGCATGTTGCTATGGGACCAACACCTAAGGACCAAGAGGTGGGCGATCATAACAAAGGAAGACAATGTACACTACCTCGCCGCTTCTTTACTTTGATCACTGCGTCTGCTATGGACTGGCATGGACATTACTTTTGGATGCTTATCTATTATACTAGTGAATACCGTACACGAACTGGCACTATAAGTGGGATAACCTAACACTGCCATCAACAGCTGAAAATATAATGTTATTATGGAGGTTGACATTGGTGGGGAATCATCAAAGGTGGTTTACTTTGGCTAGCTCGTGAGCTATACTCACTCAGGCTCAAAAAGAACCGCATTGCTAGTAAAGAGTGGCATGGGCAATCGGAATGCTATCTGTCTGTTGCCATGCATGTTGCTGTTGTTGGTATTGTGGATTGACGGGTGGAGTTGGCTGCTGCTGAGTTGGTGGTGGAGATGAATAGGTATTCGATGCTGGTACCACAGAGCGTCCATGCTGGGGCAAAGTACTCTCTTCCACCTTGCGTTGTGCCTTTTTGTTCTGCTGATACGTTATTCCGTTGAAGGGAAAGAGCAATCCAATCGTGGACATGACCAACGCAAAAATAAGCCATAAAGTTGCCCAAAAGCCGTATGTCATTCCAATCAAATCTGCTACTGTATGAGCATCCGAACTAGTCGCCTGTCCGTTCACATAGGATTCGCCGGCCCCCATATCCAATACATCATTGATCGAGTCCAAAGCATTGAACGAACAAGTGGCCGCCATGAAAGAGTATAGATACAATACTTCTCGAACTGGAAGTTTCCACCCACAGAGCACCATGCAAATACCGATACAGGAAACAGCCGTGATGCCAAACGAATTTCGGACGTAGACGCAAACACTGAGCAGCATGGCAAGTCCCATACCAATCAGTCCGACTGTGGGACCGCGCCTTGTTCGGCGCCACAGCAAGAGAAATGCTCCAATCAAGGCAGTTCCCAAGTAACCCATGCTCGCGACAAAGGCTCGTTTTCCATCTTCACCAGTTGTCCACGTATAGGCGAGACCACTTCCATCCTTGTAAACGTAGAGTTTTGTAACTCCACCTCCCACGAGAAGGGCGGCCATGCCTAAAGAATTAACAGGTAGGATATGAACAAGTAAACACAATAGGTATTGAGAAGATGTGCATCGTAGTAGTCAAACGCTTCTTAAAATCACCAGACCTACCGTGACTCATTTCATGGACCCATGTGGAAAATATCATAAAGGGATACAAGATGTATTTCAAATACGGAATTCTCATGACAACGACCATGATGAGGATTCCGACAAAAAGTGGCTTGTCGCGCTGGATTGTTTTTTGTAGAAAATTGGCACCATCGTCCGTTGTCTGTTTGAGCAAGTGTTGTCGTTTGGCTTCTTCGGCGTTTTCTCCGCACACTTCGGGTGGAGTGCACAACTCATCGATCACTTGGTCGGTTGCTCCACAAGCATTCGAGGTCCCCATGCTGTATTGCTGTTGGTACGGTATTGTGCTGTGCTGTGGATGATCGATCCAATCTCTTTCTCTCTCTTCTTTCAAGAGTATCGAGTTGGTGTTTACTGCTTGTCGGAAGCCAAACTCTCAAGTCCCTGTGCTAGTACAGACTCAATCCATCCTCGAGCACACAAAAACGGCACTGTACAGTAGCGCAAAGAGTCAGTATGTCCAACAGCGAGCATTGCATAGTTGTGAAACAACAAAAAGTGATGCCGACCGCACCAAAAATCGCCAACAATGATCCGTCCTTGTTGACTTTTCCACGACTGGATGGAATGCATCACTCGTGACTTGACTGGATTACTAGCTAGCTAGAAATGCACACATGCTCATCATTTGCACTCAAATCCAACATGAAACTCCAGCTACTATGCTACTAGCTAGTAGCTGGCTAAAGACTAAAAAATGAACCCAGAAAAATCAAAGGAACAACGAGAACGCCAATCAAATGGCATGAAGCACATAGCCGATGATCAATGAATCATTTGATTGTGTTTCTGTTGAGTTGAGGGCATACCCATTCAGTATGTCTAACTCGAGTCTTCTTCATTATTCGACTCGCTGTGTTAAGTTCGCTTTAGATTATCTCACCATGAACACAGCTTCAAAGAATGGAGAGCTCGCTGTCAACAGCGTCATCGCCAACGATACATACAATGCTAACAAACCACAAGATAACGAACCAGTGACGGAAAAGGAATGGAGAGAAGAATTCCAGTTGGTTCTAGACAGTCTCAAGAGCACCGGCGATTTTGCTGTGGGGAAGGAGCTTACTATGCCTGCTTTGCATCCTAAAATAAGGGTCGAAGGCATGAAAGACGAGCGGATAGCCTTTCCTCTCACGTCGGCCCAGGCAGAAGAAATCCGAGCAGCAGCGGAGAAGGCCCCTTTTGGCCGTGGCATGGACACCGTTGTTGACGAAGGAGTTCGAAAAGCTTGGCAAATCGACAGCTCCAAAGTGCGCTTTGACGAGGGAGAAACATGGAATGGGGTTCTCGAGGCTGTGGTGCAAGACTGTGCAGGTTGCCTTGGACTGGAGCCCGAGAGGAAGGCATCTGTGCGAGCAAACCTGTACAAAATGTTGCTGTATGAACCGGGAGGCCATTTCCAGAAGCATCGGGATACAGAGAAGGAGCCAGGGATGTTTGGAACCCTGGTGATTTAGCTTCCTTCCAAATATTCCGGTGGTGCCTTTGTTGTGGAGCACAAGGGAGAAAGAAAGTCTTTTGATTTCGCATCTAGGAGCGAAGATGGCTTCTTTGTAACTGCCTTCTTTGCCGACTCTGAGCATGAGCTGAAACAGGTAACGAGTGGTTGGAGGCTCTGTCTAGTCTACAATCTTGTCATGATGAACCAACCGGACCGCCGAGAAGTTTCCCTGCCTAGCGCTGATGACCTAACCGCCAAGACACAGATAATAAGCAAGCTGCATTCTCAATGGGTCAGTCACAGGACTGATTCCACGCAATCGGTGCAAGGATACGTTCTCGAGCATGACTATGCCGAGACGAACTTACGTTTCAACAATCTTAAAGGCCGCGACAGGGAAGTTGTGGATGCTCTTCGCTCCGCCAAAAGCAATGAGGGCCAGCCTTTGTTTGTCGTATGTTTGCTGCTCCTTGAAAAGTATGAAAGTGGATCCGCAGAATACGAGGATTACGGGTATGGCTCATCAGGCATCGGTGGAATGGAAGAGGTGCACGACTCTAGCACGTCCACGTCCCTATGGATTGGGCCAGACGACAAACAGATGAAAGACTTTGGCCTCAGTGTCGACCTAGAAGAATGTCTGTTAACTGATGAGGCTATCGAGGATTTGTTTGGCGAAGACCCTGTTAAAGAAGAGACTGAAGGCTACACTGACAACGCTGGCCCTACAATTGAACATTGGTGTTACCGAGGAGCTGTTGCCTTCTGGCCAAAGGCAAAGAACCTGGATGTATCGACAAGAGCTGGACTTTCGTTTGTCGTCTCGTGTTTAAATTCAGCAGAAGACGTTGATATTCCCAAATTGGCTACTGCTGTAGTTGCCTTGCTCGAACAGAAGAAAGGAAAGGTCGATCCTGCCGCTTTGAGGGCTCTGCTTCGAGCCGGCGACTCAACTCTGGCGACAAGAGCTTTCAAAGCGATCTCATCTATTGGAGATACGAATCTAGCTACCGAAATGGTGTCGATGATGAAGGTATTTAAAGACGATCAATTGAACGCAGCTGCACTGGCAGCTCTCGAAAACACTGCATCGCTTAACAGTGGAATATCCATCGTGGCTCACTTTTTGAATCTATTGGCTCTCAGTGGTGTGGAATCATTGGTTCCTTCAGCCCGAGAAGCCATTGTCCGCGGGGCCATGGTAAACGCAGAAAATCTGATGTCGTGATATGACGCTGCTGCCACAGCTGCGACCGTAGCAAAAATTGCGTACCCATCCCCATTATTGGCCTCGTACATCGAAATCGTCATAAGAATGGCCAGCGAAGCGACAATCCGTTCTGTTTTGGCAGCCCTGATGCAGATTGATGGCGTCCCGGAGAAACCAGAAGTCGTCCGCTTGGCAATTCACCGACTGGATCAACTGATGAATGCTACAAAGCAAGGGGCTCCGGTTTTTTCTTGGCAGCAACCGAGGGCTGCTTTTCCTGGAAGTCATGCAACCGACGTGAAAAAATTCTTACACAGCACCTCTCAGTCCCAAAAATTCTCTGGCTTCAACGGTATGCCTCATGCCCGAAATTGGGCAAACAAGTACTTTGGAAGTAGATGCGCGGCCGGTTATAGCGCCACGGCTTCCCCTGACGGCCGGGGTCAAGGTGCCTTCGTGACTGTGACGAAGACCAAAGTAGCTCACGAACAAGCAACTCTGCGGTACCAGACCGACAAAGAGGAACTCGAAGGTATCCTCCATAAGTTTGGTATCGAACGCTTAGGTGTAGAAGCTGGTCCGCAGGCTGATGCAACCACTGGGAAACGTTTTCACTTATCGCCTGAAGGCCAGGAAGCCGCCAAAAAGTCAAAGAATGATGCCAGTGGGAAGGAAAATAACCTAATAGAGCTCTGATGACTCTGCAGGCGGGTCTATTGCGCTCCCCGGCAATAGGCTCGAGGCGAACCCAGCTCACTTGTGTAGAAGCATGGCAGCCTAGTAGGACGGTGCCGCGGTGTGTGGGTTGTCTTGGTATGAAATCTAGTAGGTGATTAAAGCAACAGTGAAATTTTTATTTTACGGTGATCTGATCTTTCGCAGACTGTGTAGCAATGTCAGCCGCCCACCCCGCCAGAATTTCCAGCTATACATCTTAATCCCGGGCATCACCATTGGCGGCATTGTTGCAACTACAATCGCAACCACAAAAAAAGTTTGAACAGGCAAAGGTGAAGCTGTCCGTTGAACATAGGCCACTCGGGATTCTACCTGTTAGAGCTGTACCATCTAGCCAAAGAAACTCGAGTGGCAAGGATGCAATGCCAGGAAAGAGAGTGCCAGTCAGTGGATTATCTTGTAGCAACAATCGTTCTAGATTTGTCAAAAGACCGAGTTCTATGACGGATCAAGAAAGCATTGAGCATAACGTCAAAGGGTTCCAAGATCACTTTACGACGGAATAAAAGCAGGTACTAAACTCACCAGTTGGGATCACGCCCGTCAACATGTTGAAACTGAAATCCAGACCCCACAATTCACTCGCTAGGCTGAGCTCTGATGGAATTGTCGCAGTAATGTTGTTTTGATAGATAGACATAAAAAACAACTGATGATTACTGGGTCCCAGTTCACTGGGTAGGCCACCCGAAAGATTGTTCTCAGCAAGGCCCAGTGTCTTCAAGAACGACAGGTTTCCAAACTCGGTAGGAATGGTTCCTGAGAGCCGATTCTCATTGACATTGAATAATTCCAATAAGGTCATGGTGCCAACCTCTGTAAACAGTGTTCCATGAAATTGATTCGATTGCAGAGACAGCGCCTTGGTACTCCGGAGGCCAGCTAGCTCGGAAGGCAAGGTCCCTGTGGTAATGTTCAGACACCATACAATTTGTTCAGTTAGTGTGTTCTTTTGCTTTCGTTAGTCCTTTGGCAAGAAAACCTACCTGTTAAGCGATTAGAGCCGAGGCTGAAAACAAGGGAATTTGATAGTCTTCCCAGTTCACTCGGTACTGTGCTTGTGAGTGCATTACTTTGCAGCTGCAGGAGCCACAAGGCGGTCAGCAACCCGAATTGAGAGGGTATATTTCCGGAGAGCGAATTGTCGCGGAGGTCGAGGAGCCTTATGTTGGTGAGTTTCCCTACTTGCGATGGTAGTGGCCCTGTAAAGTTGTTCGATCGCAAGGACAACTCCATCTCCATATTCGTTAGCAATCCAATCTGCGATGGCAACGCACCACTGAGTGAATTCCCGAAGATCTGCAAATCGTGCAACCCGGTCATCTGCCCGACTTCCGAAGCAGATGTCCTCCAAAGGCATTATCACTTGCTTCAAAAGAAATAAGGTTCGTCAGCAAGCCAAGCTCAGTTGGCAAACTTCCGTGCATTAGATTGCGTCCAAGACCCAAACCAACTTGAAGTTTGGAAAGCTGCCCAATTTCACGAGGGAGCTCTCCGGTAAGCTCATTAGAGGTGAAGACCACATCCCCTTGCAAATCCGTCAGCACACCAATTTCTGTAGGCAATGATCCCTGGAGAAAATTGGCGCTTAAGCGTATGGATATCAACGATGAGAGCAAGGATATTTCTTTTGGGATTGTACCCGAGAGTCCCGTAGCATCCAGGAAAAGCCATTTGTAGGCTTCCTTGTTCGTGCTGCCGGAAGTGTCGTTTATAATGTTGTTACTGCTGACATTTGTCGTCGAATCATCAGTCTGACAGGCCAGCCACGGTCGTCCTGGCCAATAGTCTTGCGGGGTTGAATCTACCCCGGGTTCATCTGCCTCGGTGGCTTCAAATATTTGGTAATAACGATAATACCAGTTGCATTCATGGACTTCGTACGATGTCCAATTTTCATTGTTGAACCAATTTTGACCATCGGTGGAATAATAGAAAGTTGCCAGCGCAAATCGCTGTACAATCCTCCAGCTCGGGTACTCCTCAACAAACGGATCGTTGAGCAGCCACTGAAAGGCTCGAGCTTGCGGCGAAGTGTCATCATCCGTGATAACGCGCACGCTATATTGTGGCAGCAAGTTCAACAATTCTGCCCGCCACGAAAGTGTAGGAGCCATGGTCGGGGAGATGGTCTCATCTATATGCGGTGACATATGTATGACGGTTGGCTCTCTGTTTCCTCTCGTCAACGTGACTGTGGCCACGAGCAGTACCACCAGGACACAAACAGCCATGACAGATGCTCCGATGCATACCCGGAGCCGCTGCTTTTTTCGTTGGATATGCAAAGGATCCTGCTGCGACAAATCGACTTGCTGTGCTTCTGGTAGTTCCAAATGACTGTCTTCTTGGATCAGATGGGCAATTGCAAGTTCTTGCTGCTGTACTTGTTGCGGCTGCTGGTAGTCGTTAGGCCTATTAGAGGAGACATGTGCAGAATAATGGTTGTTTGTCGCCGAGTCAAGACTGGGGCCTCTTTCGAGTCTGTCATTTTCTTCGCCCGTAAGATTGTCGTGATCTTGACCTCCTGTGCTCTGCAAAGGGTTCTGCACGTCCAAGGGCAAAAGGCTTCCATTATCAACAGCGTCATCGCCACCATAACCATTGTGGCTCAAGAGGTGCGGGCGATGGAGATTGGGAGGTTCCATTAGGGATCGTCTATCACTAACATACGTAGCGTTAGTAGCAGTAGCCAGAGCAGAAGCGTGAGCGATGTGCTCACGCTTGGCTTGTCCGTGAAATTGCCCTTCTTCGGGGTTGATCTGCACGAAGTGGGGAGATGGTACGGCTATTGGTTCACGTGCAAGCCGCTCACTTTTCACAGAACTCCTTTTGTCTCGAACAGCCGCTGGAAATGCTACATCCCTCTTAGCTTCGCTCAGCAACTCACTATTTCTCCCGTTGGTCCGACGCTGTAGTTCCTGCGACCTGGTTTGGTTTGTAGGTATGGTCGCTGTTCTAACAGAATTCCTTGCCTCTCGAACAACTGCCGGAAATGCTACATCCCGCTTAGCTTGGCTCAACAGCTCACTTGTTCTTCCCTTGGTCCGACCCTGTTGCTCCTCCGACTCGGTTTGCTTTGCAGTGACAGAATTTCTGGAAGCTCGAACAGCTGCTGGAAAGGCCACAAGCCGCTTGGCTTGGCTTAACAAATCACTACTTCTTCTATCGGACCGACGTGCTTGCTGCTCCTCAGCTTGGTTTGCAGGCGTTGTCGATTGCACGAAAGAATTCTTGGAAGTGACCGAATTTCTGGAGGCTCGAACAGCTGCTGGAAAGGCCACAAGCCGTTTTTGACTCAACAGTTCACTACTATGATCGCTGAACCGACGTGTTTCCTCCAACTTGGTTTGTTTTGCATATGTTGTCGGTGCTGCTGTTTCCGTCCCAGTCACGATGAGATTGCCGTCATTTGGATGAGTTATTGTGTTGCCTTGGACTTTGCTATCGGTTGCATTCTCTTTCCATGCTTCCCCTATGGATCCTGGTGTTTGGTTTTCTTTTGACATGATGCATGGGATTTTCCCGCTGCTTGCTTTGCTACTGAATTCAATGGCATGGTACATAGAAGTGCCACCATCTTCTTGTGGTGTTGTACGTCTACTTCTGATGAGTGTTTCAAATAATAGATTATTTCAGGAAGAAGTCGGATTGATTTTGTTCTATTGCGTTCGATTCACTGGATCTTTCTGTGTTGAGTCGTGGAACATTGCCTGTTTGGAACGGTGAACTCCATCATCAACTGCGCGCACCCATAGCTAACAATCAAATGCTTCCAGCTCTACTAGCTAGCTAGTACTAGACTACTAAACACAGCAAGGAGTAATTGCAAATGCTGTCCTATCCACATGTTTGCATGTGTTATCTTTTAAGTCATTAAACTTGTTTGATTGGTTGTCAAGCAAATTGCAACTCTAACAGCTCATTTTTGTGAGATTCAATTGAAGTTCCTTTTTTTTCTCCACTTGTTGTGCATGCTTCAAACACATGAATCTTGGTGAACCATCAGAGCTAAAAGTTCAAATGGATAAATGTTTGATGTGGATTGTGGATTGTGGCATGATTGGAGGAAAGAATGTTGTTGGTGAAAACTTTTTGAATGCTAAAAGGGTCATCGAGGATTTCAACAAAACTTAGTTTTGATAACTCAGTTTTTGCAAGCCCTCATTTGTTGTGGAGCACATTAATTAGGATGCTCCAGGAACGTGCCGCAACATACCAAGTGCAGACTGCATGCAAGGAAAGCCCATCAAAAATGGTTCATAAATTTCAAAATCAGATCAAAAATTTCAGGATGTTGCACAAAAGGACTATGAAAAAAACTGGCCCATTAAAAAGCCCATAATCATGAACCGTTTTTAAAAAAGGTTCACAAATAAAGGGTTCATAAGTAAAGGGTTCATAAATCTACATGGTACAATCAATGTCTCAAGGCATAAATTATGTCTTTTTTTAAAAAAGGTTCAAAATGTTAAAAACGGTTCACAATTGTGAACCTTTTTGTCAGTTATTCTAAAAATCGGCTCATAAATCTTTGCCTCTTTACACATTTTTTCACAAATAGATAGAAAAGGTTCATGCTTAACAATGGCACATAATTCATGAGAAAGATGTTAAACAACCGTTCCGGAAAGTTCCAGGCCTTCAGCATTGTCACTCTCTATTAACACCAAGTGCAATGGCACAGTAGCTGGTGCAGTCCAACAATGTTAATTAGAGTAATTAGATTTGGTTGCACATTCGCTCTTTGTCGGTTCGGCTCAATCAAACGACATGCGATGGGGCAATTGATGGAACCACCATGGATCTTGTCATGAACAGCATTACATCTTCCATTTGGCTTTCCGTTCCTTGCGTTGGTCTGCTTCATTGCACCTGCGATGCCATCATCAGAACCATGAGACCCAGCTAGTGCATCCCAAAAAATGACCATGGCTTGGAAGAGGCCGGCAATTTCTACATGCATGCTTATTGTGGCAGCTCTGTTGGGCCTCGGCATTGTTGTGGTTGAGCCAGAGGAGTTGCCGCCATCACCTCCAAATGTTTTGTTTGCATTGATTGACGACCTTGGTTGGGGTGATGTTGGTTTTCATCAGATGAATTGTCGAGACAACGAAAACGAGGAAGAGGAATCTGCAAATCGCCATCGACTGCAACAACGGGAAGCACAGACCCCCGTGATGGATCGCCTCGCGAAGGAAGAAGGACTCGAATTAAATCGCCATTATGCACATTCTTCCGTCTTGTGCGGGCACTCGTGTTGCCCTTCAGAGTGGGCGATTTCCTGTGCACGTCCAAACATCATTGAAAAATCAAGAAGATCCCAGCTAAGGGATGCCGAGGAATTTGTAAGTCAGCGAAAAGAAAGAAACAAATGCTCAACATGTGTGAATGACCTGCTG
>ENA-ORBV01009630-ORBV01009630.1-microbial-mat-metagenome-genome-assembly--contig:-NODE-9630-length-15758-cov-6.467955_pt1 | contig 15758 bp, 14 predicted proteins | sample MGYA00237777_ERZ505514 | MGnify/ENA primary metagenome ERZ505514 (study PRJEB26160, sample SAMN06269048) | microbial mat metagenome | isolation source: Oligotrophic lake microbial mat | place... | reverse complement strand
CTGCCCGCACTGCCCGCAAAAAAGTTTCAATCACGGGTAGCTGGATGCTGGCCTTGCGGTGATAGATGCACACATCGTGTGACGGCCAGATCAGCGCGGTCGACACCGCCTTGATGCCCGCATAAGTGGGGTCGGTCGCCAGCAACAGGCTGGGAAGGTAGCTGAGCAGGGGCTGTTGCCCGATCAGCTGCGCCATCAGTGTCGATGAACTCGTCTCCACCGCAACCACCGGCTGACTCCCGCCGTCGGCGACCATCATCGCGGCCAGCTGCCCACGTTCCTTTTCGCTGGCGGCCGGCATGATCCAGCGGTACTGGCTGAGGTCCTTGCCGTTCACGTTCGTCTTGGCAAGCAAAGGATGCGTATGGTGCGCCACCACCGCCGGCCGGTCGCTGAGGATGACCTCCTCCACCAGTTCCAGGCTGGCAGAGTCGTCGCCACGGGTGCAGATGGCCAGATCGATCTCGCCGCGCATCAGTTGCACCAGCAAGGGTTCGCGCAGGCCTTCACGAACCACGATCTCCAGGCTGGCGTCGAAAGCACTGACCTGCGCAAACGTGGCGGGCATGAGGTAACGCAGGATGGCGGTGCCGGCGGCCACGACGATGCGTCCGCTACCCTGCGTGGACAGAGCGGTGATCTGCTCGGTGGCGCGCTGCAACTCCTGGCAGGCCAGTGAGGCGTAGTTGGCCAGGATCCGCCCATAGGGTGTGGGAATGACACCGGCAGCGGTGCGATCGAGCAACTGCACGCCCAGGTCGTCCTCCAAGGCACGCATGCTCTTGGACAATGCGGGTTGCGTGATGAACAACGCGTCTGCCGCACGGTTGAAATTGCCGTGCTCCAGGATGCCGAGAAAATACCTGAGCTGTCGAAGTTCCAAGGCGCGCGCGACCGTGTGGGCTGGCAACCCCGGGGCCCGGGGTGCGCAACCATCATAGCAATATGGAGACGCCGAAGAATGCCGATTCGCTGTTGATGAGGTCCACCCGCTTTTGCCGAATGCGCCAGCCACAGGGGGCGTCAAGGTCAGCTACCAGCCGATAAAGGCTGTCGCCAGCGAATATGCGCAGGTCGCCCTGGTCGTCCGGTATCTGGCGCGCCTCAATGATCTGGAACGGCGACATCACCTCCATTGCATCCGCCTGGCTCGATACCAGCCAGGGTCGTCCCCGCAGGCGCGACACGCGCGATGCCGGCATCTGGGGCAGGATGCGCGCGTCGTACAGCCGTTCGACGCGCGCATCGAGTGCCGGACGCGCTTCATAGATGTGGGACGGCGCGCACAGTGGATCGGTCTGCGCGGGCGAGACCGGCATCCAGTACGCACCATCGACGGTGAACAGCGCCAGCCACTGGCGGAATTGCCGCTCGCGCAACAGGCGATCTTCCAGCGCCAGCAGATCGTCGGCCTGCGCCAGCCGCGCGCGTTCGTCGGTCGTCATGCGACCTCCTGGCACATGGCCTCAAGCCAACTGCCGTACTGGTTGCGGATGTAGGCCTCGCTGGTGGCCGGATAACTTCCGGTGCCCGGCTCTGCGGCAATGCGCCCGGTTTCACGCGCGATCTGGAGCCAGCCTGGAGCGTCGTTCGCCATGCGTTGAATACCCTCGTAGATTTCCAGGTCGTCGGTGATGACGGTCGAAAATGCAGAGGTCGACCCATTGCAGTAATGCAAGGCGTTCTCGAGCAAGCCATCGGGCGCGCCGTCGAGGCGGAACACGAATCCGATCACCTCGGTCAGATCCGCTCGAAGCGGCTGCATGATGCGCACGGTCTGGTAGCGCGCATGCCAGCTCGATCCCGGGTAGAGGATGCCGACATGGCGCTGCACGCCCAGTATGCGTTGCGCTTGCGCCGACCCTTTGGCACGCTCCAGAGAAGCCACATATTCTTCCTGGATCTGCCCATACCCGGTTGGCATGTGGGCACCGAAATAGCTGTGGCCACCCGCTTCTGTCACCTGGGTCAGCGCGCGAAAAGCCTCCAGCGGCTTGGCATTGGCAGTCATCATGTTCAGTGTCTGATCCAACTGCCCGGCGGGCAGCGCACGGGCTACGGTTTGCGCGGCGCGGGCTGCCGCCGAATGTGCGACACGCGCATGCAAGGTGTCGTTCAGGTTTTCGAAAGTCAGCTTCCAGTTGGCCCGGTACTTGTGTCGGATCAGGACTGGCGCCGCCGTCACGCTGCCGCCAGGCGCCCGGTCGACCAGGTTGTCGATCATGGTGCGGAAATGGCCGAGATAGTCCGACAGTCCCGTGGATGGCTCGTACAGGCTTGCAAACAGAAAGCCGCGGTAGGACTCCGCTGCCGCGACCTGGTGCAGGTCGTGCAGCCGTTCGCACGCAGGGCCGGTGTACTCCTCGCGCAGTGGAATCCAGCTCAGCTTGCCTGAGAGCTCAAACGTCCAGCCGTGGTAGGGGCACACCAGTCTGGGCACTTTGCCGGTCGTGCCCTGGCACACTTTGGCACCACGGTGCGTGCATCGATTGACGAATGTGCGCACCTGCCCGTCTTCACCACGCACGCACACCACCGGAACCTGCCCGAGGCGCCCGGTGAAGTAGGAGCCTGCCTCTGGCAGCTGGCTTTCATGTCCGAGAAACAACCAGCGCCGGTGGAACAAGCGCTCCATCTCGAGCGCAAACAGCTCTGGGTTGGAATAGACGGAGGAATGGATCTCGCCTTCGCGGACCAAAGCCCGGATGGCCTCGTTGGAAATGCTCACGTGCTCGCTCGCTCCCTGGCGACTGGGTCGCCGTGCCGGTCAGACTAGTAGCCCGACCCTGCGCGCCAGTGTAAGAAGTGCCAGGGCAAACATCCAATTGCTTCTAGTCAACGCACCATGACGGATGGTGATCTGGTGGGCGGTGGACTCCGGCGACAAAACGCAGCGGCTGCCGGCCGCAGCGCGTAGATGTTTCCATCTGCGCGAACGGCGCAAGACTTGACGCAGCGCATCCGCGCCAACGCGAATGGGTGTAAAACGAAGTTTTCAAGATCAGGTGAGGGCCAATATGTATTACATCGTTGAAACCGACAAGTCGTTCGAGCAGGCATCGAGCGACCTCGATGCGGCAGTCAAGCGCAATGGATTTGGCGTCTTGCACGTGCACGACCTGGGCGCGACACTGCGCAGCAAGGGCATCGATTTCGCCGAGCAGTGCAAGGTGTTCGAGGTCTGCAACCCGGCCCAGGCCGCCAAGGTGCTGGCGTCGGACATGCGCCTGAACATGGCATTGCCGTGCCGTATTTCGGTCTACACCGAGAAGGGCGTGACCCATATCGGACTGATCACACCGGTCAAGATGTTGTCATCCTTGTCGCAGGACCCCGCGCTGGTTCCGGTGGCCAAGGAGGTCGAGGACAAGACCATCCTGATGATCGACGAGGCGAAATAGATTCCGCAGGGCGTGAAGCCCGGCGCCGTGCCAGCGCTGCGCAATGTCTTTGTATCCCGCAGCAAGGCACCGAACCGATCCGGCGCTGCAGCGCGGAGCCGCCGCACTCAAGTCCCGGTAGGACTGATCGATTGCCTCACACGCTCTCAGCCTCTCAGGCCAGCGGATCCTCCAGCGCCCGTTTGACCGGCATGATGTGAATGCCTTGCGGATCGATCTCCAGGTACACCACCGCGCCCACTTGCAGATTGAGCAGCCGCGCAAACCGCGTCGTCACATCCAGGTGCAGCCGTGCTTGCGGCAAGGCCTGGGGTCGGCATTGCAGCGTGACGATCTCGCCGAGCCGGCGCATGTCTTGCAGCGTGCACACCACCAGGTTCGCCATGTCAGCCGCACGCTGCGTATGCAACTGCACATGTTCGCCCGAGATGACCCAGCGCACATGGGCGCCGTCGTCGAGCCGGCCCTTGTCGGTCGTCAACAGATCGATGCCGGCGCTCGCATCCCCCCAGCGCAGCCGGGCCATGGTGCCGACCGGAGCCGCTTTGTGAAAGATGCCCAGGTGGATGTCGCGCAGGCCCACCAGCGCGGCGACGCGCGCATTGCGCGGCTGCGACATCACGCGCTCCGGCGGCCCTTCCTGCAGCGTGCTGCCGCCATCGAGGATGCTGATTGTGTCCGCCAGCAGCCGCGCCTCGCGCAGATCGTGCGTGACCATCACGATGGGCAGCTTCACCTGTTCTCGCAGCTTGATCAGTTCGTCGTACAGCGACTGCCGGGTCGGCTGGTCCACCGCCGAAAAGGCCTCGTCGAGCAACAGCACGGACGGTTGGCGCGCCAGCGCCCGCGCCAGCGCGACCCGCTGGCGCTGACCGCCGGACAGTTCGTGCGGGCGGCGTGTGGCCAGCGTGTCGAGTTGCATGTCGGCCAGTAGCTGCATCGCGGTGTCTGCCGGCAGATGGCGCGGCAAGGCCAGGCGCACGTTGTCCAGGGCACTGAGATGCGGAAACAGCGCGTAATGCTGGAACACCATGCCCACCGGACGCCGCTCGGCCGGCACGTCGATGCTTGAGGCGGAATCGAACCAGACCGCATCGCCCAGGCTGATGTGCCCGTTTGCCGGGCGCAGCAAACCGGCGATGGCCCTGAGCACACTGGTCTTGCCGCTGCCGGACGGCCCGACCAGCGCCAGCAGCTCGCCGGCGGCGCATTCGATGCGCGCGTGCAGCGCGATCGGGCTACTCTGGCGCAACAGGGCTTTGAGCATGCGGCGGCTTCAGCCGTGCCGTTGCGACGCCTGCGAGCGCGTCAGCCAGGTCGAGACCAGCAGTGTGGACATGGACAGCACCAGCAGCATGGCCGACATGGTGCCGGCGGCCTGCATCTCGAACGACTGCACCTTGTCGTAGATCGAGATTGCAACGGTTCGGGTCTCGCCCGCGATGTTGCCACCCACCATCAGCACGACGCCGAATTCGCCCATCGTGTGCGCGGCCGTCATGATCATGGCACTCAAGATGCCGCGCCGGGCCAGCGGCAGCTCGATGCGCCACAAGGTGCGCCAGCGCGACAGGCCACAAGTGCGCGCGGCATCGTGCAGATCGGCCGGGATGGATTCGAATGCGCGCTGCATCGGAATCAGCGCGAACGGGATGTTGAAGATGACGCTGGCCACCAGCAGGCCGCTGAACGAGAACGCGAGCGTCTGGCCGAATAGGCTCTGGAACAGACTGCCGAGCGCCGAATCGCCGCCCATCGCGACCAGCAGGTAGAAGCCCAGAACGGTGGGCGGCAGCACCAGCGGCAAGGCCAGCATCGCCTCGAACACCGGCTTGAGCGGGTGGCTGCTGGTGGCCAGCCAGCGCGCCGCCAGTATGCCGAGCGGCAGCAGGATCAGCGCCGTGGCAACCGACAGCCGGACCGAGAGCCAGAGTGCAGGCCAATCCATGGCGTCAGCCAGGCGTTTCGCCGGGCAGCACGAAACCGTAACGCCGCAGCACCGCGCGGGCGGCGGGCTGCTGCAGGTAGGTATACAGGGCGCGCGCCGTCGGCCCGGCTTTGGGCGTCAGGGCCATGCGCTGGCGCAGCGGCTGGTGCAGGTTGTCGGGGATCAGCACATAACGGCCGGCTTGCGCGAATGCCGGCGCGAGCACCAGTGAATACGCCAAGATGCCACCCTGGGTGGAGCCCGAGACCGCGAATTGCGCCGCCTGCGATACGTTTTCGCCCAGCACGAGCCGGGGCTGCAGCAGGTCCCAGAGTCCGACGGATGTGAGTGCCTCCTTGGCTGCGCGGCCATACGGCGCGTGCTCGGGGTTTGCAATGGCAAAACGCGTCACACGCCCGTCGCCCAGCGCCTGGCGCAGATCGGCCAGTTGTGCGTCGGGTTGCAGGCGCGAGGCCGTGGGTGCGAACAACACGATACGTCCGGTGGCATACAACACACCGCGGTCGATGGTCCGGTTGCGCTCGGCCAGCTGGAACACGAAAGCCTCGTCGGCCGACAGGAATAGCTCGAACGGCGCATCCTGTGCAATCTGGCGCATGAAATTGCCGGACGAGCCGTAACTCACGCGCGCTGCTTGTCCAGTGTCCTTCTGGAACATGGCAAGGACCTCGTCCAGCGCGAATTTCAGGTCCGACGCCGCAGCGACGCTGGCCGTGCCCTGCGCGGCGGCAGCCCCGGCGACCAGCAGCCACGCGCAGCCCAGCAGGTGGTTCTTGACGCAGCGCAAAAGGTTCATGGCCAAACGTCGATCAACCTGCAAACGGCAATTGCCCGCTCCGTCGTCCGCTGGCGACGCTTGTGAACATTGAGAACATGGACCACGGCGAAACTCACCAAAGGGGTGAGTGCGCCATGCACCCGATCGCACCCCACCGCCGCTTGTAGGGTGACACAGCCTTCAGCGGCTGGCGCCGCGCGTCAGGCTCAGCGTGGCCAGGGCCATCACCTTGGCCGAATCGAGCATGGCCTGGATACCGATGTATTCGTCGGGCTGGTGCGCCAGGTCGAGGATGCCGGGGCCGTAGGCGATGCACTGGTTGAGCTTGCCGGTGCGCACGATGTGTTTCTGGTCGTAGGTGCCGGGGCTGGAGATGTAGCCGGGCTCACGCCCGAGAACGCGGGCGATGGCACGGGCGGTGGCGTCGACCACCGGTGCGTCCTTGGGGGTGGCGGTGGGCAGGAAACTCATGATCTCGCGCACGCCGTAGTCGAAGCCCGGACGCGTGGCCTTGAGTTCTTCGAGCATGGCCACGATCTCGGCCTTCACCGCGTCGAGCGACTCTTCGGCGATGAAGCGCCGGTCCAGCACGGCGCGGCAGCTGTGCGCGACCACCGGGGAGGGCAGATCGCCGGTCGGACGGCCCCGCTCGTCGACGCTGTAAGCCTGCTCGATCTGGCCGCCGTGCAGGCTGTTGATGTTGAGCGTGCTGACCCGCGCGCCGGGCGGCTCGACCGGTTGTGCCGTGCGCCGGTCGCGCAATTTGGGGCCGAGCTGGGCTTCGAGCAGGTGCAGGAAGGCGCCCATGTGGCTGATCGCCGAGTCGCCGAGAAAGGGCATCGAGCCGTGGGCGATGCGCCCGTGTGTCTCCACCTCGGCCCACCAGACGCCCCGGTGGCCCAGGCAGATGCGGTCGACGCCAAGCGGCTCCGGAATGATGACGTGGTGCACCCGCGGCTTGCTGAAATAGCCCAGGCTCGCCAGATGGCCGACGCCGGCGTAGCCGCCGGATTCTTCGTCGACCGTGCCGCTGATCTCGATGGCGCCGGGGAACCGGATGCCTGCATCCAAAATGGATTCCACTGCGATGACGCTGGCAGCCAGGCCGCCCTTCATGTCGCAGGTGCCGCGGCCGTAGATGCGGTCGCCCAACACGTCGGCGGCAAACGGATCGTGGGTCCAGCCCGGGCCGGGCTCGACCACGTCGATGTGCCCGTTGAAATGCACGCACTCGCCACCGGCGTCGCCCTCGTAGCGGGCCACGACGTTGACGCGGGGGTGGCTGTCCTTGTCGCCGGGGGCGCCGGTGGCGCGTAGGTATTCAACTGCGAATCCGCGTTTGCGCAGCCGTTCGCCGAGCACACGGGCGCAGGCTTCGTAGGCATCGCCTGGCGGGTTGACGGTGGGGATACGCACGAGCTCCTGGGTCAGCGCAACCAGTTCGTTGCGCTTGGAGTCGATTCGCGCGAGCAGCGCATCGGTGTTGTCAGTCATCGGAAGATTTTAGGGACGGTTACGCCGATTGCGCTACAGCCGGCCGGACAGGCGCCGGCGCATCAAAAGAGGGTCGCTCAAGCCTGGGCGCAGGTAGGTCGGTGCGATGGCCTCAAGCGCGCTGGCAGCCACGCCGAGCTCGGCTAGGCCGGGCAGGACGCCGCTGGCGACGTTGTCCACGCTCATCGAGTCCAGGTTGTCGCGGCTCATCAGCGTCTCGCCGGGAGCCAGCTCCATCAGCCGCGCCTGCAGCCGCCCGAGCCACGGCGCAAGTCCCACGACGGGACGGGGATGACCCGACAGCCGCCCGGCCAGTTGGACCAATTCGCGCAGCGTGAACACGTCGGGCCCGCAGGCTTCGAACAGACGCGCTTGAACACGGGGTTCGAGCACATGTGAGGGCGTGCGATTGGCCAGGGCGTTGGTGATGGCCTGGGCGACATCCTGCACCCAGACCGGCTGGAAGCGGGCGTTGGCACCGGCCAGTGGCATGACCGGAAAGACCGACTGCAGTTTGGCGAAGAGATTCAGGAAGCGGTCCTGCGCGCCAAACACCACGCTCGGGCGCAGCACGGTCGTGTCGAGGCTGCTGGCTGCCAACACGGCCTCGCCCTGGGCCTTGCTGCGCTGGTACAGCGAGGGCGCATCGGGCGCCGCACCCAGCGCACTGACATGCACCAGGCGCGATACGCCGTTGGCCTGGCACGCGCGTGCCAGCTTCTGCACCAGCGCCACGTGCGCATGGTCGAATGACGCGACGTCACCGTGCAGGATGGCAATCAGGTTGACAACGGCATCGTGGCCGGCCACCAGCCGCATCAAGCTGGCATCGTCATGCACGTCGGCCTGCAGCACGTCGACCCAGGGTAGCGGCTGCACTGCCTTGGCATTTTCCACGCGGCGCGTCGGCACCGTGACGCGGCAGTTCAGGCTAGCTGCTTTTTCGCATAGGTGGCGGCCGATGAACCCGCTGCCACCCAATACCAGAATCCGCTTGAGCTTCATGATGGTGCCGTGCCGCCCGATCAGGGCAGTTCCTTGTTTACTTCAGGCGCGCTGGACGAACGCGGCCCGACCCGACCCAGCCGCGCCTTCAGAGATTGCGGTTGGCCGGTCAGGATAAGGGCGTAGTTGGTGGTATTGCTCAGCACCTTTTTCACGTAATCGCGGGTCTCGTTGAACGGAATGTTCTCGGCCCAGATCGCCGCCTCCATCACCGGGCCATTGCGCCAACTGCGTGGGCGACCGGGACCGGCGTTGTAGGCCGCTGCGGCCAGCGGCATGGAGCCGGCAAAATCGTCGAGCGCCAGCTTCAGGTAGGACGTGCCGATCGTGATGTTGATGTCCCGGTCGTTGATCTGGTTCGACTTGAAGTCAACCATGCCGATCTTCTTGGCGGTCCAGCTTGCCGTTGCCGGCATCACCTGCATCAGGCCCGACGCGCCGACCGAGGACCGCGCGTCCATGATGAACCGGCTTTCCTGGCGGATCAGGCCATAGACGTAGGCCGGGTCCAAGCCGATCTGCGTCGCCCGCGGCACGACAGCCTCACGCAGCGGCAGCGGGAAGCGCTGATCGACATCGATGAAAGAGCGCGTGCGCTCGCTGGTGTTGATGCAGCGGTCCCAGACCTGGTGCAGGCAGGCCAGGTCGGCGGCCGCATACAGCGCCCGATCGGTCATGCCGCCCGGCTCGTGCAGGTTGGTGGCGTAGTTCCATTCGCGCACACCTTCACTGCGAAGACCGAGCTTGATCGCGGCAATGCCCCGTTGCAGGCTGGTGTTGCGGGCGGCATCGGCCTTTTCCTGGTCGGTGAGCGGCTCGGGCCGCTGCGGCACGGTGATTTTGCGGCCCAGGTCTTCCATGGCCAGTTGCTCGTAGAAGCCGCGCACGCTGGCAATGTTCTCGAGCAACTGTGTGGCCTGTGCCCGCTCGGCTGGCGAGCGTCCGGCGGCCATCAGGGCACGCGCGCGCCAGTAGACCCAGGTCGATTCCCGGCGCAGGTCTTCGTCCATCGCCTCTGTCGCCGCCAGAACCTGGTCCCATTTGCCGGCACGTAGCGCGGCACGTACCTTCCATTCCAGGTGCTCGGGCTGCAGGTACTGGTCCTGTGCGTGCTCGAAGAGGGCGGGCGCGTCATCCTGCAGCCGCTGCGCGGCACGTTTGCCGATGACGCCCCAGACATGGCTGCGCTCATCTTGCGTGAGCTGCGCGCGCCAGCGCAACCGGCTCACATGTTCAGCCGCCTGGGCCGGGTCATCCGCGGCCATGCGGATCAGTGCCAGCGTGACGAATTCCTTGGTGCGTGGCAACAAGGCCGTGTGTTTTTCGTCGAGGTAACGTCCCGGACCCGAATAGATCGTCTTGATCTTGTTGGTCCAGTCCGGATTGATCAGGCCGACGGCCTGCGTGACCACCGACTGGCGCCCCGATTCCATGCCGGCGCGGGCACGCATCCAGGCTACGTCGACCTTCATCTTGCGCGCCTTGATCAGCTGTTCGGCTGCCAGCGCACAGCCGTCGTCGGCTTCGCGCTGTGCCAGCCAGAGTTTTTCGACCTGAGCGGCGACGTCTGCGCCGTTGGCGGTGAATTCGGCGAGCATGGCATAACAACGCACCTCACGGTCGTCATTCATGCGAAAACCGGGATATTCGGCCCGGAATGTCGACCAGTCGCGAACCTGGCCGAGCATCAGCAGCCAGTCGTTGCGCAGGCGGTCTTCCTGATAGGTTCCGGCGTATTTGCGCAAGAACGTGCGTATCTCCTGATTGGGCGCTTCGACCAGGCGCGCCCTGAGTTCCCAATACGCGGCCCAGGGCTCGAGCACGTGGCCGCTGGTTTGCGGCAGCAGCGCCGACAGGCGTTTGCGATCGGACTTGCGGAAAGCCTCCTTCATCTCCAGCACGGTTTCGTCAGCCTTGGCCGCATCCGTGTTCTGGGCTTGCGCTGCGCCCGTGTGGCCCAGGATCACCACGGTGGCCAGGACGATCGATGTCAAAATGCCTTCAAACTTCATAGTGAGATTATGGACAACTCCGACGAGAAGAAGACGCTGGAGAAGAAAGCCCTTCGCAAGGCGCTAGTTGAGCAGCGTCTGAACATGCCCGACCGCCAGCAACGCGCAGCGGTGCTGCAGGACGTGATGCGGATCTGGCTGGTCGGGCGACCCGACGTCGCGATCGGGGCCTACTGGCCGATCAAGGGTGAGTTCGACCCATTGCCGGCCTTGCACCGCTGGAAGGAAGACGGCGAACTGCTGGACCAGCCGCAACGCCGGCGTATCGGTCTGCCAGTGGTCGACAAGGTGCACAAGACCATGGTTTTCCACGCCTGGTACCCGGGTTGCCGCATGGAGGATGACGCCTACGGCATTCCCAAGCCCAAGGACACTGAGGTGATTGTTCCGACCCTGATGTTCATTTCATGCGTCGGTTACGGGCCCGGCGGCTACCGGTTGGGATATGGCGGCGGGTTTTACGATCGCACGCTGGCCATCCTGCAGCCGCGCCCCCATACGGTCGGCCTGGGCTTCACCAACGGGTTTCTGTCCGACTTCGAGCCGCAGCCGCACGACATTGCGCTCGATGCGATCCTGAACGAGAACGGCGCGGTCTGGCCGGTGTAGTGTGAACAGGCACTCGGCCGGGGTGCCAATGGCTGGTACCGAGTCCGAACTGGTCGGGCAATGCATTGCGGACCTGACCCCATGCTGTTCACATGGTGCATTTCACATAGTTCATTTTCCGTTCGGGCTGAGCGCTTGTCGACGCCGTGTCGGCGGCTTGCGCCCAGGCTTGGCCAGTTGCGCCTTGCGTGCGCTCTCCAGCGCCATGCGGGCCCAGGGCGTCATGGCCAGGACCGACTCCATGGTGTCTTCCGGCACACTGTAATAACCCATGCTCATCTGCACCGGCGTGCCTTTCTTGGTCATCGTCATCGCAAAGCGCCTGCAGCCCTCAGCCTCGAACAGTGGCTGCGAATCGGGATCGGCCTTGAGCCACAACTTCTCGCCGCCGCCCAGGTCGGCAATCAGTGCCAGCGTCAGTCCGTCGAGCGACAGCCCCCATCCGCCAAACATGCGCGTGGCGACACAAGGGCCGATGCCGGACAACAATTCCAGACAGTAGTCGGCAAATTCACGGTTGGCGGCCATGGTGACAGTCTATTGAGATTTCTGGAGATTGCGGCATCGACCTCCTATCCGTTCGCCCTGAGCTTGGCCTGTCCTGAGCCTGTCGAAGGGTCGAAGGGGCCCCAGTCAAAGCCGACGCGGGTCTACGCAAACAAATGTGATCCGGGCATTGCAATCGTATGCAAACTGGCTAAAATTCGGCGCATACCCGGTGACCGCTACGGTCTACCGATCTGCTCAAATTGCATGAATGGGTGGCTTCCGATATGAATCACGACGCCTTGGTGCAGGATAAACGCGCTGTTTGGTCGGCTATGCATACGATTGCAGAATCAACGCCGAAAACAGTCGCCGAGCGGCTGGCGGCCATTTACCATCCGCACGCGCGCTGGCGCGGCTCTCATCCCTGGAACGAGATCCTGGGAGTTGCCGAGATTGCCAAAATGGTCTGGGGTCCGTTGCTGGAATCTTTTCCCGATCTGGAGCGACGCGACGACATCGTCATCGGCGGAAACTACGAGGGGCGCGACTATGTGGGCTGCGTCGGCCATCTGGTTGGAACGTTCCGGCGCGACTGGAACGGCATCCCGGCGACCGATCAGGTCATCTACCTGCGCTACGGTGAATTCCACCAAATGCAGCAGGGCAAGATCATCCAGAGTTCGGTGCTGGTCGACATCCTCGATGTCATCCGCCAGGCCGGTTTCTGGCCGATCGCGCCGAGCCTGGGTCAGGAAGGCCAGTGGCAAGGCCCGCGCGACCACGACGGGCTGGTGTTCTCGTCCCAGTCCTTTGAAGCGTCCGCGGCCAGCCTGACGCTGACGATGGACATGCAGGCGTCGCTCGGTGCCTATGACGACACCACGGGCGCTGGCCGCGAGGGGCTGCTGAACATGGCGCAGAAGCAGTTCTGGCATCCCAAGATGATGTGGTACGGGCCCAGCGGTATCGGAACCACCCGGGGTCTGGAGGGTTTTGTCGATTTTCACCAGTTGCCGTTTCGCAAGGTATTTCCGCGTAACCCGAACCTGCCCCAGCCGCCCGGACTGGGCAAACACGGTGGCAGCCACTACGTGCGTATCGGCGACGGCCGGTTCTCCGCAACCGGTGGCTGGCCGAGCCGCCACATGATGCATACCGGCGGCGGCTGGCTCGGGTTGGGCGCAAGCGGCCGGCCGATCACGATGCGGGTGATGGATTTCTATTGCGCCGACGAGGGCCTGATTCGCGAGAACTGGGTGCCGATCGACATCATCGAGGTGCTGCTCCAACTCGATGTCGACGTGTTGGCCCGGGTGCGCAGCCAGTTCGGCCGCCGGCGTTGAACCGACTCGCCGCCACGGCTTGTTCGATACCCAACATGAATACGTATGCCAATCATCTTCGCCGCACACCGCTTTTCATCTGGCGGCGCCCGGTGCCTGTTTAGAACCGTCACGTTACTAGGGTAAACACTGATTTCCGTCTGCTGTTCCGGTCTTACAATGCATACGTATGCAAGCCGAAACAGTGCGTGTTGTTCAACCACTGAAAGTCTACTGACCATGATTCGTTATCTCAAACAAGGCAAGAGCGCCCAGGAGCGCGCCGACGACGACGTACAGGTCCGCGCCACCGTGGAAGCCATCCTCAAGGATGTGCAGGCCCGGGGCGACGACGCGGTAAGGGAGTACAGCCGCAAATTCGACAACTGGGACCCGGCCAGTTTCACGCTGTCGCAGTCCGAGATCGAGGCAGCGGTCAAGAAGTTGTCGGCGCGCGAAGTCGAGGACATCCGGTTCGCGCAAAAGCAGATCCGCAACTTTGCGCAGATCCAGCGCGACAGCATGAAGGATGTCGAGGTCGAGACCATGCCCGGCGTGATCCTGGGGCACAAGAACATTCCGGTCAACGCGGCTGGCTGTTATGTGCCCGGCGGCAAGTACCCGCTGATCGCCTCGGCCCACATGAGCGTGTTGACGGCCAAGGTCGCCGGTGTCAAACGTATCGTCTCCACCGCGCCGCCATACCAGGGTGCACCGCATCCGGCCATTGTGGCCGCAATGCATTTCGCCGGCGCCGACCAGATTCTCGTGCTCGGCGGCGTGCAGGCAGTTGCCGCGATGGCGCTGGGCACGCAGACCGTAGGTGCCGTCGACATGCTGGTCGGCCCCGGCAACATGTTTGTGGCCGAAGCGAAGCGGCAGTTGTACGGGCGTGTGGGCATCGACCTGTTCGCCGGCCCGACCGAGACACTGGTGATTGCCGACGACACGGTCGATGGCGAGATGTGCGCGGTAGACCTGCTGGGTCAAGCCGAGCACGGCCCGACATCGCCGGCGGTCTTGTTGACCACGTCCGAGAAGCTGGCCAAGGACACGATGCTTGAAGTCGAGCGCCAGCTCAAGATCCTGCCGACCGCCGAGATCGCGCGCAAGGCCTGGGACGTGTATGGCGAGGTCATCGTGTGCGACAGCGACGAGGAGATGCTGGCCAAGGCCGACGAGCTCGCGTCCGAACACGTGCAGGTGATGACGCGCGACCCGGACTACTTCCTGAAGAACATGACCAACTACGGTGCATTGTTCCTGGGCCCGCGCACCAATGTGAGTTTCGGCGACAAAGTCATCGGCACCAACCACACGCTGCCGACTAACAAGAATGCGCGTTACACCGGCGGCCTGTGGGTGGGCAAGTTCCTCAAGACCTGCACCTACCAGAGAGTCACGACCGACAAGGCCTCTGCGCTCATCGGCGAGTACTGCTCGCGTCTGTGCCACATGGAGAACTTTGCCGGTCATGGCGAGCAGGCCAACATCCGCGTGCGCCGGTATGGTGAGCGCGCCGAAGTGCCGTGGTACGAGCCAGTTCCGGCCCAGGCCTGATTTCTGCATTCGAAGCAAAGCAGCATGACAGACCGAACCACCGCACTGTCCGCGCCAAAAAGGGGTGCGCGTCCCGAGCAGGGCGCACTGAGCCGCGATAACGATCTGGCCAAGACAGCCGAGACCCAGCGGGTTGTCGAATCCATGGTCGACGGCCTGAACGACCACACCATCGACGGCATCCAGGCGTTTTTCGCGTCCGACTTCCGCTGGATGGGCAACGCCGGTTGCGGCACCAAGAACGGTGTGCGCGAATTCCAGGACAACTGGCAGCGCCCGTTCCAAGCCGCGTTTTCCGACAAGGTCTGCATCGACGAGGCACGTCTGGTGCAAGGCGAGTGGATGGCGGCGTTCGGCCGCCAGGAGGCCACACATTCGGGCGAGTTCATGGGTATCGCGCCGACCGGCAAACGGGTCGAGATCCGATACATGGACTTCTGGAAGGTACAGGACGGCAAGATCACAGACAACTGGGTCAACGTGGATTTCGCGCATGTGATGCGCCAACTCGGCAAGGACCCATTCGACGGCAATGGCTGGGAGGCGTTCGACCGTGGCGAGCGTGCACCGCCGCGCCCAACACCCAAGCCCTGATGCTGCCATGTCGAACACACCACTGAAAACCCCTTCGATGCGCCTGGACGGCAAGACCGCCCTGGTCACCGGCGCGGGGCGCGGCATCGGCCTGGCAGCAGCCCATGCGCTGGCGCAGGCCGGAGCACGGGTGGTGCTGGCCGCGCGCAGTGGGCAGGAGATCGAGGCCGCGTGTGCCGACATCCGGGGCGCCGGTGGGCGGGCGTTGGCCGCTACGCTGGACGTCACCGATTCGGCTGCGGTCTCTGCCTATGTGGCAGAGCACGGTCCGTTCGAGATCCTGATCAACAACGCCGGCACCAACCGGCCGTCGCTGATCACCGAGATGTTGGACGCCGACTACGACGCCGTAATGGACCTCAATGTCAGGGCGACTATGTTCGTCACCCGCGAAGTGGCGCGTGGGCTGATCGCCGCCGGCAGGCCCGGCTCCATCATCACGATCTCCAGCCAGATGGGCCATGTCGGCGGACCCAAACGTGCGCTGTATTGCGCCACCAAACACGCGGTCGAAGGCATGACCAAGGCGCTGGCCTGGGAGCTGGG
>ENA-ORBV01009629-ORBV01009629.1-microbial-mat-metagenome-genome-assembly--contig:-NODE-9629-length-15758-cov-6.673426_pt1 | contig 15758 bp, 16 predicted proteins | sample MGYA00237777_ERZ505514 | MGnify/ENA primary metagenome ERZ505514 (study PRJEB26160, sample SAMN06269048) | microbial mat metagenome | isolation source: Oligotrophic lake microbial mat | place... | reverse complement strand
GCCGATCCCCATACTGCGGCGCGGGTCCTTCCCACCGCACGAGGGCCACGGCATCAGACGCCGGCAACCTCCTCCGTCCGGGCCCGGGCACGTGCGCCTCCTCGATTCGCAACGGAAAGGTCCACCGATCCGGATCGGTCGGGTTGGGCTTGGGATCCGCGACCACAATCCCCTGCGCCTCGACCAGCACCGGCGATGCGCCCAATGCGCCCGCCAGCAGACGCCCCGGCGATTCAAGCAGCCGCACCGAATGCACGGCGTAGAACGATGCGGCCACCAACAGGAGGGTGGTGCCGTTGCGGCACGCCAACAGCGCGAGCAACAGCACGCAGGGATACCACCCCACGAGTTCCCGGATCGGGGCCGGCCATCGGTCCGCCACCGCAATCCCCAACGCTGCGCAGGCAACCAATCCCACGAACGGTTGTCGAACCCGGAACGGCGCGAGCAGAGAATTCTCCACAGCCACGGACCGTAGCCCGACGCGAAGGGGTCGTGCAATCCGGCACGTGCCGGCTGTCGGCTCGTCCGAAGTGACGCAGGATGCGTTCTCAGTCCAAAGCCCCCATCCATGCGGCCAGGCCTGCAACCGGGGCGTAATTCTTTTGCATGCCGGGGGTGAGGGGATATCTTCCGCAATCCTGCGGACGCGAAAATCCCACTCTCCGGAAGCTGCCCCGCATCCTCACCCAACCAAGCCTCATGACCCATCGAGCCGAATCTGCCGTCAAGGATCGTTACGGCGCCGCAGCCTCCGCCCAGGAACCGGCCTTGTGCTGCCCGGTCGAGTATGACCCGCAGTATCTCAAGATCATCCCCCGGGAAGTGATCGAGCGGGACTACGGGTGTGGCGATCCGAGCCGTTACCTGCGACCCGGGGAGACCGTGCTCGATCTCGGAAGCGGCACGGGAAAGATCTGTTTCATTGCATCGCAAGTGGTTGGCAAAGAGGGTCATGTGATCGGAGTTGACATGACCGATCCCATGCTCGACGTCGCCCGCCGGAACGCGCCCGTCGTGGCCGAACGACTCGGCTTCGCGAACGTCGAGTTCCGGAAGGGCCGCATCCAGGATCTCGCGCTGGATCTCGACGCGCTCGAGGCCCGCTTAAAGACCCGCCCGATCACGAGCGCCAATGACTTTTTGGAGGTCGAGGCGCTCGCGGACGAACTCCGGCTCAAACAGCCGCTCATCCCGACCGATTCGGTCGATGTCGTGGTCTCGAATTGCGTCTTGAATCTGGTAGATCCCCGGTCGAAACGGCTGTTGTTCGAGGAAATTTTCAGGGTGCTTCGAATGGGCGGGCGGGCGGTCATTTCGGACATCGTCAGCGACGAATCCGTGCCCGACGAACTGCAGGCGGATCCGGAGCTGTGGAGCGGCTGCATCTCGGGCGCCATGACCGAACAGGGATTCCTTGCGGCGTTCGAATCGGCCGGGTTCTATGGGATCACGGTGCTCAAACGCGACGCGGTGCCGTGGCGGACGGTCGCGGGGATTGAGTTCCGGTCCGTGACCGTCGAGGCCTTCAAAGGCAAGCAGGGTCCCTGCTTCGAACGCAACCAGGCCGTGGTCTATCGCGGTCCGTTCAAGGAGATCCTCGACGATGATGGGCATCGCATGCAGCGGGGCCAACGCCACGCCGTTTGCGACAAGACCTATCAACTCTACAGCAAGGCGCCGTATGCCGGGCAGTTCGAGTTGATCGATCCCCTGTCCGAGATCCCGCCCGCCGATGCGAAGCCGTTTGATTGTTCGCGCAGCGTGCTTCGCCATCCCCGCGAGACCAAAGGGCTCGACTACAACTCCACCACAGAAGCTGCACAGTGCTGCGACGGCGGCGGGTGCTGCTGATTTCGAGAAAGGGACGCAATGGACGCAAGCAAGCAAACGGAGACCCCGGTCCCTGCCTCCTCATCAATTGATTCCTCGGGGTTCGTTCGGTCCCTTCCCTCCCTCCACGCCCGATCACAGCCCGCCTTCGAAGCCGTGCTTTCGCAACACCGGCTCGAATTGCGCCGTGATCCGACCACGATCCTGCAGCTCAACGTCGGCAAGCTCTGCAATCTCACCTGCAGCCATTGCCACGTGAATGCCGGGCCCGGCCGCAAGGAAATCATCACGCGCGAGACCCTCGACCGGATCCTCGACTGGCTGGAGCCGACCGACATCCCGACCGTCGACCTGACCGGCGGGGCTCCGGAGATGATCCCCGATTTCCGGTATCTTATCGGCCGACTTGCCGCCATGAACCCCCGCCGGCACGTGATCGACCGGTGCAACCTTACCATTTTGGTGACGCCCGGGTTCGACGGGTTGGCGGAGCTGCTGGCGGAACACCAGGTCGAGATTGTGGCATCGATGCCTTGTTACACCCCGGAGAACGTCAACGCCCAGCGGGGCGAGGGCGTGTTTGACGGGAGTATCCAGGGGTTGCAGTTGCTCAATCGCCTGGGTTACGGCACCGGCCATCCCGATCTGCCGCTCCATCTCGTTTACAATCCCCTGGGGGCCAGCCTTCCCGGCAGCCAGGCGGAGCTCGAAGCCGACTATAAACACGAACTCAGCACCCACTTCGGCATCACCTTCGACCGGCTGTACACCATCACCAACATGCCCATCGCGCGGTTCGCCTCCTGGCTGCGTCACCGCGGCGAACTGGACCGCTACATGGAGACGCTCGTCGGCGCCTTCAATCCCGCCTCAGTCGAGAGGCTGATGTGCCGCAACACCCTCAGCGTCGGCTGGCGCGGCGAGGTGTATGACTGCGATTTCAATCAACAACTCGGCATGCAATGGCGCTCCGCCCCGAACGGCACGACGCCGCGCCCGCTCCTTCTCTGGGACCTCGATCCCGCACGACTCGAAGACCGCCCGATCCTCACCGGCGACCACTGCTTCGGCTGCACGGCCGGTGAGGGCAGTTCGTGCGGCGGGGCGCTGGTGTGATCTCCTGACCCGACGAACGCCGGCTTACAGATCCAGCCATTGCTGGAGCGTGTCAGCCTCATCCCCGTCAGCGAACCGCACGCCCGAGCCCAGCAACCGGACCGGCCGCACACTCCGTCCACGCGCCTCGGTCAGAAGCCTTTCAAACACCTCACGCGTCGGATGCGCGCAGACACATTCGCGGGTGGTGCGCTTGAAATCGGCAAATTTGACCTTGACGAATGCCTTGTGGACCGGGCGATCGCTGGCCTTTGCCCGCAGTTCTTCAAGCAACTCCCCCACCAACTCATCCAACGCGCGCAGGCACTCCTCAATCGACACCACCGGGTCCGCAAAGGTCCGCTCGTTACTGAGCGATTTTCGGATCCGGTTCGGCTCGACCGGACGATCGTCCTGCCCGCGGCAGCGGTGGTAAAGCTCCTCGCCCCATTTGCCCATGCGCCCGACCAACTCCGCGAGCGTAAACCGTTGCAGATCGGTGCAGGTTTGAATCCCTTCCCGCGCAAATTTCTCGGCGCTCTTGGGGCCGATCCCCCAGAGTTTCCGGACGGGCAGGTCACGCATGAACGCATCGACCTGATCCGGCGTGATGGCGAATTGCCCGTTCGGCTTGCGCCAGTCACTGGCGATCTTGGCGAGCATCTTGTTGGGCGCGATCCCCGCGGAACTGGTCAGCCCCGTCTCTTCCAAAATGCGGCCCCGAATTTCCCGGGCAATGTCCCACGCATAGCGATCGGACGTCGTCACATCGAGATAGGCCTCGTCCAGCGAGAGCGGTTCGACCCACGGCGTGTAACGTTGCAGAATGCGCCGGATGCGCAGCGACTCCGCACGGTAAAGCTCGAACCGGATGGGGAGGAACACGAGGTGCGGACATCGCTCGCGGGCGAGGAACCCGGGCATCGCCGAGCGCACCCCGAACTTGCGCGCCTCGTAGTTGCAGGTGGTGACCACCCCCCGCCGCGAGCCTCCGCCGACGGCAATCGGACGGCCCGCGAGGTCCGGTCGCTCCCGCATCTCCACTGCGGCGTAGAAACAGTCCATGTCGAGGTGGATGACTTTCACGGCGTTCAGGGCAGGCGCACGGAGGCGTCATCCGACGTTAACACACCTCCTCGCTTGGGAGCAGAATCTGACGTGAGAGACGCCGATCAACGCTTCGGACACCGGACCCAGCGTCCGCTATCGGCCTCAATCGCGATGGCGCCCAGATCGATGGCTTCGCCGGTAACGGGATCGCTTGCTCCCCGGTATTGGAACGCGCGCACATCGAGTGCGACGTGGCGTGCGGGGCCGTCATTGATGACGAAATAATGATCCGCCAACGGCGCCGCGAGCCGGTAGACGATGGCATCCTGGCATCCGAACGGGGAGCTCAGTTCCCCGAGCGTCGTGCGCACCAGCAGCCTTTCCATGGCGGTGTTGCCGGGGCGCAGGCAGGCCAGCGCCGCAGGCGCGCCAAGAATCACGGCGGTGCCGTCGCCCAACCGGTTCTCGGTGATCGCCGCTCCACCATTCGTGTAGGGCTCCACCACGCGCGCGGTGGTCGGCGTCATCACCGCGGTGAATCCCTCGACCTCGACCTCCCCGATCGCGTGCGCCACGTTGTTGGCATGCCCGTATTCGTGGAGCACCACGCCAAAGAGCCGCTCGAACCGGCTTCCCGCATCCGTCGGGACCAGATGCCCGCGCTCGTCGAGCCAGGCACCTGGCATGTCGAGGATCAGACGCCCGCCCTGGTGGACAAACGCCTCCATCCAATCCATCCAACCCGAATGCAGGCACATCACGGCCGGAAGATAGATCGCGCGGTAACGCGGACCCAGCCCCTGCGCGAGCTGTCGTCCGGTCACATGTTCCCACGGCAGGTTCGCATTGATCAGCGCCCGCCCGGCGCCAATCCGCGCCTTGACCGGTTCCGTCTGGTACCGGTCCCGTCCCGCCGTCGCAAGCGCCGCCCACATCGCATCGTTCTCCCAATCCTGGAACAACCCGACCACCGGTTCCTTGCGCGCCTGCCACAACTCGCGCCGCAGCCGGCGCATCGCCTGCCCGATGCGACCCACCCGAACCGCACGCGGGGTAACCGCATTGTTGCGGTCGCACAGCGCATACTCGCCCGCCTCCCAGCCCGCATCGCGCGGATTCCAGCACCAGAGACCGAACCCGCGGAAACCGGCTGCGAGATACGAGTATAAGAGCTGGGTCATCGTCCCCTCGTTGAACGTGAACGCGGGCTGCAGGTCGCGCACCGTCGGCACAAACGGGACTTTGCCGCCGCCCGACCACCATTGAGGTCCGCCGGACGACTCAAACGGCGCGCTCCACGCCCCCTTGGCCCAGTCGGCACACATCGAGGCCTGAAGATAGGTCGGCCGCACCAGCTCGAACTCGACCTCTTCGAGATGCCAGCCCGGATGCATCGAGGGATAGAATGCGCCGCCTTCGGCAATGACTCCGGCAAACCCCTCCATATCGATGCCCCAACTCGTGTGCGGCAGGAAGATGGAGATCTCTCCCCCGGCGCGCTGGGGTTCCTGCGGATCGTCGGCCAGGTTCTCCCCAACCCGCTTCCGCAACCGGTCGAGCTTCACGTCCGATTTGAATCGGAGAATGTCGCGCAAATGACGGAACTCGCGCACCGGGAATCGCGCCAGCCCGGCGGCCACATCCTCCCAGGTGCTCCAAGCAACAGCGGCTTTGCCAAAGCTTGAGCTGGCACTGTTCCATGCGTGCTTCAAGGCTTCGACGTCCGGGTAGATCCCCTTCAGCCATGCAACAAAAAACGGCACCGTTTCCGGCCGGAGCGAAGTGCCATCCGGTGCATGCACCACGCCCGCCACCGCGTTGGGGTCGGCTTCGGCGGGCAGGAATCCCCGTCCCCGCTCGATCCCCCGTTGCCGTTCCGCCGCCTTGCGGGCCAGTCGCCGACGCAACAGCTCTGTCTGATGGGCAATCACCGCCGGGTGCTCGATGGCCGCGTCGATGTCGAGGTCGCGGGGCAGCGCCAGGCGCTCCAGCAAATCCGGGGTAATCATTTCCCACCCGCCAATGTCGTACCACCACGGCAGAATCCCCTCGTCGAGGGCGATCTCGCCCAGGCGCTCGTCGGTCATCGGCGGGCAGACCATTTGGCCCTTGAGATTCGTGAAGCCCAATCGCCGCATCTCCCGAAAATGCCCGCGGATATCCTCCTCGGTAATATCCGGCCATTGAATGAACACCACCCCGATTGGCATCGGGGCCAACGCGCGCAACTTGCGCTGCATGGGAGTGTCGTGAAGGCGGTCGCAGAGATCGTGCAGATAGTCGTGGGCCATGATGGAAGGAAACTCACCATCATCCGCCCGGCACCCGCGATGTCCAGCCGACTGCATTTGGAACCTGCCCGACCAATTGGCGCGAGCGAACGGAAAGCGAGATCCCTTGACCGGGCGGACTGGGCCGTTTCTCACACTCGCGAAGGACGGCAAGCCGGTCTTTCAACCGCAGCGGGGCGGTTACCCCCACAATATCTGGGACCGGGACGGGCTCTCCGGTGCCGGCTATTTCGGCTACGCGTTCGGCGTGATCCGGGACGAATTGAAGCCGGGGCTGCTCTGGTATTACAATCGCTTCTTCAAGGAGGCAGACACCCGGGCCGCGGCTCCGAACGATACCGTCAGCGTCTATCCTCAGGTCTCCGTGTTGTCATTCGTCAACTGGCCCATCGGTCTCGAGGAGAAGAACCCGACCGGCGTATGGCCGCACGCGTATCGCGATTCCAAGTGGCTGTTCTATGCGTGGCGCAACCGGTGGCAGGACGAGAACGACGTGGTGATCTCGATCCTGACCCGTGGTTCCAAGGGATTCATGGGGGCAAGCGGGGAAACCACTCTCAGCATCCTCACCGGCGGAAAGGTGCAGCGCTGGGGCGGAATCCAGCGCGGATTTGCGGGCGAATTCACGCCCGCACCGGACGGCTCGACCATCCTGACCACCGGCGACGGATCCTCGCTGGCGATTGATTTTTCGGGTGCCTCCGGCTGCGACGCCCTGCTCGCGATGAGTGGCCCGACGGCCCCGGCGGAGAACACGGTGGAAGTGGGCGGACGCAAGGTCGCCTTCTTGTTTGTCGGCAAAGGGCCGGCACCGACCCCCCAAGTCCAGGGGGACAAGATCGTGATCGGCAAACAGACGCTCGGGTTCCAGGGAGAGAAACTCACCCTTGGCGCGCCGCAGCGCTGATCAATCCGGTTTCCAGCCCGAGAATGCTTAGGAAAAAGCTGGCGAAAATGGCCTGGGCGCCAAGCGTCAGGAAGATCACGGCTGGGATCACTTGACGGAGGGTGCCGGGGTATTCCATCGGACCGAACCCGGCAGCCTGCCAGCGGACCAGGCCCGCGACGAGAAACCCGAGGCCGACCAGGGCGATGGTCAGGCCCATCCAGATCCCCAGTTGGAGGGCGCGACTCCCGGCGCAGGGTTGGAGGGCGTGACTCCCGGCGCGGGGTTGGAGGGCGCGACTCCCGGCGCGGGGTTGGAGGGCGCGACTCCCGGCGCGGGGTTGGAGGGCGCGACTCCCGGCGCGCCCGGCGAGCAGCTGTCGAGGTGGATGATAATTCTCACGGCGTTCAGAGCGGGCGTTCCGGCGCACGGCCTCGCAGCGTAGCACACCTTTCCACCCTGTGGCGGACCGAGGCCCTTATTATGAGCGCATGAATCCGCCGACTTCCTGGGGGCGCATGCGGCTGGGTTTCGGGATCGGCCCGCGCATTGCTTCAATGCCCCCTTTCATCAACGCCTTACCGGCTCCTGTCCGACCTCCAAGCGACGAGCTGCTCGCAACAGGTTGGCACACTGACATCGGCACCGTTCTGGTTGCACACTTCGTGGCGAGTGTCGCCGATTTTGACCCGACTGCCGTTTGGATCCGCCGAGGCATGCGTCCTTCAGGGTTGGCCCATGGTCGCCTTCAAAAGGCTGGGCGGAAGTCCTGTGCTGGGCCGATGCGATCGAGGCCCGGGCCATTTCCGAGGGGCAGACCGAATCGGTCCGCAGTCCCGTGGCCGCCCACCGAATCCGCGCCCACCGGGCGTTGGGCAACTACGCGGAGTGCCTTCGCCAGTGCGAGGAAATGCTCCCGCAGCTCGATCACCGATGCCCGATCGATCACGCCATCGTCAGCGCCGTGGCAGGGGAATGCCTGCTCCGACTGGGCCACCCAGACAAGGCGGCGCACCTGGTCACGGACGACGTGATCACAGTGAACGCTCGCGCGCTTCAGGTCCGATGGGCGATCGAGTCCGCCCTCGGCAATGAGGAGGAATCGTCACGTCTGCACGATGTCTACCGGACCATCGTCGGCACCGATCCGCTGGCGGAGGAGTTTGCGCGATCGATGGCGCCGGTTGGGGAGGCGCGCCCGGCTTTTGGGTCGAATTGATTGTCCGCGTCGGCCACCGCTTCGCGTCACATCCTGATCGCCTTCGAGAAATCCGCCGACAAGCTCCTTCGGAGCCTCGAGTTGGAGTTATCCTGGAAGCGGAGATGGATTTTTACAGGAGGCAACAGAGATCGCAGAGGATGAGTGGTTTACCACAGGATGGGAGGAGGCCTTGAGATCACTTTTCAAGTGAATCGCGAGTTCTTCGCAAGTCATTGATTCTCTGCTTCCTCCGCTTGCTCCTGTTCAGGCAAAAACCCTCGCAGCTCGTCGCAAAACAACCCTCAAAGCCATCGTGGAAAAGGCTTTGCGGCGCGAACTCCGGCCTGCTGCCGAGTTGGAAAATCCGGACCCCGAAAAGTTCGAAGTCGGGCCTTTTGGGATCCTTCGGATCAAGAAAGGCCCGGGGGCACCGCCGATGACGCTGGAGGGGATTCGCGCGATCCAGGATGAGATCGACGAAGAGGATGTTCAAAAGGCTCTGCACCCAAACCGGCCATGATCGCCCTGCTGGACCCCAGCGTGCTCATCGCCTTGGGCGATGCCGGGCACGACCACGAAGCCGCCGCCCTGCGGTTTTTCCAAAACGAGGCCGTGCCTGGCGGCTGGGCCACCTGCCCGCTCACGGAAAACGCCTTCCTCCGCATTCTCAGCCAGCCGAGTTACCTTCGCACCCTGGGATCTCCGGCGGAGGCGCGTCGCATTTTGCTTCGCTTGCTTGCCTCGCCGGGTCACGAGTTTTGGCCGGACGATGCATCCCTCTCGGATACCCGCTTTTTCCCGGCACTGCCGGTTTCCAAGCATCTCACCGACCTTTACCTCCTCGGCCTCGCGGTGAAGCACGGGGGCCGCTTTGCCACCTTTGACCAAAGCATTGACGCCTCCCTCATCCCCGGTGGCCCGGCGGCGTTTTTTCTCATCAAGAATGAAGGATGAGGAAACGGATGAAGGATGCCCGCCTCGAGGAAAGGCGTCCGGGGCGGGGACCTCGCGCGTAAGGGTTCCGCATGCCCATCTACACGCTGCAACACTCCCAGGTGGTGGAGGCTTCTTGTGACCGGTCCTGGGCCTTCTTCTCCGATCCCCGCAACCTTGCGAAAATCACCCCGCCCGACCTCGGCTTCGAGATCGTGTCCGACCTGCCGCAGAGCATCCGGCCCGGGCTCATGATCCAATACCGGGTGCGCCCACTCCTCGGCATCCCGGTCACGTGGCTCACCGAGATCACGCACGTCGTCCCCGGGCATTCGTTCGTGGATGAACAACGCGTCGGGCCCTACCGCATCTGGCATCACGAACACACCTTTGTGCCCCTCGACGACGGGCGGACCGAATGCACCGACCTCGTCCACTATGTGCCGCCGTTCGGTCCGCTCGGCGGTCTCCTACACCCTTGGCTCATCCGCCCGCGACTCGAGGCGATCTTTCGCTACCGCGAGGAACGAATCCGGTCGGGCGCACTGGGCATCTGAAGGCCCGCAGACGCGCGGCCGATCAGTCCGGTTCGAGCCCGAGAATGCTCAGGAAGAAGCTGGCGAAGATCACCTGGGCGCCCAGCGTCAGAAAGGTCACCGCCGGGATCACCTGGCGCAGCGTGCCGGGATATTCCATCGGACCGAACCCGGCAGCCTGCCAGCGGACCAGGCCGGCCACCAAAAATCCCAGGCCGATCAGGGCGATCGCCAGACCGGCCCAGATTCCGCGCTCCAGGCTGAACCGGCGCATCACGCTGGCGAGCCATGGGTTCTGGGGAAGGTAGCCTTTCACCACGCCGTACAATTTGGCGAACACGCCGAAAAACACGGTCTGATAGCCCAGCACCATCGCCATGCCCGCCACGATCATCGTGTTGGTGTCGAAGGCAACGGCGCCGATCCGGATGGCACCGGACATGAGCGGCGCGAACGGGATTAATCCCGCGAGAAACATCACCAGCCCCGGCCAGACGAACAGCCAGCGCGGCGAAAACAGCAGCATGAACCGGAGATGACGCCAGCCGTCCCGCCAACTGCGCAGATGCGGGGGTCGATCCCGGCCGTCCTTGTGCAGCGTGATGGGCACCTCGGTGATCCGCATGCGCTTGATGGTCGCCTTGATGACCATCTCGGAGGCGAACTCCATCCCCGTGGTCCGCAGTTCCATGCGCTCAAAGGCGTCGCGCGTGAAGGCCCGCAGTCCGCAGTGGAAGTCGTGCGCCGGACAACGGAAGAAGAGGCGTCCGAGAAAACTCAGCACCGGGTTGCCGATCCAGCGGTGCTTCCACGGCATCGCCCCCGGCATCACGCGCCCGCCGCCGCGCGGCATCCGACAACCCATGACCAGATCCCACCCGCCGGCCCGCATGCGTTCGACGAAGGGGCCGATGTTCGAAAAGTCGTAACTGTCGTCGGCGTCGCCCATCAAGATCCATTTCCCCCGTGCCGCCCGGACCCCCCCGCGCAGCGCGCTGCCATAGCCTTTCTCGGCGATCGGGACCACCCGGGCCCCCAGTTCCTCCGCGATCCGTTGCGATCCATCCGTGCTGCCGTTGTCCGCAATCACCACTTCTCCGGCGACCCCGTGCTTTTCCAGGCTGCCCAGCGCCTTGCGGATGCACGCTGGCAGCGTCCGCGCCTCGTTGAGGCACGGCATCAACACCGTCAGCTCCAGGTCGTCTGTCATCGCGTGCCCCCCATACCGGGCCGCGGTCCGGAAGCCAAGCCACAACCACAGCCACAACCGACAGCCACAACCGGAGCCGTGACAGAATCCCCACTCCGGTCCATGGTGGACGCCAACCCATGAAACGCATCGAGGACGCCCTGCTCTACGGGATTTTGGACACGGGTTACCTGGCCGACGCGGCCTTTGCCGACACCACCCGCCGGTTGATCGACAGTGGGGTGGATGTCCTCCAGTTGCGGGCGAAAGATCGCGAGGAAGAGGAGATCCAGCGACTGGGCGAGACCATCATCGGCCTCACCGAGCCCGCCGGGGTGCCGCTCCTCATCAATGATCATCCCGAACTGGTGCCCGCCATCGGAGCCCAGGGCGCCCACGTCGGCCAGGACGATCTGGCGGTGGACAACGCGCGCTGGCGCGCCGGACGGGCCCTGGCCGACGAAGTGCCGCCGCCGATCATCGGCAAATCCACCCACAGCATCGTGCAGGCGCTCGCCGCGCAGGAAGAAGGGGCCGATTACATCGGGTTCGGACCGTTGTTCGCGACGCCCACGAAGCCGGGCCGCCCCGCCATCGGACTGGAGGAGGTCGCCCGTGCGCAGGCTCTCATCCGGGTGCCGGTGTTTTGCATCGGCGGCATCAAGCGGGAGAATCTCGAGTTGGTGATCGCCGCGGGAGCCCGGCGGGTGGTCATCGTCTCGGGCCTCCTGCAGGCGGACGAGATCGAGGCATATGCCCGGGATTGCCGGATGCTTTTGGCGGCCGCCAGGCGTTAGTCTGGATCCCGTAGCTCCCATGCCCCTGAAGACCCGCTGCCCCTGGTGCGGGGACGACCCGCTCTACGTCGCCTATCACGATCTCGAATGGGGCGTGCCGTCCCACGATGACCGGCACCTGTTTGAGATGCTGGTTCTCGAAGGCGCCCAGGCCGGCCTGACTTGGATCACGATCCTTCGCAAGCGCGAGGGATACCGTGCGGCCTTCGCCGGCTTCGATCCCGAACGGATCGCCCGCTTCACCCCGGCCCGGACCGAGAAACTGCTCCAAAACCCCGCCATCGTCCGTAACCGGCTCAAAGTCACTGGCACCGTGCGCAATGCCCGCGCGTTTCTCGATCTGGTCGAAGCGGAGGGCTCGTTCGCCAGGTGGCTCTGGCCATTCGTCAAGGATCGGCCGATTCAGAATCGGTTCCAGGCGCTCTCCCAGCTCCCCGCCCAAACCCCCGTGTCCGACGCCCTGAGCCAGGCCCTGCGGAAGCGCGGGTTCACCTTTGTCGGGTCCACCATCTGCTACGCCTTCATGCAGGCGGTGGGCATGGTAAATGACCACCTCGTCACCTGTCCGCGGCACCGGGCCGTCGCCCGCGGGACCGCCGGATCTCCAGCTCGCAATCGGGATTGAAACCCCCGGCAGGGGCGCTTAGCCTCTCGATTCCATGAACCTCCGACCGTTCCTGCTGCTGGCCGCCGCGCTCGCCATCCCCGCATTCGCCCAGGAGCCGCCTCCCGCCGCTGCCCCCGCACCTTTCGCCACGGAATCTGCTCCCGCCGAGGACAGTTCCCTTCTCGATCCGCTCCCGGCCGACCCCGGCATGATCGATGCCCCCACACTTCCGCCCGCGACCGATATCGGGATCCAAATGCCGCGGCTGACCACCCGTCCTCCCAAGGAGGAGGACGAGGAAGCGAAGAAAAAAAAGGAGGACCTTCCCGCCGCCAGCATCGAGGATCGCGTGAAATTCCGTCGGGCCCGCACCAAAGCCCTCTCCGATCCGAGGATCATCGACGCCGCCCAACGCGCCGCCGATGCCACCACCGACCCCGAGAAACGGGCCGCGCTCGACGAATACTACAAGCTGATGTTCGCGAAGGTCCGCAAACTCGAGCCGGGCGTCGAGTTGATGGTGGTTGCCGCCGAAGAGCAGGTTTTCCGCCGACTGGACCCGATTACCGCCCAGGAAATCGACAAGCGCGAGCGGGCCGAGCGGAAGAGCGCGAAGATGGCCGGCGAAAACGCCAAAGCCTCTCCCGCACCCCCGCCCGCGGCGCGCTGAGTGGCGTCCGTCCCTGCACCGCTCCGGTCTGTCCGGCTGGTGCGCCTCCCTGGCTGCCCCCGCCGGGATCACCCGAGGCCGACGTCCCCGATGAAGCGGCGCAGTCGATGGTCCTTCAGTCTGCCAAAGAGTCGCGACCAATTCCGACCGTTTCAGACTCCGCCGGGCGTGATTCAAAATGACTGAGGCCTCCGTTGTAGATGGGCTGGGCTTTTCGTCCCCAGTCGCAAAAGTCCGGCTATTCACGCATCGCTCCCTCCCCTGAATCTTTCGGCTTGTCTGCCCCGGGAATTCGGGTGAATTTTCCTTTCCTTCGGCGCGTTCGTCTAGTGGTTAGGACACAGCCCTCTCAAGGCTGGTGCACGGGTTCGACTCCCGTACGCGCTGCCAGTATTCATGAGGGCCAGCACCCCAGGCTCGCCCATGAACACCTGAAAGGCCATCAGCGGAAGACACGCCGCGCCGTCTTGATGTCCACCGGGCCCGCAACCTTGCCCCTCATGTTCCGCAGGCTGCGCTGGATCTGGGCATGGTCCCGGGGGCGATGGAGGCATGGTCGGGCACCAACTTCTGGGGGGAGAGCTGGATGTGCCCGTTCTCCAACTCGCGAACGAGGTAGAACTCCGGCTTCGCTTCCGATCCCACTCCTTAACGGTTGGATCCCCGACTTCCAGGGCCTCAACCCGATCTGGAACCGCTCCGGGACGATCTCGGCGCCCGTTGAGCGGCAGCACGTCGGCACGTGACCCCGTGGTTGTCGGCGCAATTTTTTTGGCAGGGCAAATTCACTGAGATTGGAAAGGTGTTTGCGGAGAATGGTTTAGGCATTGTTGCTGGAAAATGGCGGGAAAACTTTTCATGAGTGGGGGATGGAAAAGCCACCCCGCCGACTTCCGGCGACCGACGAGCAGGCCCTTCTGGATTCGGTTCGAGTTTCGGTTCGAGTTTGCATTTTGGAGAACGGCGAGTTGGAGCGCTGCGGGCAGATGCTGGCCGCGCATCATTATCTTGGCGATCTGAGCCCCGAGACCGTCGCCCTCTTGACCAGCCTGTCCCCCGGGGAACTCGACGCCGAAAGCTGGCTCGCCCTCAACCGGGATGCTTGGGGCATCGAAAACGGGCTCCATGCCCGGCTCGATGTCTCCCGCCGCGACGATCAGTGTCGGCTGCGCTCGGATCGCGCCCTCTGGCTCCACGCCATGTTCTCCCGGCTGGCCAACAGCCTCTTCATGGAGTGGCGAAACCAGCAGCCCCGACCCCGGCATCTCACCACCACTGACTTCAGCGCATGGATGTCCGCGGATCATGCCCGAAGGGCCGTGGCCACCGTCACGGCACGCCGCCCTTCCCTGAAGGCTCCTTCGTGAATACGCCCTGGCGATCGCAGCATTGGAGCCTTGCGTGCTTGCCGCCGAGACCTCGGCTGTTTATCAAGAACCAGCTACGTGATGCCTGCGAGACCCACAAATCCCCGCCGAACCACATTGTCGGGCGTGGCTGACGCACGGATGGCGGTCAATCCGGTGACGCCGTCTCCTAGAGACCCGGGTTCCTCGCGCACGGCTGATTATCGAGTTTCGGGCCACGAATCGTTCCCTTGCCGCTACAGCTGGCTGCCGAAAGCCGTGCGCGGATTGGCGGAGAATCCGATGATTTTTTCCGACGAGGATGCCGCCATGGTCACGCTGGGCGTTGGCAAGAACATGGTTCGCAGTCGCATGGGCGAGTTTGGTTCTCTCGAACTGCTCGAACACATTTACGATTTGGAGGACGCTCATGTCTGAGAAGCGAATTTCCGACCTGCTTGCCCCCGGCACCCGGTTTCTCCGGTCGGCTCATCTTGAGCGAGACTTTCACGACTCGACGGCTCTTTCCGGCTACGTTCTCACCGATTTTTCGCGCGACTGCCTGAGCCGCATGGCGACCGGCTTGAAGCCGCGTTCCGGCCAGCGCGCGTGGCGCGTCACCGGCGACTACGGTTCCGGCAAATCGAGTTTGCCTCCTGCACCAAGGGTTCTACGCTTACGCCGACAACCTCAATCAGTCGGCGCAGCGTGAATGGGAGAAGGTTGCAGCCCGCTTCGAGGAGATTGTTTTCAATCAACCCGTCGAGCAAGTGGCGCACGTCATCGCCTCCGCGCTCAACGTCAGGACACACGAGCGCTGGATGTCGTTAATGCTGATGGCTTTGCCAAAGCCCGCGCTCATGATCACCGGGCGCGAGCTCCGGCCCGTGCCCGGCCGCATAGCCCAGTTCTCCGAACCACGTCAGGGCGGCGTCTTCGACGATGGCTTCGTTGAGGTTCATGGTTTCGGTTTCCGGGGTTTCTTTGGCTTTGGCAGGTTCTTCAATTCTTTCGTCGCCTTTTCGAAGTCCGCATCCACCGCGCGCGGCGAGGCATCCAGCAGCGCCCGATACTTGGCATACTCCAGCTCCGCCTTGGTCTTCGACTGCTCGGCGGAAATCTTCCCCGCGTGATCCAGCAACTCGTGTTCGGAGAGTTTGAGAAACTTATCCAGCTTCGTGATCCAGTCGTGCATCGTCATCACCTTCCGCTGGAGCGCCCGCAGCTCGGCAAATTCGATATAGGCATTCACGATACGGTTCAGCGTGTCGAGTTCTTCCCCATCGAGGTAATTCTTGGCGATGGCCACATCCTCCTTGCGGAT
>ENA-ORBV01009628-ORBV01009628.1-microbial-mat-metagenome-genome-assembly--contig:-NODE-9628-length-15762-cov-5.755945_pt1 | contig 15762 bp, 4 predicted proteins | sample MGYA00237777_ERZ505514 | MGnify/ENA primary metagenome ERZ505514 (study PRJEB26160, sample SAMN06269048) | microbial mat metagenome | isolation source: Oligotrophic lake microbial mat | place... | reverse complement strand
ACAAAAACGATCCAAAGCCATTGACATGCGCTTTTACTGGGTCCGCGATCGAGTTCGACAAGGGCAATTCCGAATTTGTTGGAAACCCGGCAAAGACAACAAAGGGGATTGCTTCACAAAACATCATCCGGCCTCCCACCACCGCGAGATGCGTCCAATCTGCCTCCATGAGCAAGCCCTCCTCCTAATGGACTACCAATGCAATTCATTGAAAGGGTGTGTTGATCCACCAGATCAGGCTCAATCAGACAATGAACCCAAAGCAGTCCAGAGTGTGGATCGGAACAACTCCAAACGTTGATCCGCACTTTCGGCTTTTCCGAACTCACTGAATTGTAACAGTTCAAACGTTAAGATAACTTTCTCCTCTGATCAATTTAGCTAGTTCTTGAGCAACTGCTAGCAAGTCAGATGAGCTGGTGTCTGTGGCCACCACAGCATTTGCATCAACTCAACACCAGTGGACACAGCCAAATGCAACAAAACATGGAAAGTCCATGAAGGGGAACACCCACAAAAGTTCAAAGCCAGAACACAGCAACCCTTCCGTGAAGTCAAAATGTTCATCACACTTGGCAAGGAATCTGACTCACATGGCAAACATTTTCCATCTCAATTCCTGAATTCAACTCTCTTTCCAGATGCCGAATGTGAAGGCATTGTCTGCAGCATCATCTGGCAAGACAAACCCCATCAGTGTGGTCTGAACATTTGCAACAACAAACTGCACGGTGCACATGCAAGAAGGAACTGCAATTCCAAAACAATGAATCTGCAGATCTCATCCATGACTGGAATTTGACAGTCACCACTGCACAGAAAAAACCCAAGATTCCATTGGCATGCGAAATGGACCACTGCCACTGATGAATCAAACAACAAAAAAAGGAGGCAACCCAGCACACGAAGTTGCCACATCAATGTGTCAACAGGTGCAACATTTGTCTAGCTGATGTCCAACTGGAAGCACTGCAATGACCAACAAAAAAGAAAATGTTTCACATTTTGCTTTCAAGCAACAGCCTTAGAAAAAAAATCCAATGATTCATTGCACATCAGTCAAAGACTTCAAATCATGCGAATCAATCTGTCCCTGTTGGTCATTCAAAACTGGAACTTTGCATTCATGTGCCTCTTCGCAGGCAAGTGATGAGCAAATGCAAAGACATGGCTTGACATCAAGTGATTCATTCATTTTCAAAAGCTGTCTGTTGCTTTGTTGACGACTTTAGCATTGAGTGCTTCACAAAAAAGCACATTCAGCATGCCTTTTTGTTTTCAAAGCTTGGCATTGTTGTAAGAAGAAGAATGATGTGGCCAAAATGAGACAAGCATGCACTGCCCCTGCTGCCGGTGCGACTGTCTCTTGTCCCTCCAGCCCATGGTGTTCTGTGATGTACAAACTGCTAGCACTGTGCGCTGCCAACACACTTCTGCGAGCGAATGTGCGTCTTGCACTTCAATTGGACCTGTGTCTGTCGGATCCACTGTGCCATCTGTCTGTGGATTTGTCAATTCGGAGTTTCAGAGCATTCGGAGCAGCCATGTCGGTGCGCTTGTGTGCGTCACTGATGAGGTGTGGTTTGTGTGTGCATCGATCTCAACAGATTGATTGAATGCGTCACTTGGACGTCTGAAGAGTGGATCAACGCGGGTTACCAAGCCGGCGTGTCCGAACAAGGCGCGTCAGTTGGACGACCTGCTGTGTGTTGTTGCTGTGTTCCCAAGCCCGCCGGACCATGTGGATCGCACGATGTCGACGCACGTCACTGATGCGATCTTTCGCATGCATTGTCACTTCTGTGATTCGAGCCTGCAGCCTCCAAGTGTTGCTTTTTGCTACCATTTCCACAGAGGAAGTGCTGTGTCATCACCATGTTGCAAGAAGAAGAATGATGTGGCTGAAATGAGACAAGCAGGCACTGCCCCTGCTGCCGGTGCGACTGTCTGTTGTCCCTCTGGCCTATGGTGTTCTGTGATGTGCAAACTGCTAGTGCTGTGTGCTACCAACAGACATGAACATGATGCTTGGTGCCGCAATTGGATTGACCCTGTTGCATGCATTCAGTTTCACCACACATGATTCATTTTCAAACTCATCTTGTTGTGCAAATTAATGGCTTTGATTTGCCTAGTAGCACAATGTTGAGATGACAGATGCATGTTTAGCTTTTGATGTCAATGAAGCTTTGATGTTGTTTGCATGTCATGCATCTGGGCAACCAAAATTGTGGATTGAGATGATGATTCTGGTTATCACTTTCCATTTCTTTTGATCTAACAACAAAGATCTGCTGCTATCAATCTGGTTCCTTCCTGTTCAGTTGCACTCCCTTTGCATGCAGAAGATTCCTGAATGGATCATGACCAAGTCATGCATTGTGGTGCATGCAGAAAAAGTGCAAACATTTGCAATGCAGATGCACACATTCCTCTGGGACCTGTTTTTTTCCAGAAACACTGCCATCCGGAACTGCAAACAGCAAGCCCTTGATCCTGCCACACTGATGAAAAAATGACGAGAGCACAACCTTTTTACTGCCACTTGGAAATTTCCAAATGGCACCAGAGCTGGAACAGTTTTGCTGCAACAGACAGCTGCAAAAGACTGATCCAATCCAAGGACTCGAACCCCCGGCACCTTTGATAACCACTGGCACGACGACGGAATTTGAATGGAAGAGTACGTCGCACACAATCGCTTTCGTTTGATCGTCTAAATAAAACAGCATCGGGCCTAGGTGGGAATACGCGCGGCGAGGTTTTGTGACAATGTTTTGAATTTCATGAGTGTTAACGAATGTTTAAAGGAAGTTTCTTGGCTATCGCTTGTTCGAAAAGGAAGTTTCTTGGCTAGAGACGGTCGACTCGTGTACGTAACCACTAGTTAGACTCGTCAAGGCTGGCCGGTGCGCACCGCACGGGGTTGCGATGTTTGATTTGACATCACGTGTGAGCTGCATGGTTGATGTATTTGTACTGTTGATGATGTGAAGGTTGTGAGTAGTTTTGGCAGAAACTATTTACTGACCTTGTTGTAGCTTGTTATGGTGTAACAACAAAGTTCTAGCCAGTAATAGACTAGTAGCTATTAGCTGGACTTGACACACTTATCTTCATCTTAATAACCATGATGAGGCCCAATATGCGAATGGCGGATGACAGCATCAACGATATTGATGAAAGCATCAAGAGTAGTTTGTATGACGGCAGCGGTAGTTCTTCCTTGAAAACAGACGAGTCCAAATCTCAAAAGAGCAAAAAGAGCGACAAGTCCAACAAGAGCCAGCAAGGCAGCAGTGGTGATCCCTGGGCGGAACGACGTTCCAGTCTTCGATCTACGGGGAATGCAGAAGCCGTCTTGCAAGGAGGAGATATCAGTCGAGCATCCTCCTCTCGACAACTTGGTGGTGACAGCAATGCTGCTGCACCAACACCACCACTGGTTGCTTCAGCAAGTCCCAACCGAGCCAAACTGCGGGCTTCTGTCAAAGGAGCACCCGTACCGTCTGCTAGTTCTTCACCCGTCCCCTTTGAAATGCAACCCAGTACTGCCGCGGCGGGTTCTCTGCAGCAAGTAGCCACGCAAAAACCGCCATTGCGGGAAACAGGCATGTTCAAATTGCACGAGGAAGCAGGACAGACTACCAGACGGGGTTCGGCTAGTGGGAGTTTTAGGGACGCACAGGGATTCGATCGTGCACCTTCGCAAGACCCATCACAACAACAACCACAACAACCACAACAACCACAACAAGGTAAACCATCCGGGAAACCACCTGCTTCTATTAGTGTACCTGGTGGGAGTGGCGCTCTTGGTAGTACTAGTAGTAGTGGAAGTGGAAGAAGAGGTACTAGTAGTGGTCCGGCACCACCAGCCTGGGATCCGAATCGATTGTCCAAGACGGGTTCCAATCGTCAATTGTGGGGAGAAGAAGAGCACAAGGACGACGGGCCGCCTCCCTTGAGAGAGTACCAGCAGCAGCCGCAAGATCCACCTTCTAATACAAGAAGCAGAGGAAGAACCATGAACGATGATCGTGGGGACCGGAGGAACAATCAAAATCAGCCTCCTCGTTCTTCTGGCGGAAAGAGCAGCAGCAAAGCAGCAAGATCCACAAGTCCTGGAGGAACCAAGAAAAAGAAAAAGCGCCCACCTGGTCACATTGAAAAAGATGGAACTCCCTATTGGATGAAGAAACTCAAGAAGAAAATTGTCAAGGGAAAAGTCAAGCCGACCAGACCACAAGACCTTCCCATGATTACTCCCAGTGCTTCCAGAGATGAAGAAGATACGGAATATCCTACTAGATCTGTCACACCGCCAGAACGGCAATCCATGCGATCACCCTCGCCATCCTGGGCCAATGCAAAATTGAAATCGACTGGAAATGCAGATGCTGTCTTGCAAGGAAAAGATATTAAACCACCAACCGCTCCTTCGTCTAGTCGCAATATTGGAGCATCCCACGAGGACGACGAGGAGGAACAAATTACTCCGTATCAAAAGCAGCAACAGCAGAGACAGCAGCAACCACCTCCAGCTGCTTCCATGCAACGGCAGATTGGAACCGCTCCAAAGCAACAACCGCAGGTATCTGTTCCCGATTGGTTGAAGGATTCTACTACTGCTGCGCCAGACTTATCCCCCAAACAACAACAACAGCAACAAATGGCATCACAGCCTCAAGAGCAGTCCAGAGCAGTGGCGGCAAATCCATGGGAGGAATTGTATCAGCAGCAGCAACAGCAGCAGCAAAGTCAACCGGCACAGGCGTCTCCGTGGGATGCTCATAGAAAGCAGCAACAACAGCAGCAGCCTTTGGCACAACAGGCCAGTCGATCCATTTCACCCGTGGTGGCGGTTCCGCCGGAATACCAAAAACAGGCATCCAGTCAACAACCGGTACCTATTCCAAAACAGCAATTCAGTCATAGGGCAGCGTCTCCATTGATCCAACAACACCAACAGCAACATCCAGTGTTGAGGAGCATGTCACCGGCACCACCCAGACCTTCCTTTCGAGGTGCCTCTCCAGCTCGATCGGCATCCCCACCCGTCTGGTCGTCCAACAATATGGGCAAGGCGAGTCCCACGCCCAAGCCACCCAAACAACAGGCCTCTCCCAAACCATTGTGGGCCATGCAAAAACCAGCCTTGAAATCGACGGCCCACGCCGAAGCGGCTCGGACCAGTCGGGATATTCCATCGCCCAATCGTCCGGCGGATTATCAACCCTTTGTCCCACAACCCTTTGAGGATCATCCCGAGTTGTTGGAAAAACGACGTCAACGACTCCTTCGCGAACAGCAAGAGCGAGAGCAACTGAAGCAACATCCGCCGCCACCAGCACCACAGCAGCAGCAACAAGGTCGTAATAAACCATCACCGGTAGTAGCACAGCAGCCGATGCAACAGCAACCGCCGCAGCAAATACAACAACCGCAACAAAGTCGTAATATGGCGCCATCACCAATTATGACACAGCAACCCATGATGCAACCACAGCAGCCAATGATGCAGCCGCCTTGGCAGCCACAACAACAGCAATACTATCAGCAGCCGCCACAGCAGCAACCGTACTATCAGCAGCCGCCACCAGGACCACCACAACAGTATCCACAAGTAGCGCCTCCTACACCACCTCAGTACCATCATCCTCGGCAGCAGCTACAACAGCAGCATCCGTATTCGAGACCACCCATTCCGACCATTACTTCACCCGTGCGACGACGGGGCGATGGGAACGGCGACGACGACGATGATTTTAGTATCAGTGGTGTCAGTGCCTTGACCGAAGCTGTCGTCCTTGCTGAGCCACCGGAAAGTCAGCGATCCTTGGGGGAACATTCCAATGCGAGTAGTGGGGCTGCGACAGCACCATCGTGGGCGAGCGGATCTGTGAAACTCAAGAGTACGGGCAAGAAGAAAGAATTGTGGCCCGATGGAAAGGAACCACCCGCCAAAGAAGAAGCCAAGACGGACGAGGAGGCGGCCAAGAAAGAGGAGTCGAAGAAGAAGAAACAGGTGGTGGCGCAACCAGATGAACTACCAACTCCTGTTCAAGCCAATACAAGAGCTGGTAGCATTTTCAGAGACGAGAAACCTGCAGCTGTTGAACAGCCGGAAGCGGCGCTAGCAACTGCTCCGGATACGGCTGTCGATTCAGGACCCCAAGACTATACCACATCGGTGACGACAACGATTACCGTCACAACCAAGACCAACCGACCAGATGGTGGTGGCATGACAAAAGCTGTGAGCGATGCAGGCATTCCAGCAGCTGCCGCAGCGGCCATGGCCGCAGCTGCCGAAGTCAACAAGGAAGCCTCGCCTCCGGCATGGCAGGGGAAACTGAAACCCACCGGTCTTGCTGATAGTGTCATGAAGGGAGTAGATATCAAAGCTGCGTCCGATTTGGAAGATTCCTTGCATCGCAAACCACGACGTCCTTCCTGGCAGCGGCCTCCAACACCGGATTCGGACACGCCCTTTGATGAAGCTCCATCGGTTAGTGGCGTGGATGGTGACGATCACGAACAAAGGAGCAAGCCCAAGCTGGTCGTGGCGTCCCCTTCACCACGTCCGCCACGTGGTCGTGCTACCATCCCCCGCAGTGCTGTAGCGTCTCCCGTACTGCCACCCATTGCCACGACGAAACAACAAGAACCCGTCTCTAGTGTAAGATCATCGAGCATGGGGCCAAGTACTTCACCACCAAAGCCATCGTGGGCTGCCCAGCGCCCCAAACTCCAGGCGATTGACACGAAACCCACCACTGCCAGTCACAGTGTTTCTCCACGAAGTAACTCCTTGCCACCTCCAACAACAGCGCACTCATCACCAACGGCGCCAGAAGAAAATACGGTTCGTGCTAGACCATTGTGGGCGGCGGGTCGACCCAGTTTGAAGGCGACAGGTCATGCTGACGACGTAATGAAGGGCGTTGATATCAAGGCTCGGTCCGCCTTTTCACCGGCATTGACACCTCGGTCGACGGCACTGCAGGCTTCTCTCAACTCGCTTCGATCTCCAACCGAAGACCGATTTTCCATGCCTATATCGTCTTCGGAAACAACACTATCACAGCGACGCTCTCCGTCGCCATACCGAGTAGCTTTGAGGTCGACAGGCCATGCAGAAGCTGTCCGACGTGGGTCCGATATTTTGCAGCCCGAAAAGAAAATTCATGAGCCCGAAAAGGAAGAATTCCTGGCAAGTCTAGCGGCAAACCGAAAGGTTTTGCGACGGGTTTCCAAGACGGAGAGTGATCTGCCATCGGATGAAGAAGGAGAGCCAGAGGATGGACGCAAGTCTAAACTTTCAGCGTCGGGGGATGAATCAGACTCCAAGTCTATGTACAAGGTTCCTTTGAAAAAGGTACCGGCGGTTCGCACGTCAGTGGAACCATCACAGAGCAACTTTGGCCTGCCCTTCAGTCGACTTGTTATTTCAGGTAGTGCTAAGATGGAAGATGTACCGGATGGATCCAAGAAACTAGTGCTATCGGGAAGCTTGGATATGGAACCTCCATCGCTGTCGGGAACCGAAATGACTAAACAGGATGTGTCAGCAGCTGAGAAGTCAAAGTCAGATGATTCGGCGGTGACTCCAGTGGTGATCGAGGACGTGGGATCAACAGTGGAAGTAACATTGTCGCCGACGAGTGCCCAGTCGGGGGGACGCGACAATGCCAATGCCGAGGTAGACAGCCACAGCATTAGCCAATCTACCTCTACTCCGAAGCGATCGCATCCCCCATCCAGAACTTCATCTTTAGGCGGAGCAAGTGTCAAGTTCGCAGACGAAATAGAAAGCGACCGATCTCCGTCTCGTTCGTCACGTGGGGCTCGTGACGTCGACAAGTTTATTGATGACGACAGCGTTGAATGCCTGCGTAGGCCCACACCTACAGAACAGACACTTGCAAGTACTGTGGTGGAGGAGTCTGGCGATGATCCAGTCTTTGGGGTGGACCACGACACCGATGATGATGCAGTAGAGGTCTCGTACGCGCGGAGAGACCCGCCACCGAGTCCAGCTAGAGGAACCACAGAGCCTCTCCGCTTTGCTCAAGCTCACGATGATTTGGCTACTGTCGAAACTGATGAAGCTGCAAGTGCTAGAGAATACTTCGAGCATATGCTCGCCGAGCCGGAGCCGTCTATTGAAAGTGACGAAGCTGCAAGTGCCAGAGAATTCTTTGAGCAGATTCTCGTGCCTGACACGTCCGTTGTACCGAAGTCGACAGTTTCCTCCTTGGCACCTTGGGCAAGCCCGCCACCTGCCAGCTCCTGGCCACAGAGAACGTACGCTCAGGTAGCTGCTGTCGATGCATATGAACCAGAAGACCCTCCCATTGCCAAAGGAGTCGACACAGAAATGAATGTTTTTGGAAAGCTTGAACCAGAGGCTGAATTAGAAACGATGGTGCTCGCAAAGCTTGAACCAGAGTCTGAAATTGCCGTTGAGGAACCCAGTTCAGAAGTCCTGGAGGTTAAGCCGCATGGTAGTGATAACGAACACGAGATAGAAATCGTTCCTGTTTCGCCGCAAGACAAGGTAGAAGAGGACAAGAATGTGGTGCCCAAATCACCGAGTCGGGGCGTCACTGCTCATGCATCAGGGTCATGGAAACCTGATTCACTTGAATTCAGCCTTATCATCACAGCACCCGAAAGCACCAGTAGAACGACAGAGCCAGGAGATGAAACGTCGATGCCTGAGTTGCAAGAAGCCGACGAAAGTACGGCGTGCAGCAGTGTACGTGCTGGCATGCCCCCTCCACCGAAGAAGGGCCGCAAAGCTGAGGATCTTAATTCTCAAGCTACAACTGCTCAGTCGACAGTTTGGGATGATTCGACTGGAGCATCTCTCAAGTCTTCCAGCAAAGATACAGCTGACCAAGTTAGAAAATCCGCGTCATTTGGGGCTACTATTCCCGAGGGCGATTCTGAAGGAGACTCTGACGAGGTGGGCGGTAGAGACACCCTCCGCTCTGCGAGAAGTGTATCGCCGAAGCCAAGAGGCCGATCAAGATCTCCTGCGCGGTCAAGATCTCCTACCAGGTGGACTGTAGAAAGTGCTACCGAGTATGTAACAAGTCCTGTCCAGTCAAGATCCCCCGTCCGATCAAAATCTCCAAATAGGTGGACTGTGGAAAGTGCTACCGAGTACGTGACAAGTCCAGTCCAGTCGAGATCTCCTGCGCGCCAACGAGTCGATCAAATGCTAGATAATGCCAGCCTATTAGCTCCTCCATTCCATCGTGATAGAGGAAGGTCGAAATCACCAGTGCCGACAATGGAAGACTCCGCTCGTAGTAACGCATCTCGAGCAACCAGCGTAAACGCCAGGGCTACAAGAAGGTCTTCTCCAAGGCCCCGCGGGCGAAGCCGCCCAAGGACTGAGTCACCAAAGGGTAGGGAGCGCTCAAAATCCCCAGCACGATGGACAAAGGAAAGTGCAGCAGAGTATCTCGCAAGCCCAGTTTCAAAGAAACCCTCTGTTCGCCCGAAGGATATTGCTATGTCGAGTTCAGCACGCTCGGCATCACCGAAACGTACGGGACGTGGTCGATCTCCTTCACCAAAGCGTTGGACAAAGGAAGACGCAGCTGAATTCCTCACCAGCCCGGTTCATGCAAAATCCCCCGTTCGAGTTGACATTTCATCGCAGCCATCGCCACAAAAGTCCAAGACCTCACCAAAAGCTAGAGGCCGTTCGTCATCTCCAGTGAAATGGACCAAAGAAAATGCTGCTGAATTTCTCACCAGTCCTGTGGCACCCGCAAAGAAGAAGGCTGCTTCTGCTTCACCCAAAGCTTGGGGTAGTTCACAATCTCCATCCAAATGGACCAAGGAAAATGCTGCCAAGTTTCTTACCAGTCCCGTTGTATCCCCAAAGAAAAAAGCTGCTTCACCCAAAAATAGTAGGGGTCGTTCACGATCTCCGGCAAGATGGACAAAGGAAGAAGCTGCTGAGTTTCTTACAAGTCCTGTGGGATCGCCAAAGAAAAAGGCTAGCAAGTCTTTGCCTCCTGCTCCTCCACCTTTTGGCGACAAAGAAGAAGTCGCACAGTCGATCCCTTCAGCCAGAAGTCATTCACCGAAGCGCCAGGCAAATCGAAGCCCTGCACCGAAGAAACAGATTCGATCGAAATCGCCTATTCGACCGAATCCTGAGGGTACTTTGAAATGCGAGTCTTGCAGCATGGAGTCAGAGTTCGTTCCAGACGGAATGATTGCGTGCGAGATGTGCAAAGAAGTTTACTACTGTACAACTGATTGCATGGAATGGCATTGGAGTAATGGTGGCCATGCTAATGCTTGTAAGGGTAACACAGGGCGAACTGCATTGTCTCCAGGAGGTGGTGTTACTGTTCTTGACGCGGAGTCAGATGAATTGTCCATTGACCCGTTTGCGGAACAATCAGAGCAAATAGCCCCCGGCGGTGTTATGGAGGCCCTGCGTAAATCGAAGGAGGATACGGCTAAGAACCAGAGCGCTTCCCCTAAGGCCCAATCCAAGTCCCCTGCCCGATCTAAATCTCCTGTGAGGTCTAAATCCCCAGCCGCATCTCCTACCAAGCGCACCATTCAGCCTCCACTTATGAGTCGAAAGGCACCAGCAGCTGATGCGGACGACTACCAGCAATCTATCACGACTATCGAGGACGATGATTACAACAAAGGACTACCTTCCATGTCATCCCCGTTGATGGTTGACAAGCTCCCTTCTGAAGTTGTTCTTACATCGCCTCCCCCCGAGATGACCATGAAATCACCAGCTGCTAAACGGGGTGGTTCCTTGCCCCCTACTGGTGCTAGTAGTGCGGGGGGTAGCGCTGTTCGCCGGACCAAACCAAGACATTGCGCCAACTGCAACGCCGCGGAATTGCCTGGCTCAAAGTTCAAGTATTGCGGCAAATGCCGTCTTGTCAAGTACTGCACTCGTCATTGCCAGAAGAAAAATTGGAGCGTGCATAAAACTGAATGCGGAAAACAAATCCAAACGCAAATGTTTGGAGCATAAATACACAATGTTTGGAAAATAAATTTTAGTTTCTTATTCAACTTGTACGATTGATTGTACAATTGTTGTAGTTGCAGTCAGATTACTGTAGTATCTTTGGTTCTAGCAACTATTAGATCCAAGTTCATAGATTGGAACTGGAAGCCAGAATTTACTAGCCGTAAGCGAAGGTGGCGACACTTCCAGCTATGATGCGACAATACCAGAAAGTGACTAAGGATCAAAATGCCTCTTCCCATTATCCCCGCGACCATGACATCCTCCAGTGACAACTTGTTGCAGGAAAATGCTCTCTTTCTCGCGAAACGAAACACCAGTGACAGCTCCAACAAGAAGGAGGAGCAAGAAGGAGGAACAAAAGCAGAAGGTATCCAGCCGAAATAACAGCAAGCGCTAGCAGTCTCCATGCAAGAAGTTGCCAACCGTTCAGCACATTTTCTCCCTACTACTGTCATTGAGCATGGATCGCCCTTTCTTACTGCTGCCAGTCTTGGTGAGCTTGAAGCAATCATTCTTTCTTCAATCCATACAACTACAACTACAACTACTCGTAGGGACAACGATCCTCGACCATGTGCAAACCTGATAACATCAGGTTCATCATTTAAGCGCGTCCAAGATTCATCGGTTGGCACTGCTGACCACAAAAATATTGATGATGGCGGTGATGCCATTGTCGACCAGGACGCCCTGGCAGATGATGAGACTTCCAGCGAGCTGACAATGAAACGCTCAGAGCAATGCCAGCACATAGAACAGAATCAGAAGGGCTTGTGGAAGCTTTGCTGGTGGAAGAATGATGGGACACACAAGCCATAGATCCAGACACTTTGGAATGACAAGGCGCAGGGATGAAACGCCGAAAATTCCATACTCAAATGGAACATCTCCTCCTTGGAATTGCTGCTATCGCTAAAGCGCCATCTCTCGGTTTGGCTTTAGCCTGGTAGGCCTCAAGCGTGTACAGCGTGACTCTGGAACCAGCATTTTTGCCACCGGTTCAGTTGTTCCGACTACAGCAGCACCATCCACCTTTCAGGATGCACTCTTGCTCATGCTCTCAATCTGTGCACGTGCCAGTACTATAAACGATCCCCGCTCTCCGCAATCCCGAGCTTACGAATGGTTGCTGGAGCAACGCAATGTCTCGGTACTCCAGGATTGGAAAAGAAACAACTCTTTGCACTAGCTACATTGTACTTCGCCATGGAAGGCCCATCTCGGCCCGCATCGATACGCAACGAATGGTTGGACGACACAATCCACGCGTGTGATTGGTATTCCTCCACCACGATCCCCTCTTTGCATGCTCTCCTCAGAAAGAATACGAGAATCTGAGTCTCGACGATTTGAGACTGGTAGACCCCAGCCACAATCCACACATTCACTTGAAATTGCGCTCTGGGATTGCTAACCGGTCTGTCTCTTCTTTCTTTGGGCTGTAGCCAAGATACGGAGCAATAAAACAGTCATGGGCTGTAGCTTGCGCCTTTGTGGCGACGATATGTCTTGTGGTATGGCTCGACTTCTGGCTTTATCGCCTGATGACACCATGACACTGGTCAAACGCTAGATGAATAAACCTCATAAAAAACAGCAACAGCAACATTCACACTGCAGTAGTAGTAGTCGTTAAGCAAAATGATTCTAATTTTGATTGATTTTTGATTCACTGATATAGAAGTCAATTCGTAATGACAATAATCGTTTTCATCCTGTACACGGACCATCAAAAATAAGGAGCAGGAGCGGAATTATCTCTTTCGTCTCAGTCTTTGTCCATAATTGTATGCCAATGGATACTGTCGGCTAGTAACTTTGGCATTTGCGGGCTCATTATCACCGCTGTCTTCAACTGGGTTGTAAGCTTCACTGTCAGTGCTGTCTTCTACAGGGTTAGCACTGTCATTACCGGCCCCACTGCTTTCATCTTGGTATGGAGGGTAGTCTTCGCCCTCTTCAACAGCTTCATTGTCCTCGCTGACTTCTACAGGGTCGTTAGCTTCAGCATCACTGCTGTCTTCTACCGGGTCGGCATATTCATTGCTGTCAATGCTTTCATCTTGTTTCTTTTGTTTCTTTTGGCGCTTCTTATCGCCGCCGTCAGTCTCAGTTTCATATGGAGGGTAGTAGTCATCAGGGTCGGCATATTCATAGCTTTCACTGCTTTCAACTTGTTCTTTTTCGCGCTTATTAACGTCGCCGTCAGTCTCAGCGCCAGCGTCAGCGGCAACGTCATATGGAGGGTAGTAATCATCACCGTCATCGTCCTCACCACCGCTTTCATCTTCAGTGACGACGACATCTTCATTAGCGTCCCCGTCGCCCTTGTCCTTCTTGTTCTTGCGATCCTGCTTCTGGTCTTCTACTTCTGCCGCCTCTTCTTCTGTGGTAGCGTCATACTGGTTACTCGGAGCGTAATAGTCTTGGATCTCTTGCATCGCTTGCTGCTGGCCCAGGTTCTCTCCTGCTTCAAGCTGAGCGACTTCCGGCTGGTCCAACAGACTCTCTTGTTCCAGTAGATCCTCGACGACATCACTAACACGAATCTTTCGCAGGGTCATGTCTCGCGGGTTGTCTTCTTGTTGCAAGGGGCGAAGTTGGCTACGCCAAAAGAAATCACCAGGGCGATCAAACTTCATGGCAATGCGGGTAACTGCAGGAAAAAAAGAAATAGAAACATCCATGTTAGAGTCGTCTAGTAGTCGGGCAAGCAGTAACTGGGATTCCTCTACTACAGTACCTTGAAAGGGAAGCGCCGCAACGACATCCCGCGGAAAACCATCAGCAAACGCAAATAAGTTGTCCTCTTCAGACACAGCTTCTTCTTTCATGGTTGGATTTATGACTTTGTATCCAACCCCGATTGATCCATCTTCCAAAACCAATTTTTGAGATTCTAGATAACCTCCATCACCAGCGGGCTCTCCTGTGATGGAAATATTCGAGTCCACGACAATCTCATGCCGAGAAAGCACCCCCATTGCTGCCGAGGATACATGAATGGGATGGGCAATGGGTGACCAATTCCAAATCTCCCAAACTTCCGTGCTATTCAATGGGATGTTTTCCGTCACGGGTGCTGATGGAGTCATGGATCCCTCCATCGGTAGCCCCGCCAGGCCTGCTCGTTGATATGGTTCAGTGTCGGGCCAGAGGAGAGGATTTCCACTGGCATCCATGGCGATTTCGGCAGTGCCCAGAATGGTCATGGGTTGCTGAGAGGCATCTCGTCCCTCCAAAACGGCAACTTTACGCACCCGATCGACGAGGTATTGCTCGTCTTTGGCTTGTTTTTTGGCCGCCTTTAGCTTTGGCTCCTTGCTCCGAACTTTGATTTCGTCTTTATATTCGTCTCCCGCCAATGACACCATGGCAGAGTTCATTTCCAACTCGACATCAAAGGCCATGATTTCATGTGTGTGATTGAAAAAGGATTGGCCTCTCGTACTGGCATCTCCACGAAAGGGTTCATCACCGGCGGTATTGATCATCATGATGCGTCGTCCTGCCATATGACTAAAATCGACAAGCACATCCATTCGAGCAGATGGCTCCATGACGATAGAAGTGAGCTTGGCAGAACTCTTTTGAAAAGGAAATACCATTCCTTGATCACTGCCCAACAGAGTAAAAGGCACTGGAATACTCGAGTCTTGTGCATCATCGTCGTCGTTTTTACGAAGGTCACGCTTTTGGCCTTTTTCAAGTTCTTCTTCGCCGGCTTGGAATTGCACTGCGAGAAAGCGACTGGGACAAGCATTCAACAATCGCAAGCGATACACACGTGGTTCCACAGGAAACTTTGGCCAAATTTTACCATTGACCGTCATGACATCGCCCATGAAAATTTCCGCATGACGTCGGGGAGCAACTCCTCGACGGACCACAAACTTGGTAGCGGACGGAGTGTACAATTCACCATTTTCGCGAAACATGTGATCTTGAATCATAAAGGCTGCTTCGTAGGGAAAGGCTGGAAGACGCAATGGATTATCGGCACGTCCCGTGTCGACATCATCACGCAAGAAATAAAAGGATGCCATGGCATCTGCTTTGTTGGTTGCCCCTTGTTGGTTGGGGTGCAACCAAAGAAGGGCGGCTTGTTGCTGGTTGTGATACGTATCGTTCGTCCTGATGATGGTAGGGTCCTCTTCGTCACCCAAATCAGAATATACTTCTTGTTGGCGTCGTCTTCCCCAAATCTTGTGGCTTGCGACATCTGTAGCAGAGGTTCGTGTTCTGGCTACTTCATTCTTGGACACGGGGGCATTCATAAGGCTTAGTTCTTCGGGAAGGTAGGGCTCTCTTCCAGAATGCTGTTCTTCTTCCTCCTGGTACTGACTGTATTCATTGGCCGCGGTGCTGTGGGTGCTGTAGGTGCTCTGGAGACTTCCATGCAAATAATGATTGCTAGTCATGCCAGATGCTTTATCTGCCATCTCGGCATCCATATCATATGTTCCCTCATATATGGTAGGTTCGTCATCATCCGTAACTTTATAATAATCGTCAGTGGCAGCACCGCTACTGGTAGTACTGCTGGCAGTACTACTAGTAGCAGTACTGGTAGCAGTTTCCTTCCACGTGACTTGTACGGGTTCATAGCTGGCAACTTGAATGGTAGGTCCTGGCCATTGTCCTCCATACCCAACAACTGTCTCTTATACACATCTCCGAGCCCACGAGACTAAGGCGAATCTCGTATGCCGTCTTCTGCTTGAAAA
>ENA-ORBV01009626-ORBV01009626.1-microbial-mat-metagenome-genome-assembly--contig:-NODE-9626-length-15767-cov-7.460803_pt1 | contig 15767 bp, 13 predicted proteins | sample MGYA00237777_ERZ505514 | MGnify/ENA primary metagenome ERZ505514 (study PRJEB26160, sample SAMN06269048) | microbial mat metagenome | isolation source: Oligotrophic lake microbial mat | place... | reverse complement strand
GCCCTCCGCCGCCCCGGCCCCCAGCAACTCGACCTCTTCTGATCCCACAGCCCCAGCCCTCTTGTAACCTATTAGGTTACAAGTTTTCGGGAACCGCCTCGTTTAAAATCACCCCGCGTCGCGCGCAGTCCGCCGCAGCCTTTTCCTCTCCGTTCCCAATTTCCTGATTTCCACATCCCTCCTTCTGCCGTTTTTCTTCGTCGCATGTCCGCCGCATCCCCCGTCCTGACCCTCGGCTTCGACGCCGACGACACCCTTTGGCACAACGAGACGATCTTTGAGCACGTCCACGAGCGCTACCGCGCCCTCCTCGCCCGTTTCCACGACGCCGCCACCGTCGACCGCACCCTCTTCGCGACCGAGATGCGCAACCTCGAGCGCTACGGCTACGGCGTAAAGGGTTTCACCCTCTCGGCCATCGAAACCGCGATCGCGCTTTCCGCCGGCAAGATCAGCGCCGATGAAATCCAGCAGCTCATCGCCCTCGGGCAGGATATGCTCGCCCACCCGGTCGAGCTCCTCGACGGCGTGGCGGAAACGCTCGCCCATCTCTCCGGCCAATACCGGCTCCTCGTCATCACCAAGGGCGATCTCCGCGACCAAGAACGCAAAATCGCCCGCTCCGGCCTCGCCGCGCATTTCCGCCATGTCGAGATTCTCTCCGAGAAAAACGAGGACGCCTACGCCGCGCTCTTCCGCCGCCACGCCATCGAACCCGCGCGCTTCCTGATGATCGGCAACTCCCTCAAGTCCGATATCCTCCCGGTCCTCGCGCTGGGCGGCGCCGGCGTCCACATCCCCTATCATCTCACGTGGGCCGCCGAGCACGTCGAATACGCCCCGCGCGCCGACGGCAGGTTTTTTCAGGTCAAATCCGTCCGCGAACTTCCCGAGCTGCTACAAACGTGGTCGCGATCGCTCCGATCCCGCCGTGGCCCTCCGACCCTGTAGGAGCGAGCTTGCTCGCGATGGCTTGCAGCCGGAATCGCATTCGCTCCGATCCCGCCGTGGCCCTCCGACCCTGTGGGAGCGAGCTTGCTCGCGACGGCTTGCAGCCGGAATCGCGAGCAAGCTCGCTCCTACAACCGGATCGGCGCGCCGGGTCCGGAGTTTTCGTGCGGCACCCGGCCCGGCTGCACAGTTACGACCGCGCGCGCATCTCAAAACCACGCCGCCGGCATTTGGCGGCCAAGGAGGGAACGCCCGCAAGGCTTGATAACTCCGACCAAGGCTTAACAAGATCGTCGCAGCCCCGTTGAATCTCCTCGACCGCCATATCTTCAAGAGCGTTCTCCTCGCCTGCGCGGGAGCCGTCGCCCTGTTCGCCTTCGTGCTCATGCTGGGCAACCTCGTCCGCGACCTCCTGCCCTACCTCCTCTCGGGCCAGTTGACCTTCGGGACCTTCGTGCGGCTCGTCTGGTTGCTCGTTCCCGCGATGGCCATCTACGCCCTGCCCATGGGCATGCTGACCGGCGTCCTCCTGACCCTCGGCCGTCTCTCCGCCGACAGCGAGATCACCGCCATGCGCGCCGCCGGCCTCAGCCTGAGCCGGATCGCGCGGCCGGTTTTCGTCCTCGGCACGCTCGGCGCCGCGCTCGGCCTTTACGTCAACTTCGAGGCCATGCCCTATGCGCGCGTCGAGTATCACAAGGAGCTCGCCGCCGCCATCCGCGCCAACCCCCTCAGCTTCATCGTGCCGAAGACGTTCATCCGCGATTTCCCCGGCTTCGTGGTCTACGTCGGCGACAAGCAGGGCACGGTCATGCGCGATTTCTGGCTTTGGCAACTCGACCGCGAGGGCCGCACCACCCAGCTCGTGCGCGCCGAATCCGGCCGGTTCGACTACGACGAAGCCGCCAACGACCTCATCCTCACCCTCACCCGCGCCCAGATCGAGGAACGCGACCCGCGGAACCCGGAAAATTTCTCCGAATCCCCCCGCGTCGGCTCTTTCGAGAAATCGGAACCGCAACGTCTTTCGCTCAACCGTCTCTTCGGCGCCCCCGAGGTGCGCCGCAAGCTCGCCTGGATGACTTACCCCGAACTCCGCGCCGAGGAGTCCCGCGTCGCCGCCCTGCCGGTCGTGCCCGGCGGTGCCAAGGACCACGCCCGCGCCGTCATGAAGGTGCGGCTCACCGTCCAGGAAAAGTTCAACACCGCGCTCGCCATCCTCTCCTTCGCCCTCGTCGGCGTGCCGCTCGGCATCCGCGTCTCCCGCCGCGAGACCAGCGCCAATCTCGGCGTCGCCGTCCTGCTCACGCTCGGTTACTACATGCTCACGGTCGCGGTGAGCTGGCTCGACCGCCATCCCCAGTATCAGCCCGACATTCTCTTCTGGCTGCCCAACGCCCTGTTTCTCGGGCTCGGACTCTGGCTCTTTCGTCGGATCGAAAAGTAGGGCGGGTCAGCCCGGTCTCAGCCCGCCTGCGCCGCCACCAACCCGCTCCGGCCGTCGATCTCCGTCATCGTCTGGTCCCGCTCGGGGATCGCCGAGCGGTTCGCCAGCAGCTCGTTCGCCACCGCATCGAGGCGGACAAATTCCACGCCCGCGCGCGCACACGCCGCGAGCAGCGCCTGGAACAGCCCGCGGCGGCCCATGCCCTCGATCTCCGCGTGCAGCGTAAACACGTTGAGCCGGTCCGCGCGGAGGCGCGCGAAATAGTGCGCCACGATCTTATCGTCGGGAAATTCCGGCCGGCCCATCAGTTCGTCGAAGGTCGGCAGGGTGGTGGGGATCTCCAGCGTCCGATACGTCCGCCCCTTGATGCGCGGGAAAAACGGTTCCCCGCCCCGAGTATCGCTCGAGTAGAGCAGCTTCGCTTCCTCGTAGACGGCGCGGCTCTTCGCGTTGCTCTGCCAGCCCGGCGCCCCCGCCGTGCGCGCCTCGGTCCCGAAGATCCGCAAAAATTCCTTCCGCGCCGCGTCAAATTCCGCGCGCACCTCGTCCGGCGACATCGTTTCCAAAAAATCCTGCCAGCGATAATGGTTGAAGCCGTGGATGCCGACTTCGAAGCCGGCGTCCCGCACCGCCTGCATCGCGGTCGTGTTGCGTTGGCCGATATGCGGCGCGCTCAGGAGCGTGCCGTTGAGCAGCGTGCGCCAGCCGTAGATCTCCAGCACGCTCGTGCGCGAAACTTTCCGGAAAAAACCCGGCCGGAACACCCGCGTGATCGCGCGTCCCGTCTGGTCCGGCCCGAGCGAAAACAGAAACGTCGCCGGCACGCCGGCCGCCTTCAGGTCGGCCACCAGGTTCGGCACGCCTTCGCGGGTGCCGCGATCGGTATCGATATCAACTTTGAGGGCGAGGCGTATGGGCATGTTTTAAAAGGTGGGGCGGGACCGCTGGGCCCGACGTCAGATGGGTTCTCGGCGCGCCCGGCGGTCGCGCCCTCCCATGATTCCTCACTCCAGCTGATAATCCTTGTGCGCGAGGTGATAATCCAGCGTGAGCTTGATCGCGCGTTTCAGGCCCACCTTGGGATTCCAGCCAAGGCGTTTCTTCGCGTTGGCGATCGAGGGCACGCGCTTCTGGATGTCCTGGTAATATTTCCCGAAATACTTGGCCGAGGGCACCACGACGGTCGTCGCGGCCTTCGCGTGCGCCGCGTAGTCCGGATAGTCCTTGAACGCCGCGATGATGTGCTTCGCGAGGTCGGCCACGCTCACGTCGTTGCGCGGGTTGCCGATGTTGAAGATCTGCCGCGAGGCGCAGCCGTCCTTGTTCTCGATGATCCGCAGGAGCGCGTCGACGCCGTCGTCGATGAAGGTGAACGAACGGCTCTGTTTGCCGCCGTCGACGAGCTGAAGCGGCTTCTTGAAGATCACGTTCGAAATGAACTGCGTGAAGAGGCGCGAGCTGCCCTCCTTCGGCTCCATCACGTCGTCGAGCTTGGGCCCGATCCAGTTGAACGGACGGAAAAGCGTGTAGTCGACGTTGTCCCGCACGCCGTAGGCGTAGATCACGCGGTCGAGGAGTTGCTTCGAGCAGGCGTAGATCCAGCGCTGCCGCTCGATCGGGCCGTAGACGAGGTGGGTCGTCTCCTCGTCGAGCTTGGCGTCGGTGCTCATGCCGTAGACTTCGGAGGTCGACGGAAAGATGATGCGTTTTTTGTATTTCGCGCAGTGGCGCACGACGGCGAGGTTGGCCTCGAAATCGAGTTCGAAGACCCGCAGCGGGTCCTTCACGTATTGGATCGGGTTGGCGATCGCGACGAGCGGAATGACCACGTCGCACTTCTTGACGTGATACTCGATATACTCGCGGTTGATTGTGATGTCGCCCTCGACAAACTTGAAGCGCGGGTTGCCGAGGCTGTCGTCGAGTTTGTGCGAACCGATGTCCATCCCGTAAACCTCCCAGTCCTTCTGCTGGAGAATGGCCCGGGTGAGCGAGCTGCCGATGAAACCGTTGGCGCCAAGAATGAGGACTTTGAGAGGCATGGGATGAGAAGGGCTCAAAGATGCGGCGGCTGAAAGACTGAAGTGCCGCGACGGAATCGCATCCGCCGGTTGGCGGTAGGCCGCTCGCTTGCGAGCGCTCCGGTCGCAGGGCGCTCTCCAGCGAGCGGCCTACGGATGCGGGTGCGATGCACCGCCGATTCGGAGATGCGCCCGCGCAGCGACGTCCTTTCGATCAAATCCCGCCGGGTGCCTAAAGTCGCTGGCCGATCTCCAACCGCGTCGCCCAGGTTCCCCGTTGCTCGGTGTTGGTCAATTCCAAGGCGCCGTCGCCGGTCGCCACCACCATCGGGTCAAGCCCGACAATCTCCCCGGGTTCGCCGCGCTTGCCCAGCGCGGCCTTGGTGCCCGGCTCGGCCCACCACACCATGAGGCGCGCTCCGTCGACCACGGTGAACGCGCCGGGATAGGGATCGGTGACCGCGCGGATCAGGTTGAAAATCTCCTGGGTCGACCGCGTCCAATCGATGCGGCCATCCTCGGGCTTCCGCCCGCTGAAGTAGCTGGCTTGGGCTTCGTCCTGCGGCGTCTCCGCAGCGGTGCCCGCGAGCAGGGCGTCGATCTGCCGGGCGAGGACGGCACGGGCGCAGGGCAACACCAGCCGAAAAGCCTGCTCGGCCGTCGCGCGCGGGCCGATGTCCACGCCCTCTTGGTCGACGATCGCGCCGCCGTCGGGCTCCTTGACCATGCGGTGCAGCGTCATGCCGATCCGCGGTTCGCCGTGCAGCACCGCCCAATTGATCGGCGCGCGACCGCGGTATTTCGGCAGGAGCGAGCCGTGCATGTTCCAAGCCCCGAGCGGCGGCAGCGCCAAAATCTTGGTCCCGATCATGTGCCGGTAGTAAACCGAGAGGATCAGATCGGGCTGCAGCGCGGCGATGCGCTCGCGCCACTCGAGCGTGTTGACGGTGTCGGGCGTGAAAACCGGGACGCCCTTTTCCCCGGCCGCGACGGCGGGCGTCTTGAACCAGATGTTTTCGCCGGGATCGTCCGCGTGGGTGATCAGCGCCACGACGTTGTCCCCGCGCTCAAGGAGCAGGGAGAGGCATTCGTAGCCGACTTCGCTGTAGCCAAAAAACAGAATACGGGGGCGTTCGCTCATTTGGTCTCCAACATCTCCTTCACATGGTAACGCTGGCGAGCCCGGACCACCTGATAGGTGCGGCCGACGTATTCGCCGATCAGGCCGATGCCGATCATCGCCACGCTGATCAGGAAAAACAAAATGCCGAAGAGCGTGAAGAGCCCGCCCTCTTCCGGCCCGATGATCAGGCGGCGCAGCGCGAGCACGATCACCAGCACGAAACTGCCGGCCGAACACACGCCCGCGAACATCGTGAAATACTGCAACGGCGCCAGCGAGAAGCCGGTGATCAGATCGAAGTTCAGCCGGATCAGACTGTAGAACGAGTAATTCGAGACGCCCGCGTGCCGCTCCTCGTGCTTCACGCCGACCTCCGCCGGATTGCCCGAAAAACTGTAGGCCAACGCCGGGATGAACGTGTTGATGGCGCCGCTCCGCACGATGGCGTCGATGATCTCGCGGCGATAGGCGCGCAGCATGCAGCCCTGGTCGGTCATCTCGATGCTCGTCGTTTTTTCGCGCACAAAGTTGATGAGCTTCGAAGCGTAGGTCCGAAAAACTGAATCCTGTCGGTCGAGTCGGTAGCCGCCCACGTAGTCGTGGCCGGCGTCGATCTTGGCGAGGAGCTTGGGAATTTCCTCCGGCGGGTTTTGCAGGTCGGCGTCGAGCGTCACGATCACCTCGCCGCGCACGCGCTCAAACGCCGCCATGATCGCCATGTGCTGGCCGTAGTTGGAGTTGAAATCGATCACGCGCGTCACATCGGGTCGCGCGGAATATTGGGCCCGCAGCAGATCGATGGAACGGTCCGCGCTGCCGTCGTTGGTGAAAAGGATCTCGTAGCGCCGGCCGAGCGCGTCGAGCACCGGATAGAGCCGCGCGAAGAGCGTGGGCAGGTTCAGCTCCTCGTTGTAAACGGGAATGACGATCGAGAGCGGCAGCGTGGGGTTCACAGGGATAAATTCCTTATATGGAAATCAGGAACTCGGGAAACCGGATCCGTCTTCTTTTCCTGACTTCCTGATTTCCATATTCAAATCGCCCGAAGGATTTTCGCGAGCGCTTCCACAACGCGCGCGACATCGGCGTCGGCCATCGTCGGGAAGAGCGGCAACGTGAGGATGCTGCGGCACACCGCCTCCGCCTTCGGAAAATCGCCCTCTTTCCAACCGAGGCTGCGGTAAAGCGCGAAAAGGTGGATGGCCGGGTAGTGAACCCCGCTACCGATGCCGGCGGCGTGCAGGCTCGCCATGACATCGGCCCGTTTCAGCGCCGCGGGCAAAACGACCTGGAACATGTGCCAGTTGCACTGCTCGAAATCCGCGACCGGCAGGCCCAGCCCGAGGTCCGCCGCGCCGGGCGCCGCCAACGCCGCGAAATAGGCGCGCGCCAACTCGCGCCGCCGGGCGTTGAATTCCTCCAGTCGCGGCAACTGCCCGAGGCCCACGCGCGCGGCCACGTCGGTGAGGTTGAATTTTCCGCCCACGAGCTCGACTTCCATACCGTCGAAACCCGAGCGCACCACGCCTTGCAGCCGGTATTGCTCGGCCAGCTTCGCCTCGGCCTCGGTGTTCATCACGAGGCAACCGCCTTCGATCGTCGTGATGTTTTTGTTCGGGTGAAAACTTACGGAGACGAAATCGCCGAAGGCGCCGATGCGTTTTCCCCGCCAAGTCGAACCCATCGACTGCGCCGCATCCTCGATCACGCGCAGGCCGTGTTTCTTCGCGATCGCGTGGAGCCGGTCGCGGTCCACCGGCAACCCCGCGAGATCGACCGGCATGATCGCACGCGTCGCCGGGGTGATCGCCGCTTCGACGAGGTCGAGATCGAGGTTGCGCGTGACCGGATCGATATCGACGAAAACGGGTTTCGCGCCGACTTCCAAAATGACGTTGCTCGTCGCCACCCACGAGAGCGGCGTCGTGATCACTTCGTCGCCTTCGCCGATCCCCGCGATCCGCAGGGCGATCGCCATCGTGCAGGTGCCCGAGTTGAAGACCCGCACCGGCCGGCCGCCGAAATACTCGGAGAGCTTCGCCTCCAGCGCCTTCACATTCGGGCCCGAAGTGATCCAGCCCGAGCGCAGCACCTCGACGACGCCCGCGATCGTTTCTTCGTCGAGCGTCGGCCGCGTGAGCGGCAGATAGGGCAAGGCGGTCGTCGGAGCGGGAGCGGACATGGCTAGGGTTGGTTGCTGAAGAGCGTGTGCGCGCGCGACTCGGCCAGCACGTGAAAACGGAACGTCGGATCGGCGAAGAGCTCATTCACGTCTTTCTTCCGCGCGACCGTAAAGATCCGGCCGGGCTGCGTCCACTGGCGGCGGAACTCCGCGTTGTCGACAAACCGCCCGCTCGCCTGCGCCGCCGGGTCGATCTGGAGACCGAGCTCGCCCTTGAAGTCCACCGTGCCCACGACGCGTTGCGCGTAGAAGGAGAAGTCGTGGAAATATTCGCGGTAGTGATAGACCTTGTCCGCCGGCTGCACCCGCGCGGCCACGATCAGCGCGAGATCCCGGGTGCCGGCCCGTTGGATGAAGGGCGCCGCGAGCATCAGGCAGACATAAAGCCCGACCGCCGTGCTCACCAACGTCGTGAGGCCGCCACGCACGCCGCCTAGGCGCGCGAACCACGGGGCCGCGACTCCGCCCAGCACCAGCACCGTCGCCATCCCAAAGGCATACGCCTTCAGCGACTCCGCCTGCCCCGGCTCACTGATAAGCCCGGGCTTCGTCACCGCGACCACCAGCGCCACGGCGAGCAAGCCGCAGACAAACGAAAACACGTTGAAGCCCAGCCGCAGCTTGGCCGCGCCGCCCTCGGCCCAACGCCGCGCGAGCCACGGCCCGATGAGCGCCGCGATCGGCGGGAAGATCGGCAGGATATACGGGATCAGTTTCGACTGCGACTTGGAGAAGAACAGGAAGATGAACACCACCCACGTCACCAGAAACCAGGCGTCGGCGTTTTCCTTCCGCTTCGCCCAGCCGCCGGCCAACGTCTCCTTCAACGCGCCGGGCAAAAAGCCCATCCACGGAAAAATCCCGAGCACGACGATCGGGATAAAATACCACCAGGGCTCGTGCCGCCCGTGGATCGTCGTCGTGAACCGCGTCCAATGCTCGTGGACCAGGTAAAACTCCGCCCACGTCGGGTTGCGCTGCGCCGCCAGAAGGTGCCACGGCAGCGCGATCGCCAGAAACAGGGCAATGCCCGAGGGTAGGTGAAGCGGCCGGAGACGTTTCCACTGGTTGAAAATCAGCAGCCAAAGGAACATCACCGCGCCCGTGACGAGGAAGCCGATCAGACCCTTCGTCAGCGTCGCCAGCGCCGCGCTCGCGTAGAGCCCGTAGAAGAGCCACCGCCGCTGCGCGCCCGGCGCCGAGCGGACTCCGAGGATGAAGCAGAACAGCGTCGCGCTCATCAGCATCGCCACCGCCATGTCGAGAATCAGCAGCCGGGAGAGCGCAAACATCAGCAGGCAGGTCCCCAATACCACCGCCGAGGCGAGGCCCGCCGGCCGGCCCAGCCAGCGCCGCATCGCCGCGTAGGTCAGCAGCACACCGAACAGGCCCGACAACGCCGGCATCACCCGCACCGCCCACTCGTTGTGACCAAATACCGCCAGGCACCCCGCTACCGCCCAATAGAGCAGCGGCGGCTTCTCGAAATAATTCACGCCGTTCAGTTTCGGCGTCACGTAGTCTCCCGCCGCAAGCATCTCGCGGGGAATCTCCGCGTAGCGCCCCTCGTCGGGATTCGCCAGCGGGTGAATGCCCAGCAGGGCAAAATACAACGCGCCGAACAGCACCGCCAACACCAGGAGATCGCGCGTCCAAGACGTGGCCGGGGCGGAACCGGAAGATTCGGTAAACATGAGGGAGAGTTGCCCGCGATTCAGACCATGCCCCCGACGCTGGCGATTTTTTTCGTGCGCCCGCCTCCTCTTCGCCGCCATATCTCGCGCGCCATGGCCTCGGCGAAACCCTTCACCTTTATCTGCGGACAGGACGACTACTTGGTCGGCCGGATGGGCGCGGAGCGTTTCGCCGCGCTCACGGCCGACCTCACCGACGAGTTCGCCCGCGAGATCATCAGCGGTTTCGCCGCCAACATGGCCGAGGTCGAGACCGCCCTGAACCGCTTCCGCGAGAGCGTGCAGACCGTGTCGATGTTTGGCGGCCGGCGCGTCGTCTGGCTCCGCGACATCAACTTTCTCGCCGACAGCGTCACCGGCCGCGCCGAGGGCACCCTGCAGCTCGTCGAGGACCTCCAAGAGCTCCTCGCCACCATAAACCCGGAGGAGACCTCCGTTCTCCTCACCGCCTCGCCCGTGGACCGCCGCCGCGCGTTCCCCAAATGGTGCGAAAAAACCGCCGACTTTGCCCTCGCAGGCGGCGACGGCGAAGGCGCCGGCGAAGCCCTGGCCGGCATCGCGCTCGCCGAAGCCCGAAGCCTCGGTGTCGCGTTCGCCCCCGGCGCCCTCGAACTCCTCCTCGCCAAGGTCGGCGCCAACACCCGCCTCATCGTCGAGGAGACCCGCAAGCTCGCCGCCCATATCGGCGAAGGCTCCGACCTCGGGGCCAACCCGAAAATCACCGAGGCCCACGTCGCCGATCTCACGCCCAACACCGCCGCCGGCGATTTCTTCGAGGCCGCCGAGGCCTTTTTCAGCGGCGATCTCAAGTGGACCCTCGCCGCGCTGGAACGGCATTTTTTCAGCGGCGGCGACGCCCGTCCGATCATCAGCGCCCTGCAAAACCGCAACCGCATCCTCCTCCAGGTTCGCGCCCTCCTCGACAGCGGCGACGCCCGCCTCGGCCCGCGCGGCCTCGACGGCCTGCCCAAGGCGCAGGCCGCCTACGGCCGGCACTTCATCGGCGCGACCGAGAAGAGCTCCTACAACTTATTTTCCCAAAACGCATGGTATGTCGGCAAGCTCGCCGGCACCGCCAAGCTTCCGACGTTGCGCCGCCTGATCGACAATCAACTGGAGTTCATCGCCGCCTTCGAGGAGATCGTCCGCCGCCCGAGCCACGCCCAAGAGGAGGTCCTCCGCGAACTCGCCGTCCGCTGCCTCGCGGCGTAGCGGGCACGGCTTTCCCATCCTCACCTCGCCCCGCCATGCGTCGCAAAATTCGTGAAACGGTCTGGTATGACGCCGGCACCGGTCGGCTTCGCCTGACGGCCGACAACTACCAAAACAGCGTGCCGCTCGCGCAGATTCCCGACGCCGACTTCGAATCCGCCGCGGCTATCTCGCGTTCTTAGCTCGGCCAAAACGGCGCGGTCGTCATCTGCCATCATAAGGACGGCGCCGAGACTTGGCTGCCCGTTGACCTCTGGCTGCCGGAAGGTTTCGCGCTAAAGTCGTAGCCCCGCCTCCCCTCGCGCGTGCGCATCTCCGGGTTGGCGGTGGTTCGCGCCGGCTTTTGTAGGCAGCTCGCTTGCGAGCGCTCGGCGACCGGAGCGCTCGCAAGCGAGCTGCCTACCGCCGACCGGCAGATGCACTCCCGCCGCGCCCCCCGCCGATTTTCCGGTGGCCTCGCCTTCGGCCTGCCGCTTACTTCCGGGTCTCCCGTGAATCCTTCCCCCGACTCCGCCATCCCCAACATCCTCGCCGAGCGTTACGCCTCCGCCGCGATGAAGGCCATCTGGTCCCAGCACGGCCGCGTCGCCCTCGAACGCGATTTCTGGATCGCCGTCATGAAGGCCCAGCGCGACCTCGGCGTGCCCATCCCGCCCGAGGCCATCAAGGACTACGAGCGCGTCAAAGGTCGGATCGACCTCGCCGCCATCGCCCAACGCGAGCGCATCACGCTCCACGACGTGAAGGCCCGCATCGAGGAGTTCTCCGACCTCGCCAAACGCCAGTTCATCCACCTCGGCCTCACCAGCCGCGATCTCACGGAGAACGTCGAGCAGCTCCAAATCTTCAGCGGTCTCAAGGTCGTCCATTTCAAAACCGCCGCCGTCCTTCTCGGCCTCGCGCGCCACGCCGAGGAGCACCGCGACCTCATGCTTACCGGCCGCACGCACAACGTCCCCGCCCAACCCACAACCCTCGGCAAGCGCTTCGCGATGTTCGGCCAGGAAATGCTCGGGGCCTTCGCCCGGCTCGAGGAACTCGTCGCGCGCTACCCCGTGCGCGGGCTCAAAGGCGCCGTCGGCACGCAGCTCGACCAACTCACCCTCCTCGGCGGCGACGCCGAGAAGGTCGCCGCGCTCGAAGCCCGCGTCATCAAGCATCTCGGTTTCCGCGCCTCCCTCGACGCCGTCGGGCAGGTCTATCCCCGCGGCCTCGACTTCGAGGTCGTCACCGCCCTCCACCAGATCGGCGCCGCCGCCGCGAGCTTCGCCACCACGCTCCGGCTGATGGCCGGCGCGGGGTTGCTCACCGAGGGTTTTCAAGCCGGCCAAGTCGGCTCCTCCGCCATGCCGCACAAGGTCAACGCCCGCAACTGCGAGCGCATCTGCGGTTTTTCCACCATCCTTTCCGGCTACGTCACCATGACGGGCGCGCTCGCCGGCCACCAGTGGAACGAGGGCGACGTCTCCTGCTCCGTCGTCCGCCGCGTCGCCCTACCCGATGCGTTCTTCGCCCTCGACGGCCTGCTCGAGACCACCCTCACCGTCCTCCGCCAGCTCGAGGTCTTCCCCGCCGCCCTCGCCGCCGAGAACGAGCGCAATCTCCCCTTCCTCGCCACGACCACCATCATGATGGAGGCCGTGAAAAACGGCGCCGGCCGCGAGACCGCCCACGAGGCCATCAAGGAACACGCCCTCGCCGCCGCCAAGGCCCTGCGCTCGGGCGGCGACGCCGATCTCCTCGGCCGTATCGCCGGCGACAAGCGCGTCGGCCTCGGCAAAAAAGCCCTTCATGCCATCCTCGCCGAGGGCCACCGCTTCGTCGGCGCCGCGCCGAATCAGGTCGATAATTTCGTCGCCGAGGTGAAACCGCTCGCCAAGCGCCACCGCGGCGCCGCCGACTACATTCCGGCCAAACTGCTCTGATCGCCCGCGGCGCGGCATTTATTCCGGTTAGCTTTCAAGCTGAGGCGAACCAAGGCTTTTTGTAGGAGCCTGCTTGCAGGCGATTTCGCACGGGCCGTTTGCCGACAAGCCGAATCGCCTGCAAGCAGGCTCCTACCTCCCGGACTATTGGTCTCATCTTGAACGCATGCCGAATTTAATCCGCGCCCGTGATTGTCGGCGACGGCAGCGGCCGCTCCTCCAGCGCGCGCAACTCCGCGAGGCGTTGCAACGCCCCGCGCTCGTCGACCGCGATCAGAAACGCCCACGCCCCCAGCACGCGCCGGTAAAACAGCGCGCGCTGCAATGCCTCCTTCCGCTCGCCCTGCGGCGGGCCGACCGACGCCACCCGCGCCCTCGGTGTGCCGCGCGCCGGCCCGGCCAGCTTCTCGGCCGCCGCTCGCACCGACGCATCCGTCGATCCCCGCGCCCACGCGAGGATCGCCGCCCGCCGCCCCGCTTCCCACCGCGCCAGCGCCGCCGCCTTCGCCGCGTCCGTCTTGCCCGGCTCGGCGTGGCCCGACCGCCAGAATAATTCGTTGCGCGTCGCATCGCGATCCCCGGGAAGGATGACCCGCTTCCCGTCTTTCTCCTCGAGGCCGATCAGGTGCAGTTCAAACGCCTTCACCGCCGCCGTTACCCCCGGCACCGATCCCGCCTTCAGCGCCGCCTTCCACGCCGGCCGGAGCGTGCCGGTCCAGCTTTGCCTCGCCGTGTCGGAAGACCCGCGCCACCCACCGCCACCCAACCTGCCCGCCACCGGCCCGACCGCCGCCTCGAGTTCCGCCCGCGTGCCTGCGCGCAACAGGGTCGCGCTCGTGAGATTCTGCTCCGCGAGCGCCGCGACGAACCGCGCAAATTGCCGCTCGGTCGCGGCGAACGCCGGATCGTCCACTCCCGCCGGCTCGCCATCGACGATCCGCCGATACCGCTCGACCTGCGTGCGCACGGCCGGCGTCAGCGCCGGGCTCGCCGCCACCGCCGTCTCGATCAGCGTCGCATGGCGCTCCAGCCACATTTCGGCCGAGCTAAAGGGCTTGTCGATCGTGCGGTCCACCAGCGTCGCCGCCTCGTGCGCCGCCGCAAAGCTCGCCCGCCCCGCGTCGCGCCGCGCGCCCGTCATCAGGTCGAATCCCAGCAGCGCCTCCGGAAAATACCGTTCGTAGCCGAGCCAGGTTTCCGGGTCGGGATCGGGCACGCATCCCGCCGCGAGCGAGTCCTCCGTCGTCGCCGTGAAGCCCGCCATCCGCACCGGCGCGGGCGTCGCGCTCCAGTCCGCGCACTCCGCCGGTTGCAACCCGCGGAACCACGCCGGATTCGCCGCCGCCGCGCGCGGCACGTCGAGGTGGTGAAACCCGCCCGAGTGGCAACAGGTGAAACAAAACACCACGCGCCCCTCCCCGAGGCCCGCCGCCAGCGCGGTCCTCAGCTCGGTCACGGTCAGGATCTGGCTTTTGTCGGAGCGCCAGCCGTTGCCCCCGCCGGTTCCGGTCTTCACCATCTGCCAGAGCGTGATCGCGCTTTCGGGGTTCTTGCCGCGCGAGAGTTCGCCGTGGTCGCCCACGAAAAGATAAAGCGTCCCGCCGCCCGCCACCCGCGGCAAAATTTCGTTTTGCAACGCCCCGAGGATCTCCGCCTTCGTCGCCGGCCGGTTCCGGTCGAGCACGCCGGGCAACCACGACTCCATGAGAAGCGCGCCGTCCTTCACCTGACGCCGCACGTCGCCAAAGACCGCCGGCGCCCCCGTCCGGTTGCCCGCGCCGAAAAACGTCCATACCGCATCCGCCGCATAGCGCGCCCGCAGCCCTTCGTTGAGCGCCCGCGCCTGAAGGTATTGCGAGTAGTTGTTCGTCAGCGGCGTGCCGCCCCCGGAGAGCACCACGAAGGCGTCTCCGCTCGGCGCCTGCGACGGGGATGGCCCCGGCCGCGCGGTCTCGGGCATCGTCGTCGCACACCCGGCCAGCCCCAGCCCGACCGCGATACCCAGAATCCTCCGCCATGGGATCAGCGTCATCATTGGGCTCAATCGCATGACAAAGCCTATCCGAAGCAAGCCCGCTCGCGCGCTTGTGCTTTTCGCCGCGCCGCCCACAACCTTCCTTCGCCCCGTTCGTCACCTCCCAACGCTTCATTATGAAAACCCGCATCCTCCGTCCTCTCGTCCTCGCCACCCTCGGCTTCGGCTTCGTCGCCGGCCTCTCCGCCCAAACCGCCGCCACACCTCCCGCCGCGCCCAAGCTCGAGTTTCCCGCCGCCAGCCCCAACGCTTCTTTCAAGCAGCGCGTCGGCGTCACCGACATCGAGCTCAACTACGCCCGCCCCGGCGCCAAGGGCCGCACCGTCTTCGGCGGTCTCGTCCCCTACGGCGAGGTCTGGCGCACAGGCGCCAACTCCGCCCCAAAAATCAAGTTCTCCACCGCCGTGAATCTCGGCGGCGTCGACATCCCCGCCGGCAACTACGAGCTGTTCACCATCCCCGGCGAAAAGGAATGGACCGTTATCATCCACAAGGACTCCTCCCAATGGGGCGCCTACGCCTACAAACAGGAGAACGACGTCGCCCGCGTGAAGGCCACCCCGGTCGCCCTCGCCGCGCCGGTCGAGACGTTCACCATCGAGTTCAACGATCTCCGCGACGCCTCCGCTACCCTCAACTTCGTCTGGGCCAACACCCGCGTCCCGGTGAAGCTCACCGTCGATCTTAAGAGTCTCGTTCCCCAGATCGAAGCCGTCATGGCCTCCGACGCCGCGAAGAAACCCTACGCCGCCGCCGCCATGTTCTACCTCGATCACAAGGTCGACATGAAGAAGGCCGCCGAGTGGATGGACGCCGCCATCGCCGCTCAGCCCAAGGGCTTCTTCCTCGTCTATCGCAAGGCCCTCATCCAAGCCGCCGCCGGTGACAAAGCCGGTGCCCTCGTCACCGCCCAAGCCTCGCTCGCCGCCGCCAAGCAAGCCGGCGGAGCCATCGGCGCCGAATACACCAAGCTCAACGAAACCCTGATCGCCTCGCTCAAATAAGTCAGCCCGAGCGCCCCGCGCCTCCACGCCCCGACCTGTCCTGTCGGGGCTTTTTTCACGATCCACTCCACCCCTCGCCGGGCCCTTCTTCCCATGCGTCATCCCGCTGTCCTGCTCCCCGCCCTCTGCCTCGCTCTCACTCTCGGCGCTTCCGCCCAGAGCGGGAATCCCCC
>ENA-ORBV01009623-ORBV01009623.1-microbial-mat-metagenome-genome-assembly--contig:-NODE-9623-length-15769-cov-5.645743_pt1 | contig 15769 bp, 13 predicted proteins | sample MGYA00237777_ERZ505514 | MGnify/ENA primary metagenome ERZ505514 (study PRJEB26160, sample SAMN06269048) | microbial mat metagenome | isolation source: Oligotrophic lake microbial mat | place... | reverse complement strand
CGACGGCTCCACCCCCGTCCCCCCGACCGGGGATCGGGCCCGCTGGAGGCGTCTGGGCGGCGACGCCGAAGAAGTGATCCAGGGTCGCGTTGTCGGCGCCCAGGAAAACATCGACCAGCCGTTGCGCGAAGTAGCCCGAGAGCAACGACTCGCGAGTGACGCCGTCGGCGACGGCGAATCGGCCCCGTGGCGGGTCGGACGCGAACGCGTCCTCGCAAACGCGGCCGTCGTTCTTACCCAGGGTGTGCTGAAAGAGGAGAGAGGCGTTCACCGATCGGTCCCTTCCGAAAATGACTGCGGGTAAGCGGCTTAGTCGCGTGCGTGAGGGCGGCTCGCGAGCCGCAGGAAGTTCCAAAGGTCGCCGGGCCCGGCGTTCATCATCAGTCCCACGGCCCCGGGCTGGAGGGGCGGGTCGAAGCGTCCCTTTAGAGCCTGCACCCATCGTGAGGGAATGGCGCTCGCCAGGGAGAAGAGGAGTTTCCCGTGTTCATCCAGCGACTTGTCGGTGGAGGGCAGCACCACGCTCTGGGTGTCCTTGCTGGCGATTTGGACGTGGAACACCAGCGGTGGGAACCCGCTCGGGGTTTCCAGGTTGCGTATTTCGTGGATCACGTCCTTGAGGTCTTCAAGCCGTCCCTCGTCCACGTTCCCCGCCGTCGCCTCGTCGGCTTCGCCGTCGGTGATATTCAGGATCACCGGCGGGGCGCTTCGTCTGAACCGGTCCTTGAGGTCCGGCTTCGACAAGAACTGCTTTATATACGAGAGCGCGGTGTGGAAGGCCGTCACGTAGGGCGTTTCGCCGTAGGCGTAGGGCTCGATCAGCGGGCGCTCGCGGGCGAGCGCGTTCTCCTGCTCCTGCAGCAGTTTTGCCGGCCACCCGTCGACGAGGAGCCGGCAGACTTGGTCCGGTCGGTCGCCTTCCTTCTTCCGCGAATACCCGAAGACCGCGACGAAAATCTGCTCTTCACGGATGTTCCCCGCGCGCGAATCGGCCACGACCCGGTCGATCATCTCGTTCACATAGGTGGTGGCCCGGTCGATCCGCTTGTCGCTGAGGGCGCCCCACCCGTTCTTCATCGACCCCGATTGATCCAGAAGGATGATGAGCAGCCCGGGCTCGGCGGCGGTGTATTGGGACGGAACGTCGCGCCACTTCTTGTCGGCCCGGTCTCCGCTCCCAAGGTTTAGTTTCAGCAGTTTGAAATTCATTCAAGCACCCTTTCCAGCATTATCCGGCCGATCAAGCGGTTTTCCTGACTTTCAGCGCCAGCGCGCTGTCACATATCGACTTCTCAAGAGCGGCGTACGCCGAATGCTGCGGGCCGGCGCAGAACGGCATCGCCAGCCCGGCATCGATCCCGGTCGTGCTGGCCGCGTGCCGCCGGAGGTACTCGACCAGACTCCGCATGTAGTCCAGATACATCGTGGGGAACCGCTCCTCCATCTCCTTCATCAGGCAGTTGATGAGGCTCTCGGCCTGATCCAGCGAGTCGAAATCGTCCTCCCGGAAGGCGAGTTGCCCGCCGCCAGATCCGGCGAGACATGGAAGCCCCGAGGCGTACGCGAGGAGCGAAAGGTAAATCACCAACTGCGACGGCCCGTCGACCATCGAGGGGACGGGGCACGCCTTCGCGTACGCCCGCGGATCTTTCATTCGCCCCGAGGTTTGGAACCCCGCCTGCCCGGAGGTCCGCTCGGTGACCGGCGACGGGTTGCCCGGCAGGCTCACGGTGTCGGTGTCGATCAGGATGATCCGCAGACTCCCGTCGGACTTCCGCTCGACGACGATGTTCTTCGCGCACAAGTCACCGTGCCCGATGTCCGCTTCGGTGAGATCACGCCAAACTTGGCGGACGGCCGCCGCGCACCGCACCAATTGCTCAGGATCGGCGATGAATTTCTCGACGAACGTATGGAGTCCCAGGAAGCCGGGGCCGTTCAGCCAAGGCATGACCGCGACGTCGAAAACGTGTTCGCGCCCGGTGTCGCGTTCGCGCACGCGCAACCCCGCGGCGTGAAACTCGACCCCGACAAAGCAGTCGCGGGCCGGCGATTTCAACTGCTTTAACCGACGGAAGACCGGGGCGAGGCCGTCGGCGCCGAAGAGGCTCTGAACGTCCGACGGCGCGTAGATTTTGAGCGCCACCTCGGCCCCGGTCGTGTCTCTGGCGTGGACCACGAACCCGACCCCGCCCGGGAACGCGCACGCCTTGGACCACTTGCCCTCCGGGCTCTCGCATGCACAGGGCACCCAGCCGCCCGCGCCGGTGATGAAGCCCGTGCCCACGAGACGGTCCATCCGGCTCATCCCGCACGGTTCCGCCGGGACGAATGACGGTGGAGCAAGCGCGTTGTCCGCCGTTGCCTCGCCGATCCCGGCTGCGGCGGCCGGCGGCTGCGTCGGCGGGCTCGGTGCCGATCGCGCATCGGCCATGCCAGGGTGGGTTTGCAGCACCGGAGGTGTCACACTGGGAGACGCCGGCCTAACCACCACCGTGGCCCCGCGAGCCTGCGGCACGACCACCGATTTGGAATCCGGCCGGGAGATGACCCCGGAAGGAGTCCGCCGAATGGCCGCCGACGGCCCCAAACCACCTGAGTCCTCGAAGACAAACACATCGCCCGAAGGCGGCGAGATGCCCCGACCAACGCCCGCGCTCCGTCGTACGTTGCGAATAATCGGCCGAAGAATGGATCGGACGCCCCGCCCGGCGGCGGTCAGGCTCCCATGCAGCCGGTGCCGCAACGCGACCGCGACCCACACCAAGACGATGAATATGACCAGAACGATGATTATCAGAGTGGCGACCATCGGTTTACCGCCCATCCTGTGCAAGAAACCGGAGCCACACCGGGCCGAGCAGGAGCGTCCATCGGGGCCGGAACTCCCGCACGAATCGTTCCGCGATGCCCGGCGACATGCCGATCGCCCGGGCAGCCGAAGCCAGCCCGACGGGCGGGGCGTTCTCCCCCGGCTCGTTGGAGACCGAAGTCTCGGACCAGTCGGCCAATTTTTCCGAAACCCGTCCGAGCCAGCGCCGGATCGGATCGAGATTCGCACGCAAATCGGTTTCGTCACGCATAATGACGTCGTGTTGCACGATCAGGCGGCGCGGATCGCCCGTGGCCAAACCGACCGGCCCGTCGGCGTCGGTCAGGAGGGACGAAAACGGCTCGGTGGTGATGCACACGGCCGTTCCGTCGGAGCCCGGCTCCATCGACATTGCGGAGGCGCGGGCGTGCATCGCCAACGCCGATTCAACGGCCACGAGCGACCGCTTGATCCCGTCGGTTTCGGTGAAATCCGGAAGCCCGGAACGCCGTAGAAGCGTGTCGCACTCACTCCCGCGGACGTACAGCAGGGCCGCGTTCGGATGGGTTTCCCGCAGTTCTTGCGGAGTGATCCTCGACACCGGGCTCCCCTTCTGATACAGCACGAGTTCTGCCACCCCTATCCCTATATAACACTGCAGCATCGCGACCCGAAGATACCCTTCCATGGGGTCGGAGCGTCCGCCGTCGACCCCCACCCCGGCGAACACCACGCACTGGCAGGCCGCCGCGCTCAACGCCTTGCGCAACTGCCGACTCTCGAGCCCCCCCAACCGCCGTAACGCGGTCGCCACGCGGTCGTCGGTCTCATCGTTCGCGGCGGTCGCCTCCGACTCAAAGCGTGTGGCGATCTCGATGCCTTCACATTCCACCGCCGCCAGGGGGAGCATGAACAGGGAGTACGGGGCCGCAACCACCGTTCCCTCGCGCGTGGACGTTCCCGATTCCTGCTCCACCTCCTCGAAATACGCCTTCATGAGCACGTCTTCGGCCCGCAACGCCCGCGCGACCTTCTGCATGTTCTCGCGGCGCGGCAGGCTCCCCGATTCCATCCTCGAGACAATCGAGGCCGACAGTTGGGCCTCGCGGGCGACGCCCGATTGAGACATTCCGCGAATCTCCCGCCAGTGCTGAATCATTTCTCCGAGCCGCATTGCCATGAACCGTACCTTATGGAGTCAACCCGGCCCGTACCGGTCACTTGGGCACTACAACGAGTTTCGCAAAGTCGTTCCCGACCCATATGTAGTCCATCGGCGGCAGGTCGGGATGGGCCCGCCAGGCACTTTGAAGGTCACCCGCCGCGCCGTCGAAGTGAGCGCCGTAAAGCCCCTCGTTCTTCGGATCCCCATGCACTTCGCCGCACCTGGGATTGCTCGCGAGGACGTCGATCAGAACTTGGCGTTCACGCGAGGAAAGCACCCTTCGGAAATCGAGCACGACGACCGGCGTTCCGGCCGGGAAGCCCCATTCCGTGGCGGGGTCCGGGAGGGCCGAACTCCCGGCCGAGCCTTCGATCTGACCGGTCGCCGCGGGCGCCAACGCCGCCTTCTCGCGGGCCGCGCGTTCGGCGTCGTCCTCGAACGTCTCCATGCGGGTCGCCCCAGCGGCGTAGTCCAGCGTTCTCCACAACTCCATGATGAAATCCACCTTGCTCCGATGGTTGCCCGCGTCCACGCCCGCCCGCTGAAATTGGGCGGCGAGCAACGCCGCATCGTTCGGGGTCATTTCGGCGTCGCCGGCGTCCATCGGCGAACCCGATGAGAACAGGAGCCGTTTCGCCGTGAGATCGAGGTCACGCGTGGTCGACCGCATCAGGTACGATCGGTACCGGGCTTCCAAGTCGGGGTCGGGGACAAAGACCGAGGAACTTCGGTAGTACGGGATAAGAAACGCGTGGCCCATCAGTTGCATCACGCACGCCGCGCACGCATCGTACATCGCGTCCCGGGCGTTCTGTGCCACCTGGACTTTGCTGCCCATGCCGACGCCCGTCCCGTCAAAATAGACGCCAAGCGAAGCCCCTTGCTCGTCCTTCAGGAGGAACAACTCATAGACCGCCGCCGGCCCGGGGAGGTTGACACCGTCGGCGTCGGCCAATTGGAGCGAGATGCGCAGGCTGGTGAGCGTTCGCCGATCATCCATCGCCGCCTGACCGTCCCCCTTGCCACTGCCGATCGCGGCGAGGACGTCCGCGCGAATCTCCCTGGACTTCGCCACCTGCTCGTGGAAACCCAGCAGTCGGCCCCTCAGCCGGAGGGCGGGCGGCGGCCCCTTGCGGTGATCGTGCGAGTTGAGCCCGCTCGCGTACGCGGTCGAAATCAACGCGTAGGCCGGAATGGCGTTGGTGGTCCTGAGGTTCCCCCCCATGTCGGCGATCACGTTTTGGGCGTAAACGCTCAGATCCTGGGGGAGTTCTTTCTGGATCCCCGAGTCATTCGGCATGATGTCGAGTTCGATGAGGGTTGTTCCCCTCGCGCCGGTATACGCAGTGACCATCTTACCGAAATCGCGGAGCGATTCCCGGGCGGGTCGCCGCACCGCTTGCGGCGGGTCCAGCCGCTTGCTCTGGGCTTCCAGTGTCTTGAGGCTTTTGCTGTGATTGCAGCTGGCCAGCAGGGCCAACGCCGCAGCCGAGATGACCCCGCACCACCCACCACGCATCATTCGATTCACGAGTCACTTCCCTTCTTGCTTGCCGAGCCGACCGACGCTGATCACCGTGACCTTACGGACTTCCACCACCGCATCCACGCGGATGTCCTTGACCCGCGAGTCGACGACCGCCGTGCCAATCCTGGCGGGCTGGTCCTCCCGGACCTTGAGGAGCAGAGGCCGGTCGAGCCGAACGACGATCGCCACCCGCTTGACGCCCTCGCCCGCCTCGACCCTGGGGGCGAGCCGCTCGAGAATCTGCGCGGGAGTCAACCCGTTCAGATCCCTTGATGTTACCGCCACGTACTTTGTGCCGCTGCCCGACGCTTCCCCGCCCAAGGCCCGAGCCCGGCTCGTGACCATGGTCATGGCAGCGGGGCTGCTGCTCCCCCAACTCGTTACGAGCGAGCCCGGACGCCCGACCTGTCCCGGACGTGGGGCATCCATCTGGGCGCTCGCGACGGTCACCACGAACAGGACGAGGAATACCGGAACTTTGGTCATTGAGCCACTCCTTTTCTGGTGTTCGATACAATCCGGCGGGCCGGGTTTCCCCGGCTCGCCGTTTTCCGATCCGATCCGGCTCATTCAGACGCCGCCGTCGAGCACCACGCCGCCAATTTGGGCGCTCACGCCGGCACCGATCGCGACCGAGACGCAGTTGGTGGCGGTGGTGGTCGAGTTGATGTTGCCCTGGTAGTTGGCGTTGCGGATCATGATGCCGCCGATGGTGGAGGTGGCGTTGGCCCCGATGGCGACGCTCACCACGTTGGTGAGCGTCGAACGCTCCACCAGGTTTCCACGGACCTGCGAGTTCTGGATCGCGACGCCGCCCAACTGGGACCAGGCGTTCTGGCCGATCGCCACGGCAACACCGTTGGTAATGGTGACGTTGGAGGTAATGTTTCCCCGAACCTCGCTGCTGCCGCGGATCGAGATTCCGCCGGCCTGGGCGTGGGCGTTCTGCCCGATGGCAACCACCACAACGTTCTCGGCCCGGGTCGTCGAGGTGAGGTTACCCCGCACCTGGGCCTGACCGAAAGCCGAACCAGAAGCCAGGAACAAGGCCGCCGCCGCCACAACCGCCATCTTGAGAGTCTTCATTGCCGCACTCCTAAGCGGCCGCCATCGGCCGCACCGAAACCGCCCATCACACTTCACGCCGAGGGTGGACGGAAATCCCCTCGCCGCACCAGGCCTCAACACTGAGGCCGGGCATCGATTTCACCGATTACTTTGAGACAGCCGCCCGCTGCCGGGCCGCTCGCTGCTCCAAGAGGTCTACGTTGCTCACCGCGGCATCAACCCCGCTGAGGTCGGCCTTCAGCCGCGCTCCGTTCGTCTGCATCTCGGCCAAGGCGAGCCGCAGGGCCGTCGCCTCGGCGAGAACCGTTTCCATCGCCTTGGTCAGGTTGTGCGTCGTGGCGGACATGTTCATCATCGAGGTTGTGGCCTCGGTTATCTGGGAACGTTGGAGGGCCGCCTCGCTTTCGGGGCCTTGGCTGGCCTGCTCGGTTCGCACGCTCAGCACCTCGATCTGGTGGAGCGCTTCCCAGAGTTTCTTGTTGATCGAGTCCGCGGCGTCGTCGACGCGGTTGAGGGAGAGCATCGCGCCCGCATCGAGGGGCACGCTGGCCCCGCTGGACGAGACGCTTGTTGAAGGCGGGGGGTTACGGTCGTCCCAGGTAAACCCCGCGACGTGCAGGCCGGAAACCACAGACGTGAGGAGGGCGGCGGCGATCCCCATCGAGCCGACGAGGGAGCCGCGCGTCCGGCACCTGTGGCGACGACTCCCGACTTGGCGAGGATCGAAGGAGAAGGTTTCCGATTCGACTGAAGACGAGCGACGATCTTCCATGTGCGAGACTCCTTGTACGGTTCGTGCGTTTATCTGACCGTGCCATGCAAACTGTGCGTTCACATAGGACAATATGCACAGATGCGACAGGTGTTCCAGTGAGAGCAACCTGAGAAATTCCGTCGACCGTTTCATACCGTTTAAAACAGCGTTTTATAGGACGTAAATTACCGAGGAAAGTCTATAACTCGTTATTCTGAAAGCAGTTGCTACGAGTCTAAGAAAAACTCTGCAGTTTTTCTTTTTATCTTCAGGTATCCGGGTCTCACGGTGCATCGTGCGGTTCGTGAGTCTGAATAATGCACGCAATGCATCAGAACGAAAGACATCGAGAAATAAGGCGTCGGGATGCGGTGCGGCTGGTTCTCCACATGTTCGCCCTCCCTTCCCGCTCTCGGCTCCGCAGCCGCCGCACACAAACCTCTAGAATTCTCGCTTGCGCGCCCTTGGGTCGGCGGTGCCGGGCTGGTCCGCGTCCGGCCCCGCGGGCCGTGCGGGGTGTGTCGGGGTGTGTCGGGGTGTGTCGGGTACTCCGCCGCGGTCACCGTTCAGGGCCGAGGGGATCAAACGTGGGCGCACGCTGGTGGGGAGCGCTCTAAGAAAATCACCTTTTCGTGAGCGATCGCCCGAATGACACCTTGCATCCCCGTCGCGTTCCGTTATCTTCTACCGATGCTTCACCGGCCCAACCCTCCGTTCGACGATCGAGCGTCAAGCCCGGGGAACGTGGGCAGGGTCGCGATACGACGACGGCTGTGTGTCCGATGTTTTCGAGAACAAGCCGATCATCGCGCGGCGCCCCGTCCGTCGTCTCCGCTTCATTCCTGCGGGGGCGTCGATCGCCTAGTTCGCCGAGCGGTTCGTGGGAACTCCCTGACTCACTGCCACTATGTCTGACCGCAGCCGCCAATCCGCCAGCCTCCCCGCTATCGCGCTCCTCGCGATCGCGGCAGTGCTTTTCCTCACTCCGCTCGCGTGGATGGTCTACACCTCCACGCTGACCCCCTCCGCCGCAGCGGGCGGCGGCGATAGCGCGAGCGACGGCGCTAGCGCGAACGACGGCGCTAGCGCGAACGACGGGCCGATCGCGGCGCCGGCCGATCCGGAGACGTCCCCAAAGGTACCGACGGACCCCGAGAACGGGCTGGCCCACACGCCGACCCAAACGCAGGAGCACATCCGGCGGCTCGGCCCCATCGGCCAAGCCGCGGCCAACTACACCGATGTGTGGAACGACCCCGCCGTTTTCTTCCCGCTGTACCTCCGCAACACCCTCATCGTGGCGTTTCTCAGTGTCGCGGGTATGGTCCTGTCGAGCGCGGTCGCGGCCTACGGCTTTGCCCGCCTGCGCTTCCGCGGGCGGGCCGCGATGTTTGCGCTGCTATTGGCGACGATGATGATCCCGTTCCCGGTCATCATGGGGCCGCTCTACATCATGTTCGGGAAGGTGGGTTGGATAGGGACGCTGAAACCCCTGTGGGTTCCGGCGTGGTTCGGCGGAGCCTTCAACATCTTCCTCTTGCGTCAGTTCTTCATGCAGATTCCCAAGGAACTCGATGAAGCCGCCACGATCGACGGGTGTTCACATTGGGGCATCTTCTGGCGGATCATCATGCCGCTTTCGCGTCCCGCCTTGGCTGTGGTCGCGCTCTTCCACTTCATCTATGTGTGGAACGACTTCCTTGCCCCGCTGATCTTCCTCACGCACCGCGACGACTTCACCCTTGCCCTGGGCTTGCAGTTGTACCAGAGCAAATCGGGCAACACGCCGTGGAACCTGCTCATGGCGGCCAGCACAATGGTCATCGCCCCGGTTTTTCTTGTCTTCCTGCTCGCCCGCCGGCAACTGATCTCCGGCATGGCGGGGGCGGGGCTAAAGGAATGACACGGCCGAAGAGCATCGCCCCAGTGTCATGCGGGAAGGCGCTTGCCTTTGTCGGTCTTTGCAAGTCCGATCCGCCCGGCCCGAGTACTACTTCCTCTCTGACCTTCGGACTTCTGGGCTGCGACCCGTACTTGTTTGTCGGTCGACGCCTCCCCAGCAGCGCCCGAAAACAACCGAGATTCCACGTATCTGCCCAGCGATAGCCCCGCGTTGTCGGCATCCCGCTCAATCGCGTCCTTTGCCGCGGCCGAGACGCGAACGTTCATCTGAATTGTCTTTCGAATATGTGGCTTGGGAACCTTTTGGATTCGCGCGATCTCGGCTGCCGCCAGACTCTCCGCCCGCTTGACGGCCTCTTCGATCGTTGGCCCCTGTTCGCGAAGCCCCGGAAACTCCTCACACCAGGCGTAAAAGCGATCCTCTCCGGCGGCGGGCGGGCATGGGTCCGCATTCCGCTCGAATCGCCACGTCAAACGCCCCAGCTCCAAGGTAGTGCTCATGATGGAACCCTTCTACAAACCCCTTGTGACCACGCGCTCGCAGTCTACCAGCTCTATAGCAAGACGCTAGCACAAATGTTCCGATTTCGCAAAGATCTCGCTAAGTTTCCCCCATTTTGGGGGATTTCGCCGCTTCTATGGCACACTTCCTGCCCAATCGAAGTACTCGTAAAGCGGTGTCCAATTTCGGTAGTTCGTCTCCACGTCTTTAAGGGCAAATGCCCCCCCGAGTTTTCGGAACCAGATCGTTCCGGCATCTGCCGGTGCTCCGGTGTACCGGAAGTCAATCGAGGACGGCTCCTCACGGATCAGTGCGAACCCCAGTCGTATCATTACGAGAATGACGGATTCGGCGTCAAGTCTCTGGAATTCAAGAAGTTGGATCGTCAAAGATGGCGGCGAAACGGCACGCAGTTTTCCGGGATTTCCGGCCGCACCGCCCTCCAGACGCCAGATTTTGTCGAACGTCTTGAATTTGGCCATGGTCGGTAGAGCATACCACAACGCGGGTGGTTTTGACTATTTGCAATCGACACCGCGGAAAAAACACCCGGAATCACAACCCCGTACGATAGGTAAACGTACGGTACCGCGGTGGATATCCGTTCCAAACTCGCTCTCCTCGCCGACGCCGCGAAATACGACGCTTCCTGCGCCTCGTCGGGCTCAAAACGGGGCAACGGGGGCCTTGGGCTGGGAGACACGGACGGCGTCGGGATCTGCCACTCGTACACGCCCGATGGTCGTTGCGTTTCCCTCCTTAAGATTCTGCTTACCAACTACTGTGTGTACGACTGCAAGTACTGTGTGAACCGGGTGTCGAGCGATGTGGCGAGGGCCCGCTTCACCGCCCGCGAGGTCGCCTGGCTGACGATCGAGTTCTACAAACGCAACTACATCGAGGGGCTTTTTCTCTCGTCGGGAATTATCCAATCTCCCGACTACACCATGGAGCAACTGTGCGAGGCCGCCCGCCTTCTCCGCGAGGAGGAGAAGTTTTTCGGATACATCCATCTCAAGGCCGTGCCGGGGGCGAGCCCGGTGCTCTTGGAACGCGCCGGGCTGCTCGCCGACCGCCTCAGCGTGAACGTCGAGCTGCCCTCGGACGAAGATCTCCGGGCCCTCGCTCCGGAAAAGACCATGAGCGATGTCACGCTCAGCATGTCCGCCATCAAGGTTCGGCGCGAGCAAGCCGTGGACGAGCGGAAAGCCCTCAAATCGGCACCCAATTTCGCCCCAGCGGGTCAATCGACCCAGATGATTGTCGGCGCTACGCCCTCCACCGATACCGCCATCCTTTCCACGGCCTCCGATCTTTACGGCACGCAACGCCTTCGTCGCGTTTACTACTCGGCGTTCAGCCCCATTCAAGCCCATGACGCCGTCCTTCCCGGGCGCACGCCGCCTCTGATCCGCGAGCACCGCCTCTATCAGGCCGACTGGCTCATGCGGTTTTATGGCTATTCCGCAGCGGAGATCGCCTTGGGCAGCACCGAAGGCGTGGGAAACCTTCCGCTCGACATTGATCCCAAACTCGCTTGGGCGCTTCGCAATCGCGGCTACTTCCCCGTCGACGTCAACAAGGCCGGTCGGGGCGCCCTCCTTCGAATCCCCGGCGTGGGCGTTCGCAACGTCAAACGCATTCTCGCCGCCCGCCGGCGCGGTGCGCTCCGGCTTGTGGATCTGAAGCGACTGAAGATCGCGATGAATCGGGCGTTGCCCTTCTTAGTGTGCGCCGACCACTCGCCCGACGGCGTCCTGCTCGATTCGCCTCGGCTAGATAAGAAGTTCCGCGCCCCCCGCCTCACCACGGGCTCCCTCTTTGACCAGCCGTCTCCGACCGCCGTTGCCGCCCGCAAAGCCGCCCGGACGGGCGAGTTTTGATGCCCAGTCACCGATCCGCGGCGGCCCCCATCGTGCTCGATTGCGCCGGCGACTTCGTTCTGTGGCGAGCCCTGTCGCGAGCCGCGTTAATGCACGGCCTGGCGCCGGAGGGAGTGGTGTGGCACGATTCGTCGAACGGGCAGGGGTCGCTGAACGCGACGAAGTTGGAACTGCCAGCAGGCTCGCCCCGCGTCCTCACGGTGCCGCGAGCGTTCATTCCCCTGGCCGACACGGTTTCGGCCCACCGTGACCCGAAGAAATGGGACGTGCTGTACCGAGTGTTGTGGAAGGTCTGCTTAGGGCGCGATGGGATGCCCGATGCCGGGGTGCTTTCGGACGCGACCGACCCGGATGTGAACGCCGCGGGCCGGATGGAAAAGGCGGTCCGATTCGATGCGCACAAGTGCAAGGCGTTTGTGCGATTCCGGAAGATAACGGGTGACGGGTCGGCGGTCCCCGACCGCTACGTCGCGTGGCACCGGCCCGAGCACCGTGTGCTGCGGCTGGTGGCACCATTCTTCGCCCGTCGCTTCAGCGTGATGCAATGGACCATTTTCACGCCGCACGAATCCGCCGATTGGAACGGCGAAACCCTGCGGCTGGGGGGAGGAGTTCCTCGGGGTGATGTGGTGGCCGAAGACGGTCTGGAAGATTTGTGGAAGACGTATTACGGGAGCATCTTCAATCCCGCGCGGATCAAGACCGGGGCGATGCTCAAGGAGATGCCGTTCCGCTATTGGAGCACGATGCCCGAAACCAGCATCATCAATGAATTGCTCTCCAAAGCGCCGGGCAGAGTCGAAGCGATGGTTTCGCGGCGTGTGAACGATGTGATCACCGCCGCGCCGTTTGTCCCGGCTGGTGGGGTCACGCTTCCGCAATTGGCGAAGGCGGCCCAGGATTGCGAGGGGTGCGACCTGTGTGAACTCGGCACGCAGACGGTCTTTGGCGAAGGTCCGGCTCACGCTTCGATGATGCTGCTCGGTGAGCAGCCCGGGGATGAAGAAGACCGGGCCGGACGCCCGTTTATTGGCCCGGCCGGGCGCCTTTTGGACAGTTGCCTTTCGGAGGCGGGGATCGACCGGGATGCTCTCTACGTCACGAACGCCGTCAAGCATTTTAATCATGTTCTCGTCGGTTCCGACGAAGAAGCGTTTGATCAGGGCTCGCACGGGGACTTCATCCCGCACGCTCGCGGCAAGCGTCGACTGCACAAGAAACCGTCGGCCCTCCACGTCCGCGCGTGTCGTCCGTGGCTCGACGCGGAGTTGACGGTAATATCGCCCACACTGAAGTTGATTGTCTGCTTGGGAGCGACGGCGGCACAAGCACTTATGGGACCGGCCTTCCGACTGACCGACAGCCGCGGCCGGATCATTCGTTCCCAAACCTTTCCCTTCCCGCTTCTCGCGACTTGGCACCCGTCGGCGGTACTGCGGGGGAAGGATCGGGCTTCGCAGATGCGGACCGAACTGATTGACGATTTGCGTCTCGCGACGAAGCACGCGGCAGGATCGGACGCGAACGGGACCAAGGGTGGGATGTTCGCCGTTCCAAGATAACCGAAAGCAGACGCTTCCCCCAATTTGGTGGCTGGTTTCCGCATGCGGCCGATTTCGTGAACCCGGTGACGGATTTCAACGAATAGCAGAGGCTCGGGTTCTTTAGCCGAGCGGCGGTATTTTGCGGGCCCGTTCGGGCTTCGTCTCGGGTTGTGCAACGCATTTCAATCTTTGGGTTTAGGGGTTCTCAATATGACGACTGGTTCCGTGCGCTCGTTGCTTTCCACCGTCGGCCTGTGCGCTAGTGCGGCTTTCGCCGCGGCCGCCGATGAAACGGTCTCCGGCGGCTCTCCCACGTTCTGGGACCCGACGGTGGTGGACGGTTTTCAAGACGGGGCCACTCATCTCTCGCAGATGTGGGTGCGGTTTCATCCCGGCGCGACGGTGGGCCAAATGTCGGAGTCGCTGAAGCGGGTTGGTTCCGATCGCGTGCTTTGGCAGTCTGAATTGGTGCCCGGGCTTATGTCGATCGAAGTTCCCGCGGGCACGGTTCAAGGCGCCGTGGCCGTTCTCTCGGTCGACCCGCTGGTTTCATACGCCGAGGTGATGTATTACCGCCACGTGATGGTCCAGGAAACACCGTTCGGCATCCCGTTGGTCGGGGCCCCGACGGTGTGGCCTCAGGGCAAAGGCGCGGGCGCCGTCGTCGCGGTGCTTGATACCGGCATCGACTTTGGGCATCCCGATCTCCCCCCGGTCGTGCTGAGCGAGTCGTTCATCACGGGTGAACTGGTTAACGATCTGCACAGCCACGGAACGCACTGCTCGGGCACCGTGCTGGCGCTCGACAACACGATCGGCGTAGTCGGCGTCGCTCCCGAGGCCTCGTTGATGATCGGCAAGGTGCTGAGTAACGGCGGCTCGGGTTCCGACGGCTCGGTCAACCAGGGTATCGAATGGGCCACCCTCAACGGGGCCGACGTCATCTCGATGTCCCTGGGCGGCGGAGGGGCCTCTCAATCCGGCCTTGACATCGTGCAGGCGGCCGTCGATGCGGGCGTGGTCGTGGTCGCCGCGGCGGGCAACAGCAACTCCGATGTTCCCAGTTATCCCGGCTCGTATGAGCCCGTGATCTGTGTGGCCGCGATCGATTCCGGGCAGAATCGGGCGGGGTTCTCGAACTTCGGCCCCACGGTTGATATTTCCGGGCCCGGGGTGAACGTGCGTTCGACAATCCCTCTCATCGGTGCGTTCGCGACGTGGAACGGCGAAACGCGTCAGGGCAACGCGCTGGGAGGGAGCGGGACGGGGACCGTGACCGGGCAGGCTATTTATTGCGGATTCGGGGGCGACATTTCGGATTTCCCGGCATCGGTCAACGGCCAGATCGCTCACTGCCGCCGGGGCAACGCGATCACGTTCAATACGCGGGCCCAGAACGCCATCGCCGCGGGGGCGATCGGCCTGATCGTCTCCAACAACAACGGGGGTTTGTTCAACGGAACGTTGAACGGCTCGTTCCCGATCCCGGTTCTTGGCATCTCCCAGTCTGACGGCGACGTTCTGCAAGCCGAGAGCGGCGTTGTCACGACGGTGAGCATCGGCGCGACGGGCCACGGCTACGCCAATTACAGCGGCACCAGCATGTCGACGCCGCACGTTGCTGGCGTCGCGGGTTTGATCATCGGCAACATGCTGCCGCAGCGGTTCACGGCGGCGCAGATTCGCACCGCGCTCGAAAGCACCGCGCAGGATTTGGGTGACCCCGGTCGCGACGACCTTTTCGGCTTCGGCAACGTGCAGGCACCCGGTGCTTTGGCCTACCTGCAAGGGCTCCCGGGCGCGTGCCCGAGCGATTGGGATCAGGACGGTGATACCGATTCCGACGACGTCGCGCTGTTCTTCGCCGGGTTTGAATCGGGCGAAGGCGATCTTGATGGCGATGGTGACACCGATTCCGACGACGTGATCGGCTTCTTTGCGGCGTTCGAGGCGGGCTGCTAACGAGGCACCGACGGGACCGACCCAATACCATGCCTGCGCGTGGCCAGTGTTTCTCAGGCACCCCTTGACCTTCCGTCCGGCGATTACCGCCGGTTTGTACCCAACGCGCTGACGATCCTCCGGATCTTCATCGCGTTGGCTTTTTTTACGTTGCTGTCGTTGTGGACGTACCCGGTTGGGGTGCTGATCGAACACCGCCCGATCTCGCCCCGAGAGCCGTTGTGGGCCTATGTGTGGGCGGCGATTCTGTTCGGGCTGGCGGCCGCGACCGACGCCTTTGACGGGCCGCTGGCACGACGGTGGAAGGTGGTTTCCAAGTTCGGCCGGATTATGGACCCCTTCGCCGACAAGGTGCTGGTGGTGGGCAGTTTCGTGATGTTGTCGGGGCCGCGGTTTGGGGCCGAGATGCCGGACGGGTCGATCTTGCACATTTCCGGGGTCCAGCCGTGGATGGTGGTGCTGATTCTGGGAAGAGAACTGTTGGTGACCACGATTCGCGCGGTGATGGAGGACGAGGGGAAGGACTTTTCCGCGAGTTGGAGCGGCAAGGTCAAGATGATCGTCCAAGCCTGCGTGATCCCTGTCTCTTATACACATCTCCGAGCCCACGAGACTAAGGCGAATCTCGTATGCCGTCTTCTGCTTGAAA
>ENA-ORBV01009622-ORBV01009622.1-microbial-mat-metagenome-genome-assembly--contig:-NODE-9622-length-15769-cov-7.434935_pt1 | contig 15769 bp, 15 predicted proteins | sample MGYA00237777_ERZ505514 | MGnify/ENA primary metagenome ERZ505514 (study PRJEB26160, sample SAMN06269048) | microbial mat metagenome | isolation source: Oligotrophic lake microbial mat | place... | reverse complement strand
GAGATCTACACCTCTCTATTCGTCGGCAGCGTCAGATGTGTATAAGAGACAGGTTACAGGTTGCCCGCATTGTTTTAATACTTTAAAAAACGAATACCCTGCTTTAGGTGGTAATTACGAAGTAGTACATCATACACAGTTAGTTCAAGAATTGATAAATGCTGGGAAACTAAAAGTGCAAGGCGGAGAATTCAAAGGAAAAAAAATTGTGTTTCACGATCCATGTTATTTAGGAAGAGCAAATAATGTTTACGAAGCTCCACGAGAGATCATTCAAAAATTAGATGTTGAACTGGCAGAAATGAAACGCAGCAGAGCTAATGGCTTATGTTGTGGTGCTGGCGGTGCGCAAATGTTCAAAGAGTCCGAAAAAGGAACCAAAGAAGTAAGCACCGAAAGAGCTGAAGAAGCTTTGGCGCTTGAGCCTGATGTTATTGCGGTGGGCTGTCCGTTTTGTAATACAATGATGACCGACGGAGTAAAGCATTTTAATAAAGAAGACAAAACCAAGGTAATGGATGTGGCCGAATTAATTGCCAAAGCCAATGATCTCTAACCAAAATTACATGAGATTACTTTTAACCATATTCGTTTTATGTTTTGTAACAAGCGTTGTTATTTCGTGTAAACCATCCGTTGTTACAAAAGAAGAACAGGAAAAAGCGGATAGTTTAAATATTAGATTAAATTCGGCCGAATTAAAAACCATTAATGCTCAGTTACTCGAAAACCCTTCTGATCCTGATCTGTATATAAAACGTTGTCAACTTTACATTCAATACAAACAATTTGAGGTAGCTGCCGGTGATGCCAAGCGTGCTATTCGTTTAGACAGTACTGTTGCATCTTATTACATAGCGCTGGGTGATGTTTACTTTGCAGAGAATAAAACGCGCCAAACCAAAGAGGTATTAGAGCGTACAGTTGTAAAATTTCCTGAAAGCACAGAGGCTTTAATGAAACTATCGGAATTATATTTTATTGTAAAGCAATACAAAGAAGCTATTGAAAACATTAACAAGGCGCTTAAAATAAACGAGAATATTGCAAAAGCTTACTACTTAAAAGGAAGTATTTATCGCGAGAGTGGCGATACCAGCAAAGCTATTTCAAGTTTAGAAACAGCAGTAGAACAAGACAATCGCTTAACCGATGCTTATTATGATCTTGGAATTATTTATGCCGCAAGAAAAAATCCAATTGCATTTGATTATTATGCTAATGCTTTGAGAGTTGATCCGGGATATGTGAATGCACAATATGCCAAAGCAAAGCTGTTACAGGATGTCGGAAAATTTGATGAGGCTATTTCGGAATATATGGCGCTGTTAAATAAAGATAAAAACTATTTGCAGGCTAATTATAATATTGGCGCTATTTATTTAGATGTAAAAAGTGATTACCCTAAAGCCATTGAATATTTAAACAAGGCCCTAGAACAAGATAACCAATGGGCAGCCGCCTATTTTGCCCGAGGATATAGCTATGCTAAAATGGGTAATAAATTGAATGCAGCAGACGATTACAAAAAATGCTTAGCCATTGAACCCAATTTTACCGAAGCAACTGTTGGTTTGAGGCAATTAAATTAACATCATTAAACTAACAATCCTTAGGAAACCATCAGAAAATCGTTAAATTTATACCAAATGTTGATATAATTTAGTTCAAAGATGCGAAGTGATTTTTTATCAAGACAAGGAACAAAAATCGTTGCATAGCAACAGCTACGGAACTATTTTTTGAAGAAGTATTGATTCAAAAGAACAAGCAGATTGGACTAAATTATATGTATATTTGGTATTAAAACATGGAATCAAAAATTAAGCATGTAGGTGTAGCACTTCAAGGTGGAGGAGCTCATGGCGCCTTTACCTGGGGAGTTTTAGATAGACTACTGGAAGAAGAAGCCCTTGTAGCAGATGCTATGTGCGGCACAAGTGCAGGCGCAGTTAACGCTGTAGTTTGCGCCTATGGTTTGCATGTTGGTGGGCCACAAAAAGCTAAAGAACTATTAGAAAGCTTGTGGCGCAAAGTTGCTCTTGGCGGTAGTTATTTATTTAAGCCCGGCATTATCGATCAAACAATGGGCAATGGTAATATTTACAATAGTCCAGGATATATGTGGTTCAATGCGCTTACGCAAGTAATGTCGCCCTACAATTTCAATCCTTTTAATTTTAATCCTCTTAAAGATATTTTACTAGAGCATGTTGATTTTGAAGAATTACATCGCTATAATAAAAAGAAACTTTTTATTTGCGCAACAAATGTAAAAACAAACCGCGCTAAGATATTTTCGAATAAAGATATTACGGTTGATACAGTTTTAGCTAGTGCTTGCCTACCCTTTTTATTTCAAGCAGTAGAAATTAAAGGCGAATATTATTGGGATGGCGGTTACATGGGAAATCCTCCAATATTTCCATTGATCACTAATACAAATTTACACGACATTGTTTTGATAAAGATCAATTCGATCAACATCAATTCAGTTCCAACAACCGCAAGAGATATTGCAGATCGCGTGAATGAGATCTCTTTTAATAGCAGCTTAATCAACGAAATGAAACTGATCCACTACCGTAACGAATTATTACGCAACGGGATCATTAAAAGCGATAATAAAATAAATCGTGAGATCTTTGTTCATACAATAAGTGGTTACGATGCTTTAAGTCAGTTAAGCTACAGCAGTAAAATGAATACCTCATGGGAATTCCTTGTTGCACTCAAAGAAAAAGGCCGCGAAACTGCTTCAAAATGGCTTCAAGGTGATTTTAAAGAGGTTGGTTTAAAATCAACGTTTGATGTAGAAGAACATTTTTTCGATAAGTTTTAATTTTCCGTTTCGTTAATGAGTTCATTCGGTGATCGTATAAAAAAATCATTAAAAAATGTATTCAGATCACTTCTGTTGGTTTTTGTTACCTTCCAAATAGTTTCCGCTCAAAGTTTTTATTCCGTTGACCCCAATTACGTAAAGAAGCGATCAGAAAAAAAACCATTCCAAAGTTTTTATCCCGATACCACCGTTGAAAAAGCAAATCGCTTTATTGATCGCAATTTTATGGGAAATATTGGAGTGTCTAGCCCACAATACTTGTTAAAAATCAAAAGTAGAAGTCTTGGATTTAAATTATTTGACGTTCCACTCGACGATTATCTCATTAAAAAAGAAGACGTAGAATATTATAGAACCAAAGGGCCCTTTGCCGAATTGAGTGGAATAGCCGGAACGAAACAATTGCAGTTATTTAGATTACTTTTCTCAAATACATTTAAAGATGAATTAAATATTACTTTACGATTAAACCGTTATACCTCACAGGGATTTTATACAAAGCAACAAAGTTTTACCAATAATTTTTATACCTCGGCTAATTATACATCAAAGAACAAACGATTTGGTTTTACCTCATATATTTTGGTGAACAATAATCGCTTTCAGGAAAATGGTGGAGTTGTTAATGATACTATAAGACAGCAAGACCTTTTAGTAAGTAAAGATCTTATTCCCGTAAAATTAAGCAATGCTTCAAGAGATAATAGAGAATTATCGGCTCAGTATTCAAATTGGTTCAAATTAAATAAAGACAGCTCTAAACTGCACACGTACCTTGGTTTACGTTCATCATACAGCGGCTTAAAATATAGGTATAAAGACCTTAACAGTGGGGCAGACGCTTATTACTTCTTGTTTTACACAGATACTGCTAAAACAATTGATAGCACACGCGTAAGGACTTTTAATAATGAGGTGAATGTCACATTTCGCTCGCAAAAAAAGAATTTTAATTTGGAGGTCGGATATGAAAATGAAATTGCTCAATTGTGGCAATACTCCGATACTAGTTTTATGAACCATTTGGCAAATGTAAAGCTAGATCATATAAAGAATTTTATCTCAGCCGATAGTTTAAGTCAAAAGAAACTTACCCATACCGTTTCGGGAACTTATATTGCTGCCGGAGCGTTTGCAGGAAATTATAAAGTGGAAACATTCCATCAATTGCAATTTATTAGAAATAATAAATTGAAAGGAAATATAAGCCTAAAGCTATTATCGGAAAATCGCACACCTGATTATATATTTAAACATTGGTACAGTAATCATTTTGCCTGGGATAATAAATTCAACAACGTACAGATGAATCAAGCAGAACTGAGTTGCAAGATCTACTTTTTAACCCTAACCGGAATTTACAAAGGCATCACAAATTATTTGTACTTCGATCAACTGGCTTATCCAATGCAAAGCAATAACACCATTACCAATGGAGCTGTGCGAATTAATTTAGATAAAGTGTTCTTTAAACATTTGGGAGTTGGCGTCAATCAAACATGGCAAACAACTTCCAGCAATTTGATCAGTTTACCTAAAAGTATTTCTATTGCCTCTTTATTTTATAAGGGAAATCTGTTTAAAAACAACCTTCAGTTAGCGGTTGGCGCTCAAGTTGAATATTATGATCAGTTTACACCATATGCTTACATGCCAGCAACACAGGTGTTTTACGTTCAGGATAGATACAAAGCCGGTAATTTTACTTTTGTAGATGTATTTCTAAATGCACGTATAAGACCTGTAACATTCTTTATTAAAATGGAAAACATCTTACACGGTATTATTGGAACTAATTACAGTATGGTGCCGGGGTATTATCAGCCTGATAGAGCTATGCGTTTTGGATTAACGTGGTTGTTTTTTGATTGATCCATTAAGAGCTAGAAACCACAGAGCGCCTCCGGCTAACACAGCGGGTTTTCACAGCGAATAGCTTCGGAATCATCAGAGCGGGGCGGGATACTTAATTAATAGTGCTCGAAACCCTATTCACTATCCATTAAGTCGAACCTCAAAAAGTATTTTTATTATTTGGGCGCCTTATCGGGCTATCACTTCAAGCTTGTTTGTCCTTTGCTATGTTTGTCGCACTGCGGGGTCTGCGCAGAAAAAGCGAAGCCTACTCGTTGCGCAAACATTAAGCAAAGCCCTAAACAAGGCTTTTCGTTCTATCCCTGGCGCAGCATTACGGTTTAATTTGCACTTAAAAACATCTGCCGCTTTTTTAATCCTTTTTTACTTTTTTCGCGCTATTTTTAAACAAACTCAATAAAAACAAGGCTTACAGAGTTTTTGAGGGACGACTAATTAAACTGGCCGCTGCTCATTTATACTTCCCTTCTCATTCTTGCAACCGAAATATCTAATTGTTCACGGTATTTTGCAACAGTGCGGCGCGCAATATTATACCCTTTTTCTTTTAAAATATGGCAAAGGGCATCATCGGTTAATGGTTTGTGTTTGTCTTCTGCATCAACGCAATCTTTCAATATTTTTTTAATTTCGCGCGAGCTTACTTCTTCGCCGCTATCAGTACTCATGCTTTCACTAAAAAATGTTTTAAGTAAAAATGTACCATAAGGAGTTTGCGCGTATTTGCTATTGGCCATCCGAGAAACCGTTGAAATATCCATTTCTACTTTCGTAGCAATATCCTTTAAGATCATTGGTTTTAATTTGCCCTCATCTCCTGTTACAAAATACTCTTCCTGAAATTCTAAAATGGCTTGCATGCATAACATTAATGTTAAATGCCTTTGATTCAAAGCATCAATGAACCATTGCGCACTTTCAATTTTGCTTTTAATAAATGTGGTGGCTTCCTTTCCGTCTTTATTTTTTTGCCTCGAATATTCCTTCAGCATCTCTAAATACTCTTTGCTGATTTTCAAGTCGGGCATATTACGCGAATTGATAGAGAACTCGGGTTTTCCATCATTAACACTTACAAGAAAATCCGGAACTATTTCGCTGTGCGAATTGGATTTCATATCTGTATCTCCTGGTTTAGGATTCAAATGCGTGATCACATCTATCACTTCTTTTAACTCCTCGCTACTGATGTTCATTTTTTTGAGAATCTTCTCGTAATGCTTTTTACTAAACTCCTCCATATGATCTTTTACGATCTCAATGGCTTGCAATACGTCTTTGGTTTGCTCTACTTTTCTGTTTAATTGTATGAGCAAACATTCTTGTATGGTTCGTGCGCCTACACCGGGTGGATCAAAACTTTGAATGGTCTTTAAAACTTTTTCAATTTCAGCAACATTGGAAGTGATATTGTAATTAAAGGCTAAGTCATCAACTATCATGTCGATCTCTCTGCGTAAATATCCGTCCTCATCAAAGCAACCAATTATATACACACCAATGGTATATTCTGTTTCATTGAGTTCGCGTAAACCTAATTGCTGTTCTAATAGGTTGTGAAAATCCGGACCTTCCACCACAACAAATTCTCGTGTTTCATCATCAGCCCCTTTATTGCTTATTTCATATTTATAAGAATCCAGCTCATCATCACCCATGTAATCTTCTATACCAACTTCATCATCAATGCGCTCTACTTCTTTTTCTTTAACATCTCCGTTATCGTCTAATTCAATATCTGTTTCACCATCGCTATCCTCGTTATTGGCAATATCATCTTCATCAAAGCTTTCGTCGGTTTCTTCTAAAGCAGGATTCAACTCTAACTCTTCTTTGATACGTTCTTCAAGTGCCATAGTAGGCAATTGCAATAACTTCATCAGCTGAATTTGCTGTGGCAATAATTTTTGCTGAAGTTTTAAATATTGCGATTGCTTTAAAGCCATGTTAGTTCAACTTACACAAAAAGTAATTCTTCTTTCCTTTTTGGATCAAAATATATTTTTTATTGATGGTATTACTTAAGTTCACCACCATTTGTAGATCTTCAACTTTATGTTTGTTTAAACTCACTCCGCCGGCCTGTAACATTTTTCGAGCCTCACCTTTGCTTGGGAAAATGTTTGTTTTTTCGGCTAACAGATCTATTAAACTAATCCCATTGATTAGTTCAGATGAAGAAACATCAAACGAAGGAATGCCGTCGAAAATATCTAGAAATAATTCTTCGGATAGTTTTGAAAGATCCTCGAGGGTTCCATTAAACAATATATGTGAAGCTTCAACAGCAGCATTGAAATCGTTCTCAGAATGTACACGAATTGTAATATCCTTTGCTAATGCTTTTTGTAAAGTGCGTAAATGTGGAGCTACTGAATGCTCTAATTCTAATTTTTCAATTTCTTCTTTAGTAAATAAGGTGAAAATACGAATGTAATTTTTCACATCTTCGTCACTAGAGTTTAACCAAAACTGGTAAAATTTATAGGGAGAGGTTTTAGTTCTGTCTAACCATACATTCCCACCCTCTGTTTTTCCAAACTTTGTTCCGTCGGCTTTTTTAATTAACGGAGTAGTTAAAGCAAATGCTTCTCCGCTTGCTTTTCTTCGGATCAATTCCGTTCCTGTAACAATATTTCCCCATTGATCAGAGCCACCCATTTGCAATTTAATACCTTTGTTTTTCCATAGGTAATAGAAATCGTAACCTTGTACCAATTGATAGCTGAACTCTGTAAAACTCATTCCGTTCTCTAAACGATTCTTCACAGAATCTTTTGCCAACATGTAGTTAATTGAAATATGTTTTCCTACATCTCTTATGAATTCCAAAAAATTAAAGTTCTTGAACCAATCGTAGTTATTTACGATCTCCGCCGAATTTGTTGCTGAGTTGAAATTCAAAAATTTTTCTAATTGTTTTTTCTGACTTGCAATATTATAATTCAGCGTTGCCTCATCTAATAAATTACGTTCAGCTGATTTTCCTGAAGGGTCACCAACCATTCCAGTAGCACCACCAACTAAAGCAATTGGTTTATGCCCTGCATTTTGAAAATGCAAAAGGGTCATAATCTGAACCATGTTGCCAATTCCAAGTGAATCGGAAGTAGGATCAAAACCAATATAACCACACACCATTTCTTTATTCAACAATTCTTCTGTGCCAGGCATGATATCCTGCAACATTCCTCGCCATTTTAATTCATCAACAAAATTTGTTTTCATAATGCTCATTAACCTTAGTAATATCAAGGTTTATACCTTCTAAAAATACGAATAATCTCTTAATTTTGTAAGTAATTTATAACGGGGAAAGGCCGAAAATTAATTGTATTTTTGCAATATGTTCATTTACAATGTAACCGTAAATATTAGTGATGATGTTCATACCGAATGGGTGAAGTGGATGAGGGAAACGCATATGCCGGACGTTATGAAAACTGGCTGTTTTGTGGATAACCAGATGGTGAAAGTACTTTACGTGGAGGACGAAGGACATACATATTCCCTACAGTATAAATTTTTAGAAATGGGAGATATTGAACTTTACCAAAAGGAACACGCCCCTGCTTTACAGGCCGATCATACAAAAAAATTCAAGGATAAATATACCGCCTTCCGAACTTTACTTCAAGTAATCGATTAATGCAACAGCCCGTTAGAGCAAAAAAACATTTAGGACAACATTTTTTGGTTGATGAAACCATTGCGAGAAATATTGTGGATGCTATGCTCGATCAAAATTCCCCAAATGCATTAGTAGAAGTTGGTCCGGGAACAGGTGTGCTTACCAAACATTTAATTGAAGGGCCCGATTTTTTTGCTCTAGATGTGGATAGAGATTCTATTCCCTTTTTAAAACAAAAGTATCCGCAGTTTGCCGAGAAGATAATAGAAGCAGATTTTTTAAGAGCGGATCTTGAGAAGATCGTTGGCGATAAAAAATTTAACGTCATAGGAAATTTTCCTTATAATATTTCAAGTCAGATCATGTTCAAGGTTTTAGAACATAAAGACAAAGTAGATGTAGTGGTTGGAATGTTTCAAAAAGAAGTAGCCGAACGATTAGCCGAAAAACCAGGTTCAAAAGTGTACGGAATTTTGAGCGTACTATTGCAAGCGTTCTATGAAATAGAATATTTATTTACGGTTAACGAAAATGTATTTTCGCCTCCGCCCAAGGTAAAAAGTGCCGTTATTCGATTAAAACGTAATGTGGTTAAGAAATTAAATTGCGATGAAGTGTTTTTTAAAACAGTAGTAAAAACATCCTTCAATCAACGTCGTAAAACTATTCGTAATTCAGTAAAATCTCTTTTAAAACCAGGAGCTGATACAAGTAATTATTTATTTGATAAACGTCCCGAACAATTAAGTGTAGAGCAATTTGTGGAGTTGACTAATATTATTGGCCACTAAGGCGCAAATAAATGTTTTCTAATTAACTTTGTGTCTTAGTGCCTTTGTGGATCAAGGGATAAATAGAAGTCAAACATCTGTTTTCCAACTGCATCAAAAGAAGCATGCTCGGAAATGAATTCACTCATTTTTTCTGAATTAAAGTTGAGCTTATTATTCATAAAATTCTCCAATTCACCTGCAAAATGATTTACATCATTCACTGGCGATAATCTTCCAAATTCATCTATAATTAAATGAGGCAATTGCCCTACTTGCGAAGCAAATACTGGTAAGCCGCAAGCCAGCGCTTCTAATACCACCACGGGCATTCCTTCAAAATGACTAAATAGTAAAAGCGCATCGCACCAATTCATAAATGAGCTAATGTTTTCTTTGGTTTGATAACCTAAATAGGTTACGTTCTGTACACCAATTGCTTGTTGCAATAGTTTTGTTTGTTCAATGCTTTCGGCATTTCCACCAACAATTAGCAACTCAAATTCTAAGTTTTTATCTTCTAAAAACTTCAGCGCCTTAAAGGTTCCATTTAAGTTTTTTTCTCTTTCAACCAATGAGGAAACATGAAGAAATGTAGTTTTCTTTTTTTCGTCTTTCCTATTCAGTTTAAAGATCGAAGTATCAACAGCATTGTAAAGCAATTCAAAATCGCCTTTCAGATCATGTTCTATTAGTGATTGTTTTTGTTTTTCTGAAACGTACCAAATTTTTGAAACGTTTTTAAAACAACTTTTTGTATAACGTTTCAATATCAGCCCTTTGTAATTGCCATCTTCATGCAAATAACCACTCCAATGTTCAACGAGTGTATGTTTTACTTTAAAATGGTCTTTAAACTGACTTAAGATCATGGCGGCCGGAAACGCAACATTTACTTGGATAGCAGAAACGCTTATATTATGGTCGATCAAATACTGCAATAGTTTTTTGTACGAATTTACATAATTAGTGAACTGGGTATAGTGTTTTGCAAAAGGAACCGTGATAGTGGTTTTTGGATATGCAAAACGGATCTCCGTTAAATTTCCATCTTGATTTTTGGTTATCGAACCTGATGTAGTTTCTCTTACGCTGTAAGCATACACAACTACAACTTTAGTAAAGCGCGCTAAAGCTTTAGCATGGTTTTGAATAAAAATTCCGTGAGCGGGATCTTCTTGAGCAGGGTACCAGGAGGTGAGGAATAATACTGACTTATTTAAATGCATTGGATCGAGGCGATCATTCAACATTTACAGCAGCTTCTAGTTTAAATAAAGAGTGAAGCTCGCTAATTCTATCAAAAGCAAAATTAAGTTTGTTGCCGCTCTTCATTGCAATAGTTATAAATCCTAAACCTGCACCACCTTTTTCGCTTAATTCGTTTTTCTCGAGGTGATGGATGTAATACGATTTTAACTCTGCCGGATCTTCAAATGAATTAATGGCTTTTAAGTCGCCATCTACTTTAGGAATAGCCGGATTGCTAATTAAATTTGCTGTAAGAATAAGAATTTGATGTGCTTTTTTGTAAACTAAGAAATAATTGTGCTGAGAACCACTAAGATCTTTGTGCCCGTGAATAAGCATGTTTTGTAATGACTCCACACAAATGAAAAATATTTTTTTAAGAGCTGCTTTTGGAACGGCAAGGTCAATGATCTTTTGTTCGATCTCTGTTTCGAGTTTACTAATGGTCTCAGTATTCAAAACACCATCATAGGCGATGATAAGCCCGCAGTTAGCAGCGGTAATAGTTTTGATGGACTCCGTAAAATGGACATCAAAAAACTCAGCTTCTTTATTTAGTATAGCGCTCAATTTTACTTGAATAAACCGTTTTGTTTACTGTCGATCAATCGAATTACTTTACCTAGGTCCTCCTTGTTCTCACTGAAGTTAATGTCATCCACATCTACTATTAATAACTTCCCTGATTCGTAGGATGTTGCCCAAGCTTCATAACGCTCGTTTAATCGTTTTAAATAATCCAGGCGTATGCTGTTTTCGTATTCTCTTCCTCTTTTTTGAATTTGCTTTACCAAAGTAGGTACCGAAGCCCTTAAATATATAATAAGATCCGGCGATTTGATAAGGCTTTCCATTAATTTAAAAAGAGAGAAATAATTATCGTAATCTCTAGTGGTCATCAAACCCATGGCATGTAGGTTCGGAGCAAAAATATAAGCATCCTCATATATGGTCCTATCCTGAATCACAGTGTGTTTTCCCTTCCTAATATCTAATATTTGATTGAATCGATTGTTTAAGAAATAGATCTGTAAATTGAATGACCAACGCTGCATATCTTCGTAGAAGTCATTCAAATAGGGGTTGTCATCTGCATCTTCGTAGTGAGCATGCCATTTGTAGTGCTTTGCTAAGAGAGAAGTTAGTGTGGTTTTTCCTGAGCCAATGTTACCGGCAACTGCAATGTGCATATATCTTGAGTCTTATAGTAGACCAAGGTATGTAAATAACTTATAAATACAAAGAATTTGTTGATTAAAGCCATCTTTTATCTAAAATAATTTAGATTATTCTGGATTTGAGATCGTTTTCGTAGTGATCACAGATGCTATTTAATACCTCATTAATTGGTTTAAATGAGAAAGAAAGGGAGTTTTTTACCTTAGAATTTGAGTATTTTTTGTGTCCAATTGCTGTTCGAATTGTATTTGTTGTAAGAACGCGATCTTTTCCGGTAATTCTACTCAAAATCCCGTCGGCAATTCTACCTAATTGCAAGAGGAAAATCCCACTTTTAATGAATGGTGCAGGTTTGCCAAACTTTTTTTGAATTTGAGTGAAAATATCCTTGAAGGTGTACGAATTCTCGATCAAAATAAAGCGCTCATTAAAAATTTGCTTATCCATTAATTGCAACATTACTTCCACCACATCATTTACATCCACATAAGCTGTACTTCCATCGGTATAGAACATGTTCCCTTTTTTGCAGAAGGCAAAGATCTTTCCACTGCTTTGTTTCCAAAAACCTGGGGCTAAAATAAATCCGGGGTTTACGATAACCGCGTTCAATCCTTCTTCAATTCCTCGCCAAACTTCGCGCTCGGCATTGTATTTACTTATAGCGTAAGAGCTTTCTTTGCCAGATGTTTTCCAAAATATCTTTTCACTTAATTCTCCTTCGTAATCGGCATTATTAATGGTTGATAAAGAACTGGCGTGGCAAAACGACTTTATTTTTCCTGCAACACAAGCATTCACCAAATTGGCCGTTCCTGTTTCGTTGAGCAAAGTTAATTTTGGAAAATCTTTTTCTAAAAAAGAAACAAATCCAGCGCAATGATATACATGTTCAATACCGTTTAATGCATTTTCAATGGAGCACACATCGGTAATATCAAGATCTACCCATTTTATTTTATTGAACAGTGCTTCTGCATCTTTTGTATAATACAAAAAACAATGTTTTAACTTGGTAAGATCACTCGAGCTTTGCTTGGCAGCAACCACAGTTTTCCCTTGTTGTAGTAATTTTAATACAACATGACTTCCTAATAAACCGGTGGCCCCTGTAACTAAATTCATTTTACAGCTAGTAATTCAATGATAATTGTTGTAAAGGTAAGAACAAAACCAACTGGCAACTTACCCCTAATAAAAAACCTGTATACACCTGTGAGGGCCTGTGCTCTTCGAGCACAATGCGCGCCCAACCTATTACACCACCAATTAAAATGGTAGCAATAATAAAAAGCAAAAGATCGTATTGTAATAAAATGCTTAATGAGATCATCATGCCAACAATACCTCCAACGCCAACCATGTGAGCGCTAATTTTATACCGTAAATTAATAACGGCCGTTAAAAGAATAGCGGTTCCGGCGCACAACACAAATAGTTTTATACTTTCCCAAATACGCAGATCGTAGAACAAATAAAATAAACCAAAATAAAATATCGCCGTCATGATATAAGGAAATGTGCGCTCATTTTGCTCGCTAAGCGTAAAGCTTTGAATACGTTTTAATTTATACATCAAATAAATATTTAGCACAGGCAATACAAAGGTAAAAGCACAAACGGTGAGGGTAATTTGCCATTTGGTGCTGTTGGCGGTCATTAATTCGAATACTGTATTTTTAAAACCAAAAAAGAGTAGGAGGCAGGCATAACTTGCCATTAACAAAGGATGAAAAAGTGCGGATATAGTAAATGCTAACGAACGCAAACTATGATAGTAAATTAGATAAATGCTCTATTTCTTTTTTAGGGTCTTGTTTTTGGTAAATGATCCTATATACAGCATTGGTAATTGGCATGTCTACATTATACTGTTTATTTATTTCGTAAATACATTTTACAGCATAGTATCCTTCAGCTATCATGTTCATTTCTAACTGTGCTTGTTTTACGCTATAACCTTTGCCCAACATAGTGCCAAACATTCTATTCCTGCTAAATTGAGAATACGCTGTTACCATTAGATCGCCTAAATATGCTGATGCTTTTATATCACGATCAATAGGATGAACTGCATCTACAAAACGTTTTATTTCCTGAATGGCATTGCTTATTAATACTGCCAAATAATTATCGCCATATCCAAGGGCATGACAAATTCCTCCGGCAACGGCAATTACATTTTTTAAAACCGCCGCATACTCTGTGCCATAAATATCGTCGCTTGTTGTTGCTTTTAAATAGCGACAAGTTAATAACTCACTTAATTTTTGAGCACTTTGTAAATTTTGGCTCGCAATGGTTAAGTAACTTAACTTTTCCAAAGCAACTTCTTCTGCATGACATGGCCCCGTAATTACACCAATATTAGTAAACGGAACCTCATAGATCTGATTTAAATATTCTCCAACTATCAAATTATGTTGAGGTACAATTCCTTTTATAGCCGAAAAAAACGCCCTACCCTTAAAATCTTCAATTGATAAAGGAGAAAATGTATCTGCAATAAACGCAGATGGCACGGCTAACACAATAAATGTTGAATCCCGAATACACTTTTTTATATCAGTATAAAACGTGATCCTTGATGTATCAAACTCAACTGAGCTAAGGTAACGAGGATTGTTGCAATAGGTTTTCATAAAATCAACATCCTCTTGTTTGCGCATGAACCAATGGATGTGATCTGAGTTATTTAGAAATAATTTGGCGAGTGCTGTACCCCAACTTCCATTACCAATAATTGCTAGTTTTAAGTGCGCCATATATTTGTGTGAAGTTAGGAAATTTTTATGGAACAAGAGAGGCAGAAAGCAAAGCCAGAAACCACAGAGACGTCTTCGACGCTTCACAGTCCCGATAGCAATCGGGATTTACACAGAGGTCGCAGAGCATCACCAGTAACCGAAAAAAAGCGACGCTTTTCTCTGTGACCTCAGTGTTTACCTTTGTGAAGGCCGCAGGCCGCTCTGTTTTGTCTGACCCTACTTTACTTCAATAGTTTTTTTCGGAACAACCTGGCAAGTAAACCTGCAAACCGAGCAAAGATCACCTGTGCTATCATACAATTTAATGTCCCAAACATGAGTTTTGCCTTTTATATGAATGGGTTTACAAACACCTTTTATTTTTCCGGATGTAACTGCTTTTACATGATTAGCGTTTACCTCAACGCCAACGCCAACAAAAAGTTCAGGATTCACTACCAAAAAACTGGCAATACTTCCTAATTCTTCTCCTAAAACCACATATGCACCTCCATGGCAAATTCCAAATGGTTGTTTTGTTCTTTCATCAACAGGCATAGTTGCGGTTATGGAATCTTCACCTATCTCAACATACTCAATTCCTAAATGATCTGCCAAGGTGTTTTTAAGCATCCATTGAATATCTTCAACATTATATTTTTTGTACCAGATCATAATTTATTATTCTACAACTATTAGCCACAAGGCCACTAAGACGCAAAGATCCACATTTTTTTTGCCTTTGCACCTTGGTAGCAAAATTTATAAATAAACAATATTTTCTTCTGTCAATTCATTGGCTGCTACAAATCGCCCATACACCCTTGCGAGCGTGATCACATCCTTCATGCAGTAAGTATTTATCTTTTTCAAATTCTTTTCTTCATAGTAAACTTTACTCACCATACTTCCGTCCATATCATCTTTTGGTGAGGGAATATTAAATACATGAGCTAATAAATTTAACGAGGTATAATTTTTATAGTCGCCAAATTTCCATAATTCCATAGTGTCCAAATGCTGGATCTCCCATGGTTTTTTGCCCTGGATCTGTAAAATTTTTGGAAGCTTCATTCCGTTAACCAAAAACCTTCGGCACAAAAAAGGATAATCAAATTCCTTCCCATTGTGCGCGCATAAACAATGCTCTTTTTTATTAAAATGTTTGCTTACTAGTTCTGTAAACTCTGCCAATGTTTTTTTTTCATCATCGCCCGAAATGCATTTTACTCTGAATTCTTTTCCATTGTAATAGCCTAGGCCAATGCTAATTACCTTCGCAAATTCCGCAAATATCCCGGCTTTGGCATAGTGTTGTTCGGCCGTAACTTCTTTACTGTACTGCCATTTTGAATCCCATAACTGACGGGTTTCCTGCTTTAATTCCTCATACTTATAAGTCTGTCTCTTATACACATCTCCGAGCCCACGAGACTAAGGCGAATCTCGTATGCCGTCTTCTGCTTGAAAA
>ENA-ORBV01009619-ORBV01009619.1-microbial-mat-metagenome-genome-assembly--contig:-NODE-9619-length-15771-cov-12.305212_pt1 | contig 15771 bp, 13 predicted proteins | sample MGYA00237777_ERZ505514 | MGnify/ENA primary metagenome ERZ505514 (study PRJEB26160, sample SAMN06269048) | microbial mat metagenome | isolation source: Oligotrophic lake microbial mat | place... | reverse complement strand
TCAGTCTGGTAAACGACGGCCCGGTCACGCTTCTCCTCGACACGGAGCTTCGCGAATAGTCGCCATCGCTCGATCGATCGCGCGTCCGTGGGCTTGACGCGGTCCGCGCACGTTCACTCCCGCTCGGTCAGGACGGTTTTCACATCGCCGCGAGCGCGGGAGAGTTCGACGCGGCTCAGATTGTAGAGATAGATCGCCTCGTTGAGATTGTCGCCGGCCTGGCCCAAACGGTTCTGTGCGTCGATCAGCTCGCGGTTGTCGGCGACGCCTTCCTTGAAACGCGTCTCCGCCAGTTGCAGCTCCTCTTCGGCGAGACGCTCGGCGCCGGCGGCGGTTGCAACCGCCGCGGATTTTTTCGACGAAAGGCGCGGCTTTCTCCCCGCTCCGGCTCCTTCAGATCGCAGCGGCGAGGCGCGCCCGGGCTTCCGCGGCGAGGTTCGGATCTCCGGTCGCGAGCACAAGGCCTTCGGAATCGCGAGCCAGCGGAGCTCCACGCCAATCGCCGATCCACCCACCCGCCCCGACGACGATCGGACCGAGAGCGGCGAAATCGTGCAGCCCGAGCCCGGCCTCGCAGACGACGTCCACGTGCCCGCTCGCCAGAAGCCCAAAGAGCAGTCCGTCGCCACCCGTAACCCGAGTGCGCGCCGCACCCGCCAGCCGCGCGAAGGGCTCGGCCGCCGAAGGAGGCAGCAGAAAGGGGTCCGTGCAAGCGAGCAGGGCGTGCGAGAGCGCTGAGCACGTCCGCGTGCGCGCGGCACGGCCGCCGAAGGTGGTCGGACGGCCGACAGCCCCCACCCAGCGATCGCCAGTGACGGGTTGGTCGATGATTCCGAGCACCGGCACCCCCCCGCGCAGCAGCGCGACGAGGATGACGAAGGTCGGCAACCCCGCCAGGAACGCCCGCGTGCCGTCGATCGGGTCGACCACCCACACGTAGTCCCCGTCGGGGCGGACCGGATCGAACTCCTCGCCGATGAATCCGTCCCCTGGGGCGGAGCGCTCCACCAGTGCTCGCATGGCCAACTCGACCTCCCGGTCGGCTTCGCTGACGGGGCTCAAGTCGGCCTTGGTCTCGATCGCGATGGGCGCGCGGAAGCGCGGCCGCAGGAGCCTGCCAGCGTGGTCCACGAGGTCGATTGCGAGCTCGAGGCGCTTGTCCAGGTCGCCCATCCCTCCATTCTGGCGATCGCCCCGTCCTTCCTCAACGGGAGCCGGGGCCGCAAAGCGGCGCGCCCAGCCGACTAAACACAAGTCGTTCTTAAAACATGATTGTCCCGAACCAGATACTCTAGAAGTAAGCGCACCATCTCTATATGGCATGACGCACAGGTCCACTCCCCTCGCTTTTCCCCCCGTTACCGATGAAGATCGTCCTCTACCAGCCCCAGCAGTCCAACCAACCCCGGGACGGCCAGTCTAGCGGCGACATGCTCCCGCTCGAGATGATGCACATCGCGGCGTTTCCGATTGCGGACGGCCACGAGTGTGTCCTGATCGACGGCAGCCTGTACCACCAGGACGCCGCTCACCGGCTCGTCGTCGAGCACTGTGCCGACGCGGACGTGTTCGCGACCACCGGCATTCTCGGCTGGATGGTTTCGGATGCGTACACGTGTGCGGAACGAGTTCTAAAAGCCCACCCCCAGGTGAAGCGATTCGTCGGTGGCTGGTTCGCCAGTGTGATGCCCGAGATCTACCTGCGCGACAGCGTCTTCGATGCGGTGGCATTGGGGCAGGGCGAGCTCACGTTCCGCGACCTGATTGAAGCGGTCCGCACGGGCAGCGACTTCGAGTCCATTCCCGGGCTCGCCCTCTGGCGCGACGGCGTGGTGATGTTCACGGAACACCGCAAGGTCGTGGGGTTCGACCAACTTCTCGATCCCGCCTGGCACCTCATCGATTTCGCCCCTTACCGCGTGCGCCAACTGCGCGCCGCGAGCCCGGGGGATTACGTGCGCATGCCAGGTCCGCCGTGGATCGGCCGCAAAAAACCCTACGTCGGTATCACGTACTTCTCGAGCTTCGGCTGCCCCGAACCCTGCACGTTCTGTTGCAGCCCATTCGTCACCGACCGCCGCTGGAAGGCAAAACCCGCCGACAAGATCCTCGACGACCTCCAGATGCTGCGCGAGCGCTGGGGCGGCTTCGACGTGGTGCGCTTCCACGACGCTAATTTCGGGGTCATGGAAAAACGGACTAGGTCGTTCGCGGAAGGGCTGCTCGCGCGCGACCTGCACCTTGGCTGGAACGCGTTCATCGAGACGTATTCGGTCAACAACTACCAGGAGTCGACGCTCGACGCCTGCGCCCAGTCCGGTTACTACGTCGCCGAAGTGGGAGCCGAAACCGGCGATCCAAAGACCATGCAGCGCATCGGCAAGCCGATCAAAGGGGACGCAAATTTCAACGCCGCTGCAAGGCTGCACGACCGCAACATCTGGGCGTCCATCACGTACATCATCGGCTTCCCGAACGAACCCGTAGCGTCGATGCACGCAACGCTGAACGAGGCACGGCGTGTGCAACTGCGCTGCCCGAACTCCTCGACGCACGTGCTGCCCTTCCGCCCCATCCCCGGCACGAAAATGTACGAGCTTGCGGTTGAGCTCGGTTTTCGCCCGCCCAATGACATCCACACCTGGGGCAACATCGGCGAGTACCACCTGCACCAGACCTGGAATGTCATCCCCGAGAGCGTCATGCGCTCGCGCGCGCTCCACAACCACTACACGACGCTCTACAAGGAGCTGCATCAGGGTCGCCAGCCGGTCTTCGGGCGGCTTGCGAAGTGGCGGCTCGAGAAGGACGAAATGCGCATCCCGATCGACGCCAAGATTCTGGGTCTGTGGCACCGCATCGAGTCGCGCGTGCAACCCAAACCCAAGATGCGCGACTACGTCGATCAGGCGATCAGTTGACGTCCGCGCGGCGGACGAGGCACGCGACGTATCCGCCTTCGCTCAAAGGCTCCGATGCGGGATCGCGTGCGATTTCGCCTTCGAGCTCGAATGCCGGATGGGCGCGCAGGAACGCGCGGACCTTAACGGCGTTTTCGCCCGGCTCCAGCGAGTGGGTCGCGTAGATCAGACGCCCGCCGGGCGCGACGCGTGGGGCGCCGATCGCCAACATCGCGTCCTGCGCGGCCGACCATCCTTGCAGCGCCTGCGGGCCGAAGGCCCAGCGCGCGTGGGGCCTGCTCGCGAGGCGTCCGGTTTCGCTCGTGGGCGGAACGACGAACACCACGTCGGATGATCCGGGTTCCGCATCCCCGTCCGCGCGGGCACCACCGGCCTTTGCGCGGGCGGCAAACAACTCCGCCCCATCGCCAACGACGTTCCAAGTCCCGCTGGCTGCGGCGCCCGCAAAATCGAGCGCCGCCGTTAGCACCGCGCTGGACGTCGCGCCCCCGTTTTCGAAGAGCGCCCGGGACCCCATGGCGAGCATTGAGTCCCAGCCGTGCCGCTCACACCAGCGTTTGGCGAGGGTCGCGGGGAGCGACAGGGCGTCCTCGACCCACAGGAAGCGGTGTGGCGCGGGGTTGCGAAAGACATCGATAGCGAAGTGCCACGGCACTGCGACGAGGTCGCGCGTCGAGTTGCCTACGTGCCCGGGGCGGCGCGCGAGGAGAGCCTTGGAAAGGACCGCGTGCACGAAGCGCGCACGGCTTTCGTCGAGCAACTCGCGGGTCGCGGCGACCACCCCATCGCTGGCCTCATCATCGTCCGCATCGGCGCGAAAGAAGACCTCGGCGAGACCCACGTGCAAACACGCGGCGACGTCGGGTTTGGGCTGGCGCGGTGCGAAGACTCGCACGAGCGCGCGCGTGCTCCCCAATCGGCGCCAGGCGTGCCGCGCAAGGCGCTCGCCCAACGCACATTCCCCATCGTCCAGGCCCGCGGCGCGCGCGCGATCCACGATCGGTTCCGTCGGCCCAGCGGGACCCGCGCGCAAGAGTTCGATCGCAAGTTGGCGGGGCACGTGGTCAATCCTTCGAAGATGTGGGTGCGGTCGCGAAAACGGCGTCTTCGCCCAAGCGGGCACCGCGCAGCCATTCGGCGGCGGGAAGTAGCCGCTTGCCGGCGGGCTGAACACGCAGAACCTCCACCGCTCCCGTTCCCGCGGCCACCACCAAACGACCGTCGCGAAGCGACGTCGGATCGATCGCGCCCGGTTCGAGCGCTCCGACACCAGCAGCTTCAACGACCTCGGCGAGCACGAGCTCGCGACCGTCAAGCAGCACCGCGCGCGCGCCCGGCCAGGGTGAGTAGGCGCGCACGTGCCGCACGAGGCTCGCAGCGTCCACGTGCCAATCGATCGTCCCCGCGGCCTTCGGAATCTTGCGGCAGTGGGTCACCCGGGATTCGTCCTGAGGGGTGAAGACCGCAGTGCCCGCGGCGACACGTGCCAGCGCATCTTCGATTGCCAGCGCACCCAAGTCGGCCAGGCGCTCGGCGAGTTCGCCTGCGGTTTCGTCCGCGCCGATCGGTGTGGTGCGCTCGAGCAGGACGTCGCCCGCATCGAGCTTGCGCACCATGCGCTGGACCGCAACCCCGGTTTCCAGGTCACCTGCAAGGATCGCCGCCTGCACCGGCGATGCCCCGCGCCAGCGGGGCAAAAGGGACCCGTGCACATTGAGCGCGCCGCGGGGTGCGATCGCGAGCAGCTCGTCGTCGAGGAGTTCGCCGTAGCTTGCGACGACAAGCACGTCTGGCTCGAACTGCGCGAGGCTGTGCTTAAAAGCCGCGTCCCGCGCGCTCGTGGGGCGCACAACGGGAATGCCCGCTTGCGCCGCGCGGTCCGCCACCGCGGACGGTGCGGGTTTGCGCCCTCGTCCCGCGTCGCGTTCCGGTTGGGTCGCAACCGCAACCGGCCGGAACGGCGAGCGGATCAGCGCGGCGAGGATCGGTGTCGCAAACGGCGGCGACCCGAAAAAAACGACGCGCACGGGAACGAGCGGCGCCCTAGAGGGTGGCGTCGACGGCCGCCTTCAGGTTCGCGTAGGACTGGCTGCCAACGAGCTGCTTCACGACCTGCCCACCCTTGATGATCAGGAACGTCGGGATCGCGGTGATGCCGTAGCGCGCCGGCACCTCGCTGTTGTCCGAGGTGTTGATCTTCAGGACCTTCACCTTGGCGCCGTACTCCCCCGCAAGCTTGTCGACGTACGGCGACATCGCGCGGCAGGGTGCGCACCACTCGGCCCAAAAATCGACGAACACCGGCACCTCGCTGTGCAGAACGGTCGTCTCCCACTGGCTGTCGGTCACTTCGGCGGCTTGGCTCATGATGGGAATCTCTTTGGAGCGAGGGGCGGGCAAATTCCCGGGCGGGCGCCCGGACTTCGGGGCAGCCAGGATACCGGGCATCGCCGGTACGGCCACCCTAGGGTTGAAGCGTATCCGCGGGGGTTCCCTCGGAATTGCGGCTGGGAGCGCCTCGCGGGTCACCGTTCGGGTCATCAGAACCCGCCGCGCGCCCCCCCGCGCGCGCAGTTTCGTCGCCGTCGAGCGTTGGATCGAGTCCGAGGGCGTCGAGCTGGGCCTCGGCCGCGGCCTGGCGCTCCGGATCGACTTCGGCGTCGAGCTCCTCGTCCAGCTTGGCCTCCGACAGCACCTGGTCGAGGTCGAGCGCCAAACCGTCCTTGAGTTCGATCGAAAGCTCGCCGCGCGGATCGTCCTGATGGACACCGACGAGGCCCAGTTTGGCGAGCTCGAGCACCGCGACGAACGAGCCGATCAGGTACTCGCGACCGTCGGAGTCTCCGCGCTCGGCGCGCACCAATGCGAGGAGCTCGACGCGACCCCGTTCCCGCAGGCGCTCGACGAGCCGATCGACATAAAAGCGAATCGGACGCCCCTCGGAAACGACGCGGTGCGGCCGATTGACGAGCGTTTCGCGCACGAGCCGCGACCAGGTGCCGAGCAAATCCCAGGCGGTCAGCTCGCCGAGGTCCAAGGTGCGCTCGACCTCACCGCCCGGATCCGCTGGTCGCCAGCCGCGCTCGAACAGGCGCTCGCGCGCCCCGAGGAGCCCCTCGAGTCGTTCGGACGCCGCGCGGAACTTGCGGTACTCGACGAGGCGCTGGATCAGCTCGTCGCGCGGGTCGAGTTCCGTCGCCAGGTCCATTTCCTCGCGCGGCAGCAGCGAGCGCGCCTTGATCGCCATCAACGTCGCCGCCATCAACACGAAGTCGCCGGCGTGCTCGATGTCGAGCTTCTCGATGTCCTTGAGGTGCCGCAGGAAACCGCGCAGGATCGCGCTGATCTCGATTTCGTGGATCTCGACTTCCTGCTCGCGCACAAGGTGCAAGAGCAGGTCCAGCGGACCGGCGAACACCCGATCGACGGTGACGGTGAAGCCACCCTCGGCGATGTCCGGATCGCGGGCTTCATCCGCGCCGTGATCCCGCGTTTTGGCCACCACGCTTACCAGAGCCCCCACAGGCTCACGACGTCCCCAAGAAACTCGGAAACCTGATGGATCGTTTGACCCAGGAACGCGCGGAAAGGAAGAACGAAAATGAGCAGTCCGAAGATCAAAAAGATGCCGATGCTCTCGAGCGCGTCGTAGCCGCGACGGACCGTGGCGGGCAGCAGCCAACTCACGACGCGCGAGCCGTCGAGGGGCGGGATCGGCAGCGCGTTGAAGACCGCGAGCAGCACGTTGAAGAAGACGAAGTAGCTGACGATCAGGGGTAAGAGCCGGCCTTGGAACGCGTCCGTTTCGTTGAGCAGCTTGAGGGTCAGAACTCCGACCGACGCGAGGAAGATGTTCGACAGAGGGCCCGCCATCGCCACCAGAGCGTTGGAGCGGTGGGGTGTTTTGAAGTTGCGCGGGTCGACGGGCACGGGTTTGGCGCCCCCGAACAGAAACCCCGTCGTCATCACCAGGATCGCCGGGACCAGCAAGGTCAGGATCGGGTCGATGTGCGGGATGGGGTTCAGGGTGAGCCGCCCCAGGCGCTTTGCCGTGGGATCACCCAACTTCCACGCCACGAACGCGTGGGCAGCCTCGTGGAAAGTCAGGCTGAGGACGAGCAGGCCGAGGACGACGAGGGCCCCGGGTGTGCCGAGTTGGTCGAAGATGGGGTTCATGGGATCGGCCCGTTCGAGCGCGAGGAAAGAGGGTACGAAGAGCCGCCCCCAGGGCGCGAGTCCGGGCCGCGGCGGCTGCTAGACTCAAGTCCGCGCGCCTTTTGCGGCCCCATTGCCTTGACCCTCCCCACGCGCCCCCCCGACCCTGCCGAGCCGACTCCGAGGGAACTCCATCGCACCCCGGGACCCGCGGCGCAACCCTCCGATCGGCTCGCGACGGGTGCAATCCAGCGCCGGATCGCGGCTGCGCAGGAGGTGGTCGGCATCGAATCCCGCGCCGTGGCATCGCTCGCGGCGAGCTTGGGAGCCGATTTTTCCCGCGCCGTCGACCTCGTTCTCGGGTGTTCAGGCATGGTCGTCGTCACGGGCATGGGCAAAGCCGGGCTGATCGGCGCGAAGGTCTCCGCAACGCTGGCGTCCACGGGCACACCGTCCCTCGTGCTGCATCCCGCCGAAGCGCTCCACGGCGATCTGGGGCGCATCCGCCACAAAGACCTCGTGCTCGCGCTGTCTAACTCGGGTGAAACGCCGGAGTTCAAGTCGCTGCTCCCCGTGGCGAAACGGATCGGCGCGCTGACGATCGCCATCACGCGGTCGCGGGAGTCGACTCTTGGGCGTTATGCGGATTGTGTCCTTGAGCTCGGCCCCCTCGACGAGGCCTGCCCCCTTGGCCTCGCGCCGACCGCCAGCACGAGCGCCATGCTCGCAATGGGCGACGCGCTGGCGATGGTAGTGCTGTCCGATCGGGGGTTCAGCCGGGAGGACTATGCGCTCTTCCACCCGGCGGGAGCGCTGGGTCGCCGACTGCTGCGCGTCGATGAAATCATGCGCCGGGGCGACCAACTGCCGCTCGCGCGCGCGGGCAGCACCATCCGCGAGGTCCTGGAAGTCACCAACCGGACGCCCGGTCGACCCGGGGCCGCGCTGATCGTCGACGGGGACGGTCGGCTCGTCGGCATTTTCACGGACGGCGATCTGCGACGCCTCCTCGATCGGGTCGAAACGCGGCCCAACGACGCCCGCGTGGACGACCACATGGGCAAGAGCCCGCGGGTCGCGCGGCCGGACCAGCTCGTCGAGGAAGCGATGGCGCTGCTTCGGGAGCACCGCAAAGACCAACTTCCGGTCGTCGACGGCGACGGGCGTCCGATTGGCCTCGTTGACGTGCAGGACGTGCTGGACCTCGGCGTGTGACCAAGGCACAGGACTCCGTTCGCGGGCTGGGGCTCGGCGGAGGGTCCGCGTTCTCCCGCGCTGCGTCAGCGCGGGAAAACGCGGGTGCCGCAGTGCCACCGCGGGTGTCGGCCGTGGACTCGTCGACCCCTTCCCCGCGACACTGTGCGCCGTGACCCTGGACCCGCACATCGAAGCCCAACTCGCGCGCGTGCGGCTTGCCGCGTTCGACGTGGATGGGACGCTCACCGACGGGAGCATTGTGTACGGCGACGGTGCCGCGGGGCCCTTCGAAGTGCAGCGTTTCAACGTCCAGGACGGGTATGCGCTCACGCGCTTGAAGTCCGCGGGTGTGGTGCTCGCATGGATCACCGGACGCGGCTCGCCCGCGACCCAGCGCCGCGCGAAAGAGCTCGGCATCGATGTACTCGTGATGCACGCGGGCCCGAAGGACGCGCTGCTGGCGGCGATCCAGCGGGATCACGGCATCCCGCGCGCGGAAACCCTCGCCATGGGCGACGACTTGCCGGACCTCCTGATGTTCGCGGAGGCAGGACTCGCCGCTTGTCCGGCCAACGCGGCACCACAAGTGCGTGCGGTCTGCCCGATCGTTTCGCACCGGGACGGCGGCCACGGCGCTGTGCGTGACGTCGCCGAGCGCATCCTGCGCGCGAAGGGCCAGTGGCCGCCGGCGGGCGTCGGGGCAACGCGATGATCCGGCGTGTGCTCGCCTTCGTGGCGCTGTTCGGGAGCGGCCTCTTTGTGCTGCTGCAGCTCGATCGGGTCGGCACCCCGCGTGTCGACTCGCGCCGACCGGTCCACGTGGCCGCCGATTTTTCCGACGTGCGGCTGCGGCCCAACGGTCCGTTGTTCTACGTCAACTTCGACGACCTCGAGGGTGGCGAGCGCGTGCGGCGCTTTTCGATCGATGCACCCGACTCAGGTGTCTCCGAGGATGGGGGCGTCATACTCCAGGATCCGCGCATGGAGTTCTATGAGGATGGCGGGTTGAAGCGTGTCAGCCTGCTGCGAGCGCGGCGCGCGCGCATCGAAGTTGCACTTGGCGGCGGCGACACTCAACCACGGCTTTCGGACACCATCCAATTCGAGGACGCCGTTCTGCGTGCCGAAGCGGGGTCGCGTTTGCTTCCGCTGACCCTCAGCGCCGCACGCCTCGATGGCGATCTCGAAGCGCGGCGTTTCGAAACGGACGGTCCGGCACGCATCGAAGGTGTCGGCCTCGACGCCCGCGGCGTCGGCCTGCTGGCGGACGAGATCCGCGGTCGACTTGATTTCCAGCGCGAAGGCCGTCTCGAAATCCGCGTGCCGAAGGAGGATTCCCCCGTCGCGGGCGACGACATGGGCGGCAGTACGGGCGACGGCAAGCTGCGGCTCGACGCCACGCTGCAATGCGAAGGCAACCTATCGTTCGAACAGATCGAGGATGGCGCGCTGCGTGTGGTCGCGCTGCGCAAGGCCGTACTGACGGTGAAGGGTGAAGAACCGTTGGTGTTGAGCGGAGAACGCATCGAGATCCGCGCCCGCCAAAGCGGCGCGGAGGGCGACGTGCTCGTCTTCGAGAACCTCGAAGCCACACGCGACGTCGTACTGCGCTCCCGCGGCAACGTCTTCCGCGCCGAATCGGCGCGTTTTGCGTTGGACGCCGAAGCGCAGCTCTCCAACGCGACCCTCACCGGCAATCCGCGCGGTGCGTTGCTCGTTTCGCCGCCGGGCACCGACCTCGAGGACGAGGTGCGTATCGAGGTATGGGGGCGTGGCCCTATGACCCTTTCCTGGCGGCCCGAGCGCCGTTTCCAAGTTGCAGGTCCAGCGGAACTGCGCTGGGAGGGCTCCGAACTTTGGGCTGCGGGTGGCATCAGCGGTAGCGTCGGGAATGACGGTAGCGTCGGGAATGAAGGTGCAGCATCCGCTGCATCGGATGCGGATGGCGAGGGCTTGTCGTTCCGAGCGTGGGGCGACGTCGAAGTGACCCGCGAGGGTTGGACGCTGGAAACGCCGGAGCTGCGCGGGCGTGGCAACGAGCGCGAACTGCATCTTGCGGCCACGGGCCCGGGTGTGCTGCGTGGCGAGCGCGAGGATGGAACGCGGCTCGGTGTGCTCGCGCGCGACGGCCTCGATTTCAGTTTCGACGACGATACGTGGAGCGTGCCCGTCGCACGCGGTGTCGACCTCGATTGGAGCGGCGAGCGCCGATTGTTCGCGCGCGCCGATCGGATCGAGGACTTGACCGCGGACCTCGAAAAAGACCTGCTCGCATTTGAGGCCACGGGAGCCGTGGAGGTCGAGAGCGACGACAACTTCCTGCGTGGGGAGCGGCTCGTTGCGACGTCTCCGCGCGACGCGCAACTATTTGGCGACGGGGAACTGGCGCTCGCGACCTACACCTCCACCCAAGGTGAAGTCCGGGCGCAGTCCATCGAGCGCTCCGGCGATGCGCTGACCGCGCATGGCGACGTGGATGCGCGTCTCGACGTGCCGACGTTGCAGGGCCGGGTGCGCGCACAGACGCTGGTCGTGACCGGTTTGCCCGACGACGAGCGCTCCGCCACGGCAGCGCCCGTGGTATTGGACGCCAGTGGCGGCGTCGAGGCCTCCTTCGTTGCAGCGAATGCGCGCTACGCAGTGAATTGCCAAACGCTGCGGATCGAGCGTGCGCCGGGCCCGACGCGCGACGCCCAGGCGGGGACGACTTACTTCGCAGCGCGCGGGGGAGTGCGCGCGGACCTCGACATGCAGGCCGGCGAGTTCCGCCTGCGCGCCGATGAAGTGCTCGCGGAATCGTCCGACCTCGGCCTCGGACCCGACGACGAACCGATCGATCCACGCGGGCAGTTGATCGCGACCGGCGGAGTCGAGCTTGGGCGATTGGGTCAAGATGGCATCACCGGTTCGGGTGACCGGTTGATCCTCGACCACACGGGCACGGGCCGGCTCGAGCCGCGGCCGGGTGAGCGGGTGATCGCATTTGGTCGCCTCCCCGACGGCGAACAGCCCTTCGACTTGGATGCCGCGGCGCTTGAGTTCGAAGCCGAGCGGATCGAAGCCTGGTATCCGCGCATCCGCCTCCCTGACTTGGGCGCGGAAGCGAGCGCGGAGGACGTGACGGCAGTGATCGCACCGCGGATCGAGGCCTCTGCGAATCGCCTCGTCGCCGAAACCGGCCGCATGCGGATGTTCGGCAACTGCCGCTTCGATGGGCAAACGGCACGCGGTCGGCCGTGGTCGCTGACCAGCGACCGCGCCGAACTCTTGGCGCGGAGCGGTTCCGGCAAGGCCGCCGCACCGTTCGAAGAGCTGATCGCGGAAGGCAACGTCGTCGTGGATTTCTCCGAAGGTCAACGCGCACTGACGAACAAACTGATTGGCGAAGGCTGGTCGCGCCGTCTGCGGCTCGAAGGCGGGCCCAACGGCCGCGCCGTGTTCCTCGATAGCCGCACGATCTGGGAAGCGGATTCGATCGAGCTCGACACGCACAACCTCCTGCCCAGCTCCGGGCCGGGAACTTGGCGCCAGCGCGTCGACGCCGACCGCCACTTGGGGGGCGACGGCTGGTGATCGGCTGGGCGTTTTTTGCCGCCGCGTGTGTGGCCTCGGCGCAGGATCCCGCACCGGAAACTGTGCGCGCGGTGGCACCCAGCGAACCCGCGGTGCGCCTGGCGGATGCCCCCGAGGCGATCGTGATCGCCGAAGAGTCGAGTTCGCGACTCGACTACGCGTCGTTCGTCTCCGGCGCCGAAGGCGACGCGAAGTTTTTCATTTTGCGCGCACCTGTCCTAGCGCGCGGCAACGAGACCGTTCGCGCGACATGGGCCATCCTGTGGCTCGACGAGGACGCGGCCAATCTGCTCGGCGGACCCGCGAGCACGCCCGATTTGCGTGTGGGTGGTGCGACCGTCCTGGAGCAGCCCCCGACGAAGGCGCGCGCGCGCACGTTGTGGGACTTCATCGAGGACATTCCAGAGCTTGCAAACGTCCGCGAGCTCTACCTCGAAGGGCCGGTCGAATACTTCATCGGCGAGGACCGCACCGCGTTTGCGGACGCGCTCTACGTCGACATGGTCGATCGGTTGGGCTGGATCGCGGACGCCAACTACGAGTTGCTCGAACGCGTCGGCGGCAGCCGCTTTGCGTTCAAGGTGCAGGCCGATTGGCTGCGGCTCTCCCGCGATGGTGCACTGACGAGCAGCGACGCGCGGCTCACGACCTGCGAATTCGCGGAGCCCCACTTCTACATCACGACCGGACGCTTGCGCCTCATCCCCACCGACGACCCGGATCGTCCGCTGCGCGTCCTCGCGCGGCGCAACGCGATCCGGATCGGGAAGCGGCTCAAAATCCCGCTGCCGCCGGTCGATGGTTTGATCGATGAGAAGGGCGATCTCACGATCGGCGGGCTCCAGGTCGGCAACAACCCGCGCTTTGGCACGGTAGTGGGCCTTGAGTACAACCGCGACATCCGCGAAGAGATCGGCGATCGCGTCAACCGCATCCTGCGGGGTGATCCAGAGAACTTCCGCGCGCGTTTGCGCCTCTCCGCTTCCTACCTGGGCTCCCGCGGACTGCTGCTCGACTTCGGTCTTCGTCTGCGCTCCCCCGGCGTCTACGAGTGGAACAGCGATCTTGGCCTAGTCCCCGACACCAGCGAGGACAAAGGCCTCGTGCGTGTGCCCGAAGGTGACCGTTCAGATCTGCGCGCGTGGTTTCGATCCCGTGGCCGCTACCAACTCGAGCGCGACGAGTGGGTCGACCTTGCCGTCAGCGTCCAGACGGACCCCGGTGTGCAATCCGAGTTCTTTGAAGACGAGTATTTGCGCTTTGCGGAGCGGCGGTCGTACCTGCACTGGCGCAAAGCCGACGGCGCGGACTACACGAGCGCGACCTTCGGAGGCACGCTCGACAGCTTCCGCACGGAGGTTCAGTCGTTCCCCTCCGCGCTGCGCGAGCGCCAGCGTGTGCCGATCGCCGACCTCGGCATCGCGCCGCTCCTCCACGGATCGTCGACTTCGATCGGCGTGTACGACCGCACCGAGGGCGATCCCGACTTCGAGAGTCCGTTCCCCGACGGTTTCGGAGAGCGCACGGTGCTGCGCGCGGACCACACGAGTCGGCTCGAAGCGCCAGTGCCGTTGGGTGTGCTCGGCGCCACGCTGGTGCCCTTCGTCGATGGCCGGCTGACTGGTTGGGGTGAGGACGGCGACGACGATGCGCCGCTTGGCCGCGCCGCGCTCGTCGGCGGTTCGCGGGTGTCGACGGTTTTCTGGCGCGAAACGGAAGGCGGTGGCCTCCAGCAGGTCATCCCGTTCGTCGAGTACCGCCGCGATGCCGTCGTCGAGCAGGGCTCGGGCACTCCCTTGGACCTCCTGGACGGCGTCGAGGATCCCATCGACGGTCAGTTTACGACGGTGGGGCTGCGCGGGCGCTGGTTTGGCAGCGCGTGGCCGTTCGAGCTCGACACGGGTGTGCGCGCGACCCACGCGTCGGAACTCGCGGACGATGCGCCGGACGGTTGGTTGCCGCTCGGTGTGTTCGCGCGCCTCGAGAGCAAGATCGGCGGTGTGCCGTTTGCGATCGCGCAGGACGGCCGCTACGACCTCGACACGGGTGACACGGTGTACTCGCGGTCGCAGTTTGGCATCCAGCCCACCGAGAACCTGAGTTTGCGGTTCGCCTTCACGCAGGGCAGCGACCCCGCGGGCGCGCAGCTCTTCGAGGCGGCCAGCTTCGGGGCGCTCTACCGTTTTTCGCCCAAGTGGGAGTTCGAGGGGCGCCAGCAGATTTCGCTGAGCGAGGACGAGGAACTTGATTCGCGGCTCATCCTGCGACGCTTCGGGCACGACGTCGTGTTTGAGATCGGAGTGGCGGAGCGATCTGGCGAGGGCGGGACGTCAATCAACCTCCGTCTGCGCCCGATCCTCACGGCCAAACGGCGACCGCCCGTGATGCTGACCGATTGAAGCCCTCCACGACCCCGACCGGTGGGGCGCGTCCAAGACGGGGCGCCCCCTCCACCGCCCGCGCCTGGCAGGGCGTCCCAGGCAGGGTCGAGCGCTCCGCAACCGGGGAGGGTCGAACCGGCGCTAGAATCCAGCCTGTGCTCGCCATCATCCAGAACCTGAATCTGGTCGAGCTGGCGGTCATCGCGCTGGTCGCGGTGCTGCTGTTCGGCAAGCGCCTGCCCGAGGTCGCTGGGCAGGCCGCGAGCGGGCTCGCAAAGGCCCGCCGGTCGCTCAACGACCTGCGACGCCAAACGGGCATCGACGAAGAGCTCCGCCAGGCTCGTCGCGCTTTCGAGGACGCGGAGCGGGACGCGAAGCGCAGTGCGCGGGAACTCGCGGGCGAGAGTTGGCAGCCGGTGCGCCCAGCCCGCGCGCCAGACGCAATCCCGCGCGTTGACGCGTGGTCCGCTCCGCGCCTGGATGGCGGCCCCGAGCCCCAGTTGGACCCCAACGCACCCGCCAGCACCGACACGTCGGACGTTTCGGCGACTGCGGACCACGGCGCGCGGGTGGACGACGACACCACCGCGACACCCGCAACACCCCCGAAGGAAGTCTCCGAAGCAGGGGCAGTACCGCGCGAACCCCGGCTCCCGCCGGAATAGGCCGGCCCGCGCCCGTTGCGCTAGCGAACGGGCTCCAGCGCCGCAAGGCGATGGGCCAAACGGCAACCAAGAGCTCCTTCGGCGCGGCGGTGCCGACTTGTTCCAAACTCTCAGGCCGCGTCGCTGGTTTCGTCGTCGCCCTTCAGCCGCAAACCATCGCGCGCCCCGCGAGTGCGGCTCGGGTCGACGGAACGTTCGGGCGAAATGCCGTCGGCGGCCGCCGCGATGCCGTCCTCTCGAATTCCTTCTTCTAGAACTCCGTGCTCAATACCGAGTCCGACGTCGAAGGGCGTGGAATCGCTGTCGGGGATCAGCTCGATCGAGGATTCGAACAGCCTGGCCGCGGCGTCGTCTTCCTCGCGCCCCGAGCGCACGGCGGCGTCGCCGGCGTCGAAGATGCCGGTCCACTCGCCCCCGTCGGCCGCGGACTGCAGTTGTTTGAGCGCGGCCGGCGGCGGCAGGTTGCGCTCGAGCCAAGAGTGGTTGCCCATCACGGTGCCAACGACCGGAAGGATGTGTTTGCCGGAGGCCTCGGCCAGCCCGACGAGGACATCGGTTGGGACCATGCCGGGCATCGAGACCGTGAGGACGCCCTCGAAGCCGTCCAGGGGCACAAGCCCGTATTGACGCAGGTACTCGACGTCCAAACCCTCGATCAGGTTCTTCTGGGGTTGATAACACTCGACCGGAAGGAACGGCAGGTTGAAGGTCTCGCTGCAGAGGCGGGCGAGCTCCCAGTCGGACACCATGCCGTCCCGTACGAGCAGGTCGGGGAAAAGCGCTCCCGTCGACAGGCACTGGTGCAGCGCTGTCTCTTATACACATCTGACGCTGCCGACGAATAGAGAGGTGTAGATCTCGGTGGTCGCCGTATCATTA
>ENA-ORBV01009618-ORBV01009618.1-microbial-mat-metagenome-genome-assembly--contig:-NODE-9618-length-15775-cov-4.497006_pt1 | contig 15775 bp, 12 predicted proteins | sample MGYA00237777_ERZ505514 | MGnify/ENA primary metagenome ERZ505514 (study PRJEB26160, sample SAMN06269048) | microbial mat metagenome | isolation source: Oligotrophic lake microbial mat | place... | reverse complement strand
CAGCGTCAGATGTGTATAAGAGACAGGAAGGCCCCTCGCAGAGCATTCCTCTTCCCGAAAGCTGGTTTTTCGCCGGTTGCGTCCCAAACATCCCGGTCTTTAATCTCGAACTCTCACGCGGTATTGCACTGCTCGGCGCGCGATCTGAAGATCGAGCATTCAAGAACCCTTGCACAGCGGATGGCTTCATGCTCTTTGATCTGACTGCCAGACGTTTTCAGGCCGTGAGCCTGCCGGGCTCCGGCAGGTTCAACGCATCGGGTGGGGCTGATGAAATCAACGACTTCCTGATTGGATCTAACGTCGACCCGGCTAACCGCAACACCTCGGATACCTTTTATGCCCTTGACGGCGTCAACGCAACGGTTTTCCGCTTCGACCTGCCGCAGGGAGTGAGCAACTTCTCAGGCGGTGCGCGAGTGCCCGCGCTCAACCTGATCGTGGCGCAGGCAAACAATCGCATCAATGGCGATGCCGGCCTGATTCTCTTCGACCTTGAGCGAACTGAGTCCCGCCTGCTCCCAACCCCGGAAGGCTTCGCTGCCGTAAATTTCCTTGGCGTGCTGCCGTCAATTCGACGTGTCATCGCCAGAGGCACACGTACAGCCAATGCCGGTACACAGATCCTGGTCTACAACCTTGAAAACGGCGACCTTGAGGTCATCCCCAACCCGGAAGGAATCGCCTGGATCGGTTCGCCGATCGTACAGCAGCAGCCAGGGCAACCTGCGGTGAATCTGCCTGTCCGGCTGAACGGCAAATCCAATAGCGTCGAAGCGATTGTCTTTGGCGAAGATCGAAGACAGAAGGGTGTGGTTGTGATTCGCGTTAACTAATGCGCGTGATGCTCAAGCGCTGACGTATGGCCCGAAGCGTGCCGTCACGCGATCGGATTCATCGGCATTGGTAGTAATCAAAATCTCGTAACTGGCTCCACCTGGTGCGACACGAATCACGACGTGGCCGAGGCTCGACTTGAGCTGATTCAACCGCTTGATAGCAATCTTGGCTTCTGCTTTCATCGCCGTTGAGAAGATGTCTCTTGGCCCCTGGTAAAGCTCCTGGCTGAGCATATTGTGCAAGGCAGGCATTGTGGGGTGTGCCGAATCCCAGGCATGAATGATGAAGGCACGCGGCCGTAAAGCACGCACCACATCCTGCCCAGTGGAATCGATATAACCGTGGTGGCTGGCAAGTGCGACATCTACTGGCCCAACCACTTTCGCTGCCGCCGTTTCGATGTTGCGCCAGAGTGGGGTGCCATAAGCGCTGCCATCGCAGAGATCTCCGCCGTGGAAGTAATCGAATGCACCGTAACGGATTCTAATGCCGCCAGAGCACATGTTCTCGGATGGATAGTCGCTTGGCTTCAGTGTCTTGAGATCCGGGAATGTAGCCTTGAATTCCTCGCCCTTGCCTGTCCAAAGCTGGCCGTTGGCGACAACATTTCTAACCTCATATTTTTCGATCCTGGACTTGGGGCCGAGTTGACTCGCGGAGCCAGGGCGAAAGGCTTCGATAATCGTATTGCGCTTTGAAACACTCTCGATGAAGCTTCGGTAGTTGCGTGTTCCAGGATCGTTCACCGGCGCGGGGTAGTCGTAGTTTGGGTATCCTCGATCGACGATTTTGCCAATCCGGATCGATTCAGCAATGTCGGTGATTCCGGTAAGTTTGTAGTCGCCGAGCTTGGATTGCGGAAGGTCAGCCTTGTACTCGCCCATATGGTCGCTATGGAAGTGCGTGAGGAAGAGCTGGTCGATCTCTTTGCGGCCTGCTCGGGCCAGATGGCGTTGCGTGTAGCGGGCCATCCACTCACCCGGCCTGCGGCTGGTGTCTGGATATGCCGGCACAAAGTATGGAAGCTGCTCGGCGGTGGGCATCTGCGCACCGGCGTCAATCATGAGCGTGCTGCCGTCCGGAGCAATCGTAAAGGTACAGTTGCCACGACCGGTCGAGAGATGGTGGATCTCAAGCGTACCTGGTGACCAGGCAGGCAGTTGATCCGGCTGTCCAAACATTGGCGCGGCAACCAGGCCGCTAAGAAAATGGCGTCGCGAAAAGGGCATGCGGACACTATTAGAACGCAACCAGCGGTCAAAGGCTAAACTGAAAGTTCCCGCATGTCCCAACAAGTCAATACCTGGGTGGACCAAAACCGCCAACGCCTGCTCGACGAGCTTTTTGAACTCATCCGGATTCCCAGTGTTTCGACACTTCCAGAGCACGCCGGCGACATACGCCGTGCCGCCGAATATACGGCTGACAAGCTGCGTAGCGCAGGCCTTGAAAATGTCGAAATCATCGAGACCGAAGGTCACCCGTTGATCTACGCCGACTGGCTTCACGCCGAAGGCAAGCCCACGGTGCTTTGCTACGGCCACTACGATGTGCAGCCACCGGATCCGCTTGAACTTTGGGTGAGCCCGCCGTTTGAGCCTACGGTTCGCAATGGCAACATTTATGCCCGTGGTTCGGTCGATGACAAGGGCCAGTTTTACATGCACATCAAGGCGCTCGAAGGATTGATGGCGATTGGCGGCAAGCTGCCGGTAAACGTGAAAGTGATCATCGAGGGCGAAGAGGAAATTGGCGGCAAGTCGATTTCGAAATACGTCCCAGCTCACCGCGAGAAGCTTAAGGCGGATGTGGCTCTGGTGAGCGATACGGCTTTGTATGCAGAAGGCTTGCCTACGCTTTGCATCGGTCTGCGCGGACTCGTATATATGGAAATCGTGGCTCAGGGGCCGTCGCGGGACTTGCATTCGGGCCTTTACGGCGGGGCTGCGCCCAACGCGGTATTCGGATTGATCGAGCTTTTATCGAAGGCCAAGAACGCAGATGGACGAATCCTGATCCCTGGCATCTATGACGATGTGGCGGAACCGGCTTCGGCAGAGTTGGCCTCGTGGCAATCTCTTCCCTTCTCCGAGGCAGCCATGCTGAAGGATGAAGTTGGTTCAACAACGCTCACGGGCGAGCCAGACCGAAGCATCCTCGAACGGGTGTGGTCGCGTCCAACGCTTGAGGTCCATGGCATTGCCGGAGGCTTCACTGGCGCCGGGGCAAAAACTGTGATTCCGGCAACGGCCACGGCAAAAGTATCGCTTCGCCTGGTGCCCGATCAGAATCCAGCCAAGGTGGTTGAGGCCGTCAGGAAATTTGTCGCGGACAATTCCCCAAAAGGCATTGAGTGTGTCGTGAAGATTCTGTCGCAGGGCCCAGGCTTGATGGTGGATCCAAATCATCCGGCAATGGATGTGGCGGCAAAAGCCTTCACAGACATGATGGGCAAACAGACGGTCTTCACTCGATCGGGAGGTTCAATCCCGATTGTGGGTGAGTTCCACCAGTATCTTGGAATCCCGACGATTTTGATGGGATTTGGCCTGCCTGATGACGGGCTGCATTCGCCGAACGAAAAATACAAGCTGGATCATTACTATCTGGGCATTCAAACGCTTGCCCATTTCTTTGAACTTTACGGAGCGGAAAGCGCCTGAGCCCAACCGAACACCAAAGTGCGGCAGAGTCCTCTGCGACGGTTGCGAAAGGGGTGGTCAGATCCGCTTCGATCATGAGTTTTGCGGTTGCCCTCTCGCGAGTATCCGGGTTGGTTCGCGAGATGGTGATGAGCCGGCTTTTTGGCTCGACGATGCCCTTCGATGCCTTCCGGATCGGCTTTCAGATTCCAAATCTGACGCGTGATCTTTTTGCCGAAGGAGCGCTATCGAGCGCATTTGTTCCAGCATTTACTGAGAGTCTGCACAATAAGGGCCGGGAAGATGCGGCGCGTCTTGCCAACCTTGTAGCAACTACCCTGATTTTGGTGGTGGGTCTGATTTGTGCAGTGGGTGCCATCTACAGCACACAGTTAGTAAATCTGGCGGCACCTGGCTTTCGGAATACGCCGGGCAAATCCGCTCTTGCTGCGCATCTCACATCGATTATGTTTCCCTTCCTGCTACTAGTGGCCCTGGCGGCGCAGGCAATGGGCATTCTAAACGCGTTGCGGCAGTTTGCGATTCCGGCGCTCTCCTCGACCTGCTTCAATATTGGCAGCGTAATTGTTGGACTGATCGCAGGTGTGTGGCTGGGGCCACGCCTGGGCATTACTTCGATTGAAGGAATGGCATGGGGAGTGCTGGCCGGAGGTGCCATGCAATTGGGATTTCAAATCCCGGCACTGGTCAAAGCAGGTTTTGTATTTCGTCCAACCTTTGACTTTTCCGATCCGGGCTTGCGGCACATCCTCATCATGATGGGGCCAGCCATTTTGGGTAATGCGGCAACCCAGATCAATGTGCTGGTGAACTCCAACATTGCCTCTGAGTTGATCGATCCGGTGCGAGGCCCCAATGGTTCTGTAAGTTGGTTGAATTATGCATTTCGCTTTATGCAACTGCCTCTGGGCCTGTTTGGGGTAGCGATTGCAAGTGCGACTTTGCCGGCCGTTTCGAGGAGCGCAGCCTCTGAAAACTGGGAAGAATTCCGCCGCACTTTGTCTCGATCCCTAGGACTGGTTTTTCTTTTGACAATTCCCAGTTCTGCTGGCCTGGTACTGGTTGGCCGAGCCATGATTGGTGCAATTTATGAGGGAGGCAAGTTTGATTCCTACGACACGCAACAGACTGGCCTTGCACTTTCTTGCTTTGCGGCCGGCCTTACCGGTTATTCTGCCCTCAAAGTGCTGAGCCCGGCATTCTATGCTCTCAAGGACTCGCGTACACCGATGCTGGTTTCACTTGGCAGCGTAATCGTGAATTATGCGCTGGCACGCACAATGGTTGACGTCTTCCATTTGGGCCATGCCGGCCTTGCGGTATCGACATCCGGGATCGCGCTGTTCAGCGCTGTGACACTCTTCCTGCTGATGCGGAAGCGCATGGGCGGCTTGTATGGGCGCTTGCTTTGGACTAGCCTCTCGAAGGCCCTGGCTGCCACACTTGCGATGGGGATCGTTGTATGGCTAATCGTGCGAGCTATGGGCGGCATGCCCTTTCTGGCGCAGCTTGGAGCAGCCATTCCAGCAGGGGCAATTGTGTTTTATTTTGCAGCTAGAGCGCTTGGAGTGGATGAATTAACCATGGCCACGGATGCGATGGCTGGACCATTAAAACGCCGTTTGCCCTTCTTGCGTGGTAAGTTGTAGCTACTCCATGGCTCAGGAAGTTCAACTCGCACTACAAATACAACGGATGGACCGTCAACTCTCTCAACTTGAGGCAGAGATTCGCGGACTCCCTAAGAAAATCGCTGAACTAGAGAAGCAACTCGAAGCTCACGAACGCCGTCTTGAAGCCGATCAGGCGGCTTTAGCTTCAAATCAGACCGAAATTCGGCGCCTCAGCGGAGCGAATGCCGATTTCGTCGAGAAGATCGCAAAACTGAAGAAGCAAGTGATGCAGGCGACGACGCAAGAACAGCTCACCGCTTTTCAGCATGAGATTGCCTTCTGCGAAATCGAGACGACGAGGAACGAAGCGGCTTCGATGCTGTTGCTCGAAGAGGGCGAAACATTGGCCTCAACCGTCCAAAAGGCAGAAGTGGCTCTGGCTGAAGAGCGAATCGCAGTAGAGCGGCGCAAGGAAGAAGCCAAGGCGCTGAGCGAAGTGGATCGCAAAAAGGGCGTCAAAATCTACCGTGAGCGCCAGCAATTGAGCAAAGATACGCCGCCGAAGCTGCTGGAGCAGTACGAGCGCCTGCGCCGTAAGCACAAGGATGGTGTGGTGGTGGCTGAATGCACCGAAGCCATGTGCGCGGCTTGCATGATGAATATCAGGCCCGCCCTGATGCAGCAGATCCGTCAATTCCCTGACAAGCTCTTCAATTGCGAATCGTGTTTGCGGATGTTGTCCTACAACCCGGCTGTCTCTGCTTAGCCTATGTTTGAGTCGTTGACTCGATTGTTGATGGACAACCCATCGCAGTTGTACACCGGGATGTGCGTCGTCGACCTCGATGGTGATGGAGTGGATGAATGTTATGCCGGAGCTAACGGCGGGAGAAACCTGGTTCTCAAATGGGGTGGGGATGCCTTCTTCGACATCGGTATTGAACCGCTAACGGATCATCTGGCGACAACGATGGGTGTGGCTGCCGGCGATGCCGATGGCGATGGCCGCGAGGAGCTCTATCTAGCGAATGGTGAAGCATATGGCGACAGGCTCTTTGCCTGGCGACGTGGCGGGTGGATGGACCTGCTCGGAGGCCGTAAGGAGCGAGGGCAATCGAGTCAATCCGTGCTTGCGCTCGACCGGTTTGGCATGGGTCGATTTGGCTTTTTGGTTGCGCATGAGGGTGGGCCGTTTCGCTACTACGAAGTGATGGGGCAAGACCGAATCGAAGAAGCAGGTGCGGTGTTGGGGCTGGCAAGAATCGCTGGCGGGAGGAGTCTGGTGGCAGGGCCAATCCTAGGCCAAGGGCTGCAGATCTACGCAGGTAACGAGGGGATCGCGAACATGCTCTTCGTACCGAATGCAAAGGGTCAGTTTGAGGAACGTGCCGTGTTGCATGGACTGGCCGACATCGAAGGGAAAGGCCGAGGCCTCGCATTGATCGATGCCAATGCAGACGGCCTTTTCGATATCGTTTGCGCGACCGCACGAGGCCCGCAGCGCTTCTTTGTGCAAGGTTTGCAGTCCATCTTTCGAGATTCGGAGATCGAGGCCTTCAGCGAGCACGCAGACGCTCGCAGCGTAGTCGTTGCCGATTTCGACAACGACGGGTACGAGGAGATCTTTGTGCATTGCCATGGGCAGCGAAACCGGCTCTTTGCCTGGCGTGATGAAGACTGGCGGAAGATCGATTGCGGTGAGGCCGAGGAGTTGGATGGATATGGCGTGGGGGCAGTAGTCGGGGATTGGAACGGTGACGGCATGCTGGAGCTGATGCTCGGACACGGAGAATCCATGCCGCAGCCACTTAGCATGTACGGAGTTCGGGCGAACGGGAATCACTGGCTCCGGGTCTCACCACGAACAGGACCGGGCGCTCCTGCGCGGGGAGCCGTTGTGAGGATCGTTTCAGAGGGAAGAAGTCAGATCCGCGTCATCGACTGCGGCAGTGGATACCTTTGCCAGCAGGAGGCTGTCGCCCACTTTGGGCTTGGGGCCTCAAGTGTTGTCGAGAGGCTTGAGGTGGAGTGGGTGGATGGGGCCAAGCTGCTGATTGAGCGTCCTGCCGTGGACCAGTTGCACCGGATCGCCTATCCGAATCAAGGCGTGTAGATCACTTCTTCGCCCCAGCATAGAGGCAGCATCAGGCCTTCGCAGCCTTCAAAACGAGTGAAGGTCTGGGTCCAGTCTTCGCGGTGCGGAACGGTGTGGGCCATCTCGTTTTCATGACCCGGGAGAATGAGCTTCGGCTTGACTCCAGAGCAATAGCGAAGAGGCTGCGGGGTCCAGCAATTGGGTAGGAAGATGTCGACGCGATGGCTCTTGTAAATCTGGTCGATCCAGGCGAAGTCGTCGTCGTTCGATTGATCGCCGGTGTGCTGGATGGTGAGGCCTTCAGCAGTGCGAAAAAGGTAGCAGTTGTTGACGACGTCCTTGCCCTGGTGACCGGGGAATGCGATGACTGACAGTTTGCCGAAGGTGCTCGATTTGGTGAGGCTGCGCTCGGGAACGGTCAAACGTTTTTGAAGGTCTGGTTCTTCGCGGAAGACATCGGCCGGGGCGACGACCGGTTTGTTTTGGGCAAGGAACTTGCGGGCGACAACGGGGTCTGCGTGGTCGCTGTGCCAGTGGCTGATGAAGAGAGCGTCGGCAGATTTCACAAAGAGGTCGAGTGCCTCTTCGGACATCTGGAATTTGGCGTTACGAGGGGCACCGCCGACCAGGTCGATGGCGAATCGAGTGCTGGGGGCTTGCACGAACCAGCCATGGTCGTAGAGCTTCGTAATGGTGGCTTTGGTGGTTGCAATGCGTTTGGCGGTGGCAAGCATCCTGTTGCGATACCAATCGTGGATGAGGGGCTTGTCCGGAGCCGAATCGATGTGGAGGATGTCGTCGAGCCGGATCAGGGCAGCGCGGTGGAGAGCTGCTTCAGGAGTGGTCAGCTTGCCGGCGCTGAACTTGTATTGAGGTTGCTTCGCCAACATGTCTTCGACCCAGGAGAGCGAGCGTGCAATCCACTCATCGGGAGCGTCGAGGAGTTCTGGAGCGGTAAGGGCGCGACGCGGCGAGGAGAGGTAACTCTGAGCGAACATGGCGAGGGCAGATCGACGGGAGAGGACGAGTGGCATTCTGTTGGCAATTTAGCATGGCGATAGACTAAGCACCAATGGAGATTCGTTTCGATCAAATGAATTGTGTAGTCACTGGCGGTGCTGGTGGCATAGGACTTGAGACCGCGCGATTGTTGCGGGATTCTGGGGCCAACGTCTGGGTACTGGACCGTGAAGCCGTTTCAGAATCAGGTATTGAGTCGCTAGTCGTTGATCTGCGAGAGGACGAAGCATTTGCCAAGGCGCTGGATCGGATTGGCGAGGTGGAAGTCGCTATTTTGAATGCTGGAATCTGCAGACCTCAAAAGCTGGAAGAGACTACGAGGGAATGCTGGCAGGCGACGATGGACACCAATTTGAGTGGGGTGTTCTTTCAACTCAAAGAACTTGCAATTCGAATGAAACAGAGGCGGCGCGGGTCGATTGTGATTACGGCTTCGACGAATTCATTTGATGGCGAGGCTGATTTGATTTCATACAACGCGAGTAAGGCCGGGTTGATGGGGATCCTGCACACGGCGGCCAATGAACTTGGGCCATACGGAATTCGCGTGAACGCTGTTTGCCCGGGACTCATTCGGACGAGACTAACCGAGGGAGCTTTTGCCGATGAGAGCCTGATCAAGCCTTACTTCGGAGCAGTGCCGTTGGGTCGAGGTGGCAAGCCAGTGGAGGTAGCTCAGACCATTGTTTTCCTGGCGTCGGGAATGGCGAGCTATGTGACTGGGACTTCAGTCTTCGTAGATGGAGGACAGATGGCAACAAAGTTTGGTACTTGGGGAAGTCTCGATGCGAGGTTTGAGGGTGAAGAATGGAAGTTGAACTAGATGGACCACGAGATCACGATGTATCTGGAAGACTGGAGCCGCGGAGATGCGAGTGCTCTGGATCGTCTGGCACCGCTGGTTTACCCGCAGTTGCGGGCTCTGGCCCGCTCTTTCTTGAGGCGTGAGAGGCAAGGCCACACGCTTGGCGCTACGGGACTGGTGAATGAGCTTTTCCTGAAGCTGATTGCCAGGAAGTCCGCTCAATTTGAGAATCGACGGCATTTCTATGCCTTGTCGGCCCGGCTGATGCGGCTAGCATTGATCGATCACGCGAGGAGTCATCACGCGGAGAAGCGAGGAGGCGAGTCCATTGTGGTGCCGCTGCATGATGAGATCCCCTGGGTGGATGCAGGCGGCCCGCAGATGCTCGATCTGGACCGGGCGCTGCAGGAGTTGGAGAAGCTGGACGCGGAGCAAGCGCAAATGTTTGAAGTTCGATTTCTGCTGGGATGCACCTCCGAGGAGACGGCAGAACTCTTTGCGGTGTCCAAGTCTTCGGTAGAACGAAAGATCCGGGTTGCGAGAGCCTGGCTTTACCAGCGATTGACTGAAGGGAAATCGCCGGAGAAAACGCCATAGACATTATGACGGCTCAGCGGCGCTGGCAGCGTGTACAGGAACTTACCGAACAAATCGAAATGCTGCCGGCATCCGAGCGGGAGACTTTTCTGGTTCAGCTCGAGCCAGATGAATCCCTTCGGGTAGAAGTGCTGGGTCTGATTGCCGGGCTTGAGAATGAGCCGAATGCGACTTCGATTGAGAATGTCGTACTCAAGGCCTCAATGCCGGGCCGGATTGGGCCCTACAAGATCACTGGGATTCTTGGGCAAGGCGGGATGGGGATCGTTTATGCCGCCGAGATTGGGGATCGGCAGGTAGCGCTAAAGCTGATCCAGACCCACTTGAATGACGAGGATCATCTGAGCCGGTTTGGGCGGGAACAGAAGATTCTATCGAAGCTGGATCATCCCGGGATTGCAAAGATGATCGATGCCGGAATGTCGGAGGAGCAGCAACCCTATCTTGTGATGGAGCGGGTGAACGGGAAGCGGCTCGATCAATACTGCGATACCAGAACTTTGTCGACTGAGGCGCGGATTCGTCTCTTGATTGATGTCTGCCGGGCGGTTGAAAGTGCTCATCGTCAACTGATCGTTCATCTGGATTTGAAGCCATCGAACATTTTGGTAACCGATGCGGGACAGGTGAAGTTACTCGATTTCGGCACAGCCAAGCTATTACATGCCGACGCAAGCCTGACAACGACGAAACAGTTGACACCGATGTATGCGAGCCCGGAGCAATTGCGCGGAGAAGGCGTCACGACGGCTTGCGATATCTATAGCCTTGGACTGATTCTGTATGAACAGTTGTGCGGAGCCTGGCCGTTTGGAAGTCGCGATTCGATGATGTCTGTCGCGGCACGGGCGGTGGGCAGCAAAGATACGCAACCGATGTCGAAGGCGATTACAGAAGACGGCGCGAAGAAACGAGGCGTCCGGGCCGACCGGTTGCGGGATCAACTGCGTGGGGATCTTGAAGCCATCGTGGGCAAGGCACTTTCGGCTAAAGCGTCAGACCGATACGGCAGCGTGGCTGAGCTGGCCGAGGATCTGGATCGCTTTCTCAAGCAGAGGCCGATTCGTGCGCAGCGCCAGACGACGCTCTACCGTGCGAAGAAATACGTAGTCCGGAATCGTGGTGCGCTGAGTATGACTGCAGTCGTTGTACTTGGCTTGTTGTCGCTCGGTGGCTATGCGCTTTGGCAGCAGCGCCAGGCAGCGCTGGCAGGGCAGCGAGCGCAGGCGACAGCGCAGTTTTTGAACTGGATGATCCAGTCGGCCAACCCGATCAATGGCGGTTCAACAACGCGAACTGTGCGGGAGATGATTGAGCGCGCGAGGCCTCGTATCGACAAAGGCTTGCAAGAATATCCTGAGGTCTTCGCGCCGCTAACGAGCACGTTTGGAGACTTCCTGGTGAATGCTGGCAGACCGGAGGCGGGGGTTGAGTGGCAGAAACGATCGGTGGAACGCAGCAGGCAGAGTGGATCGAAGGCAGCATTGCTGGCAGCCCTTTCGAGTTATGTATTGACGCTTTCCAACAGCGGCAAATGTCCGGAAGCGCTGGTTGTCAAGAAGGAAATACTGGCATTGCTGCCGCAGGTGGAATCGAGGCTGGGTGCGGTTGCTCTGGTGAATGTGCATACGGCGATCTCCTATCCCGAAGAGGCTTGCGAGCTTGATTCTGCGGCTTCCTTGAAATCGATGGAGAACGCTTATGCGGCCTCAAAGGGCATTGCCGATGACAGCTTTGAGACGGACTTTCCACCTCGTCTGTTCAAGGGAGTGTTGGCTGTCAATCTTGCGGCTTCACTTCGGAACATGAAGCTGACAAGCGATGCTAGAGTGATTCTCAATGAGGGGCTGGCTCTTATCGAGAAGGAACCGGATGCTTATACGGTGAAGGTGGCGCTGTTAAGAAGCCGGTCTGCGATTGAGGCAGAGGAGATGAATTACCTGGTGTCAGCTCGTACCCTGCAAGAGATTCTGGGAATGGCGGGCGAGGCCCTGGCACCGCTTGAGATTGTGCGGCTACATAGTATTCTTGCAGTTCGCCTGGCTTCAGGCGAGCAGAAGGCAGAGGCGATTGAAGAGGCGAAGCGGACAGAATTGGAAGCCGAGAAGCGCAAGGAGGAGTTGGGCGTGAGCGCTTACATGGCATATGTAGATGCGGCGGTGGCGACGACACTGGCGGGAGACTGCGAGTTGACCCTGCGATATGCGGCGAAGGCAAACGAGTTGGCCAAGGGACAGATTGGGAATGATCACCGGGTGAACTATGATTCTGCGCTGGGGATTTGCCTGGTGCGCACCGGGAAGAGAGAAGAAGGGTTGAAACTGGTGCAATCGGTGATTGACAGCCAGAAGATTCCAGCCAATCCAACGCGGCCACTGAGCAAGGCGTTGCGCGCGGCTCAGCGGTAGGGGAGGGCTTTGGGGGCTTCGCCTTCGACGCAATGGTAGGTTTGCGCAGTGACGAGATTCTTGAATTCATCGGTGCGGCCGCTGGGCCAGGCGATGACCGCGCGGTCGATGGATGGGCGTTTGGCAACGCCGAAGGTGAGTGCTCGATCTGGCGATGAGAGGTAGCTCGATGCGCCTCTCACCATACGCATTTGTTGACCGGAAGAATCGTAGATTTTAACTACCGCTCCGATTGCGTCCCGGTTGGACTTGCGCCCTTCGAGACGGAAGCGGATGGAGCGATTGCCGTTCTGGATGTCGTTGCGGTAGAGGAAAGCGGGTCCGCCATTGGTGGTGATCAGTAGGTCGAGATCGCCGTCGCGGTCGAAGTCTCCCCAGGCGGCACCACGGCCGACTTTGGGGGTGACGAAGCTGGGGCCTAGTTCGGCGGCGATGTCACGGAAGCGGCCTTTGCCATCGTTCTGGAAGAGGTTGGGGGATTGGGCGTGAGAGCTGCCCCGCTGGAGGTTGCGGGCAGAGCCATCAATGTGGCCGTTGACCGAGAGAAGGTCGAGGTGGCCGTCGAGATCGGCATCGAGGAAGCCGCAGGCAAAGCCGAGCCTGTTGCGTGAGGCGGCGCCGATGCCGTTGGATGAAGCACGATCGAGGAAGCCTGAACCGGTTGCTTCATAGAGGCCAATCATCTCGTTGTCGAAGTTGGTGACGGCGATACCTTCCTGGCCTGAGCGGAGGAAGTCTCCGGCGTCAGCACCCATTCCCGCCCGGGCGCGGCCATCTTCGCTGAAGGCGATGCCGGCGCGGACGGCTTGTTCGCGGAAGCTGCCATCGCGGTTGTTTCGATAGAGCTTGTTGGGCTGTGTGTCGTTGGCAATGAAGAGATCGGGCCAGCCGTCGTTGTCGAAGTCGAGCATGGTGACGGCAAGGGATTTTGAGGAGGCATCGAAGAGGCCGCTGCGGGCGGTGATGTCTTCAAAGGTGCCGTCGCCCTTGTTGCGGAAGAGCCAGTTGGTGGCACCACGGTAGGCCTCTGGGGTGCAGTAGGATTTGTTTTTGCCATCGGAGCTGCAAAAGACATCGAGCTCCGGAGCCCAGCGCACGTAGTTGCAGACGAGGAGATCGAGGTGGCCGTCGCGGTCGATATCGACCCACATAGCGGAGCTGGAGAAGGCGCTGCGACTGCCGAGGCCGGCCTTGTTGGTGATGTCGATGAAGGTGCCGCGGCCCGTGTTCTTGAAGAGATGGCTTTGGCCGACGCAGGTGATGTAGAGGTCTGGGAAGCCGTCGTTGTCGAAGTCGCCGACGGCGACGCCAAGGCCGTAGAGTTCGATGTCCAGACCGGCTGCTTTGGTCGCGTCGGTGAAGGTGCCGTTGCGGTTGTTTTTGTAGAGCTTTAGAGTGGAGCGCTGGCGCTTGTGGCCGGGCCAATCCTGACTATTGATCAGGAGGATATCGAGCCAGCCGTCGTTGTCGTAGTCGAGGAAAGCGCAGCCGGGGCCCATGGTCTCTGGCAGGTACATTGAGCCGTAGGCGCCCGTGTTGTGGCGGAAGTTGAGGCCTGCCTGCAGGGTGATGTCGGTGAGTTGAAAACCGGGATTATTCGGTGCGAACGCGGCCAGGAAAGCGCGGCGATTCATGGGATGCTCACGAGGCCGTTGCGGATCGCGTAGACGACGAGTTCGGCGGTGTTGTGGATGCCAAGCGCGTCCATGATGTTGGCGCGATGGACGGCAATCGTGTTGGCACTGAGGCCGAGGGCGCTAGCGATTTCTTTGTTCGACTCTCCAGAGACGATGTGGTGGAGGACTTCGAGCTCGCGAGTGCTCAAGGAACGTTTGGCGGTGGAGTTGGAGGCGGCTTGGGCAAGGCGTGGATCCTGCGTCCAGTTGCCTTCCATCACAAGCTTTACGGCAGCGACGAGTTCAAGATCGAGAGCGTTCTTGAGGAGATAGCCGGAGGCACCGGCTTCCTTTACGTTTTGGACATAGCTGGGCTCGGAGTGCATGCTCAGGATCAGGATCTTGGCCTTCGGTTGGGCGGCGAGGATGCGGCGGGTGGTGAGGGCACCGTTCTCTGGAGGGAGAGCGTAGTCGAGGACGATGATGTCTGGCGTGTGGCGGAGGGCGAGTTCTAAAGCTTCATTGCTATCGCTTGCTTCACCAATGACTTCGATGTCTGGATCGTCTTCGAGGAGGCGGCGGAAGCCACGGCGGACTAGGGTATGGTCGTCGACGAGAAGGACGCGGAGTTTAGGCATGAGTTGGCCTTTCGAGTGGAACCGTGAGATGGACTGTTGTGCCGGCGACGAGCCGGTTGAAGTGAATGGAGCCGTTAAGGAGTTCAGCGCGTTCGCGCATGCCGGCGAGGCCGACGCCGGCCTTGTAATGGGCCGGGATGCCGGTGCCGTGATCGGTGATTTCGAGATCAAGCCGATCTGGAGTGATCGCGAGGCTGAGACTGGCTTCGCGGACTTTTGCGTGCTTTGCGATATTGTTCAAGGCTTCCTGGAGGATGCGGTAGATGTGGACGGAGCGGGCGGCCTCCAGGGGCGGCGGGTCGCCGGTGCGCTGGTAGTGAATGACGATGCCGTGCTGCCGTTCATAAGCATTGAGATGCCATTCGATGGCAGGGATGAGGCCTTGCTCTTCAAGGATGACGGGTTGAAGAGATTGGGAGAGGGAGCGGACTTTTTCGAGCGTCTCCTGGACGATCTGATTGACCTCGAGGATCTGGGCTTCAAAGTTGGTATCGGGGGCGTGGCGGCGGGCGCGGCCGAGCATCGCTCCGATGGCGGTAAGGATCTGGCCGAACTCATCGTGGAGGTCTCGACTGATGGCGCGGAGGGTGGATTCCTGATTCGAGATGAGTTCACGAGCGAGTGTTCGGCGTTCGTTTGAGAGATCGCTGACTCGATCAAATAGGCGGCGGTTGGAGCGGATCAGGGCAGTGCTGCCGAGGATGACGAGAATCACGGACAGAGCGAGGAAACGATAGACATTGGTCTCGATACCGGAGTAGATGCTGGCGATGTTGGTAGCGGCGCGTTGGTCTTCTTCAGTGTTCTGGACCAGGAGCCGAGCAGTGAGGGCGGTGATCGCTTCCTGTCTTGGGAGCAAGGTAGCCCGGATGAAGGCGCGGGCGCGGACGTCTTCGTTGTTACGAGCCCAAAGGAAGACCTGATCCATGGCTGCCCAGAACTGCTGAAAGGAGCTGTTGAGATAGCTAGCCTGTTGGGGGTTACGCCAGGACTTGGAGAGAGCGAATTCGGCTTTGAGTGCGTCGTCCAAATTGTCGTGGATGCGGGTAAGTTGGGCAGACCAGGCTATTAGCGGATAACCGTCTGAGGCCTCGAGCATATCGCGGAGAGCGAAGGTGAGGGCGCTCAAGTCACTCTGGATCCGGATGAGCTGTAAAGAGGCTTTGCGGTTGCGGTCGATAGTCTCAGTCTGCACCTGTCGGAGTTGTTGGACAGAGCGCAGGGTGTAAGCGGCATAGGCTCCGATGATGAGCAGGGTTGCGATTGCGCCGAGGATGAGTCGATTGGACGGAGAGGCCAATCTTTAGGATGGCAGAGAAGCGAGGCCTGGATTTGGCGATGCAGGCCCACACTTGTGGCGTCGGTTTGCGGACGGGTTCGGATTTCAAGGATCTGTGGCCGGTTGGGACCCTGTCTCTTATACACATCTCCGAGCCCACGAGACTAAGGCGAATCTCGTATGCCGTCTTCTGCTTGAAAA
>ENA-ORBV01009617-ORBV01009617.1-microbial-mat-metagenome-genome-assembly--contig:-NODE-9617-length-15776-cov-4.867253_pt1 | contig 15776 bp, 13 predicted proteins | sample MGYA00237777_ERZ505514 | MGnify/ENA primary metagenome ERZ505514 (study PRJEB26160, sample SAMN06269048) | microbial mat metagenome | isolation source: Oligotrophic lake microbial mat | place... | reverse complement strand
TCCGCGCCCTGCTCCCCCCCGCCCTCTTCATCGCCCGCCGCGGACTGATACTTCTTGCGGCTTTTCAGCCCAAGGTCGAAAAGAGCGCCCTGGCCGCGGGTCAGCCGGTCCAACACCGCTTCCTGGGTGATGACATCCCCATCCTCATCGATGTGGCCGAGAAGTACGCCGCGGAGGGCGAGGGCGGCGCCGATGAGTTTGCTGCGATGGCAGCGGTCTGGTTCGAGTTCAGCGCACATGATGGCAAGTCTATGCCCGGCCTTCCAACCCGTTTCGAGGCGGTCGAGGCCGCGTTTGAACCAGTCGCGTTCCCGCACTTTGTCGTAGTCGACTCTTCCATTGGTGTAGCAACTTGTGTCGCTTGGAAGGCCGCCCAGCGTGTCGCCCATAAACACGTACGCGATGCCCGCCTTGCGGGTGATGACCTCGATGGCTTCCTTTGCGAACTCGGGCCGGAACTTGGAGTAGGGCTTGGTGCGAACATCCACGAGGTATTTAACGCCGTAGCGTTGGAGTAGTTCGATGAACTCTTCGGATGTTCGCTCGCCGCCGTAGCCGATGGTGAAGAGGACACCGTGACCGATTGGGTGGGGAGGTATGGGTCCGGGTTGGTGAGGCGCCAGCATGGCAAAATGATAGCCGCGAGTGGATGCACCTTTCGACGGCACCACAACCAGTTGCGGCGGGAGACACCTTTGGGTGGGACTTCCATGATATAATCACTCATCGCATGATCATCAACGGCATCAACTTTCCCCAAGACCGAATCGCGGATTTCTGCCGCCGTCATTTCATACGGAAACTCTCGCTCTTTGGAAGCATCTCGCGCGAGCCATCGCCCGAACGGCGATGCGGGTTCCGACCGACGAGCGACGTTGACATTCTTGTTGAGTTCTTGCCCGACAAGGGACCGAGTTTGCTGGAATTCGCCGGAATGCAGATGGAAATGTCTGAACTCATTGGCCGCGAAGCCCAGTTGCACACCCCCCCAATGCTCTCGCCTTACTTTCGGCGCAGGGTGTTGGGAGAAGCAAGGATGCTCCATGCCGCGTGATCCCGCCAGGGGCGGCCCAAACGACCGTGAACGCCTGCAGCACATGCTGGATGCGGCGCGGGACGTGAGCGAGTACGTCTGCGGTCGAGTGCGCGGGGATGTTGATTCGGATTCGATGCTGCGTCGCGCGTTGGTTAATGCCTTGCAGACCATCGGCGAAGCGGCCGCTCGAGTTGGTGACACGGGTCGGGCTCGCCTGCCCCAATAGCCGTCGGGAAAAATTGTTGGCGCCCGAAACATCCTTGTTCACGTTTATTGGGGCATCGACCATGACCAGTTGTGGAAGATGGCGACGAACGATGTCCCCGCGATGTCCGCGGCGCTCGAAGGACTGTTTCTTACTTGGCCGATGGTGGAGGAGCCCGAGGAGTAAGGGTCTTTGCCACCCACCTGCTGATTTAGGCAGTTCCCTGCTTCCAACAGGGTCAGGCATTCACTGCCCCAATGCCCGCAACACCACCGTCGCATACGCCCCCCGCGGCAGACAAAACTCAACCGTTCGCTTAAATCGCTTCCCACCGTTCGAGAGCTCATCCGGCTCAGGTCGCGACATATCAAACCCGGTCGCGAGCGCGATAAGGGGGCGGGCCACTTCGCCGAACGCCGGCCGGCGGATGCCGGGGATCTGGAGGTCTTCGAGTTTGATCTCTTCTTCAAGGAGGACTTGCTCCGCGGCGGATTGCCAGGGTGGGGTCAACTGGGTTTGCGCGGAGAACATGGGAAGGGCGATGCTGAGCCAGTAGGGGGAACACGCCGCGGCGGTGGGGAAGAGAAGGGCGGTGTCGTCATCCGCGTTGGCGGTGGTTTGCAGGCGGGAGGTTTCATCAGGCGCAATGTCCAGAGCCACGCGGCGGGCGGTGGCGTTCCAGAGGTGCGATTGGTACGCCTCCACGGCCATCTGCTGTTCCATGTAGGGGAGGGCGACGAAGGCATCTTGGAAGGAGCCGCCGGTGGCGAGGATTTCGAGAGCGCGGCGCGGTGGTGATTTTGGGGCCGCGGCGAGGGCTTCAGGCCAGTTGCCCCAGTGGGTCGCGGCAGCGCGTGTCAGGCCGCGGCGGACCCCCGAGTCTTTGCGGGCGGGAGTGCCGATCGAGAGTTTGAGCGCGCCTTCAAAATCGCCGGTCATGAGTTTGCGGGCGATGAAGCCTTCGCCGTGGCGGGCGGAGTTAAAGCGTTGCTCGCCGAAATAGTTGATGATGGCGAGGGCGCCTTGCCTGTTTTGGTCAACTCCCGCTTCCGCGCCGGCATCGTCGCGGTGGAGGAGATCAGCGCGGCGGCCCATCTCCCGCAACTGCTGGATCGTGGCATCGCGCACGACGATGACGAAACGGTTGTGCAGGATGTTCTGGGCCCGAAGGTGGTGCGGAAGGTAGCCGATTCGCTTCGCGATGATCGCGGGTGCGATGACTTCTTCGGGAGGTTCGCCATCAGCGCGAACGGAGACATATTGCGAGGTGACGGCGTGCTTGTCTTTGAGGCCGGCGCTTTCGATGAGGTTTGGTTTGATCCGCAGCGTCTGGGCAAGGCGCACGACGGCTTCGGGCGTGGTGAGCGTGGTCTTCTGGAGTTGGAACAGGATGAAAGGCCGGCTCTTCGAGCGCTCTTGGGTAACGCCTTCCAAAGTTGCCGACGTGAGGGCTTCTTCGACGTAAAAATCTTCGGGCAGGCGGCGGATAATCATTCGTGGGGGGATCGAAAGGAAAATGTGAAACCAATGGAGGGTGCGCGACATCATAACGCCTTGAGCGCGTGTGTGGCCCCCCGTTTCGACCGGGCGAGTGGGTAGATAACCCTCCCAGACTCCTGATCTCCCCGATTGCAAATGGGCATGGATGCTCTTGACGATATGCCGGTGGGGGTGCAGATCGGCGATTCTCGGTCGGGACCGCCGAGCCACCCAAAGACAGAATTCAGTAAGGAAATCGCGTCTGCCGCGTCAAACGTGTGATTGGCGAAACGGAAAACCCAAAGGAAACCGAACGCCGCCCAAGAGGCCCATATCATCCAAAGACACATGTTTGCCGAACGCATGCTTGTGGATGGTACTTGAGGCCATCAGCGAACCAAACTTACCGGAGATACGTCCTATGAAACTTGCGGGTTTGATGATGTTGTTTGCAATGACCGCGATGATCGCGGGCGCGTGCGTGTTTGCAATGCGGGCGCCCGTCGACGACCCCCCAACCTTAGAGAGTGCGAAAGTGAACACGGAAACGAAAAAACTCGGCCCAACCTACTCCAAGTCCGGCTACGACATCACCCCGCTGTCGAAGGCAAAGATCGACTCCCTCGCCACGAAACTGAGCAAGGAGGATGCCGCGGTCATTCTCGCCAAAGGCACCGAGCGGGCCTTCTGTGGAAACCTGCTTGACAACAAAAAAGACGGCGTCTACACCTGCAAACTCTGCGACCTGCCCCTCTTTGCCAGTGATGCGAAGTTCAACTCGGGTACGGGCTGGCCGAGCTTCTTCCAGCCCTTCGACAAGGACCATGTGCCGGTGCATAAGGATATTTCCCACGGCATGGACCGCGATGAAATCCTCTGCGCGCGCTGCGGCGGCCACCTGGGGCACGTCTTTGAAGATGGGCCAAAGCCCACGGGCCTGCGATTCTGCCTCAACTCCGCATCGCTGACCTTCATCGAGCAGGGGCAGGAGATGCCCGCCGATTCCAAGCCCATCGCAACCCAGACCGCCTACTTCGCCGGCGGGTGCTTCTGGGGCGTCGAGGACCGCTTCGAGCAACTCCCCGGAGTGATCGATGCTTCCAGCGGGTACATGGGCGGCAAGATGAAGAACCCCACATACAAAGCGATCTGCAACGGAGACACCGGGCACGCCGAAACGGTAATGGTCGTCTTTGACCCCGCACGCATCACCTACACGCAGCTTCTCGAGAAGTTCTTCAAGTTCCACGATCCTTCTCAGCTCAATCGCCAAGGGCCCGATGTCGGCGATCAGTATCGCTCGGCGATCTTCACCACCGATGATGAGCAGACCAAGGCGGCGAAGGAGTTTATCGCGGCCCAGCAGAAGGTCGATCGGTTCAAGAGCCGGACGATCGTGACGCAGGTCACGAGCGCGAAAGACGCGGGAACCTTTTACGTCGCCGAAGAGTATCACCAGGACTACCACGCGAAGCACGGCGGCCATTGCGCGTTGCCGGATGAGTGATCGGAAAAACCTGGCGTGCTGAATCTGTATATGGCCGCGGCGTTCCCATTTCGGGATGTCGCGGCCTTTTTCATAGTCGGATTGGGGGCGGAAAAAGGGATCGATGGGCCCTGCGCTGGGCGTTTGTTCGCGCCAATGCCTCGTATAATCCCACATGACAACTCTTGCCCGCCAGCCGTCATCCGTCCCCGCCGCCAGCCCCGCGACCAACTCCGATCCGCTGCAACTGATCGATGTCGACCATGTGCGGTTTCATGTGGGCAACGCGAAGCAGGCCGCGTATTTCTATGCGCAGGCGTTCGGCTTCCAGATCGAGCAGGTCTCGGACTTGACCACCGGCTCTCGCGATGCGGCCCATTACCTGATTACCCAAGGCAACATCCGCATCGTGCTCACCTCGGGGTTGTCGATCGAGCATCCCGCGGCCCTCGAGAGTGCCCTCTACGGCGACGGCGTGAAGGATGTCGCGTTTACCGTGTTCAGCGCCGATGCGGCGTGGGAGCAGGCGGTCAAGAACGGGGCCGTTTCCGCGGCGGAACCCAAGACCATCACCGATGAATACGGCTCGATCACGACGGCGAGCATCAAGACGTACGGCCGCGTGATTCACTCGTTTGTCTCGCGCAGCGGCGGGTATGAGTTGACCAAGGTGAAGGTTGGTGGCGTATTCGCGCCGAAGTTCAAGAAAACGGAAAACCTCGCGGTGAACGCATTCAACAAGGCCAACCCGTGTGGACTGAAATATGTTGACCACCTGGTGGGCAACGTCGAACTCGGCAAGATGAACTACTGGGTGAAGTGGTACGAAGATGTCCTCGAGTTCAAACTCTTCAAGACCTTCGATGACAAGGACATCTCGACCGAATACTCGGCCCTTATGTCCAAGGTCATGGCCAGCGGCTCGGGCCTCATCAAAATGCCCATCAACGAGCCGGCCGAGGGCAAGAAAAAATCCCAGATCGAAGAATACCTCGACTGGCACCACCACACACCCGGCGTCCAGCACCTCGCGCTTCGCACCGATGACGAGTTGCACAGCATCACCGCCCTCCGCAACCGCGGCGTCGATTTTCTTTCGATTCCCGATGCGTACTACGCCAACGTGTGGGCGCGGGTGGACACGATGCTCAAGCAGCACGGTCAGCACGCCGTGAAGGAAGACCACGAAAAGGTGAAGGAACTGGGGATTCTGGTGGATGCGGATGATGAGGGGTATCTGCTGCAACTCTTCACCAAACCGCTACAAGACCGACCCACGCTCTTCTTCGAGATCATCTGCCGCCGCGGCAGCCAGTCGTTCGGGAAGGGGAACTTCAAGGCGCTGTTCGAATGTCTGGAGCAGGAGCAGGAGCGGCGGGGGAATCTGTAGAAGTGGAGGCACAGAAAGGAGGTTGCCGTGACGATTGAGCAACTGAGCAAACCGTTGCGTACTCCACCGTTTAGGCCGTTTGTGATCCTGACGGCGGATCGTCGCGAGTATCGTGTTTCCCACCCCGACCTTTTGGTGATGCTCCCGGAAGCGCAGAGGACTTTTCTCATCCGTCAGGGGGATGAGAACTACACGATCCTGGACCTGTTGCATGTATGCGGCCTTCAGTTTGGACCACAAATTGAAGAGAGGAAGAACGAGCATGGCGAAGCACAAGATGAGTAAGGACAATGAACTCACGCTCGATGAACTGAGGACGGCGCCTCGAGCGGAACCTTTTCGGCCGTTCACGATTATGACAGCGGATCATCGCGAGTTCCACATCTCGTATCCGCCGAGCATTGCGGTCAATCCCGATGCCAGGCAGACGTTCGTGATTGCTCAGCCCCCCGAGGACTCCACATTTCTTGACCGTCAATGGTGACGGGGTTGAGGTTCGACTCGCCGAAGCCCCAGAAACACGGGACCAATGGCAAACACAAAGCGGAGTAGGTGGAGCGCGAACTTGACTTGAAGTGCGAGCACCACGCCAGTCTGTGGGTTCGCGACCTGCGGTTCATTTGGAGAAGTCTTTGATGTCTGACTCCATCGGAGGTTGCACCCGTCTTGAACGTTGGATGGCGACGGGCTTGAAGTTCGATCCGCCCAAGACCAAGAAAAGCAGCACCAAACGCAAACCCAAAGCCAACTGAGGCCAGTTCGCCTAGACCGAGAACCACCAACCCGCCACCCGTCCGCCGCGCCGCGCGTCCCCCCTTCCATCTGTTTATACTTACCCCCCTTCAACCCGCCGCGCCCGGCGGCTATCCGCGAGCGTTCCCAAGGATCCATCAATGCCCGAATCCCGTCTCTTCACTTCCGAATCCGTTTCCATGGGCCACCCCGACAAGGTGGCCGACCAGATTTCCGACGCCGTGCTCGACGCGATGATCGCCGATGATCCGCGCAGCCGCGTCGCCTGCGAGACGCTGTGCTGCACCGGGCTGGTGGTGGTCGCGGGTGAGGTCACGACAGCGACCTACGTGAACATCCCCGAACTTGTCCGCGAGGTCGTCCGCGAGATCGGGTACACATCGGGCGACATGCGCTTCGACGCCGACTCGTGCGGCGTGCTGGTGGCGCTCAACAAACAGTCGGGAGACATCGCCCTGGGCGTTGACCGCGAAGGCGCGGGCGACCAAGGGATGATGTTCGGCTTTGCCTGCAAGGACACGCCGGAACTGATGCCCCTTCCCATCGATATTTCCCACCGCCTCGTCGAGCAGCAGGCCCACGTCCGCCGCGAGGGAATCATCCCCGGTCTGCGCCCCGACGCCAAGAGCCAGGTCACGGTCGAATACGAAAAAAACCGTCCCACCCACGTCGATACGGTGGTCCTCTCAACCCAGCACGATCCATCCTGGAACGACACGCAGGACAAACTCAAGCGCGAAGTGATCGAGCACATCTTGAAGCCCGTGCTCAAGGAATGGTGGAACCCGGCGATCAAGGTTCACATCAACCCCACCGGCCGCTTTGAAATCGGCGGTCCCCACGGCGACACCGGGCTGACGGGCCGCAAGATCATCGTCGATTCCTACGGTGGCATGGGTCGCCACGGCGGCGGCGCGTTCTCCGGCAAAGACCCCACCAAAGTCGATCGTTCGGCCGCGTACATGGCCCGATACATGGCGAAGAATGTCGTCGCCGCGGGACTGGCGGAAATCTGCGAAATCCAAATCTCATACGCCATCGGTGTCGCCGAGCCTACGAGCGTGTACGTCGATTGCTTCGGCACCAACAAGGTTGATGAGGCAAAGATCAGCAAAGCGGTGCGGGAAATCTTCTCCCTCACGCCCCGCAAAATCATCGATTCGCTCGGCCTGCGCACCCCGATCTTCTCCCCCACCGCCCGCCACGGCCATTTCGGCCGCAAGCCCTACGAAGGCCAGTACTACGACCGCGTGAAACGCGAGAACCGCGGCCCCAAGTTGCAGTTCTTCAGTTGGGAAAAGATCGACAAGGCCGATGCGCTCCGCGCCGCGGTCAAGTAAGGTCCACTCACCCCAACGACGACCCTGACACCAGCGTGTTGACGCGCTGGGGCGCGATCGCTCCGCCCGCGCAAAGCAGCCCCAGCAGAAACACGACCAGGAGCGTCGCCAGCGCGCAAAGCGCCACGGGCGCCGAAAAGTGCGACAGGTTGACCGCCGGCGAAAACGTGGTGATCCCAAGGTACGAGATGACACCGACGACCAAGCCCAATAATCCGTACCGCACCATCAACAGCGTGCAGATCACGGCGATGAGGGACATGAAGATCGGCGAGAGGATCGAATCGCCGCGGCTGAGCGACCACACGGTCGCCTGGATCACCGCGTACGCCGTCGCGGCGATCCATTTCTTGCGGACGACGAACTTGAGAAGCAACAGGGTGACCAGAAAGGTGAGCGCGAATCGCGTAGCGTAAGGAATGATCTCAAAGGCGGCGCCCAGGGCCACGGCGGCGCCTTGGAGAGGATCGATCCCGCGTTCGACGTCGATCCAAGGAACCGGCGGCGGTGCGTTGACCAGCGTGGCGCTCAGCCGATGCAGGTACGCGAGGCACGCGCACACAACCCCCGCGGTGCAGCCAACCGCAACGTGAAGCCCGACCAGCGGGTTGCGGATGTCCCCCGACATGAATCGTACCCATGAGATAAGCGTTTCCGGCCACAGACGGCGGACATACGGCTCGACCGCGATGTAGCAGACCCAGAACCAAAGCGCGGTAGGCAGCGCGAGCTGCACGGCGCTCACGCACAACGCAACCTCATCGGCCATTCGCCTGGGGTGGTCGGCCTTTAGCCACACCCCAAGCACCGCCGCGGCAAACATGACCGTCGCGAGTCGGAACGCCCCATCCCGGTCGCCGATCCGCTCACGCAGGTTTCGCCACGCGAGGATGATCGCTCCGACGATGGCGACGGCGTTCACGACAAACATCAAAACCGTCCCCGCCCACTGCTCGGCGGTCTTGACCTTGGGCTGCACGATGGAAGCCTCGGTCCACAGTTCCTCGACAATCCGAAACGCGACCACCTTCCCCAGGTATGACGCGGCCTCAACGCGAATAGGCTCTTGCGGCGAGCCGGGGTAAACGCCTTCCCACGCCGCGCGCGTGTCCGCGAATACCGGCGGCACCCGCACGGGCGGGATCGCGGTCATCTCGTCCGCGTTAAGGCCCGCCAGTTCAAACATGGGCTGCCAGTCGGGAGGTTCAGCGGGCAAAGCCAAGGTCGCGGACGCATCGCCAGCCATCGGGACCACCGCGGAGGCGGCGGAACCTTCGCAAGCGGGCGGAGCCGCGGCGTTCGCATCTCCGGCGCGTGAACTCTCCGCGCGAATGGAATACTCAAACTGCCGGAGCCTCCCTTTCGGATCCAACCGTAAAGAGATCATGTCGGCGGTCGCGAAGGGCGGATCGCTCATACTCACCCGCTGATCGGGGCTGAGCGTGACCAGTGGAAGCGGGCTTTGGCGGTACCAAAAGTCAATCGCCGCGGGGCGCGACATGTGCAGCCTGTTCCAGCGGTTTGGCGTAGGGTCGCGCGCGGCGATCAGGTCGAGGTATTCTTCGTACAGATCAAACCCGTGCGCTTTGTAGGGCGTGGAAGCGGGGTACCCAAGTTTTTCGACGATCGTCTCCGCCGTTGACGCGAGCACCGCCGCGGATTTATTCAGCGGCACCCGCTCAATCATGCTTACATGCTGCCCCAGCCAAAGCGCAAGCGAGACCGCCGCGATCATCGCCGCGGCGAGGTACACGATGATGTCAACTCCCACCGTACCCACCGACCCCGCCGCCGCGACAAGCCGGGGCGAAGGCGTCAACCCCGCATTCAGGGCCGCCGCGAGCGAATCGCCGCCGGGCAACGCCGCCGCAACTTCTCTCGCGCTGCCGGGACGCAGGGATGGATCATGCTCGAGGCACCGCATGATGACGCGCTCGACCTGGGGATGAATGTCGGGCACGATGGTGCTGGGCGGCGACACCGGCTGATTGTGCAAGGCCTCGAGCTCCGCGATCGTCGCGGGCCTATAAACGGGCTTGCCGGTGAAAATCTCATACAGCAACAGCCCCAGCGAAAAAATATCGCTTCGAAGCGTGGCCCCGTGGCCGCGCAGAACTTCTGGGGCCATATAGGCGGGAGTGCCCGCGCGGTGCCGGTCCTTTTCAAGTTCCCGCGCCAGCCCCGCAAGCCCGAAATCGGCGATGCGAACTTCGCCGTTGCCGTCGAGCATGATGTTGGCGGGCTTCAGGTCGCGGTGAAGGATGCCGCGATCGTGCGCCCAGGCAAGCCCCGCGCAAATCTGCTGCGCCACGCTGATGGCCTTGTCCGATGGCAGCCGCCCGATCCGCCGAAGAAGCGACGTGATCGTTTCGCCATCGATGAACTCCATCGAGATAAACGAATGCCCATCGACCTCCCCCACATCAAAGACGCGGCACACATTCGGGTGCGTCACCTGCCGTGCAAGCCGCGCTTCGGTCAGCAGCCGTCGCAAACCCTCCGAATCCGCCGCAGCGTGGGGCGCGAGAAACTTCAGCGCCACGCTTCCCCCCAGCCGCTTGTCCTCCGCGCGATACACCTCGCCCATCGCCCCATCTCCAAGGCGACCCAGGATCAGATAGCGGTTGGAGAGCAGTTGCCCGGTTGTGAAGCGTGGCGGAGCGGATCGGTCGCGGGGAAGAAAATGCACCGACGCATCAGGGCCCGAAAAGTCCGGGCGGTTCGCGCCCCCACCATCGCCCGCACGCGCAGGATGCCCATCAAACGCTGAATCCGAAGGCATTGGGAGGGGATGGCTGTCCTCATCGTGAGGCGAGAACTTCTGCGTCGCCGGCGGCTCCGGGGCACATCCCGCAGCGCGCGAAGCCGGGAGAGGAGGCAAAGGCGGAAAAGCAACAACGGGCCGATCCTTCTCAATGCCGTTGCCCGGCGACGGCAGGTCCGGCACAGGCGAGACCCGCGACCCGCATCGCGGACAGACCTTCGAGCCAAGATCGATGTTGGAATCGCACGTGGAGCACCGGCACATAGGTAGATGATCCTATGGACATGAGAGCGGGCACGTTTGTGCGGGCCACCCACGGCCTACCAAGCTTCATTGTCTTTCGCCAAACCCCTGCTCGGTCAGCCGCACCATCAGCACAGCCAGCAACTGGCACCGCTCCACGAGGCTAAGAATCTCGATCCATTCGCCGATCGTGTGCAGACCCCCGCCCCGCACGCCCAGCGTATCGATGGTCGGCAGGCCCGCGGCCTGCAAGTTATTGCCATCGCAGACACCGCCCGTTTTTCCGAACGGAAGACGTTGGCCGAGGTCTTCCGCCGCGACTCGGGCCATTTCGGCCAGACGCTGGGTTGCGGGGGTCAAGGGTTTGGCGGGTCTGTGAAAACTGCGGCGGATGGTGGTAAGCGGCAGGACGTTGGGGTGTGAAGCCAGGGCATCAAGCTTGTTGCCCAGGCTCGCGGCGACGGCGGGAGACTCGAACCGCACGTTGCCCCACGCCGCGGCGTGATCCGGGACAATGTTGGTCGCGGTGCCGCCCCGGATGGGTCCGATGTTCGTGATGGCGCCGTGGTCCGGGTCGGCCATCTCTGCAACGGCGGTGAGGCACTTGGCAAGAGCGGTGACGGCGGAGACGGAGTTCTTGAAGTCGCGCCCGACGTGGCCCGCCCTGCCGCGGACTTCGATCATGAACTGGCCGCTGCCGGGGCGCTCGATGACAAGCCCGCCATCGGCCATCGCGGGCTCAAACACGAGGGCGACATCGTACTTGTTGCGGGCCTCAGCCTGCATGGCGCGATCTGAGTGATACGAGCCGGTTTCCTCATCGGAGTTGAGAATGAATCCCCAGGACGCGGGCACGCCGCAGGCCTCCAAGGCTTCAAGCGCGGCAATGGCGATGACAAGGCCGCCCTTCATATCAACGCAGCCGGGGCCGGTCGCGGTTTTTCCATCGGGAGAGATGGTAAGCGTGCGAAAGGGGCTTGATTGCTCGTGGACTGTGTCAAGGTGGCCGCAGAGGAGAATGCGGGCCTTGGCATCATCTTCGGATTCGTGGGGAGCGCCGCGGCGGCAGATCGCGGTGGGCGGAATTTCACCGGGGCGCTCGTTCGCGCTGTAGAGCCATGTTTCCTTGGGGTCGCCGGGGGCCGTGCGAACCGTCGCGCCCAGGGCCGCGAGGCGGCGGGTGAATCGCTCGCGGGATTCATCGAGGCCCGACTTTGCGCCCGGACCGGTGGGGATGTTGACATGGAGTTCAAGGTCGGCGACAAGTTCGGCGCCGCGGCGGGCGATTTCATCTGTTACGCGCTGTTCGATGCGGGTGAGATCGGGCATGGGATGCTCATCGTATCGCGCGACTCCACGATGCGTATTCATCCGCCCCGCGCGTCGGGCACGCGTGAACCCCGCGATGCGGTGTTTCATCCGCGGCGAAATATCGCCCCGACGACTTTCATGCGTTTCCGGAAACCTTCTCAACCTCATCAAGGCTGGTGACGCCGTCGGCAACGAGGCGCCATCCGAACTGCTGCAGGGTCGTGAAAAGGCCTTGCTCGATGATCTTCTTCATGCCCACGATGGAGGGATTGGTCAGAACTATGTCGCGCAGTTCATCGTTGAAATCGAGCAACTCGAAGATGGCGCGGCGGCCGCGGTAGCCGGTGCGCAGGCACTTGAGGCAGCCGGTCGCCGCGTACGTGATGTTCTTGCCTTGCAGGTGCCGGCCAAGGCGGGTGGCGACGCCGGGAGCGACGGGAACCGAGTGCTTGCAAACGGGGCAGAGCACACGCACGAGGCGCTGAGCCAGGACGAGATTGAGGGAGTTGGCTACCAGATACGGCTCGACTTTAAGGTCCAGCAGGCGAAAAACGGCCGTGATCGACTCTTTCGCGTGGACGCTCGAAAACACCAGGTGGCCCGTCATCGCCGCCTGCATCGCGGTCCGCGCGGTCTCCTCATCGCGGATTTCGCCGACGAGGATCACATCTGGGTCCTGGCGCAGAACGCTGCGCAGCATCGTGCCGAACGTGTTGCCCTTGTGCTCATCGATCGGAATCTGCGTGACGTTATCTATCTGGTATTCGACCGGGTCTTCGATCGTAATGACGTTGCGGGCCTGGCGGTCGATGGTGCGGATGCAGTTGTACAGCGTCGTGGTCTTGCCGCTCCCGGTCGGGCCGCAGGTCAGGATCAGGCCGCTGTCCTGCTCGCAAATTTTTCGGACCCGGTCTTCCATGTATCCCGCGAGGCCCAGTTCATTGATCGCGCCGGGGGCGCCCCGCTGGTCCAGCACGCGCATCACCAGTTTCTGGCCGTGCATCGAGGGCGTGAAACTAATACGGTATTCAACGCGCCGATCCGGGAAGATGCACGAAAAGTGCCCATCCTGCACGGCATCGCGCCCGGCCATGTGCATGTGGCACGCCGCCTTGACCACGCCGAAAAACAGTTCGCCCACACGCCGCGGCAGTTCGCAGATGGCGACCATGTCGCCATCCACGCGCATCCGCACGTTCATGTGCTCGACCTTTGGCTCGACGTGGATATCGGTGGCCCGCGACTTGCTCGCCAGTTGCAGCGAAAGCCGCAACACGTTGGGGCCATCGGTGGTTCCGCTCAGCACGTCCGTAGGATTGCCGTTCGAGTCAATGATCGCGACGCCTTCCGCGGGCGTCCGGGGCAGCAGCGATTCGACCAGTTCCGCGATCTCGAACATCCACGCCAGTTCGCCGCCCGCGCCGCCCTTCACCGAGACGCGCTGGGCCTCGGCCTTCGCCGCCTCGAATGCCTGGGCGATTTTGTCCTCACCTTTGCCCTTTTTGCCTCCACCACCCTCGCTGTCAATCCCTTCGACTAGAAACTCGTGGTTGCCCACCTTTATCACGTCGCCCGGCTTGATGGGGGAGGACTCTACCTTGACTTCATTGAGTTTGGTGCCATTGCGCGAGCCAAGGTCTTTGAGAATCCACCGGCCCGCGCCGTCCGGCTCGATGCAGCAGTGCAACCGGCTGGCGCGCTCGTCAATGAGGGGAATTGTGTTCTCGCCCCCGCGCCCGATGGTGATGCGGGCGGAATCGATTGGGACGGGCTTTGAGGTGCCGCGAATCGGGGTAAGTTTGAGAGTGTCAGACATTGAGGGCGCAAGTATAGTTATCGACATGCACCTGATACCAACGAAATATGGAATGGGTGGTACCGGGCTTCGGCCCGGTGTCTTCCGAAACGGAAGTAGGACGGGAGGCGTGCTCCTGCTGCCCCAGTCATCGCCCGGAAGCGCGATGCCACGCGCTACCACTTAGGCCGAACGTTTCCCCGTAATCACCGTATCGTGGTCCGTTATCGTCACCACCGCGGCCATCTCCCCCGCAGCATCAAAGCGGAAGCGGACGCTGGGAACTCCCGCCGAAAAGAACTCGTGATCGCCCAGAAAGTGAATGCGCATAGTGCTCATACCACTCACGAAACTCAACCGCTCCTTGTCCAGCGTGATCTCAAAGGTTCCGCCCCCTCCGGCGAGTTCATACGTACCCGCATACCGCGCCTTCTCCGCAGCGGTGAGCGGCTTGACGCTTAGCCCGTTGCCCGAACCTTCCACCGTGGCGAGACAATCCGCCACCGCCTTGGCCTCGTCGCCGCCCACCGTCGCATGGGCCAGAAGTGAGATGCCGTGCGGCCCAACTGAGCGTGCCACGTTCGGGTTGGCCTTCACAAGCCTCTTGACCACATCGAGTTGACCAAGCATCGCCGCGGCGAACAGGTCGATCCGGGCGCCCTTTTCGATCAGAAAGAGCGCGATCTGCAGTCGCATCGGCTTGATCTCCTGCCAGAATCCCGGCTGGTCGAGTATCTTGGCAGCAGCTCGATTCCGATCAACACCCTGCACCACCAGGCGATCAAAGCCCTTGGCGCCGATCTGCGCGCGGTCGGCTGGTCCGACGACGGGCTGATCGAGGCGATCGAGAGCACGACCGAGCCGTGGTCGATTGGGGTGCAGTGCCATCCCGAGGAGCTGGTCAAGGGCAAGGATGGCCGCTGGGGCGGCGTGTTTGCGGCGTTTGTTGTTGCTGCGCAGGCGTGGCGCACGGCCCAGGCGGTTGTTCAGCCGTGAGCGCTGCACCAATTGGCGTGTTCGACTCCGGGGTTGGCGGGATTTCGGTCCTGAACGAGCTGCGTCGCACGCTGCCCCACGAGGACTTTATCTACTACGCCGATAGCGGCTACTGCCCCTACGGCGCTCGGTCTCAGAGCGAGCTTCTGGCCCGCGCTGTCGCGATCAGCGAGTTTCTCCTCGCTCAGCAGGCCAAAATCATCGTCGTCGCCTGCAACACTGCCACCATCGCCGCCGTTGAATATCTGCGGGCCACCTATCCAATCTCGTTTATCGGGATGGAGCCGGCCATCAAGCCGGCGATTGCCCAGACCCGCTCGGGCGTGATTGCGGTGCTGGCCACCGGGGCCGCGCTGGCCGGCGAGCGCTTCCATCGCCTGCTGGCCCAGCACGCCGCTGGCCCGGTGCGGATTATCACCCAGCCGTGCCCCGGCCTGGTCGAGCAGGTCGAGGCGGGCGATCTGAGCGGCCCGGCCACGCGCACGCTGGTCGAACACTACACTCAGCCGCTGGTGGCCGCCGGGGCCGACACCCTGGTGCTTGGCTGCACCCACTATCCGTTTCTGCGCCCGCTGATCGGCGCCGTGGTTGGCCCGGAGATCCATCTGCTCGACACCGGGGCCGCCGTGGCCCGCCAGACCCGGCGGGTGCTGGAGCGCGAGGGGCTGCTCACCAGCAGCGCAAACGGCGGCGCAGTATCCTGGCATACCAGCGGCGATCCCGCCCAGCTGGCGCGGCTGGTCGAGCTTCTGGCCGAGCCGGCTCATCAAAGCGTCGGTGGCTGAGCCAAAGCCCTGGTGGCTGAGCCTGTCGAAGCCAAATTGGATTGTGAAGCGCTATGGCTGTTGATCTCCAGCTTAATCTAATCGCCTCCACCAGCACCCTGCCAGCCCGCGCCGGGGTGCGCTTGCTGTATGTGCTGCTGGAGACCAGCGCCAGCAGCCCGGCGATCCAGCCAATGCCGATGCACTGCTGTCT
>ENA-ORBV01009615-ORBV01009615.1-microbial-mat-metagenome-genome-assembly--contig:-NODE-9615-length-15778-cov-17.759824_pt1 | contig 15778 bp, 20 predicted proteins | sample MGYA00237777_ERZ505514 | MGnify/ENA primary metagenome ERZ505514 (study PRJEB26160, sample SAMN06269048) | microbial mat metagenome | isolation source: Oligotrophic lake microbial mat | place... | reverse complement strand
CAAGTCAGCTGGTCAAAGAACTGAGAGAGAAAACCGGCGCCGGCATCCTCGATTGCCAGAAAGCGCTCACCGAGAATAGCCTCGATATTGAGAAGGCCATCGATTATTTGCGCCAAAAAGGCTTGGCCGCTGCACTCAAAAAATCAGGCCGCGAGACCAATCAAGGCCTCGTCCATGCCTATATTCACATGGGCGGGAAAATCGGTGTGCTCATCGAAGTCAACTGTGAAACCGACTTCGTCGCTCGGAATGAAGAGTTTAAAACGTTCGTCAACGACCTGGCCCTCCAGGTCGCTGCAGGGAAACCCTCCTACGTCAAACGGGAGGAGATTCCCGCCTCGCTCATCGAGAAGGAACGATCGATTTACGAGGGACAGGCCAAAGAAATGGGCAAACCTCCTGCCACATGGCCGAAGATCGTCGACGGCAAGTTGGAAAAGTTCTTCCAAGAGAGCTGTCTGATCGAGCAGTCTTTCGTCAAGGACCCAACCGTCACGATTAAAGATCTCGTCGCATTGAAGATCTCAAAAATCGGTGAGAACATGAACATCCGCCGCTTCACCCGGTATCAATTAGGCGAAGCATGAGCTCTGCTCCCTATCGGCGCATCCTCCTCAAAGTGAGCGGAGAGATGTTGGCCGGTGAGCAGGGCTACGGCATCCAACCCTCCATCCTCGAAGGCCTCGCCTCAGAAATCGCCTCCGTCGTGGCGCTTGACATCGAAGTCGCCGTGGTCATCGGCGGCGGCAATATCTTCCGCGGAATTGCCGCCAGCGCGTCCGGGATGGAACGCGCCTCTGCCGACTACATGGGGATGCTCGCGACCGTCCTCAATGCCTTGGCCCTGCAAAATGCGCTTGAGCGCAGCGGCATTATGACACGGGTCCAATCAGCCATCGAAATGCGCCAACTGGCAGAGGGCTATATCCGCAGACGAGCCATTCGCCATCTTGAGAAAAAACGCGTGGTCATCTTCGCCGCAGGCACAGGAAATCCTTACTTCTCGACCGATACCGCGGCGGCACTCAGGGCGATGGAGATCGGCGCCCAGGTCATCATGAAAGGGACCAAGGTCGACGGCATCTACGACGCCGATCCTGTCAAGAATCCCTCGGCCAAGAAGTATCAGACGATCTCCTTTCTCTCGATTTTGAATCAGGATTTAAAAGTGATGGATGCCACGGCCATCAGCCTCTGCATGGATAACAACCTTCCACTCATCGTGTTCAATCTGAAGGAACCAGGCAACTTCAAACGCGTCGCCATGGGTGAAACGATCGGAACCGTTGTTACCACCGATCGCCGTTAATTTCCACGGGAGTCTCTCATGTCCAACCCTGCCGCCATCCACCAAAAGATTACGGAAAAGATGGAGTCTGCACTAGAGCATCTCAAGCGCGATTTGGCCGGCCTGCGAACAGGCCGAGCATCGGTCGCCCTCTTCGACAGCGTGCGCGTCGACTATTATGGCACGATGACCCCGTTGAAGCAGGTGGCGAGTATTTCGACGCCGGAAGCCCGCCTCATCACGATTCAGCCTTGGGAGCCGGCGCTGATTAAGGAAATTGAAAAATCCCTGGCAGGGTCAGGCCTCGGCCTCACACCGTCCAACGACGGAAAGGTCATTCGCATTCCCCTTCCACCACTCACCGAAGAACGGCGCAAAGAACTCGGCAAGGTCTGCAAAAAACACGGCGAAGATACGAAAGTCGTGATCCGCGGGTTTCGTCGAGATGGCAACGAAGAGTTGAAGAAACTGCAAAAGGATGCCAAGTTAACGGAAGACGAGCTGCGGAAGGCCGAAGCCGACACCCAGAAACTGACCGACCAGTACATTCAAAAGATCGACGACGTGGTGAAGAAAAAAGAACAAGAAATTATGGAAGTGTGACTTCGGTCTCGATCTTGTTACCCACCTATGCCACCGTCAACCTCGCGGCACTGGCCCATAATCTTTCGTGCATCACACGCTATCTGTCCCCCGACTGCGAAATCTTGGCGATCGTCAAAGCCAATGCGTACGGGCATGGAGCGGTGGAAACGGCTCAGGCGCTTGTTCGCCAGGGCATCGGACGGTTTGCCGTGGCCTCGCTGGACGAAGGGATCGCACTCCGCCACGCCGGCATCAACGCGTCGATCGTGGTTCTGGGCGCGCTCTTTGAACAACAAATAGCCGACCTAGTCGCGAATACGTTGACCCCGGTTATCAGCGATGGCCGCATCCTTTCCAGCTTAACCAAGGCCGCTCGTTCGCATCAGGCCCCCTACCCGATTCATCTCAAAGTCGAAACCGGGATGGGACGGCTGGGGTTTTCTCCGAAAGAACTCCTCTCACTCCTTGACAGCTCTCTCGTGCAACGTCCCCTCCAGGTCGAAGGCCTCATGACCCACCTGGCCGACGCAGACGGAAAAGATACTGCATTCACCGAACAGCAGCTCGGCGTATTTCGTACGGTGCTGGAACAGGTCAGACAACGTGGAGTCACCCTCCCGTTCGTGCATACGGCCAACAGTGCCGCCATCGTCAGATTTCCCGCCGCGCACTTTTCACTGGTACGGCCCGGCATCATGCTCTACGGATACCACACCTTGCCGACCACAGTCCCCGCTCCCGATCTCAAACCCGTTCTCTCCCTCCACACCACGATTGCGCAACTGCGGACCATTCCACGAGGGGGATCCGTCAGCTACAACGGCACATTTGTCGCGACAAGACCGACGCGTATTGCGGTGCTGCCGATCGGCTATGCCGACGGCTATAGTCGGCGGCTCTCCCATCGCGGATCGGTCTTGATTCAAGGACGCCGCGCCCCGATCGTCGGTCTGGTCTGCATGGATATGATCATGGTGGATGTCACCGACCTCGCGCCGGTCCACGTGGGTGAGACCGCCACGCTGATCGGTCAGCAGGGAGGGGAATCCATCTGGGCTGATGAAGTGGCCGACTGGATCGGGACGATCCCCTACGAAGTCCTCTGCGGAATCGGCTCCCGCGTTCCACGGCTGTATGAATCCGCCTGACGCGCGCCTTGCGCATCTCGCCCATCAGAACAATCCCGCAGGATGCTCAAAAAGACCGTCCAGCAAGACCGCAGCAAGTGAAGTGCCGAGGCGTACCCTCTGGGGTACGTTGAGGGTCTGAACGATGCGAGAACGATGCTGGCGGGCTTTTTCAGCGTCCTGCTAATACACCATTCGAATCGACGCGCTACCGAGATACAGCGTGGTCTGGTAGGTTCCATTCACGGTCGGATTACGATTGCCCAGCACCGTACGATCCTCATAGAGTCCCGCTTGCAGCGAGAGATCGAGCCCGATGGCTCTGGGTTTCAGCGAACCCACACCGATATCACCGCAGCGCACCAGACCTAGAAACGATCCCTGCTCCCTACACAGTAATCCAACCCCGCCCCCGACAATGTGAAGATCCCATGATGGGATCCCTGGATCGAAGGTCAGGTCGGGCATTTGATTTTGCTGATTGGTATAGCCGGCCCTTACCGCCACCTCCCAGTTTGGGAGTGATTCAAGCGCCAGCCACTTGTATTCGGTTCCAATCATCACGGCATAGGTACTCTTCCAATTCTGCGGCTGCGCGATCGTCACACCATTCCCCAACGTCACATCGAGATTCCGAACAGACTTCCACCCCACATAATCGACGTCCAATTCCAGCTTCCATTCTCGTTCCTTCGTTCGAACAGGCCAAATCGCGATGGCGCCTGTGATCACTTGCGGTAACACCAGTGTGGCTCTCGCATCGGACACGTTAGCTCCATTCGCCAATAATGCGCCGCTCAGATGCAAGGTCGCTTGACTCCGATAGACAATCCCGATGTTCGCCAGCGGCTTCCCATCGTCATTGCGCAACGCCGTATATAAGAGGCTGGCATTGAAGCCGGCTGCAGTGTCTTTTCCATTGAGTTCGGTTGTCACCCCAGCGGCAGGAATCCTCTGTCTTTCAACCTGACCTTCGCCCACAAGGCTGCTGAAGGTATAGATATCCGCACCCAGCCCGAGGGAGAAGTTCTCCGTTACCTTGTAGGCAAGGGTGGGCTTGATATCCTGAAGCGGCAGCGTGCTGAAGGTCGTGACCGATCGGAATGGCCCGTCATTCGGCCAGCGAGTCAAGGAGCCGAACGGCACAGTCAGACCAATTCCGACCGACAGGTCGCCGAGAGCCGTCACCCCGAGACTCTTCAAGTTCGCGGTGATGTAGGTATGCCCTGGAGGGGGCCATGCTGCACTCCCGTTTCGGTCACCACGAGCCGTCACGCCTGTCGGACTGGTGAAATTCGTCGATCCACCGGACGCGAGCGCCCCTGCCATGAATTGAATCCCCTGCAACTGCGTTATCCCTGCTGGATTGTAGTGCAGAGCCGAAGGGTCGTCGGCTTGTGCTGCAAACGCATTGGACATTGCAGAGGCGGCGGCCCCTTGCCCTTGAATACGGGGCACCTGTGCGGAGGCCATCTCAGATAAGCCAGCCACGCAGAGCCCAGTCACACACATCCATAGCATCCAGATCCGAAGAACCGGCCCGGTTCCACTCCACTGAATACCCGGCCATGTTCCGATCATACGCCTCCTGCTTCTACTCACTCAGGTCTGCTCGACTCCCTCGCAGCTTCCGAAGGCACCCGTTCCACAGGCCGAAACCACTCGTCTGCAACTCGCTGCAGTTCATCGCTATCGAACGGCTTCAACAGATAGGCCTGTGCGCCCATGCCGATCGCGCGAACCGCCGACTCTTTACCGCTCGACGCCGCAGCCATCACAATCGGGATCTGCTGATCCGACTTCCGAATTTGCCGAAGGACGTCCATCCCATCGAGAGAGGACCTGCCGATGTCGAGAATCATCCCCTCGAACCTCTCGGCCCGCACGGCTGCCAACGCGCGAACTCCGTCAACCTCAGAGCGGACGGAATACCCCATGGCCTGCAAACGATCCTGTACGAATTGACGACTATCCGGGTCCTCCTCGACTACCAGGATGCGAGGGGCGTCAGCCGATGCGATAGTGCGCCCTGTCGCGACGGTGGAAAGCAATGGAATGGTAAAGTGCAGTTCCGCGCCGCGCCCCAGTTCGCTCCGTGCGGTGATCGTCCCCCCTTGTAACTCCACCAATGTCCGCACGATCGACAGACCCAAGCCCAGCCCTGTGATTCCACTTCTGACCTGCTTGACTCGAAAGAACGGATCGAATATCTGATCGAGAAGCTCCGGCTGAATACCCGGCCCAGTATCGCGCACGGACACCCCGGCATGCGCCTGGTTCTCTGGTCTTACTGTCACGATAATGCTGCCGTCTTCCGGAGTAAACTTCACCGCATTCTGGACCAAATTCATGACGATCTGAACCAGGCGATCACGATCCGCCCAGACCATCAATGGAACAACAGGAATGACCGCCTCCAATGTCTGCCGTTTGGCCTGGGCCAACAGGCGTAATTGCTCGACCGCCTCCGCCACACATTGCCCCAGATCGATCTCGCTAGGAACAAGATCCAGCCTTCCGGATTGAATCCTGGTGCGATCCAACAAGTTCTCGATCATGCGGATCACTCGGTTGGAATTGTCTAACATCCGTGACACATAGCGTTGCTGTTTCTCATTAAGCGGCCCGGTCAATCCATCGAGCAGGTTCTGCAAGAACCCCTTGATCGAGGTCAACGGCGTCTTGAGCTCGTGCGACACATGGGAGAGAAATTGCGACCGCACACGATCTGCCTGCTCCAACTCAGCCGTGCGTTCACGCACTTTGGCTTCGAGTCCTACGTTCAGACCTTCAATCTGCTCATACGCGGAGGCATTATCCAGAGCGATCGCCACTTGATGGGCGACCGTCATCATCAACTCAAGATCGTCCTGCGTGAGACTATGCGTCTGTAACCGATCCACCGTCAGGCTTCCAAGGATCCGGTCTTTGATTTTTAACGGAACGGCGATCCACGCCTTGGTCTTCGTCAGTAAGGCGAGCTGTTGGTTCAGTGGATGAATACGATCCCACACCGCTCGCAGATCTCCAACCAACAACGGCTGGCCTTGTATCAGCACAAGGCCTTCCAGACTCAGCGGGTCGGTGACGGGAATCTCAAGCGTTCGCACGAACGCTTGGATCTCAGGTGACACGCCGAGTACCCGCGCATTCATAATGACCTGGCGGGACGGATCGTAGAACGCGATCATCGCCCGATCGTACTGCAGATCGCTGGTCAGGGCCTCTAACACTTTCTGCATCAGTGCCTCTCGATCCAGCGTCGAGCTGAACAGTAATCCGGCTCGGTGGAGGGCAGTCAGTTGGGCGACTTTTTTGCGCAGTTCGACGCGCGTCAGCTCCTGCTCCAAATAGGCTTCTCGCAATTCCTCATGCCGCGACTCCACGAACGTCACCTGCTCCTGAATCAACGCCTCACGTTGCTGGCTCTCCAGGCGAAGCTGGCGATTGGTCAGCATACTGGCGACCAGTATCGGCACCAATCCGAGAAGGAAGATTTCTCCCCAGCTTGCCGATGGACTCATCACGCGAAGCCCCGCGGCCAAAGCCAAGCCGATGAGCGCACCGAAGAATACCCATCTCACATGCCGCTGTGACGGTGTGGTGTCGGCCGCTGCATAGAGCGGCGCCCCCTCTGCCCTTCGATCGCCTGCACTCCCCGTGGATGAAATCCCCTGATCCGGGTCGTGCGCATGGGATACCTGCGACGATCGCTCCCTTCCCGGTCCTTCTACCATCTGCAGAACCCTGTGGCGCCATGAGTCCTCTCCCTTTACCGTCCATCGGATGACCCATTGGCACCATTCGTCGTCATTCGCGATACAGGAACGTTCTGTCAGAATGGCCGGTGGCAGCCTATGGACGCGAACCGGCACGGCCGCCATAATACCCTGAGCCGCCTGACACATCAGCTGTGCGCACCGTCTTCGGTACGGGCCGAACTGACGAAGCGTACGACCGGAAAACTTCATGGCCAGGGTCGCAGAGATCGGCGTCACCTCGACCACTCGAAATTCAACGGAACCGGACGCAAACTTGTTCCCGAAGTAGGGAAACATGCCGTAAATCTGTGCGAGCGAAAACGGCCTCGCCAGCACCTGCATAATCGATGACGCCTTCTCCATTCCGGCCCGAAATACAAACCGCGGATCGCCGGACATGCGCTCGCAGAACTCATACAAATAGGCGGTGAATTCATACGAGTAGCTGTTCCACGCATTCTTCAGAAACTCCGGCGTCACGTGATAGACCGGATCTTTAATGCGTTGATTCAAGAGGCGACAGAGGTCCTCGACCGCCTGCTTCCCAGCTGGAGCCCCTCGATCATGAGCCTGTGATTTCTCCAGATAGACGACGATGGCCCTGATACTCATCCCGCTCAGATCTCTGATCCTGTGCCCCTGCTCATCCAATCCGAACGGGCGGAATTCCATCACCTCCCGCTCAAGAATCGTACGATCCTTCGGCAAAAGCTGAACCGCTACGCGAGGAGGACTCGTTGCATCTTCCATCATGCTCGTGTCATCACGAATTCACTACGATGTAGGGAATGTGGATGGGCGCTGGAAGGATTCCATGTATCAATGCGATCCTAACGTATTTCCGTAGAGCCCTGCACACATCCATGCCAGGGGGAACGATGGCAGACGGGTCTCGGCAGCCTATATTACTGTTTGATCGCCCGCTTCAATTTCTTCTCGACGCTCGCCACTTTACTCTGTAAACGCCCGGCATGGCCTTTCCGATAGTCGACTTTGATTGTGCAGGAAATACGGACGCAATCTTTCTTCATCCGCTCATAGCATTGTGTGACGACGGCCAATACCTCATCCCACTCCCCTTCAAGTACCGTCCCCATCGGGTTCAACCGGTAGTCCACTCCGCTCTTATCGATGATGTCGAGCGACCGCGCCACATACTTTCCGACACTCTCTCCCTTGCCTAACGGGGACATACTGAATTCCAATAACACCATCGTGCTCCTCTCTTTCCTGTCTATGATTCGCCTCACCGTTCACGTTTCACATCTTACGTCGTGAGCACCTTACGGTTTCGCAGCCCTCTCATCCAGCCAGACCTTCGGATACTGGACCTTGCCCAACAAGCGAAAGCCATCCAGCGCCTCACGCAACAAGGTCCGGCGTTTTTCAAAATCCGGCTCAGTCGCCTTCGTTTGCTCGCGAAGTTGGCCGAGCCACTCCACAAAAGCGGCAAACTCCTCGCCGAAGATCTTCTCCATATCTTCCTTCATGAAACCTGACAAGGCCGGGGCGACCCCGCTCGTGCTGACGGCCACACGCAAATGGCCGCACGCCACGACCGCCGGCATCGTCACCGTAGAGAATTCCGGCTGGTCGACGGACCACAATAAGCACTTCTTCTCTCGCGCCTTCGCAAACAGCGCTCGAGAAAAATCCCGGTCTCCTCGAACCATGTTCAGCACCAGGATCGCACTCTCCAAATCGGCATCGCGAAAATGGCGCCCACGGTGGAGGACCTTCGCCGACGCGGCCATATCTTTGAGTATCTCGTGTAACGTCGGCGCCACGACGGTCACTTTCGCCCCAGCCTCCAACAACCGCTGAGTCTTTTCCGCGGCGTCCTCATCTCCCCCAAGGACAAGCACCGGATACCCTTTCACATCAAGCGACAATGGAAAGCCAGAATTTGCAGCCACAATGGTTCCTCCCAATTCAAGAGCGGGGCGTATCATACAACACCGCATGGCGTAATGTTGAATGATGAATTATGAATGTTTAATTGAGGAGAAGGAAGGACTGGACAGAAATAAATGCTGAATGGTCGATGGTCGATGGTCGATGGTCGATGGTCGATGGGGAGCAGGAATATCAGCTGAAAGAGTGGCCGGAACTAGACCGAGCATTCACCATTCATCATTAAACATTCACAATTACGTCTCTGCGGGGTCTGCATCGAGCTCCATATTCCAATAGAAATAGTCGCGCCAGCTGTCCGGGGTGTTCCGAATCCCAATGGTAATGGTCACAATGGGATTCCATCGCGGCTTCACCGGCTTCTTCATGAGCTTCATACCGGCTTCTTCAGGCGTACGACCGCTTTTCCTGTTGTTACAGCGCCAGCACGCCGTCACAATATTATCCCAGGTCTTTCGCCCACCCTTCGCGATGGGAACGACATGATCGAATGTCAGCTCCTCGGTCCTGAACTTGTGACGACAGTACTGGCAGGCATAGCCGTCTCGGGTAAAAATATTGATGCGGGAGAATTTGACCGCCCGATGAACGTCTTTGAGCCGAACCAATTTAAGGAGCCGCATGACGGAGGGAAGCTTAATGGAGATCGACACAGCATGGACCTCGCGGTCGTACACCTCGAGGACTTCAACTTTGCCCTGCCAGAGGAGCGCAATCGCCTTTTGCCAATGGACGACCCGCAGGGGTTCGTACGTGGCGTTGAGCAGAAGGGTCATTTCCATGCCGCAACCTCATCCAACCGAGGCTCCTTGTATGAGAGGGCCACGGTGTAGTATTGGAACGCGTACCTATTTCTATGCCATAAGCCTTGGGTGAAATCAAGTTACTGATGGATCTCGGATTGCCTCTGTTTCGTCGGCCACTCGGCCAAGGAGAAGGATCAGCGCCATGTCTGAGTTTGTGACCGTCGCGAAGGTCGAGGACATTCCTCCGGGGACCGGACAGACCGTCGAAGTCCAAGGCGCGTGGATTGCCCTGTTCAATGTCGACGGATCTTTCTACGCCATCGACAACACCTGTCCGCATGCGGGAGGGCCACTCGGAGAAGGCCATCTCGAAGGCAACGTGGTTGTATGTCCGTGGCATGGATGGCGATTCAATGTCCAAACCGGCGAACGACCAGAGAATCCGAACATCGCCGTTGCCTGCTGCCCTGTCAGAATCGAACACGATCAGGTTCAAATAGCGCTGCCAGAAAATTTCAAGTAGCCCGGTCTGTCTGGTCTATTCGGTCTGTCTCGTGTGTTTGGTTGAACGAAACTAACCAGATGAACCAGACAGACCAGACAGACCGAACAGACCACTTTCCCAGCATCCAGCTAGGGCGCGGTATCCGGCTCTATGGGTGTCACCCCATCCGCCGCAAGCGAGGCGGCATTGACCTTCTTCGACGAGAGATCGGCATGCCAAATAAACTCCCGCTCGAACCATTGGCCGGTGACCCCTTGATCTCTCAACCACACACGTATCTCATACAGCCCCCCCTCCACTTGCTTCACCCGCCACTCACCCAATCGGGCGACCTGATTGCGTTCGGTCATTGCACGCACATGCTCGGTCATGGCGTGAAGAATGGTGGGATACCCTTGAGCCCGATGGTTTTGCACCAGTGCAAGAGCCTCCGCGGCCCGACTATCGGCTAGGGGATTCAGCGACGGAGGCTTCATCCAGACATAGTAGCAGGCGCCCAACACAAGCACGGCCACTGCCACATACTGAATGATCTTTACCATGGAGTACGAGGAAGACACAGCACTGCCGGAGGAATGATGCTGTGACATGGATATCCGACACACAGGATTCGACGAGAAGAAATGGAAGCACACATGATCGCGCTACATCTTAGGAAGAGCGTCACCGCGATGTCAATCTGACCACAGCCGGTCTAACCCGCATGATTCATGAACACTTCTGCTGCAATCGCCGATCCGCTGCTACGACAAGCCTTCGGTCGGAGGGCTCGCCCCTCGGACCTTCGACGTACTACACGAGTACGCCTCAGGTCCTCAAGGCTCCGCGCGCCGCTCTCGCAACGCGGCTCAGCGATTTCGCGACGAACCGTCATGAATCATGCGGGCTCATAATTCGCGTGAGGCGCAGCTTGTACGCATGAAAGTGGTTATGTTAGAAAGAATGGTCTCGTTGTTCGTTGTATCGGTGTATCCTGAAGTGGTGAATCACCCATGAAATTCTTCCTCTATGGGGACCATCTGAACCCCACGCAACTCAAACGTCGTGCCCCGGAACATCAATTCCTGATGCTGGCCACTATTCCAGAACACACGATCAAGTTTTGTCGATGGTCCTCACAATGGCGATGCGGCCTTGCCAGCGTGACCCCGTCACCCGGAGAACAGGTCTGGGGTGCGATCTTCGACGTGACCGATGAGGATCTCAAGCTGATGGACCGCTTCGAAGACGATGTACCCCCGAGCGCGTTTCGCCAGGTCCAAGTCACCGTGCTGACGGAAACCGCGGAGAAAATCCTCGTCACCACCTATGCCGCCACTCCCATTGGCAAGTTTAAACCCAAAGCGCACTATCTCGATTGGGTCATGAAGGGCCTCAAACATTGGAAACTACCAGAAGAGGCCGTCGAAACGTGGAAGTCGTACGCACCGCAGTAAAATAGCTTTCAGCCAACAGCCATCAGCATTCAGCTCTGTCATCAAGATAACTGAACGCTGATGGCTGAAAGCTGACTGCTTTTTATCGATCATCAAAAGGAGAACCCATGCCGAAGCCCAAGTATCATATCGTCGTCTGCACCAACGCCCGCCCCCCTGGCCATCCAAAGCCCTCCTGCGGCAGCGCCGGATCAGCCTCGCTCCTCATGGCCTTTAATATGGGCCTCATGCAGAAGGGTGTCATGCCAGGCGAAGTCCTCGTCAGCGGTTCTTCATGCCTCGGCCCTTGCGAACAGGGACCGACCGTCGTCGTCTATCCGGACGCCACCTGGTATTCCAAAGTGACAGAAGCAGATGTGTCGACGATCCTGGACGAACACATCAAGGGCGGCAAGCCTGCAGCCAAGTTGAATCCAGACTCAGTCTGGAAGTAGCGCTAAAAAACTCAACGCGAGGATGATCAAAAAGGCCGTCAGCAAGGCCGCAGCGAGCGAAGGGCCGAGGCGTACCCTCCGGGGTACGTTGAGGCTCTGAGCGATGCGAGAACGCAGCTGGCAGCATTTTTCAGCATCCTGTAAAAAGTATGAGAAGCCACGCTGCTGACGAACACAAATCCCATGCTCCCAAGTCAATTGGGTGCATGGTCATTACCTGTAGCGACACGCGGACTCCCGACACCGATACCAGCGGACAACTCATCCACAAGCTTCTCCGACAGTTTGGGCACAACGTCGTCTCTTACCATTTGGTGAAGGATGAACCGGCTCTGATCAAAGGCCGGATCGCCGAGGGCCTGGCAAACGAGGCGGTCCAGGCCATCATCATCAATGGCGGGACCGGCATCTCAACGCGAGACTCAACATTTGAAGCGGTCGACGCCATGCTGGAGAAACGACTGGTGGGATTCGGCGAGATCTTCCGCTACTTGACCTACCAGGACATCGGCTCACCGGCCATCATGAGCCGCGCCACCGCTGGCATCATTAACGGCCGTGTCCTCTTCTCAACCCCAGGCTCCGAGAACGCCGTCCGGCTGGCGATGGAAAAGCTGATCATTCCGGAGCTTGGTCACCTCGTCAAAGAACTGACCAAGTAGTCCACCAGGTAAATTGTTTTGGTAATCCATGGTCTTCTCATGCCCCCTACTATACTCATGGATTTAGCGGTCTTCCCGTCTTTAACGCATTTCCCACCGCTTGCTGAATATACCCAATCCCCTTGTACTTCTTGAAAGGCAAATGAATACGACAACCAGTTTTGTCAAAAGCTTGCTGTATCATAAGCCCATAGTCTGCTCCACCGATCACAACGATTTTCTTGAAGTTGAATAGATGCCTTTGTCGCATCTGCTGTCGCAACTCATCTGCCAGGATGGGATGAGTCGAGGGCTTGAGGAAGGTTACATTATAGTTTCGAATTTTTTTGTCAGGATCAAGAAATCCATACTTCGCTGATAAGATCACCCACTGATCTGCAAAGCATTCGGCATACGCTCGGTTCATCCTGAAATAAGAGCTAACATACGCATCTTTTGCAGCCGTCGGACCAGCAGCAGGATTTCTATCCCAAATCTTCTTTTGCCCACACTGAACTATTGCCAGCGTTGACATCAGCGAAATTTCACAATCCTCTCAGTCTTCTTAATCAGACCATCTAAGTGTCGCATCTGTCGCTCACTAAGACACGGTGCACTCAAGTGCTGCACTAACCAAAGACCGTTATCCCGGATTAAAGGTTTCGGTGAATGCAACCCAAGCCATTTATTAGAAGGCCCGCAGGACTCACAGCCAGCACATGTGCCAATTAATGCACTCTCCAAACCAGAACTGCCAATGCGAGTCCGTTCATTCCGTACAGATACAAATCGAAATGCGAAGCGTTCACGAATAAGATCCGTAATCTTCCTCTCAATCGTCATTTCATGAGCTATGTCACGCTGACGTTTATACTTGGCCCGGTTTGCGGATGTTGTGAAATCGACTTCCCATAACTCCCTGTACTCATCCTTGTTTTTATTTAATAACGCTCTTCCAAGATTTTTCCTGAAAATACTTCGGTCTTTTGGAGCAGGTTTTGTCTCGTCAAACTTCATTTTCGCATCAACCAGCAAGTAATGTTCGCTGATCCAACTTCTAAAATTTCCGTCCTTATGCGTGCCAATGCGGACGATTCGTGGAATGGGGCCACCGTGCCCCCATTTCTCACCCCGTTCATAGAAACAATAGATGCCGTTATCAGGCAATTGATCGAGTTGAAATGGGAATTGAATCAGCGGAAGACACTTAAGTCGTTCATGTAACCATTGACAGGTATAGGACATTGGAACTACTCACAGATCTAGGGCTTAAAGAGCATCAGGAGCTTTATTGAAGGATGCTCAAAACGGTGAGCCAACGAGGCCGCAGGGAGCATGACGACTGAGGCGGACCCTCTCGGGTACGTCGCAGGGAGGCATGCGACTGAGAACGAAGCCGCGGAACGGCGCGTCTTGGCGCGCCGGGGTTGGGCGGGTGAGAAACATCGCCGTTGTCAGCATCCGCCTAGTCTTGGAAAATCTTCGGTTCCGAGTACCCCGCCTCCGGACTAATCTTCGATTGCGCATACCGCTTATAAAACAACAACAGGTCGCGCACCGAGATCACCCCGACAATCTCGCCCGCTTGCGTGACGCCAAGATGGCGCACGCCTAAGTCACCCATCATATCCTGAGCATCGTCTACCGATTGACTCCCCTCGATCGTGCAAATGGGGGTCGTCATAATCTTTTCGACGGTGAGCTTGCCGAGAGGCTTATTTGCCGCCACCGCACGCCTCACAATGTCAGTATCTGTGACAATCCCAACCAGCTTCTTCCCCTTCTTCACAAATAGCGATCCCACCCGCGCAGTCTTCATTTTCTTGGCCGCGCTCACAATCGACACGGCAGGCCCCACGGTCTTGGGCTGTTTGCTCATGATCTTCGCCACTGTAGACATATTATCCCCCTTATTGGATTGCAGATGAACGCACTAGTAGTGCTTCTCACATTGTAAGCAGTATCTTACCGAAGAACTTTCGACTTAACATCAGTTCCTGTGCCGCGCGAGCCTCCTGTAGTGGGAACGTACGGTCGATCACCGAAATCAAGCGACCCTGGCCCATGAGTTCCGCCGCTTTCACCAGTTCTGCACGCGTCCCCATATAGGAGCCCTTGATCGTCAGCTGGCGGGAAAACACGTAGCGCAGATTGAGCTTCACGTCTCCCCCAGTCGTGGCGCCGCACGTAATCAAACGCCCACCTTTCGCCAGTGAATGGAGGCAGGTGTCCCACACCTCCGGACCGATATGTTCGATCACGACATCCACACCGCGCCCTTCGGTCAACAGCTTCACACGCTCAGCCACCTTCTCCTTCGTGTGGTTGATGACCGCATCGGCCCCCAGGATCTCGGCTTTGGGAATCTTGTCGTCAGACCCGACAGTCGTCATCACGCGGGCTCCGGCGAGCTTCGCCATTTGGATTGCCATCATCCCGACTCCACTTCCCGCGCCCATAATCAGCACCGTCTCTCCATGTTGAAGTCCGGCCAGGGCAAACAGCATGTGCGATGCGGTCACTGACACGAGCGGAAAGGCCGCCGCCTGCTCAAACGAAAGATTTTCAGGAATCGGCAGCACATTGCGGAACGGCACTTTCACATACTCCGCATAGCCGCCGTGCGTCATGGCGCCGACTAGTCCATACGAGCGGCACATATTATCTCGGCCTGCCAGACAGTATTCACACTTCCAGCAGCTGATTCCAGGTGACACAAACACACGCTGCCCGACAGTGACGCCTTCGCCCCCATTACCGACTTGCTCGACAGTCCCAGCCACATCCGATCCAGGGACATGCGGCAACGGCAGCGGATAGGCTGGATTCCCCTCCCTCACCCAGATGTCCAGATGATTCAGCGCACAAGCCTTCACGCGAACCAACACCTCATCCGAACCGATCGTCGGCGTGGGCAGATCCTCATACGAGAGGTTGACCGTCCCACCATGTGCGCGAAACAGTACCGCTTTCATGTGCCTCCAACAGTTGTGCGTGCTACGCGCTGAGTTCTACGTTATCCGGAACACTCAGAACTTCGAACTCAAAACTCAGAACTGTGATTAGAAGGTGAGCGTCCCCTCCACCACCATCACGCACTGCCCTCCCACCTTGACCGTTTGGATCATATCGTCATCCGACTCGATCCGCACGAGAATTTGTGATGGCCGCTCGATCTCATAGCCCTGCTCAACGACAATGTCTACCGTAGGAGCCACATCCACCACACCATTCTGCACGAGGTAGGCCCCCAGCGCGCCACTCGCGCTACCGGTCGCAGGATCTTCAAGAATCCCGATCGAGGGAGCGAACATACGTGCATGCACCGTCGCAGAAGGTTC
>ENA-ORBV01009614-ORBV01009614.1-microbial-mat-metagenome-genome-assembly--contig:-NODE-9614-length-15779-cov-5.868297_pt1 | contig 15779 bp, 10 predicted proteins | sample MGYA00237777_ERZ505514 | MGnify/ENA primary metagenome ERZ505514 (study PRJEB26160, sample SAMN06269048) | microbial mat metagenome | isolation source: Oligotrophic lake microbial mat | place... | reverse complement strand
GAGACAGCTATTTTCGAACGCGGGTTATCGTAATTGCGGACTTTTCCGAGGGTAGGGCCTGACCTCCGGGCGGGCCGATGGGCGCACCCGAGACTCGGAAAAACCATCGCGGATAGCGCGGATAAAGCGGATGCCGGAGGTAGTCGTGAGTTCAATTCCAAGTGGGGCTTTTGATTGGATGAGTTATCTTCGTAGTCAGCGTCATTCGCGGGCAAAGGTTTTTGGGTTGTTCGGTGAGACGGCTTCAGGCCGAACCAGCGCGTTGGGGACAGCACATCGTGCCTGAATTCATTTCCGGCTCCGGGCTCATTCCTTCCCCTATCGGCCCCAGTTGATTTGCGGGTAGGAAGGTAGTACGCCGGATTTGGTTCCCTGGGAGCGCGGCCGCCCCCGGACGCAGTTTGAGGGGAAAGCACCATCCTATCCGGTTCGGGATCGATCCCGGACGACGGAGACAGGATGAACAAGATTACAGGATGGATTTCACGGAGCGCGCACCGACTGGCTCAGCCAATCCACTCCTCGCGCACGCGCTCGCCCATCCTGTCCATCGTGTCATCCTGTCCAGTTCGAGACCGATCCCGGGAAGTCGGTGACAGGATGAACAGGATTTACAGGATGGATTCCGACATTAGCTCGCCGGTTGTTCGGCGTACGCTTCCATGCCGGCGCACGAGCAGACCAGGTTGCGATCGCCGTAAACGTTGTCCACGCGGCCAACGCTCGGCCAGAACTTGCTCGCGCGGGTGAAGCGATCGGGGAAGGCGGCGGCTTCGCGCGAGTAGGGGTGAGCCCATTCGTCGCCGCAAACCACGTGCGCGGTGTGGGGAGCGTGTTTCAACGGGTTGTTCGTCTTATCGGACTCGCCGTTCGCCACGGCCTGCATTTCACCGTGGATGGAAATCATGACATCACAGAAGCGATCCAGCTCGGCCTTCGACTCGCTCTCGGTCGGCTCGATCATGAGCGTGCCGGGAACCGGGAATGACATCGTGGGGGCGTGGTAGCCATAATCGATGAGCCGTTTGGCCGCGTCTTCCACTTCGAGGCCGTGTTTCTTCCACTGACGGAAATCGACGATACACTCGTGTGCGATCAGTCCGGCGTTGCCCCGGTAGAGCACGGGGAAAAATTGCTCCAGGCGTTTCGCCACGTAATTGGCATTGAGGATCGCAATTTGGGTGGCGCGGGTGAGTCCGTCTCCGCCCATCATCCGGATGTACATCCAGGAGATGACGAGGATCGAAGGTGAGCCGTAGGGGGCGGCGGAGATGGCGCCGATGGGTTGGGACGGACGTTGCGGGCTCGCGGCGGAAAGCTGCGCCCCACCGATCGGATGGCCGGGAAGGAACGGCGCGAGGTGCGCGGCAACGCCGATCGGGCCCATGCCGGGGCCGCCCCCGCCGTGCGGAATGCAGAACGTTTTGTGGAGATTAAGATGGCACACATCCGCGCCGATGTGACCGGGCGAGGTCAGGCCGACCTGCGCATTCATGTTGGCGCCGTCCATGTAAACCTGGCCACCGTGCTGGTGCGTGATCGCGCAGATTTCCTGGATGCTCGCTTCAAAAACGCCATGGGTTGATGGATACGTGACCATCAGCGCCGCGAGATCGTGCGCGTGCGCCTGCGCCTTGGTGCGCAGGTCGCCGACGTCGATGTTGCCATTCGCATCGCAGGCGACCGGAACCACTTTGAATCCACACATCGCCGCGCTCGCCGGATTCGTGCCGTGGGCGCTGGTCGGAATCAGGCATATCTGCCGGTGGGCGTCCCCGCGGGATTCGTGATACGCGCGAATGACGAGGAGTCCGGCGTACTCACCTTGGGAGCCGGCGTTAGGCTGCAGCGACATCGCGGCAAAGCCGGTGATCTCGGACAACCACGTCTCAAGGTCACGGAAAACACGTTGATAGCCGCGGGTCTGCTCGCTCGGGGCAAACGGATGCAGCTTGCTGAATTCCGGCCACGAGACGGGAAACATCTCGCTGGTGGCATTCAGTTTCATCGTGCACGAGCCGAGCGGAATCATGGAGTGCACCAGCGAGAGATCCTTCGTCTCGAGCCGCTTGATGTAACGCAGCATCTCGTGCTCCGTGTGGTAGGCGCTGAACGTGGGGTATTCGAGGAACGTCGAACGGCGCGTAAAGGCAGCCGGGAACTCCGCCAGGTTTGGGCTCAGGGTCGACACCTGGGCGGCAAAGCTGCTCGAGATGGACTCACTGAAGAACGTCAGCAGCGTTTCAACTTCCTCGAGCGTCGTCGCCTCGTCGAGCGAGAGGCCAACGGTGTAGTCGTCAACTCGACGGAGGTTGATCTTCTTCGCCTCGGCGGCGGCGTGTACGCGAGCTGCGGATACGCGGCCCACGGTGAGAGTGTCGAACACCGGCTCGACATTGACGGTCGCGCCGGCTTGGCGGAGGCCGGCGGCGAGTACTTCCGTCAGCAGCTTGACCCGCCGCGCGATGCGTTTCAGGCCCGAGGGGCCATGATAAACGGCGTACATCGAAGCCATGACGGCGAGCAACACCTGCGCTGTGCAAATGTTCGACGTGGCTTTGTCGCGGCGGATATGTTGCTCGCGCGTGCCGAGGGCGAGGCGCATGGCGGGATTGCCCTGCGCGTCTTTCGAAACACCGACGAGGCGGCCGGGCATCTGCCGTTTGAAGGTATCCTTGGTGGCGAGGAAACCGGCGTGCGGCCCGCCAAATCCCAAGGGCACGCCGAACCGCTGGGAGGAACCCACGGCAACATCGGCGCCGAATTCGCCGGGCGGGCGGAGGAGCGTCAACGCTAGTAGATCCGTCGCCACGATCGCGAATGCCCCGGCGGCATGGGCCGCAGCGAAAAATGCCTGGAAATCGTGGATCGAGCCGGTCGTGTCCGGGTACTGCACCAGGACCCCGAAGCAGTCACCAGTAACCTGATACGTGCGGTGGTCGCCGGTCACGACCTTGATGCCGAGCGGCGTCGCGCGCGTCATGACGATGTCGATCGTCTGAGGGTGGCACTTGTCGGACACGAAGAAAACGCGGTGCGCAGCGGCGTCGCCCTCTTTGAGGCGGTGGCACATCATCATGGCCTCGGCGGCGGCGGTGCCTTCGTCGAGCATGGACGCGTTGGCGATCTCGAGGGCGGTCAGCTCGGTGACCAGCGTCTGAAAGTTAAGGAGCGCTTCAAGTCGCCCCTGCGAAATCTCAGCTTGGTAAGGCGTGTAGGCGGTGTACCAAGCCGGATTTTCCAGAATGTTTCGCTGGATGACCGGAGGCGTGAGGGTGTCGTAATACCCGGTGCCGATGAAGCTGCGAAACACCCGGTTATCGCTCGCGATACTGCGCAACTCAGCTAACGCCGCGCTTTCACCCAAGGCGCCCGGGAGGTTGAGCGGGCGGGGGAGTCGGATCGAGGGAGGCACGGCAGCAGCCACCAGCGCGTCGACGGAGGGATAGCCCAGCAGGCCGTGCATGGCAGCCGTGTCGGCATTGGCGTCACCGAAATGACGGCGAGAGAACGTGTCGGTGGGGGCGAGCAGGTCCCGGAGCGAAGACATAAAGACGGAAGCTAGAGGCCGGCCGTAACCGCGCAACCGCGATTTGCCTTAACAGTTTGGAGTGGTGCGGCTATAAGTTTGGCGAGGTCTGGCGGCCAGGGTTGCTGAAGGAGGGCGAGGAGCCGGGAATGGGAGCGAGGCCCACGACGGGTTGCGCTTGCTCTCAAGGCGGGCCATAGGAACCGGATGGCGGATGTCTTACCTTATGCAACCCGGGCGGCCCGGGCGGCCTATGTGGATCGCCGATTGGCGGAGTTGTACCCTTCGCCCGCGATCCCGCTCGATCACACCAACGCCTTCACGTTGATGGTGGCGGTGCTGCTATCGGCGCAGTGTACGGACAAGCGGGTTAATCAGATCACGCCGCGGCTCTTCGCGTTGGCGGATACGCCCGAGAAGATGGCCAAGCTTAGTGTCGCCCAGATCGATGCGATGGTGCGACCGTGCGGGTTGGCACCACGGAAGGCGGAGGCGATCCACGGATTATCAGAAATTTTGGTCGCGACGCATGGTGGCAGGGTGCCGCAGACGTTCGAGGAACTGGAGGAGCTGCCAGGGATCGGGCACAAGTCCGCCAGCGTGGTGATGACGCAGGCGTTCGGGGTGCCGTCGTTTCCGGTGGATACGCACATTCACCGGTTGGCGCAGCGTTGGAAGCTGACCTCAGGGCGAAGTGTGACGCAGACCGAGCGGGATCTGAAGAAACTGTTCCCGCGTGAGCATTGGAATCCGCTTCACCTCCGGATCATCTACTACGGTCGGGAGCACTGTTCGGCTTGGGGCTGTGACGGGACGGGGTGTGAGATCTGCCGCGAACTGTTCCCCGGTCGGAAGCGCGCGGTGAAAACCCTGAAGGCGTAAACGAGAGCGGATCCCGTGTCGTGATGGTGCCCTTATCGCCCATTGCGCTGGTTAAAACCAAGGGTTTGGCGGCAAAGTTGAAATCGGGATTGATTCGAGACGGAGCGCGCTCCACGTTCTCGCCCTCACGTCGGACGCTTAGCTCAGTTGGTTAGAGCACGTGCTTCACACGCACGGGGTCACAGGTTCGAGTCCTGTAGCGTCCACCATCATCGTGATTCAGCCAAATGGGAACGCGGGTGGTTAGGGGATGTTTCACCGGCCTTTGGTTGCAGGTAACCCACCCACGGCATTCCAAGGCGCGAGGGCTTGCGTTGCGACCTCGCGGGGGGTATCCTGCCTAGTCGTGTCGGTTCGCCCAGGTCCTCCCCGTGCAAGGCGTGGTGAGTCTGAAGAGCCGTCGGTCTTGGTGGTGCAGCTGCGGATGACGGCATTGCGCAGCGATTTTCGCTATTTTTATGTCACATCCGGTAATTATTCAGGGAGGTATGGGTGTAGCGGTCTCCAATTGGCGCCTCGCACGTGCCGTGGCGCAATTGGGGGAGATGGGGGTCGTTTCAGGCACCCTCCTAGCCGTGATCTTCGCCCGACGTTTGGGGGAGGGCGATCCTGAGGGCCACATGCGGCGGGCCTTGGCGAACTTCCCGATCCCGGGGGTCGCTCAGCGGGTGATCGAGGCCTACTTCATTCCCGGCGGCAAGGATCCCTCGGCGCCTTACAAGGGGGTTCCCATGCCGACCCTTCCGCTGAACGCCGCGCTGACCGAACTCACGGTCGCCGCCAACTTCGCCGAGGTTTACCTTGCGAAGGAAGGCCATGCCGGACGCGTGGGCATCAATCTACTGGAGAAGATCCAATTGGCGACGTTGCCGTCTCTCTACGGTGCGATGCTCGCCGGCGTCGATTACGTGCTCATTGGCGCAGGGATCCCCCGGTCGATCCCAGGAGTGCTCGATCGACTCGCCGCGGGCGATACCGCCGAGTTGAAGATCGATGTCGAGGGTGCGCTTCCCGGGGAGGAGACGTTCTCTCGTTTTGACCCTCGCGAGTTTGGCGGCGGAATCGCCAAGCCGCTGTCGCGTCCAAAGTTCCTCGCGATCGTTTCCTCGGCCACGCTGGCCATGACCCTGGCCAGGAAGTCGAATGGAAAGGTGGATGGCTTTATTGTCGAGGGTGACGTTGCCGGTGGGCACAATGCTCCGCCCCGGGGTGCGATGCAGCTCGATGCGCACGGCGAACCCGTTTACGGGCCGCGTGATGTCCCCGATCTCGAAAAGATCCGTGAACTCGGGCTGCCCTTCTGGCTCGCGGGCGCGCAGGCACGACCGGAGAAACTCGCGTCGGCCTTGGTTTTGGGTGCCACCGGGATTCAGGTGGGCACGGCCTTCGCCTTTTGCGACGAGTCTGGAATCGAAGACGGTCTGAAGAGGGAGGCGATTCGCGCAAGCCGTGATGGCACCGCCCGCGTCTTCACCGATCCGGCGGCTTCTCCAACCGGATTCCCCTTCAAGATCCTCCAAATGGAGGGCACGCTGTCGGATCCCGACTGTTTCGCATCGCGGGAACGGATCTGCGACCTCGGTTATCTGCGTCAACTCTATCGCAAGGAGGACGGAGGACTGGGGTACCGCTGCGCGGGCGAGCCGATGGAGGACTATGTGCGCAAGGGCGGAGTCGCGGAGCAGATGGTCGGCCGCAAGTGCCTTTGCAACGGCCTCGCCGCCACGGTGGGCATGGGGCAGGTGCGTCACGGGGTCCACGAGCCGTACCTGGTCACGGCGGGCAACGAGGTCTCCGAGCTGGGTCGACTGGTCGAAGCCGGCCGCGATCACTACGGTGCGGAGGATGTCATCCGCTACTTGCGTGGAACCCGTGACTGACCGAGTGGGTGGTCCCTCCACCTTGGTTTGACGCCGGCACCCTCGACCCATGCCTCGAAAATCCCGGGCTTTGATCAGGGATGAATCTCCGGAAGCCCTGCGGGTGCTCCCGGTGTCGAGGGTCTATTCGCACGGAGAATTCACGGCCAACTGGGTCACGCATGGCTTCGGCATCGGGTTGAGCGTGGTGGGGCTGGTACTCTTGGTTCTGTTTGCCAGTCGGCGGGGTGACGCCTGGCATGTGGCCAGTTTCACGGTGTTCGGTCTGGCGCTGATTCTCCTCTATACCGCCTCCACCGTCTATCATCTGGCGCGCTCGGAACGGTGGCGTGGATTTTTCAAAAAGGTCGATCACGCGGCGATCTTTTTGCTCATCGCCGGGACCTATACGCCACTCCTGCTCACGCTGCTGCGCGGTCAGTGGGGTTGGCCGCTGTTTGGGGTTATCTGGGCTCTTTGCGGGAGTGGCGCCGTCCTTCAATTCCTCCCCGGCGAACGCTTTCCGTGGATGAAGTCGACCCGGATCTACCTGGTTGCCGGCTGGTTGATCGTGGTCGCCCTCGTGCCCCTGGTCTCCAAAGTCCCGGCGGGTGGTCTTTGGCTCCTGCTGGCCGGCGGTCTCTGCTACACCTCCGGGGTGGTTTTCTACCGCTGGCATGGGCTGCCCTATCACCACGCCATCTGGCATCTGTTCGTGCTTGGCGGCAGCGCGTGTCACTTTCTCGCCGTGCTGCTTTTCATCCTGCCGGAGACGGTGTAGCCAATTGTGTGTGACAGCAGATGAATCCTCCGGCAGCTGAATCCCCAAACCGACTCCCCGGCGAGCGACTTATCCATGAGACGGATTCATCTGGAGGAATAATTCGCGTTTCACCTGGTGGATGGGTTTGTTCTTCCGATGCAAAAGACAAAGAAGTCCGTCGCGAAACGATTCAAGCTCACCGCCACGGGCAAGCTCATGCGGCGCACGCCGGGTTTCCGGCATCTGCTCGCCAACAAGAGCACCAAGGCGAAGCGCCGGGCCAGCCGCGACAAGCTCGTTGCACCGGGGCATGCCGCCGCTCCGAAGCGGTGCCTTCCCTTTGGACTTTAGGCGTCACAACCCTTCGCTGGATGAACTTCATTCGCCACGATGCCGGCACCCACCTTTGAAGCCACCCTGCGCGTTGGTTGCAGCCTCGTCTACGAGTCGACGGGCACGGCGACCGTTCTGCTGAACGTGCAGCCCAGGCCCGACCGCAACCATGCGGTGGTCTTCGAGGCGCTGACGCTCGGCGATGACCTGCCCGCCAGCGAGTTCAGAGACAGCCATGGCAACCGGGTCTGGAGGGTGCAGCTCGCCCCGGGCTCGAACCTTTTCCGGCACGATGCGATCGTTGCCGTCTCCTCTGGGCCGGACAACCATGGACTTCCGCCCTGCCTGCCGCTTTCTCCGGACCAACTGCCGTCGGAGTTATTCCGCTACGTTTTGCCCAGCCGGTACTGCGACTCGGACAAGCTGACCGACTTTGCCTGGGAAAAGTTCGGACAGGTGGAGCATGGTCTGCCGCGGGTGACGGCGATCAGTCAATGGGTGCATGAGAATCTTGAATACCGTTACATGTCCGGGCGGGCCGACCTTTCCGCCTGGGACATTCTGCAGCGGGGCTACGGGGTCTGCCGGGACTTCGCGCATGTGGTCATCGCATTGAATCGCACCTTCAATCTGCCCGCTCGTTATGTCACCGGTCATCTCCCGGACATCGGATTCCCCGATCCGGACAACCACATGGACTTCCATGCCTACGCCGAGGTCTATCTCGGTGGACATTGGTTCACGACCGACGCGCGCTTCCATGTCCCGCGAATCGGGCGGATCAAGATTTCCTGCGGCCAGGATGCCGTCGACGGGGCCTTCTCGACGATTTACGGAGCTGCTTCGCTCACCTATTTCCAAGTCTGGGCCTATCAGGTGGCGCGTGGAACGGTGGGCGTTGGAGATCCGCTGGACTTTTCCCGACGCCTCGACAATCAACGGATTGTTCGCACCGAAGAGCCTTATTCCGTGGACCAGAGCTAAACCCAGCGTCGTAACGACCGCCGATGGTTCAGGATGGTTCAGATTCAGCTCCGAAGCAGGCGGCCTCGGCGAGACCGCGACGGTCGGTACGCGTGCAATGGAAACGCGGCGAACTCCCTGTGCTCCCCTCACCGCCGGGTGGGGGTCAGGAGGTCTGGCGGATCCCCCCTCCAAAAACCGATTTAATCGTCGGTTGTACGAGTGAATAGGCGCTAAAAATGTGTTGTCACTAATATACGGCTGTTTAGTTTGTCACGAGTGACCGCGGCTGCCAGCGTCGGCCCGTGTTCATCAAGCGCAATTCTAGCCGACAGGGTGGCAAGACCTACCGCTCGGTCTTGCTGGTTGAAGGTGTACGTGTTCCACAGATACAACCGCGGGGCCGCCCGCGGAAAGACGCGGAGGTGAAGACTCGCGTGGTGCATCGAGCGCTGGCGAATCTCTCGCGCTTGCCGGAGCCACTGGTGGCGTTGATTGAACAGTACTGCAAAGGACAGGTGCCGACGGGCAATGCACCGAGCGTGCGGATGGGCTCGTGTTATGGTGTGCTGGCCGGCTTGCATGCCCTGGCCGGCGAGTTGGGCTTGGTCGCCGCGCTGGGCCCGGATCGATCGGCGAAGCTCGCTTTGTTCATGATCTATGCGCGCGTCGCCTGGCAAGGCAGCCGGCTGGCGGCGGTGCGCTGGGCCGAGGACCATGCGGTCGCCGCGGTGCTGGGCCTGGAATCGTTTGACGAGGAAGATTTATATAGAGCCTTGGAATGGCTTCAGGCCAACCAGGAACGAATCGAGCGGGCGCTGGCGCCGAAGATCGAGCCCGGGGCGGCGTTCTTGTATGATGTGACCTCTTCCTACTTCGAGGGGCAGTGCAACGAGCTGGCGGCCCACGGTTACAATCGCGATGGCAAACGCTATAAGAAGCAAGTGGTGGCGGGGCTCTTGACCGATGCGAGCGGCGAACCGCTTTCGATCCAGTTGTATCCAGGCAATACGAGCGATCCGAAAACCTTTCAACCGACGGTGGAAAAATTACGGGTGCGCTTCGCCGCCCGGGAAATCGTCCTGGTGGGGGACCGGGGCATGATCAAGAAACTGGGCAAGGTAGCTTTGGGCGAAGCGGGCTACCGGTACGTGACGGCCCTGACCAATCCGCAGATCCGAAATCTCTTGGCGAAAAAGGTGCTGAACCCGGAGCTTTTCGACGAGGAGCCGGCGGCGGTCGAGTACGATGGGCGCCGCTTGATCTTGCGCTGCAATCCGGCGACCCGCGATCGAGACCAGCACCGGCGGTCAAGCCAATATCAGAGGATCGAACAACGGCTGGCCGCCGGCAACACGCGGCTGGTCCAGAAACCGCGCGCTAAAGTGGAGACCCTGCGCAAGCGGGCGCAAGCGTGGGTGGACCACTATGGATTTTCGTCCTGGCTCACGGTGCAGGTGACCGGGCGAGTGGTGAGTTGGACCAAAGCTGAGGCGGTGGCCGCGGACCTGGCTTTATTGGACGGTTGCTATGTGTTGGAGACCGATTTGCCGGCGGCTGCCGCGGATACGCGCACGGTGCATGCACGCTATATGAGTCTCATCGATGTCGAGCGAGATTTCCGCACGATGAAGACCGGCCTGTTGGAGTTGCGCCCGATCTTCCTGCGGAAAGCGGAGCGCACGGAAGGCCACGCACTGGTCACGATGCTGGCCTTGAAACTCGTTCGGGCGCTTGACCGACGCGTCGCTCCCTTGGGGCTCACCGTCGAGGACGCGGTCGAGCGCTTGAACGGCGTACGCCTGGTCGGCCTCGGCGCGCCCGAGCTCGCGTTGTGGCGGTTGCCCGACACTTATTCCCCCGCCCAGCAGGAAATCCTCTCGGTTTTGCCTGCGCTGCCCGCTCCCAAGTTGTCCCTAAAAAAGACCGTCCGCCGCCGCCTCACCGCTCCCCGCCGGGGCCGCGGTTTACCTCTGAAATGAAGGTCCCCGGGCACCAGAGATCCTCACATGCCTATAAACGGAAGATCCGTCTGATGCAGAAACGACCAGAACGTTGCCGTGCCCGCGTGCGCGCTCAGTTGTTGCTCGGTGAACTCGATTTGGATCGACTGGCCCACACTTTCGAACTGGATTTTTTCGGCCACCGTTTGGTGAATCGGGCTTTCGCCCTTAGATCGATTAGGTTTCATTCACCATCAATCAGTTCCCAATCGGTGGCACCTTTCAACTGCATCGTTACGGCTTAGAATGTAGACCCGTGCTATTCGGCACCACCATGTCGCGGCTCCTCACCTTCCGTTTTAGATATTGTCGTTCTTGTTGCGCGGCAGTCGGTGTATTTTTGGCTTCGCCGCTAACTGCTGAGCAAATCCTGACCAAAGCCTACGAGGTGCGAACTCTCAGCACCGAAAAGGCGGAAAGCGCTCTTATGGCCCGGTTGCGAGGGATTGTGCTGTTCATAGAGCCCGGCGGAATAATTATCCAAGATGATACCTCCACCACATTTTTCCGCCCTAGTCTCGGGGAGACGGTCCGCGTTGGCGACATTGTCGAAGTAGAAGGCCGGACTCGAATGGGGCTCTTTCTGCCAGGTCTTGGAAGCAGCACCTACCGAATTGTCGGGCAATCGGCGCTTCCACCCGGGACACCGGTCACCTACGATGATTTGATTTCAGGGCGCTACCATTACCAACGTATCTCCGTGGAGGGGATCGTTCAATCTGTCGTATTGCACGACAACAGTCGAAGCCTGATCAAGCTTGTCGTCGGCTCGCGACTTCTGGAAGTACGAGTAGAGCGTGAACCGGACCCCGGCCGAACACTCGTGGACGCGCGTGTACGCATCAACGGCGTCGCTGCAGGATTGATAAATGAACGCCGCCAGCTGGTGCAACCTTATGTCTGGGTTACCGACTGGGGTGACCTTGCAGTAGTGACGCCTGCTCCCGACCTGAACAGTGTCCCTCTCGCGTCGGCAAGCGACTTGCTGGTGTTTCGCGACTCCGGGTCCGGGCGACACCGCATTCGCCTTCAAGGAGTTGTCACCGCCGCCTTCCCAAAGGGCGACACGTTTCTCCGGCAAGGCAAAGATGCTTGGAGTGTCCACTTTCGATCAGCCCCGCTCGTGCAATCTGGGGATCGAATCGAGCTCGTCGGGTTTCCAGAGATGGACCGCTATAGTGCAACGGTTCGTGAAGCCGAGTTAATTGTCCGTACCAAAGGAGCATCTCCTGATCCGCTGATTATCGAAAACTTGGACGACCTCAGTGGGATACACGATGCTCAATTGGTTACAGTGACGGCGGTGGTCAATGATGCATTCAAAACGGCCTTGGGGACCATTGTACGTTTGCAGGGGCGGAACCGCTCCATCGAAGTCCGGCTGCCGGAAGGAGCTATTGTGCCTGAGCCGCGATCCACGGTCAAATTCACCGCGATATGCGTCGTTGAGGCCGCCCGTCGTGGGAACAGCGCTCTTATCAGCGCGGCAGACGGAATCTCGCTGCGAACTCGCGGGGCCGACGATCTGGAAATCCTGCAGAGCCCCTCTTGGTGGACCGTACGCCGGCTTTTGGGCGCGTTGACCCTACTAACCGGCATAACGGTTCTGGCCCTTCTCTGGGTCGCTATACTGCGCTGGCAGGTACGGCACCAGACCCAGGCACTGCGTAGACGGATCGAAACTGAGGCAGCGTTCGAAGAACGCCAGCGCATCGCCCGGGAATTTCACGATTCCCTGCAACAGGATCTGACCGGATTGGGGCTGCGGCTCGACGCAGCCGCCACCCGAACACTGGATTACACAGGCCAGCGCATCTTTCAGATTTCGCGCGACCTTCTAACGCGCATCCAGGCTGAGACACGCAACTTCGTCTCGGACCTGCGCAATTCAGCCGAGGACGACGGCGACCTGGCCAAGGCGCTTGAATTCATCGCCACCACACACCAGGCGGATGGGATCGAACTGCACCTGACATTCTCCGCTCCGCCTCCGCCGCTACCAGCCGGCACAGTCCACCACCTCCGCATGATGGTCCGCGAGTCCGTAATGAACGCCATCAGGCACGCAAAGCCCACGGTCATTCGCATCGAGGTTGGGCTGGCGGAACATCTCGTGATTTGCATCATTGACGACGGCACAGGGTTCGACGCAGCACAGGAAACCAACGGCCGGTCCGGGCATTTCGGCTGCGTCGGTCTGAGGGAGCGCGGACAAAAGATCGGCGCCATCGTCCGCTGGCACAGCTTACCCGGCGCTGGCACCACAGTGGAAATCGTGCTCAGTGCAACCGCCCTTCTCCCCAGCACCAACACCTCTCTGACCGCAGCCCGCCCCTGATTCTTCCTTACGTGATGTCTCCCTCGCCTCTTACAATCCTCATCGTGGACGACCACTTCGTCGTACGCAGCGGCCTCGTCACCTCACTGGAGCTGACTGACGACATGACGGTCATCGCCGAGGCCAGCAGCGGCGAGGACGCGATCACCGCGTACCGGCGCCACCAGCCGTCAGTCGTGCTCATGGACCTGCAGTTGCCATGTATGAGCGGGATCAGCGCGACCCGCGCGCTCCGCGCCGAGTCCCCCGGGGCCTGCGTGCTGATATTCTCCAATTTCTCCCGGGACCACGAGATTCAATCGGCCATCGATGCCGGCGCGCTTGGATACGTACCCAAGTCGGCGCGCCGTGATGAGTTGCTCACGGCCGTGCGAACCGTAGCGCAAGGCCTCCGGCACCTGAGCCCGGACCTCGCGCAACGCTTGAGAGCCGTGCGGGTCGGGCCCAACATTACTCCGCGCGAGCGTGAGATCCTGACCCATATTGCCGTGGGCCACGCCAACAAAGAGATCGCCGCCGCCCTAAATATCTCCGAATTTACCGTGAAGCGACATGTCAGTCAAATTCTTGACAAAATGTCGGTCAACGACCGGGCCCAGGCTGCAGTGGAGGCCATCCGGCGTGGTTTGATGCGGATGCCGGAATGACGGAGTGACTCCATACTACACGATGCGGTCGACCCGTCGTGCTCGTTCGCGGCATCGCCTCATGGCTCTAAAGTACCACGACGAAAAAGCTGCTTAGTGGCTGCACTGACCCCATGTCACTTAAAGGCACGCAAGGAAACCGGCCCTGACCCAAAATATTATTTGGGCCGGTTCCTCAACCTGACCCCCCCCAAATGAAAATGACCTGGACTTGCTATGTATTGTTCTCCTGCACGGTCGTGACAGCATTCGCCCAGGCCCCCGCAGGCTCCGCGGTGGCCGAGCCGCAATCGGCCCCGCTCAAGCTCGCCGAATTTCAAGTGAACACGAGCCGCGACTACGGTTACCGCGCCGCTACTGCGCTGTCCGCCACCGGTACGGGCATGGCGATCATCGACACGCCGGTAAGCATCAACGTCATCACGCGCGAGTTTCTTGACGACCTCGGCACCGCGAACCTCAAGGACGCACTGCAATACGTGGCCGGCGTCAACACTAGCGCCCGCAACCCAAACAGTGTCGTCGTCCGCGGCTTCAACCCAGGTCGCCGCTCCGAATACGGTGCCACCGGCCTGCCGATCGGCGGTGGCGATTTTGTCGAGCGCGTCGAAGTCATGAAGGGCCCAAACGCTATCTTCTTCGGTCGCGTCGCCCCGGGCGGCGTCATCAATACCATCAGCAAGCGCCCGAAGTTCGACGCCGCGCATGTGATCGACCTCCAGTACGGTAGCTACGATTACAAGAAGCTGATGATTGATAGCACCGGCCCGATCACCGACGAGCTCGCATACCGGATCGTCGGTTACGCCCTCGACAAGGGCGACGGCTATGAAGACTTCACCGGCGAGCGCGGCAAAGGCGTCAAGGCCGACCTGCTTTATCAGCCATTCCCCCAAACCTCCATCGCACTGCAGGCCTCCGCCGAGACGCAGAAGGTGCGCCGCATCCACTCGCCGCCGCGCACTAGCTCGGCTTATCTCCGCATCTGCGCGCCCAACGGGCGTTACAACCCGACCATCGTCTTCAACGGCATCTCCTGCAGCCAGTTTCCGCAAAACTGGGTCATCGCCCAAAACAACTTGCTCAAGGCGCAGGGACGCGCCATCGAGAACTTCGTCGACCAATATTTCTTTGAAGTTCACCCGCGGGGTCGGCGCGCGCACTTCGACGGCCCCGATGCCTTCTCGTCCAACGACCGGAACGGCTACTTCGCCGGCGTTTATCACCGGTTCAACCACATTTTCAATTTCAAAGCCGAGTACACTTGGAACGAGTCGGAGAACGTGCTCCTCGAGTCGAGCTGGTTCCCTCGGGCCGACGGCATCGTCTCCCAAGTTCCCCGCTGGGGCGGCAGTGAACCATCTCCCTCATGGGGGGCCGAGGCGGAGCTCGTCGCTGAATTCAATGTCGGCCCGACCTCCCATCGTTTCCTACTGGGCACCGAGATCAACGAAGCGGAAAATCTTAGTTGGAACGAGACTCTACCTTCCGTCACCTTCGATTTCAGCCGGGGCGATGTTTATTACCTCGCCAAGGTGAATACGCTCGTCCGCCGGGCCAACACCACGCTCGCCTGGTCCCGCACCGAGGGCACGTATGGCGTGGGCGTCAGTCGATTCTTCAACGACCGCCTCACATTCCTCTACGGAGCCCGGCGTACCAAGGTCATCCAGGGCGTGAATGGGTCGGCCAATCCGGCGGGCGCGGTCATCAAGCCGTATAGCAAGACCGGCGGCCGCAAGCTCACTGACGACACCTTTCAGGGCGGCGCCGTGTTCAAAATCCTGCCCAATCTCTCCGCCTTCGCGGGCTATGGGGAAACCTACGAGCCCCAGACCACGATCAGCTTTGATGGTTCGCGGCTCGACCCTGTATCCGGCAAGGGCTTGGAGTTCGGCAGCAAAGCCGAATTCATGGAAGGCCGCAGCGCGGTCACCCTCTCGGTTTTTCACAATGAACGCGCGGGCATCGCCAATCGCGACAATGCCCGTGAGGTCATAACCGGAACGGGCCCTTGGTTCATCCCCGGTGGAACCGAAGCGACTGAAGGTGCGGAATTCGAGTTCTTCTATTCACCGGTCCGCAACTACCAGGCGGTGCTCTCTTATGCGTATTTCTGGACCGCCGAGGTCATCGAGAATCCTGACAACCCCAACCTCGTCGGCCGGGCGCTCCAGTTCACACCGAAGCAGACAATCTCCTTCTGGAACCGCTACACCTTCACCAAAAGCGCACTGAAGAACGTCACCGTAGGTGGAGGTATTCGCCACAACGGTAAACACCAATCTCTCGGCGGCACCGACTGGTTCAAGATCTTCAACCCGGCTTGGACCCGCGTCGACTTGATGCTAAGCTACGAAACCAAGCTCTTCGGCAAGAAGAAGTAGGCCGCGTGAGAGCGCCAGAGCGCGCTAGCGGACCGAGATGCGGACGGCGGACGTGGACGCGATGCTCAAGTAGCC
>ENA-ORBV01009613-ORBV01009613.1-microbial-mat-metagenome-genome-assembly--contig:-NODE-9613-length-15780-cov-7.147297_pt1 | contig 15780 bp, 14 predicted proteins | sample MGYA00237777_ERZ505514 | MGnify/ENA primary metagenome ERZ505514 (study PRJEB26160, sample SAMN06269048) | microbial mat metagenome | isolation source: Oligotrophic lake microbial mat | place... | reverse complement strand
GCCGAGTTCGCGTCTGTAGTTTCCGCATGAGCAGCGCATGAGCAGCGACGATGCTATCGGTCGAGATCGTTCGCAGGAGTTCCCGCACTGGAACACGCGATTCAGACGGGAAGTCATTCGCCGTGACGGCATCGGCGATTGTGGTGGCAATTTCGATCAATGCAGCGTGACTCTCAGCGTCAGCGCCGGGCCAGCATCGCAAACCGGCACTTCCGGGAGCCGCGATCGGCGGTGGCGGCGCGGCCGACACACTCAAAGGTCGAGCCGGCGCCTTGGGAACGTCAGTCAGCCAGGGTGGATCGATTGCGACCCACCCGTATCCTTCGTGCTGACGCTCCCCGATTTGTCGCAGCGTGTTGAGCACTTTGCGAGCCGCATCGGCGGCCCTCACGTCGTCGAACTCCAGTCGCCAGACAGCGCCTTCGTCGATGGTGGTGATCGCGGCTCTGGGCTGTTGCCAAGTCGACATCCATCCGCCTCGCCGGCCAGGGGTTGAGCGGCTGCGTGATGTCTTGCCGTCCTCGCACAATCTGCCCACGCTGCGTTTGAGGGTCTCAAGGTGTTCGATCAGCCCGGCGACATCGAGCTTCGCGCGCAGATGTCCTTCTCTATCTCGGAGGATCGCTGGCGACAGAAGTTGAATAGTGACGTGAGCCGCCGATCCGGCGCCACTCGTCGGTGGCACGTGCCCGACGTCAGACACAGTGACGCGTGCACGTCCGTTACCGGTGCTTGTGCGCCGTCCCAAACGGACCTCGAACTGGTCGCCCGCCGCCCAGAGGCCCATTTCGAGCTGGACCCACGATCTGAAGCGGCCGCCTGGCAGCAGGCTCTCTTTCGCGAAGAGTGCTCCCGACTGCTTGCTTCCAGTCGTGTAGTTTCTCGCCACGTGCATTCGCGCAACGGTCTGGCCCTCGCCCCACGACATCGGTCGGCCCTGTTCCGCATAGACCCAGCCACCGGAGGCTGCCTTCAGTGGAATTGACTCCTCCTCGTTATGATCGAACCCGTCGTACAGGCCCGTGCCACCGCGCTTCGGCTTGACCAGCGACCGCGGCATCGGTCCGCACCAGGCACAATTGCCGTCAATGCGTGCCACAGGGAAGCCTGGCGACCATCGCGTGAACTCCGACAACCGCTGACGGACAGCCTTCTCGTCCTGCCCGGATCGAGTCCAGTACGCCCCAAACGCTCCGCGTAGGGCTGTTGCGCGAAGGGCTCCTTCGGTCACCACCTCGTTCGAAACGGCCGGGTCGGTCGGGAAACAGGCCGGCTCCAGCAGGTCGATTTCGAACTCGTACCACGTTGGCAATGCAAGGGGTGCGGCGGCGACTTCGACAGTCGCTCGAGCCGCAGCGGATTGCTCGGTCAGCAGTGTTTTCGCAATACTCAGATCCCGTGCGATTTCGTTGCAGTCTGGCCTCCCGGCACCCAAGACCTCGAAACTCGACACTGCGAGCTGCCCCCACCCAACGCCCGCGCGTCCACCGATCGATTCGGCACTCGCCAGGGCCGCCAGGAAGAATGAACGCACGAGGTTCACATGAACTTCCGGCAGATTGTCGATGCTGAAGCAGGTCTTGAACTCCAGCCCATCCGGCCATACCTCAACCGATCGGAGTTGGTTGCCTGCGGCCACACCTGTCTGGCGATTGATGGCGGTCGATGAGACGACGATGGGCTCCTTCGGGCCTCCAACGTAAGTCCCCGGCGTGAACCGTGCACCCAGAGAACCACCGAACAGCCAACTGAACATCGCCGATGTCGGTTCCGCCGTGCCCTGATCGCCGTAGTCCTGTGGCGTATCCAGCCATGCGGCGACGTGCTCAGCGCCCATTCGGACCGCGCCCTTGACTGCTTCACCGGCGAGAAACGGGTTTCCATGGTGGTCGCGTTGGACAAGCGCGTCCGCGCGCCCCGATTGTGAGATGCCAGATCCGACGTGCAGCGCCGATTCGAGCTTCCACGTCCAGCTAATTTTCAGTGTCGGCATTGGCGTCCTCCTGGTCCTCGCCCGACGATGAGGACGGCGCTGATGACAGCACGTCGCTCAGCGCCAGAAGGTCAAGAAACGGTGTTTCGAACCACCGTTCGTCTGGCCAGTCGGGTTGTCTCGAAATATCGAGCCATGGGCTGGTGGCGACGTCGTCGAACTTCACCGCTGAACTGGACATCGCCTGTGTGATGAGGGCGGCGACGGCTTTCAGGCTGGCCTTTTCGTTCCTGTTAGTGTCTTCCCCCAATCTCCTGAACCATACGGTCCATGCCAATTTTGACAACACGTGCCCCCGTCGAAGAATGTCCTCGACCTGTTCCCGCTTCCGTCGCCCGATCTCCATCCACGTCCGCGCAGCGTTGACGAATTCACGAGTCTCAGAGACCGTCCACGGCCTAGTGGTCAATAACATCGTTCCCGCCTTGTCGGCCAGGGAGACGGGCGGATCGTGGTAACGCCACCCGTCCTGTCTGGCAGCCGCGATCGACTCGACCAGGCTCGACTCGATCCTGTGCCAGTCGATACAGCCTTCTGGCTCTTTCAAGGTGCCTCGGAACGTCTGTCCTTTGCGCCGGTCCTTGGCAGACTTGAGCAAATCTTCGGCGGCTTCCGCCATGGCATAGGCCGGATGACCGCACTTCGCGAACGCCACCCCGACGCTCATCGTCAATGTCAATGTCGGTGTGGCGTCAGAGCCCGTTGCCGTGTTCGCGACCGCCCGGACAACTCGGCGAACGGTTGCGCCTGGCTCCACGTCGGACGAGGTCGCCGTACTCGTCAGCACGCCAAATCGGCGGGCAAAGAGCGCGGCGAGTTCGAGCGCTACTTCCTTGCTCGCCACTGTCCACAGGTCGTCTCCGCCCAGCAACTGCGGCAATGCCGGCAAGCGAATCGCCTTCCCGCCTTCGAGGTGTTTCCTCCACTTCTCCCTCACCTTCTCACGCTCGGCATCCGTGAGCTGGTCGGCGTCCGGCACGGTCACTTTAGGGAGGGCATCGTGAAAGGCCGCCTGGACGCAGTCGTCAAGGTCCGTGATGAAGTCCCGGTTGTTTTCCCACGGGATGCCGTCCGTGTTCCAGTTGATCAACGGAAGCAGCCGCCCCATGTCGTCGGCGTCGGCGCAGAGGAAAGAGATGAAACTGTCGTCGCGGTCTGCCGATGAATCAAGGTCCTCGGCAAGGTCAGAGAACTTGATCGGCCGTCCGACCGTAAGACCGAGCTTCTCCAAACGCTCCTTAACCGGTTCATGGAGATGCTTCTCGTAAAACTCGTCCAGGTTCGTATTCCGAGCGACGAGCTTCGCGTTGGACCGCAGGCTTACCAGCTGCCGCCGAGGCTCTTTGGGATCCTGCTGAGGGTTCCAGTGGTTCGCCACATCCGCGCCGTAGATCTGACACGGTGCGAAGAACGAATTGGTCGGCCTAGCATCGGATTTCGACCTGATCTTCAGGCCCGCAAGGCGCCGGGTCAGCCTCGCGTTCACCCAGGAAAGACTCGGCTCCTTTGGTTCGTCATCCTTCCGCCGCTTCTCGACAGTGATGTGACATGAAGTCAGCGCCGTGAAGTGCCTGGCGTCACATTCGAAGTACGCCGTGGTGTGGTCGATGCCGACGCTATCGAGCCAAGCCTTGACTCCCCACGTGACTCCGAGCAGGGTTGTCCGGTCCGCCTCGTCAGCATCCGACCACATTCGGACCTCACCACTTAGCGGCTGGAATACGAAGACCTGCTCGACAGCACCAGCTTGCCAAATGAGCTCAGCGGCCTTCTGAGGTAGTTGCGCCATGAGTCGGGAGGCTCCGACCATTTCGCGGAGCTTGTCCGACTCGAACAGGTACTTCTGCTTCGAATCAATCTCGATCCCGACTACGGCCGCACGAAGACCCATTACGCGTCCTTCCCGACATGGCTGACGAATCCGACTTCAAGGGAACGGCAATCATGCACATGACATCCGGTCACGTCAAGGCTTATCCCTATCTGCACCGGCTGCAAGACGTCAATCCGCGACATGCCTGTCGCCTGCGGCGGGTATAGCTGGCGACCAAGGTTCCGCAATCGCACGCCTCGGCAAGGTTGGTGGTGCTGGCCAGTCATTGGCTCCAAAGGGAAGGAGGTGCCCAATGGAAGTCATCATCATCTGGCTGAGCAGCGTCATCGGCGTCATCGGCGGCAAGTAGGCAAGACCCACCGGTCGGTCACGCCCAACGGGCGTGGCCGACGTTCGTTTGTGACCTCGGGACAGAATCTTGGGTCCAGGGCGACATCCGTGAGAGGATGCACCGTTCAAAATGCACCGAAGACTTGCGGGCTGTGCCGGGATCGTCCTTGTCACACATTCACTCGCCATGTGCTCAGCCTCCGGGATCGAGACAGGTCGTCATGTCCAGGGTGTTGTGGGCCCAGAGGGCACCCAAGTGCTGCAGCTCGACTTGGCCGCCAACCAGGCCGCTCGACTATTGGTTGAGCAGATCGGAGCAGATCTCGTACTGACGGTGCAGGCAGACCCCGATGGCGGTTCCTGGGCGATCGACATGCGCGAGCGAGGCCGTGAGTCAGTGACGTTGATCGCGAATTCGCCGACCCGTTTCTCCGTGACCCTGACGACAAAGGCGCCAACGGCGGGTGCCAGGTACGAGGCATATCTCGAAGGTGCTCCGGGCCACGCCTCCGAACGCGATCAGAAATTCATGGAGGCGGAACTGCTTGAGACCAAGGGAAAAGCCCTGGCGACGGATCCGCGTGGATCAAAACTGGACGCCGAGCAGGCACTGTTGGGCGCAGCACGCCACTGGCAGGCTGCCGGCGATCCGACGGGACAAGGAACGACCGCCGCTCGTTTAGGCGACATTCAATTCTCCCGCGGGCAATTCGGTGAAGCCATCGAGTTCTATCACGACGCAGTCACTCACCTTTCGCCCCTGAACGTTCCACATCAGATCGCGGCAATCGAAAACAACCTCGGGGCGGTGTACGAACAACTCGGCTCGTTCGATGACGCCAGGCGGCATTTCAGTGCCGCGCTCAACGCTTGGGCGGCTCAACCAGGAGCCGAGGTTGACCACGCCATTACCCGCGCGAATGAAGGAGCGATGTACCTCCGCTTCGGCGACTATCACGCTGCGTTGTCCACCTATCTGGCCGCCCTGCCGCAGTTGGAGAAGAGCAACCGGCTCAATCCTGCGGTGTTGAACAACATCGGCATGGTCTATCGGACGATGGGTGACCCCGATGCGGCCGAGCGATACTTCGAGCGTACCCTCGAGAGTTTGCCTGACTCCCACCCGCGCCGCGCACACTTGCGCCTCAGGATTGCCCAAGTGGCACTCGATCGCGGCGATGCTGTTGCCGCTGAGCGGGAGTCTGCGGCAGCTCTGACGCAGATACGCAGTGGGACCAACGTGGATCCGATCGCCGAGGCCGATGCGCTCGGACTTTATGGTCAGGCGCTGACAAACCTGGGTCGCATGGACGAAGCGTTGGCCAGCCATCAACAGTCGCTGAAGCTCTATGAGTCGGCGGGTGCGCGCAGGAACGCCGCGTCGGCCAGGCACGAGATTGGAATCGTCTACAGGCGACGTGGTCGGGTTGTGGCTGCGCGACAGGCACTGAACCACGCGCTCAAATTCAGGCAGTCAATCGGACTTCGTGACGCTGAGGCCGAAACCCAGTACGAACTCGGCCTGCTCGAGGCGCAGACTGCGCGCCTGCGTGAGGCCGGCGTACATTTTTCTGCGGCGATCGAACTCGCTGAGGGCATCCGCGGACGAGTCGCGGGAGAGTATTCACGTGCGGCGTACTCCGCAGCGCGCCATCGCTATTTTACGGCATACGTCGACGTCCTGATGCGGATGCACGCGCGGAGTCCAGGACTGGGGTTTGCCGACCGCGCGTTTGAGTTAGTGGAGCGGCAACAAGCACGCGGCCTGACTGATTTGCTTAGAGATTCGGGCGTCGACGCCAAGGCTGGTGTGGATCCGGCGTTGGTGGAACGAGGGCGCCTGGCACAGCGGCAGCTGGACTTCTGGGCCGGCCAGGTCGCCAGGTTGTCCAACCAGCCGGCTGATGCGGCGCCGGAGACGGCGGCCGCAGCCAAGATGACCGATGCCATCTTGTCGCTGCGAGAGATCGACGGACTGATTCGCGGGAGTGCCGGCAGAACTGAACGAGACGGTGGGCCCGATATCACTCTTCGTGACGTTCAGCGACGTGTGGTCGGCAGCGATACGCGACTGGTGACCTATTCCTTGGGAGAGCCACGGAGCTACGCCTGGGTGGTGGCGCCCGACCGCGTCCGGGTGATGGAGTTGGCGTCGCGGTCGAGGATCGAGGCCGTCGCGGGCAGGCTCCTCAGCGTCCTCCGGGAACCGCCGTCAGGTACAAATCCGCAGCGGTCCGTGGAGGACTTCAACCGCCTTGCGTCGGCACTGAGTGGTCTGGTGATCGCCCCGATCCGACCATGGCTAGATACGGAACATGTCCTGCTGGTGGCCGACGGGATCCTGCAGAGTATTCCGTTTGCCGCGCTGCCGGACCCCGGCGACGGCGAGCCGCTGCTTGAACACTTCCAAATTGCGATCGCGCCGTCGGCCTCGACCATTCTGATTCAACGGGAACGCCTCTCGCAGCGACCCCGGGCAACCAGGCCGATCGCGGTGGTGGCCGACGCCGTGTACGAGCGCGCCGATCCACGGATCCGGCGCCAGGCACCACCGGTCGGAGCTCCTGATCAGTTCGGTCGATTGATGTTGGCTCAGGCGGAAGCCGACTGGATTCTTCGGTTAACTGACCGGCGCTCCTCGTTCAGAGCGCTGGGATTTCAGGCGAATGTTGACGCGGTCCTGGACAACGTCGGCGATTCCAGGATCGTCCACTTTGCGGCCCACGCCATCGCCAACGATGTTTGGCCCGAGTTGTCCGGTATCGCGCTCTCGATGTACGACTCCCGTGGTCAACCGCGTGAAGGGATGCTCCGTTTGCATCAGATCACGGGCGCGCTTGACCTTCGCGCGGAGCTCGTCGTGCTCAGTGCGTGCAGCACCGCGGACGGTCGTCACCTGGCCGGGGAGGGAGTGATTGGCCTTGCGCGAGGATTTCTGGCTGCTGGGGCTTCCTCGGTGATCGGCTCCCTGAACACTGTCCTCGAGGAGCCCACCTTCGAGTTCATGAAGGCGCTCTATTCGGCGATGTTCGACCGGGGCCTGCCGCCGGCGACCGCACTGCGGGAAGCGCAGCGGAGCATGAGGCGTCAGGGACGATTTTCACATCCGTCGTACTGGAGTGCCTTCGTGTTCATTGGTGATCCTCGATGAGCGGTCGCCCCCTCGATCAGGACACCCTTCTGGCACTTCTTGATCCTGATCCTGTGGCGGCGATCGAAAAATTGGACCGCCTCACGCAACAAGTGCGTCGCTGGCTGGAGTGGAAACATTGCCCGGATCCCCAGGGCGCGGTTGCCGAGTCGTTGGCGCGAGCGGTCTATCAACCCGACCGACTGATTGGTATGACGGAAGGTGACTTCAGGGGTTTCATCTTTGGGATCGCCGCCAATGTGGCCAGAGAGCTCCGCCGGACGCATGCTCGAGAGCAGTCGCTGGACGCGGCGGCATGGTCTCAGTGGAGCTCAGGGGCTGACGAAGAACAGAGGATTCTTGACCGACTCACGGTCGCTCAGATCCGCCAATGCCTGAGTCCCAAGGAGTTCAAGGTGCTGACGCGTTATGCGACGTGGGACGACCATGACCGCCTGTGCCGCGAATTAAATGTAACGAGGGACACGCTTCGAGTCAGGATCCACCGAATGCGGCAAAAAGTCCGTGCGTGTCTGGGCCGCCGAGGGAGTCATTAGATGCAGCACAAAGATGATGACCAGCTGATGACGGCCTACCTGTTGGGCCTGCTCCCGCAAGAGCAACGGGAGCTCATTGATGCTCGCCTGGCAGCCGATGGGCCCTACTTCGAGCGTTTGGAGGCCTTCGAGGATGACCTGATCCTGCGCTGGCACCGCGGCCAACTGCCTGAGGCTCAGCGCGGGCAATTCGATCGCGCCTATGCCGACGAGTCTCGACAGGCGCGCATCGCAGAATCGCTGCGGTTCCTCCAACCGCTGTCGGCCCGGGCAGCAGGTGGCAAGGCTGCCGTGTGGGTTCGGCAAACCCACGTCTGGATAGTGGCCTCCGACCCTATTCCTCGGTGGGCGGTCGCGTGTTCGTTCATCCTGATAGGAGTGCTTGCGGTCAGCCTGTCACGGCCGCGGCTGCCGAAAGCGGACGGGCTGACGTTGGCGGTCGCATTAACGGCCGTAGGTGAGCGGGGCGGGCAACCTGCAAGATCGTTCGACGTGGTGAGACTCTCGTCCGATGTCGCCACCATTCAGTTCCAGATGTCAGCAGCAGGACCGATCGTAGAGGCCGAGCTGGTGGTGGCCATTTCAGCCAACGATAGAGACGTGGTTCGGGAGTACACGGCGCCATCGGTTCGGTGGGTACATGCGGACCAGACGCTGACAATTACCGTCCCGGCATCGGATTTGCCGAATGGCGACTACGTGTTGACCGTGCGCCGCCGAAGCGCCTCGGACACCGACGTACTTCAACGACGAGCGGTCCGCGTCACACGCACTGGATCATAGTTCCTCCACACGGCATATCTCACTGGCCGAACCGAAGCTTGGTCCGGGATTCTGGCCGGATTATCGGTTCGAGCGACGGCGGCTGGGTGGCGCGCATGGGTGCCCGGAACAGACCTGACGTCCCGTGGGCAAACGTCGTGATGTGACGGCCGCTCCCGAAACCGCCGCGGGTGCCGCTACCGGTGAACGTGCCTCGAAAGGTCGAGACGATTCCGCCGCGGTTGACTGTGACGACATAGTTCGTACTTCCGACGCCGCAACTGCTCCAATAGTCCAGCCGCACCGTGTAGCTGCCCTGAGGGGCGCGGCCGGACGGCCACCGGATATTCTCGTTGTTAACCCCATCGATACCGCAGGCGGCATTGGAATCCAGGTCCAGTTCACCGCCCGATGCAGAGACCGTATCGCCGTAATAGATCTCCTCGCCGAATGGGTCGACCACATGCAAGTCAACGTCGGCCAGTGCATCCCAGCTGGCACTGACCTGTACATCACCGGTGCCGGCCGGAACGACGCGGGTGGGCAATGCCCGATAGGCGCCCACTGGGCCCGATGAGGACGACACGCCAAGCACACATTCAAAGGCGGTGACCGGAATATTCCGGCCGAAGGTTACAACAATGACGGCATCGGTTGTCGCCGCCGGTAGTCTAAGTTCCCAGTACCCGTTCGTGGTCCTGCCGCTGCCGCCAATAAAAACGTAGACGACCTGAAAGGTGCCGGCAGCCCTGACACGGATGAGCAAGGATCCACCGTTGATGACGTTCTGATTCGCCTCGGGCATCGCGGTTGGTCCAGCGCCTGCCGGAGGCGCGGCGCCCGTGCGGCGCTGCGCCGTCGCGCCGTCGATGGCGCTGATGCCCGACACGAATTCGGCCACCTCGTAGGTCGGCACCTGCGACCCGGGAGCGGTTGCCGACGATTTGCTGCAGCCAACGATCGCCGCTGTCGCGAGGACGGCGACGACGCACGTAGCAGAAGTTCGAGACCTGTCGAGTGTGAGCATGGAGCGTCACTGTCCCACGGCGGCCCTTTACCGGAAAGGCGACAAATAACGACATCGGGGGATGTAACGATCGACCCCGTCACGCCATGTCATGGCATGACCGCAGGAGATCAGCTCAAGGGATGGAAAGACATCGCGCGTTACCTCGGCGTGGAGACACGCACGGCGCAGCGCTATGTGAAGCGAGGCCTGCCGATCCGACGCACCGACCCGATTCGGGGTGCGGTCTACGCCGTGAAGGTTGAACTGCAGGCATGGCGGGACGGTCTGGCCACAGCAAAGGGACCAGTCGTCCCTCCACGCCTCTCGGTGCACGCATTGTTGACACTTTCAGAGCCGTTGCCAGCCGGACGGTACGTCATGTCCATCGCAGTCACCGAACATCCGATAGAGATCTATGACTCGATACGTCGCGCCGTCGCAGAGCTATGACTGAATACGAACATTCGAGTGCGACAGACATTGTCGCGTCTTGTCATCTTCGCACCAGAGGCATCCTGTGGGAATCTCCGTTTCTTCGAACTGACTCACTGACTAGGGAGAAAAAAAATGAGACGTGTAGGATCACTTGTTATCTTGTTCGTGACGTTCGCGCTGACGACTGGGTGTGCGACGCTCAATCCTGGAAATGCCGTGAACTCCAGTAACATCCAGTCAGTCGACTTCAGCAAGATCGAAGGCATGAAGCGCGGGGAGGCATGCACGACGGTAGTTCTCGGCCTTTTTAGCGACGGGTCGTCGCTGATCAGCGACGCCGCGAAAGCTGGGGGCATCAAGACTGTTGAGCTGGTGGAGTACAAGGTGTCCAACAACCCAATCTTTTCAAAACGATGCACCATCGCGTTTGGTCGATAGTGTGCGGTCACTCATCAGGAGAACAGACGTCGTCTCTATACTGATCGCCGCGCCGCTCCTGCTGTGCGGTCCCCCAAGTGCCAGGGCACAATCCGTTGCCCCTCCTGTCACTGAACAAGCGGTCTCCGGTGGGGTCAAGGTCGGCCTGACCCTTGCCAAGTTGTCTATTCCCTCAGAGGACCTCGATACGGGCCTTGATGCTCTTTCTTCCCGTGGCTTCTCGGGTGGAGGGTGGGTGCAGATGGCAGTCGCAGGCGGCGCGATTGTGCGCGTGGAGGGACTCTACAGCCAGAAAGGGACGTCGCTCCGCTACACCGAGGAATCCTTCGATGACTCGGTGGAAGTGCGATTCCGCCTCCGACTGAACTACCTGGAGCTGCCGGTACTGCTCGGCTGGCAGTCGCGTTCAACTCAGGGACCTCGGTTTAGCGTCTTCGCTGGACCGAGTGTCGGCGTCAAGATGTCGTCCTCACTCGCCTTCACGTCGATTGAGCTTAACGGGGAAGATGTGACCGACGACTTCGAGAGCGAAGTCGAGGAATTGCAAGACGAACTGGAAAGAAGTCTCGACCTGGACGACGCGGTCAGCAAGATTGACTACGGGATTGTTTTTGGTGCCGGCCTCGACATTGGTGCGTTGACGATGGACGCCAGATACACAATTGGCCTGAAGGACCTGACCACCAGATCCGAAAGCGCCGTGATGAAGAACAGGACGTTCGCGGTCATGCTGGGTTACAAGTTCAAATAGAAAGCTCCGGCGCCTATTCAACCGGCTGCCACTGCCACCCCAGCCCGCCCGCGTGGGCGCCACGCAGTACGTCAATCACGCCTAGGCGATTCTGCTCCGCGTCAATGAAGGATCCAAAGTCGAGTTTGTCGCCGCCGCTGCCGCTGATGCGCACACCTGGCACGATCGCCTGAATTTCAGGCAGCGCGTCGCGCAGCCCTTGCGGTGTGTTGGGGAACTTCTGGAGAATCCGTCCCACCTGATACTTCATCGTGTCGTGGGACGTGTTGGCCAACTTGGCCCCGTCAAACCCTTCCATCCGGCCGACCGCCACCGACGACGAGGTCGTCGAGTTGGTCGTGTTCGCTGCCGTGCCCCCGGCAAACGTCGAGTTGGTCCGACCACCCGCGCCGTTCAGGAAGTCGTTCAGGAAGGACCCGAATTCGTCTTTTGAGAGCTTCGAGTCACCATTGGTGTCATACCGCTTCGTCAGGTTCGCGACGATTTCGGCCAGCGGGTTCGAGGTGGAATTGATCGAGTTGGTCGCCATGGCCGCAACTACAGCAAGTTGAATGCCATCCCGCCGTCCGCCTATTCATATAAAAACGCGCCAGCGATGTGTCAACCCACCGTCACACCTGACGGTCGCTCGACACCACAAAACGACCTCAGAGGGCGTCCTCGCGTCAGCGAAGGGAATTGACGACGTCGGTGCGCTCTTGCGGGCTCAGCGTCGGAATCACGCGGGACTGAATGCGGCCGTTGCCCAGTGTGAGCGGCAGCAGGCACGCCACGCCGCGGAGGCCGAATTCGCCGGTGAGCACGGTGACCCCCGGGGTGTCCCTGCGGGTACCGGCAATCAGGCCCTCGACCACGGGAGCGGTCGCCGAGGCAATGGCATAGGGCCCAGGCGGCCAGAGCTTCCTGAGCTGCTGAGAAATCGCCAGCACACGATGGGGCGGTACACGCTCGGTCAGAAGGGACCCACCGATCGTCGCCGCCGACCACGCAACGGTGAGCATCGGTGGTTTGCCGCACACGGTGAGCGCGACGTCTGCGCCTGAACCGTTGACCTCCAGACCAGCCAACGCCTTCGCCGCAGTCGCCATCGCCGCCGCTGCGGTACCCACAACCCGATCGGAGGACACGCCGAGTTCACGCACCACCGCTTCCATGAGCCATATTTGTTTGGTACCGGCAAACACAAAGGGCCCAGTGGCTCCGGCCGCGACGAGTTGTCGCACCAGCGCGAGGCCCTTGTCGCCCTCCCACTCGCCTTCGGCGTGGGTGTCCGCGATCACGATGACATCGGCGCCGACGGCGGCAAGCGGATCGCCCACCCCGGAGAGCCGCGTGTCATACCCCTCGACCGGGCCGGTTTGCCTGATATCAAGCGCCTTGCCGGCGGCCACCGTCGCCGCCGCATCGATCAGGCGCACATCGCGCACGCGGGCCCGACGTGCAAGCGTGTGGGCAATGCCCGCTCCGATGGGCCCGGCTCCGAGGATGGCGACAGTGGACATGCCGCACAGATTCTACCGCCCATGCGATACTGGCGGGCGCCCATGATTCCCGCCACTGAAGCCCTTGAACGCCTCCGCGAAGGCAATCGTCGATTCCGCGATGACGGCAGGGACAGTGAGGCGCTGACCAACAAGGCCCGACGCCATGAAGTGGCGGAGACCCAGGACCCGTTTGCGATCATCCTGGGGTGCTCTGACTCCCGGGTGCCCGCCGAGATCATTTTTGACCAGGGACTTGGTGATTTGTTTGTCATTCGGGTGGCCGGCAACATCGTGGCCCCGTCGCAGGTCGGCAGCGTCGAGTTTTCGGCGGCCCAGTTCAGCACTCGACTTGTGGTCGTGCTCGGGCACACGCAGTGCGGAGCGATCACAGCGACGGTCGATCAGTTGAAGCGGCCGCTCCTTGATCAGTCGAAGAATTTGCGCTCGATCGTTGATCGTGTCCGCCCGTCGGTGGAGCCGTTGCTGGCCACGAACCTGCGCGAACGCCCAGATGAACTCATTCGCGAAGCCGGACGCGCGAACATTCGCATGTCGGTGAATCAGCTTCGTCACGGCTCTGAGATTCTTGAGCAGTTGATCAAGGACGAAGGCCTGCTCATCGTCGGCGCCGAGTACTCACTTGAGACCGGCAAGGTCGACTTCTTCGAGCTCGAGTGACGAAGGTCGTCGTGGTCTGTTCCATCCCGTCGCATCAGGACGCCAGGTCGCTCGACTCGCTGAACATCGCGCTGACCCACATCAGGCAGTCGCCGACAGACGTCGGTGTTCTCGCGCTGGTTGTGAGGCGTCCGCAGGTGGATGGGCGTGAGGTGCTGGCGGAGGCGGAACTGAACTTCGCCGACGGGCTGGCCGGAGACAGCTGGCGCCTGCGGAGCAGCTCGCGCACCACAGACGGGTCGCCACATCCCGACATGCAGCTCAATCTGATGAACGCCCGCGCGATTGAAGCGATCGCGGGTCCCGTCAAACGGTGGCAACTGGCGGGTGATCAGTTGTTCGTGGACTTCGACCTGAGCCAGACGAACGTGCCGGCGGGTACCCGACTGGCGGTTGGCGACGCCGTGATCGAAGTGACTGACCAGCCGCACACGGGCTGCGGCAAGTTTTCAGCCCGCTTCGGTCTGGATGCGTTGAAGTGGGTCAACTCGCCAGAGGGGCGGGCACTCGGCCTTCGCGGCATCAACGCGAAGGTCATTACCCCTGGCCGCATTCGCCAAGGGGACACCATCCGCAAACACGCCTGACTTCGGAGCAGCCCGGCTGACAGCTACTTGCTCTCGACGAGCACCTTGAAGCCGCCGTAGGTCATCCTCTTCGAATCAAAAGGCATGATCTCCGGGTCGAAGTTCGCGATGCGCGGATCGGCCATCACCTTCTTGTTCACCGAGTTCCGATGCGCCTTGGACTTGTAGACAATCCACGCGAGGATGACCGTTTCATTCCGCCTGGCCTTGGTGATCTTCGCAAACGAGCCGACCCCTTTGACGGCCAGGTCATCACCTGCCGTCTCGAAGTACGCGAGTGCGCCGTGGTCAGTCCAGACCTTGTTCGCCTTCTTCGCGAGTGTTTTGTACGCGGCGAGGTTCTTGGTGGGGATTGGGATCAGGAAACCATCAACATAGTGGGCCATGGGTGAATGGTAGACCAAATCCGGCACCAGATCTTTTCACAGGGAGACACAGCATTACTCTCTCAGAGCCAGCGACGGCACGACCTTGGTCGCGCGCCGAGCGGGGATCCAGCTGGCGACCAATGCGACCACCACCAGCGCCACCCCCGACATCACCCACGCGCTGACATCCCACATCGTCACGCCGAACAACATCGTTCGCACCAGTCGGACCGCGAGCACCGCGATGAGAGCACCAACGGCGAGGCCGGCGCCTGCCAGCAGCAGGCCTTCGCGAATGACCAGGGCCGTGATCTGTGTCGCGGTCGCCCCAAGGGCGAGCCGCACACCAAACTCACCTCGACGCTGAGCCACACCATGAGCGAGGAGTCCGTAGACGCCGATGCCTGCGAGGATCAACGCCATCGCCGCGAACATGCCAAGCAGCGTCGTCCTGAATCGCGGCTGCGTCACCGCCGCGTTTTTGACGTCGGTCATCGTCCGGAGATGACGATGGGCTGGTTGGGGTCCATGTGTTTCACCGCCACCGACGATTTCACGCCATGGCTCGGTGCCGTCGAACTCCGTGCCGAGCGAGATACGTTTGCCAATCACGTCCTCGCCAGGGAAGAACTGTCGGGCGAACGCTTCGGTTACTACCGCAACGTGTGGTGAGCCCTGGCGATCTTCCAGACCAAAGCCGCGTCCACGCCTTACTGGAATTTCCATGGTCGAGAAGTACGACCGTGTCACCGCGCGGAAGTTGAGCGAAATCCAGTCGGCCGAACTGCCTGGTGGCCGGCCCTGAATGTTGAAATGCAGCGTGCCACCCGTGCCGCTGAGTGGAAGAAGGGTGGTGGCGGCCGCGTTGGTCACGCCTGGAATCGCGCGGATGTTCTCAAGGAGAGACTCGACCGCGTTGGTTCGCACGTCGTGCGCCGCGTAGGTCCGCGGCGACAACGGCACTTCGGCGACGAGTACCTTCGAGGCGGTGAAACCCGGTGACACGTCCTGCAGACGGATGAAACTGCGCATCAACAGGCCACTGCGCACGCCTTGCACCATGAGCGTGTGTGCAGGGACGGCGATAAACGTCACGGCGCGCCCGTCGAGCTGAATGGCGTTGTTGAGGACGGTGTCCGCGCCCGCAAATCGCGACTGCCACAGGCCGCAGCTGATGACGGCCACCGGCTCCGCTCCCGCCTTGTCATCGTCTGCACCGAAGGTCCGGCCTTTTGAGCGGCGCAACCTGCAGCGTGTCGAACACATCGGCTGAGAGCATCTTTGCGGGGATGCGGACGGGCTCGTCCGTGCCGGTCAGATTCATTGTGAGATTCCGCATCACGCCGACGCGGTTGAAACTGGTGGTCTGATCGCGGAGGTCAGGGTAGTTGAGCACCGAGAGGGAGATGGGATTTGGATAACTC